>Ga0172374_1001663_pt1 | contig 14683 bp, 12 predicted proteins | sample LakKiv3m_FD_114536 | JGI IMG/M metagenome (GOLD analysis project Ga0172374, IMG submission 114536) | Freshwater microbial communities from Kabuno Bay, South-Kivu, Congo - kab_092012_10.3m | ecosystem: Environmental > Aquatic > Freshwater > Lake | place: Democratic Republic of the Congo... | reverse complement strand
TCCCGCTGCCGGTGGGACTCGAGAACGGCGACCGCCTGCCCGAGCCGCTGTTCACGCCCGCGTACAAGGCGCCGATGGGCGAGCACGACGAGAACATCACTTTCGAGCGCGTGGTCGAGCTCGTCGGGGCCGAGCGCGCCGCCGAACTGCGCGACGCGTCGCTCGCGATCTACGCGCGCGCTGCGTCCATCGCGGAGGAACACGGGCTCATCCTCGCCGACACCAAGTTCGAGTTCGGAACGGATGCTTCCGGCACGCTGCGCCTCGCCGACGAAGTGCTCACGAGCGACTCGTCGCGATACTGGGATGCCACCGCGTGGGAGTCGGGTTCGACGCCGGCGGAGCGCATGGCGTCATTCGACAAGCAGATCGTCCGCGACTGGCTGGCCTCGAACTGGGACAAGCAGGGCGAGCCGCCGGCCCTGCCGGACGAGATCGTCGAGCGCACGGCCGACCGGTACCGCGAACTCATCGAGCGGCTGACCGCGTAAGGGGCGGCCGCGCCGCGCCGCGGCCGGGGAGCTCCGACGCTTTAGGGGCCGTCGGCACACATGTCGGACGGATGCGACGGGTCGGTCCGGCGTCCGTCGTCCCGACCCCCAGACCGTCGCGGCGCCCGCGCGGTGTGCGCGCCCCCGCACAGCGAACACTCGGGGATCGATAGTGTTGCTCCAGCACTCCGACCCCCGATCCTTGAGGAGCCCGCATGCCCGTGTGGAAGATTCACGGCGATGGCCGCAACGTCGCCCCCGACCAGGTCGTCCGTCCCGAAGAGCGGCTGAATTGGCCGGCCACCTTCGCGATCGGCGCGCAGCACGTCGTCGCCATGTTCGGCGCGACGTTCCTCGTGCCGATCATTACGGGCTTCCCTGTGTCGACGACGCTGCTGTTCTCGGGTATCGGGACGCTGCTGTTCCTGCTGTTGACGCGCAACCGCCTGCCCAGCTACCTCGGGTCGTCGTTCGCGTTCCTCGCTCCGATCACAGCCATCAACGCCGGGCAGGCGCTCGAGACCCCGCAGCAGATCACGCAGGCGCTCGTCGGCGTCGTCGTGGTCGGCGTGCTGCTCGCCGGCATCGGCTTCCTCGTGCAGGCCGTCGGCGTGCAGTGGATCGACCGGTTCATGCCGCCCGTCGTCGCCGGATCCATCGTCGCGCTGATCGGCTTCAACCTGGCCCCCGCTGCCTGGAACAACTTCACTCTGCAGCCCGAGCTCGCCTCGGTGACGCTGGTCGCGGTGATCCTGTTCAGCGTGCTGTTCCGCGGCTTCCTCGGCCGCATCTCGATCTTCCTCGGCGTGATCGTCGGGTACATCGTCGCGATCTTCACGAACCAGGTGTCGTTCGACGGCATCGAGGACGCCGCTTGGATCGGCCTGCCCGAGTTCCACCTCGCCGCCGTCGCCGACCCCGCGGCCTGGCTGTACGTTCCCATGTTCCTGCCGGTCGTGCTCGTGCTCATCGCCGAGAACGTCGGGCACGTCCGCGGCGTCGCGACCATGACGAACGACCCGTCGATCAACAAGCACACCGGCCGCGCACTCGTCGCCGACGGCCTCGCGACGACCCTCGCCGGCGGTTTCGGCGGATCGGCGACCACCACGTACGGCGAGAACATCGGCGTCATGGCCGCGACCCGCGTCTACTCGACTGCGGCGTACTGGGTGGCGGGTTTCGCGGCGATCCTGCTGGCTTTCTCTCCCAAGATCGGCGTGATCTTCAACTCGATCCCGGCCGGCGTGCTGGGCGGCGTGACCACCGCGCTGTACGGACTCATCGGCGTCATCGGCATCAAGATCTGGGTCGACAACCGCGTGGACTTCTCACGCCCGGTCAACCAGTACACCGTCGCGGTGTCGTTCGTGATCGCCGTCGGCGGCTTCGCGATGAGCTGGGGTTCGTTCCAGCTCGGTGCGATCGTGCTCGGCACGGTCGCCGCGCTGCTGATCTACCACCTGGGCAACGCGATCGCCCGTGCCCGCAAGACCGGCGCGGACGACGGCGGCCCCATCCCGGCCGTCGGTCCGCTCGGCGGCGACCCGGAATAGGCGGCACATCCGGTCGGCCGGGCATGTCCGGGAAGACGCGGGTCTCCGGCATCCGCACCCACGCTTTCCCGGACACGGACACGACTCGTGTCCGGGAAGGTGCGGGTTGCCAGCGGCCGTACTCGCACTTTCCCGGACACGGGCAGCCGCGCGGATGCCGCAGCGTCAGCCGATGCGGCCGATGACGGCGTCGGCCGCGACCATGTCGCCGACAGATGCCGCCTGCGACAACGTGCCTGCGCGGTGGGCGGTGACCTGGGTCTCCATCTTCATGGCATCCAGGACGGCGACGGCATCCCCCGCCGCGACCTCGGCACCGTCGTCGACGAGCCAGCGGACGAGGCTTCCGGGCGCCGGCGCCCGCAGGTCGGCCGGGTCGGCGGGGGCCGGCTCCGCAGCAGCCTCCCCCGACGGCGAGGAGGCGAATCCGCGCAACAGTGCCGCGGGAACCCCGAGAACCACCCGCCGCCCGTCGATCTCGACGCCGAAGCGCTGCATCCCGGCATCCTCGAGCGGCGCCGGGCGCAGCTGCGGCTCGAGCCGCGGGAGCAGGGATGCTTCGATCCATTGCGTGTGCACCCCGAAGGTCTCGGTGGCGAACTCGGGCTGATCCACGGCGAGCCGGTCGAACGGGACGACGGTCGCCGGCCCCTCGATCTGCAGCTCGCGCAGCGCGCGACGCGCCCGCACCAGCGCAGCATCCCGCGAATCGGCGTGCACGATGAGCTTGGCGATCATCGAGGCGAACGCCGGCTGCACGGCATCCCCCGCCTCGATGCCGCTGTCCCAGCGCACACCGGGACCGCCCGGAACGCCGAGCGCGGTGACGAGCGCAGGGCTCGGCAGGAAGCCGCGCCCCGGGTCCTCCGCGTTGATGCGGAACTCGAACGCGTGCCCGCGCGGCTCAGGCGTGGACGTGAACGAGGGACCGTCCCCGGCTGCGATGCGGAACTGCTCGCGCACGAGGTCGACACCGGTGACCTCCTCGGTGACGGGATGCTCGACCTGCAGGCGCGTGTTCACCTCGAGGAACGAGATCGTGCCATCGGCGGCGAGCATGAACTCGACCGTCCCTGCGCCGCGGTAGGCCACCTCGGCGCAGATGCGGCGGGCGGCCTCGTGGAACCGCTCGCGCTGCTCGGACGTCAGACGCGGCGCCGGAGCCTCTTCGATGAGCTTCTGGTTGCGGCGCTGCATCGAGCAGTCCCGGTCGCCGACCACGACGACGCCGCCCTGTCCGTCGCCGAGCACCTGCACCTCGATGTGGCGCGGGCTCTCGAGGAACCGCTCGACGAAGCACTCGCCGCGGCCGAACGCGACGATCGCCTCGCGCGTCGCGGCGTCGAAGGCCTCGGCGACCTCGGAGAGCTCGCGGACGACCTTGATGCCGCGGCCGCCTCCGCCGTACGCGGCCTTGATCGCGATCGGAACCCCGTGCTCCTCGGCGAACGCCACGGCCTCGGCGGGGCCCGAGAGCGGCTGGTCGGTGCCGGCGGCGAGTGGTGCGCCCACCTTCTGCGCGATGCGGCGGGCGGTCATCTTGTCGCCGAGCGCGTCGATGCTGTCGGGCGCGGGGCCGATCCAGATGAGCCCGGCGTCCTCCACGGCGCGCGCGAATGCCGCACTCTCGGACAGGAACCCGTAGCCGGGATGCACGGCATCCGCACCCGAGGCCCGCGCCGCCTCGAGCAGCGCAGCGATCGACAGGTAGGTGTCGGCCGCGGTGGACCCGCCGAGCCCCACGGCCTCATCGGCGAGGCGGACGTGCAGCGCGTCGGCATCCTGGTCGGCGTAGACGGCGACGGACGCGTAGCCGGCCTCGGCGCACGCGCGGATCACGCGCACGGCGATCTCGCCGCGGTTGGCGATCAGAACCTTGTTCATGACTGTCCTTCTTCGATGCGGAAGCGGATGCGGGCCCCGGGAGGCAGTTGAGCTGCGAGATCGAGGCAGCGATCGGTGAGCGCGCCGATGATCGGGTAGCCGCCGGTGAGCGGATGATCGGGGAGGAACAGCACGGGCTGGCCGTCCGGCGGCACCTGGATCGCGCCGGTGACCGCACCCTCGCTGGGCAGTTCCCCCGGAGTCTCGCGTTCGAGCGGCACGTCGCCCTGCAGACGGATGCCGACGCGGTCGGAGCGCGGTGTGACGAGCCACTCCTGCGTCGTCAGAGTCTCGAGAGCGGATGCTGTGAACCAGTCGTCGCGCGGACCGAGGGTGATGTCGAGCTCGACGAGGTCACCGGATGCCGGCAGGTCGCGCGGCTGAGGAACGGGGTCGACGGCCGCGAGGGCGGCGGCGCCGATCGCGACGATGTCGCCGGCGGCGAGAGCGGCAGGTCCGAGGCCGGCGAGGGTGTCGCTGGCGCGACTTCCCAGGGCCGCGTCGACGTCGATGCCTCCGCGGACGCCGATGACGTAGCGGAGCCCCTGCGCCGGGTGGCCGAGGGCGAGTTCGTCGCCGGAGGCCGTGGCGAACGGCACCCCGTGCGGGATGCCGCGTGCGACGTCGTCCACGTCGGTGAGCGTGATGTCGCCGAAAGCTCCGGTGACGACCGCGACGCCGTCGCCGTGGAACCGCAGTACCGGTCCGCCGACGCTCTCGAGCACGGCGGCGCCGGGGGCGTTGCCGACGGCGCGGTTCGCGTCGCGCATGGCCGTGCGGTCGGCGGCCCCGGATGCCGAGACTCCCAGTGCCGCATGGCCGGGGCGTCCGAGGTCTTGGACGAGGAGCTGCAGCGACGGGCGGAGGACCTCGATGGACGGGTGAGGCCGGGTGCGGGAAGAAGGCTTCGACTCGCCTTGCGGAGCGGACGCTTCGACAGGCTCAGCGACCGACACGGCCTCCCGTGACGCGACGAACCGAACGGACGTCCCCGGCGCCAGGAGCGCAGGCGGGTCGCGGTCGATGTCCCACATGACGGCGTCCGTGCGTCCGATGAGCTGCCAGCCGCCGGGGCTCTCGCGCGGGTACACGCCGGTGAAGGCTCCGGCGAGCGCGACCGAACCGGCGGGTACCCGGGTGCGCGGTGACGACCTGCGCGGCACGTCGAACAGCGGATCGCTGCCGACGACGTACCCGAACCCGGGGGCGAAGCCCGAGAAGGCGACCTGCCAGTCCGCGGCGAGGTGCCGGTTCACGAGCTCTTCCGCCGAGACGCCCAGCAGCGATGCGGCCTCGGCGAGGTCCTCTCCGTCGTAGTGCACCGGAATGGTGACTTCGCTGGTGTGTGGCACGTGCTCGGCATCCACGACCGTCGCCGAGAGCACCGCCGCCAGGGAGACCGCAGACGTGCGCACCGGGTCGAAGCGCACGAGCACGGTGCGCGCCCCGGGGATGCGCTCGACGACGCCGGGGGCGCCGTCCCATGCGAGGTTCAGGCGCATCGCCTCGTCGAGGTCGGCCGCTTCGACGAGGAGCGACCGGTCGGATGCCGTGAGGATGCGCATCAGACGATGTACTCCGCATCAGGCACGTCGGTGATGAACATGTATCCCGGCGCGTGGGTCACCGCGAACGGGGGCTTCGAGGCCATGATCGCCGCCTGCGGGGTGACGCCGCAGGCCCAGAAGACCGGGATCTCGCCGTCGCGCACCTCGGGGGCGTCGCCGAAGTCCGGCTGAGACAGGTCGGCGATGCCGAGCGAGGACGGGTCGCCGACATGCACGGGGGCGCCGTGCACAGCCGGGGTGCGACCCGAGATCTGCACGGCATCCGCCACCCGCCCCGCGGGGATCGGACGCATCGAGACAACCATCTCGCCGCGCAGGCGTCCGGCGGGGGCGCAGTCGATGTTCGTGCGGTACATCGACACGTTGCGGCCGAGCTCCTGGTGACGGATCGGGATGCCGGCATCCACCAGCCCGGTCTCGAACGTGAAGCTGCAGCCGATGAGGAAGGCGACGAGATCGGGATGCTCCTCCCACGCGTCGCGCGCGTCGGTCTGCTCCGCGGCGAGCTCGCCGTCGCGCCAGATGCGGTACCGCCCGATGTCGGTGCGGATGTCGCTGCCCGGCGCGAGCGCGGACTCGACCTGCCCGGCCTCGATGACCTCGAGCACCGGGCACGGCTTCGGGTTGCGCTGCGCGTAGAGCAGCGTCTCGAAGGCCCAGTCCGCCGGCACCGCGATGAGGTTCGCCTGCGTGAGGCCTGCGGCGACGCCGCTGGTCGGTTCTGCGACACCGGAACGGTAGGCGGCGCGGGCCGCCCGCGCGGAGGCGAGCTGATCGGCGGACGCGAGCACGGCCATGCTCACGCCCCCGCGAACGGCGCGATCGCGATGCCGGCGTCCTGCAGCATCCGCTTCGTCTCGGCGGCCATCGCGATCGATCCGGGGCTGTCGCCGTGCACGCAGATCGACTGCGCGTCGACGCGCACGTCGGTGCCGTCGATCGCGCGGATGACGCCCTCGTCCGCGAGCCGCACCATGCGCTCGGCGACCGCGGCGGGGTCGTGCAGCACGGCTCCGTTCTGAGTGCGCAAGACGAGCTGCCCGTCGGGCTGGTAGGCGCGGTCGGCAAATGCCTCGGCGGCGACCTGCAGGCCGGCGCGAGACGCGACGTCGAGCACGACACCACCGGCGAGCCCGAGCAGCACGAGGTTCGGGTCGACCGCCTTGATGGCCGCCACGACGTCGGCGGACTGCCGCTCATCGCGGGCGATCGTGTTGTACAGGGCACCGTGCGGCTTGACGTAGGCCACGCGCCCTCCGACGGCGGACGCGAGTCCGATCAGCGCGCCGAGCTGGTACTCGACGTGCGCCTGCAGCGTCGGCGAGTCGATCTCGACGTTGGTGCGGCCGAAGTTCTCGTAGTCGCGGTAACCGGGGTGGGCCCCGATGACCACACCGCGCTGCACGGCGGCGGCGAGCGTCTCGCGGATGCCCTCGGGGCTGCCCGCGTGGAAGCCGCACGACACGTTCGCACTCGTGACGATCTCAAGCATCGCCGCGTCGTCGCTCACGACGCGGTCCGCGACGTTCTCTCCGAGGTCGGAGTTGAGGTCGATCACTGCCATGGTCAGGCTCCGATTCCGAGGAAGGCGAAGATGGGTCCGACCGAGACGATACCCATGTACCAGGTCAGCAGGGTCACGAGCGTACCGGCGATGAGCAGCCACATCGGGTACTTGCGGGTGCCGAGCAGATCGCGGCGGAACCACCCGATGTACATGAACACCGTCAGTCCGATCGGCAGGATGAGGCCGTTGAAGCCGCCGACGAACACGAGGATCGCGGCGGGCGCGGTTCCGATCAGCAGGTAGATGATCAGCGAGACGACGATGAAGCCGATCGTCGCCCACTGCAGCGACCAGCCGCCGAGGAATCGCTTGTGGAACGTCGAGAGGAACGTCGCCGAGGTGTATGCGGCGCCGATCACCGAACTGATGGCGGCGGCCCAGAAGATCGCGCCGAAGATGCGCAGACCGGCCTCTCCCAGCACGGCACCGAACGCCTGACCTGCCGGATTGGCGGCCTGTGTCGTGAGGTCGAGGGCGACTCCGGATGCCACAACGCCGAGGATCGCGAGGAAAAGCACGTAGCGCATGATGCCCGTGACGAGGATGCCGTTGGCCGCGGCACGCATGACGGGGCCGGCGTGCTCGGGGCCGGTGTGACCGGAGTCGAGGTAGCGGTGCGCACCGGAGTAGGTGATGTAGCCGCCCACGGTGCCGCCGACGATCGTGGTGATGGTGGCGAAGTTCAGCTCGTCGGGAACGAAGGTCTGTCGCAGGGCGTCGCCGATGGGCGGCTGCGACATGATCGCGACGATCACGGTCATGACGATCATGCCGACGCCGAGCACGACGAGGACGATGTCCATGACCTTCCCGGCCTTCTTGATGAGGAAGATGATGATCGCCAGGGCGCCGGTGAGCAGGCCGCCCCACTTCGCGTCGATGCCGAGGAGGGCGTTCAGGCCCAGCCCACCACCGGCGATGTTGCCGATGTTGAACGCGAGGCCGCCGATGACGACGAGGATCGCGATGACGTGGCCCGAGAAGGGGATCGCGGCATTGGCGAGCTCGCCGGCGCGCTTTCCCGAAGAGGTGATCATCCGCCAGATGTTCAACTGCACGGCGATGTCGACGAGCACCGAGATGAGGATGGCGAAGGCGAACGCCGCGCCCATCGTGGCGGTGAAGGTCGCGGTCTGGGTGATGAAGCCGGGGCCGATGGCACTGGTGGCCATCAGGAAGATCGCGCCGATGACGGCACTGCGGCCCGCGCGCTTCTTCACCGCTGCGAGCTTCGCGTCGGTCTGAGACTGCTCGGATTGCGTGTGCTCAGGCATGGAGGGGGTTCCCATCGTCGTTGTTGGGTGTCGAGTGACACCGAGTGTAGAACACTTTGGGGTCCGATTGTTCTACAACTTTGTTTCGGGGATGCTACGACGAGGTCGCAGGCGCCTAACATGAAGGCGTGATCCAACAGGGCCTGATCCAGCAGGGCGTGCTGGCCGACTCGCTCCGGCAGAGCATCATCGACGGCGAGTTCGCGCCGGGATCGAAGCTGTCCGAGTCGATGCTGTCGGAGCGGTTCGAGGTCTCCCGCAATACGGTGCGCGAGGCATTCCGCGTGCTCGCGGAGCAGGGTCTGCTCGACCACGCACCGCACCGCGGCGTCTCGGTCGCCGCCCCCACGATCGGCGACGTCATCGACATCTACCGGGCACGGCGCACGATCGAGTGCACAGTGCTGCGCGAGTGCGAGCCGGAGCATCCTGCCGTGCAGCGCATGCACGACGCGCTCGCCGAGTCGGAGCGGTGGCTGCCCGAAGAGGATTGGCAGCGCGTCGGCAGCGCCAACATGGCCTTCCACGTCGCGATCATCGATCTCGCCGACAGCCCGCGGCTTGCCCGCACCTATCGCAACCTGGCCGCAGAGCTGCGACTCGTCTTCCTCGAGATCGACGACCCTCGGGCGCTGCACGAGCCGTTCGTCCGGCGCAACCGGATCGTCCTGGATGCCCTGCTCAGCACGGGGCCGGCGGCCGCGGCCGATGCGCTCGAGGACTACCTGATCCAGTCCGAGAGACTCGTGCTGGGCGCTTTCGCCCGGATGGGCCGGAGCTAGGGAATAGATCGCGACCGGAGGCGTTTCACCAGACATGAACGAAAAACTTGCCGCGGCAACTATGATGGGTGCTGTCACCCTCCACGTCGCCGATCTCGACGCCATGACGGCCTTCTACCGCGACGTCATCACCCTGCAGGTGCTCGGCGCCGAGGGCGACACCGTGACGCTCGGGCGGGCGGGCGTGCCGCTGGTCGTGCTGCACCACTCCCCCGAGCTGGGGCATGCGGCGCGCGGCTCGGCCGGTCTGTTCCACACGGCGATCCTCTTCGAGACGCAGGCAGCGCTGGCATCCGCCCTGCTGTCGGTCGCGCAGCGCGCACCGCAGCTGTTCACGGGCAGCGCCGACCACCTCGTCAGCCAGGCGTTCTACCTGAACGACCCCGAGGGCAATGGCATCGAGCTGTACTGGGACCGCGACCGCACCGAGTGGTCGTGGACGCACGGCCAGGTCGAGATGACCACCCTGTACCTGGACCCGAACGCTTTCCTGCAGGAGCATCTGACGGAGCAGGCTGCGGCCGGCGCGACGGCGGCCGACGCCGCCCGGATCGGCCACGTGCACCTGTCGGTCGGCGACGTCGCGACAGCCCGCGACTTCTACGTCCGCCGACTCGGGTTCGACGCCACTCTGGCGATGGGCGAGCAGGCCCTGTTCGTCAGCGCCGGCGGCTACCACCACCACATGGCTATGAACGTCTGGAACTCGCGCGGCGCAGGGCCCCGCATGCCGGCGCTCGGTCTCGGCCAAGTCGACCTCGCCCTTCCGGATGCCGACGCGCTCGGCGAGCTCGGCGAGCGTCTGACGCACTTCGGCACGCAGGTCGCCGACGACGGGCGGACGCTGACCTTCCAGGACCCGTGGAACAACACCCTCAAGGCGCAGCTGGCCGCGTAGGCGAGCACCGGGCCGGCGCGACCGTCACGCCGATCCGCGCACCACGAGCTCGGTCGGCAGGATCGTGACCTCGGGCGGCTCGTTGCCGGCAAGACGCGACAGCAGCACCCCGGCCATCGTCTCGCCCATCGCGTACATCGGCTGTCGGACGGTCGTCAGCTGCGGATCGGTGCTCAGGGCGACCTGCGAGTCGTCGAAGCCCACGATCGCCACATCGTCGGGAACGCGCAGCCCCCTGGCGCTGAGCATCCGCAGAGCCCCGCGCGCCATGAGGTCGCTGGCGGCGAAGATCGCATCCGGCCGCCCTGCGGCGAGCAGACGCCTGGCCGCCTCCGCTCCGCTGGCTTCGCTGTAGTCGCCCGCCGTCTCGGCGAACGGCTCGAGCCCGGCATCCGCGAGCGCCGATCGGAACCCCTGGAGCCGGTCGACCGAGGCGAGCATCGTCCGCGGGCCGGTGATGGTCGCAATGCGCGTGCGACCGGTCTCGATGAGGTGCTGCGTCGCCATGCGGGCGGCCGAGGCGTTGTCGACGTCGACGACGTACTCGCTGGGCCGCTGGTGCAGCGGCCGGCCGCCCCAGACCACCGGGACCGCGTCGGCGATGCGCTCGACGAACGCGTCACTGGTGTGGTGCGAGACGATCAGCGCCCCGTCGACCCCGCCGTTGCGCACGAAGCTCGTCATCTTGTCGCCGGGGTCGCCGGTCGCGATCAGCAGATTGAGCAGATAGTCCGAACCGCCCAGCGCGCCCGTGATCCCGGCCACGATCGACGCGAAGAACGGGTCGCCGAAGAAGCGCGTGGTGTCCTCGGGCACGATCAGCGCGATCGCGTGCGTCTGCCGTGAGGCGAGCGAGCGCGCCGCCCTGTTCGGCACGTAGTTGAGCTCGGCGATCGCCGACTGCACGGCGTGCAGCGCCTCGGGGCTGACCGCGGTGGAGCCGTTCACGACGCGCGAAACCGTCGACCGGGAGACCCCGGCCGCGGAGGCCACCTCTTCGATCGTCGCGCGTGAGGCCACGATGCTCCCTTCTGCCACCGCTCCCGGCGGTCAGAGGGATCGTGCGGCGATGATCCGAGCGTACTCGCGACCGCTGTCCTTCACCGTGCGCTGCTGGGTGTCGTAGTCGACGCGGACGATGCCGAAGCGCTTGTCGTACCCCCACGCCCACTCGAAGTTGTCCATGAGTGACCAGTAGAAGAAGCCGCGCACGTCGACGCCGGCGTCCACGGCATCCAGTACTGCGCCGAGGTGTGCGCGCACGTACTCCGTGCGATCCGCATCGCGGATGCGGCCGTCGGCATCCACGACGTCGTCGAAAGCGGCGCCGTTCTCGGTGACGTACAGTGCCACACCTCGCTGACCTGTGTACTCGTCGGAGAGCCGGCGCAGGAGGCGCGTGAGCCCTTCGGGCTGGATCTCCCAGTTCTGCGCGGTGCGGGCGAGCCCGCGCTCGACCGCATGGATGCCGGCATCCGAGGGGTAGGGGCTGCGCCCCTTCCTCGTCGTCGCCGGGGCGCCGGAGACGGGTGGATGCTCCGGCGCCGTGCCCGACAGGAGATCGCCGTGGTAGTAGTTCACGCCCTGCGTGTCGATGCGCTGCGAGATGGTCGCGAGGTCGCCGTCGTGCACGGCCGCCTCGAAGCGGGCGACCGCCTCGGCGTCGACCGCGCGGATGTCCTCGACGATGTCGGCCGGGTACTCGCCTCGGTAGATGGGGTCGAGGAACCAGCGGTTGAACTGCCCGTCGACCCGGCGCGCGGCATCCGCATCCGCCGGGTTCTGCGGATCGGCCGCATCGGCGACCGTGTGGTTCAGGGTGATGCCGAGGTTCAGGCCCGCATCGCGCCCGCGGAGCTCGCGGATCGTCTCGCCGTGCGCGAGCAGCTGATGGTGCGCAGCGAGCAGGCCGTCGGCGATGCTCATCCGTCCCGGGGCGTGCTCGCCGCCGGTGTACGAGAGGAACGACGAGCACCACGGCTCGTTGAGGGTCGTCCACACGTTCACACGATCGCCGAGCGCGTCGTGCACGGTTCCGGCGTAGTCGAGGAACCTCGAGACGACGTCGCGGTTCGTCCAGCCGCCGTCCTCCTCGAGCGCCTGAGGCATGTCCCAGTGGTACAGCGTGAGCCAGGGCAGGATGCCGGCGCCGAGCAGTTCGTCGACGAGGCGGCTGTAGAAGTCGACACCTGCCGGGTTCACCGCTCCGCCGTCCGGGCGCACGCGCGACCACGACGTCGAGAAGCGGTACGTCTGCAGCCCCAGCTCGCGCATGAGCGCGACGTCGTCCTCGTGGCGGTGGTAGTGGTCGCAGGCGATGTCGCCGTCGTCGCCGTCGATGACCGCCCCGGGCACACGGGCGAAGGCATCCCAGATCGAAGCCGTGCGCCCGTCCTCGAAGGCCGCCCCCTCGATCTGATACGCGGCGGTCGCCGCACCGAAGAGGAACCGATCCGGGAACGGCCGAGACGTCATAGGGGTCATCCTTTCACCGCGCCCGCCATGATGCCACTGACCAGCTGCCGACCCGCGATCACGAACAGGGCGAGCAGGGGAAGGGTCGCGAGCACCGCACCGGTGAGCACGATCGAGTAGTCGATGTAATAGCCGGACTGCAGCTGGCTGAGCGCCGTCTGCAGGGTCGGGTTCTGGGGAGAGAGCACGATCAGCGGCCACAGATAGTCGGTCCACGCCGTCATGAACGTGAACAGACCGAGGATCGCCATCGCGGGTCGCGCCGCAGGAAGCCCGACGGTGAGGAACGTGCGGAACTGGTTCGCGCCGTCCATCCGCGCCGCCTCGATGAGCTCGTCCGGGATGACGTCGACCAGGTACTGCCGCATGAAGAACACCCCGAAGGCGGTGACGAGCGTCGGCACGATGACGGCGCCGATAGTGCCCGTCCAGCCGAGCTCGCGCATGACCATGAACAGCGGGATGATGCCGAGCTGGGTCGGGATCGCCATCGTCGCGATGACGAAGATCATGAGTCCGTCCCGCCCGCGGAACCGCAGCTTCGCGAACGCGTAGCCGGCCAGCGTCGAGAAGCTCACGACCGATACGGTGATCACCGCCGACACGAGGACGGAGTTGCCCAGCGCCAGCCAGAACGGGATGGCGTCGAACACCTTCGCGGCGTTCGCCAGGAAGTTGCCGCCGGGGATGAGCGGCAGCGTCTCGCCGCGCGTGGCATTGGTTCCGCTGGCGACGACGACCGACCACCACAGCGGGTAGACGCTGCCGATGATGAACGCGGCGAGCAGGCCGTAGGTCAGGAAGCCGGGGCGGCTGCCGATTCCTGCGGTGCCCGTCGCGCTGCTGCGGCGACGGCGGATCTTCTCCGGCACGCTCAGTGCCTGGGTCGCGGTCATCGCCGGACTCCTCTCGTGGTGCGGGATGCTCGTCGGCGCGCCGCGCGCGGTGCGTCGCCCGTGGAGATGCGCCTGGTGATGAGGAAGTTGACGACGCCGATCAGCACGATGAGCACGAACAGCAGGATCGCGACGGCGGATGCCTCGCCGAGGTTGCGGCGGAAGAACGCCATCTCCCACAGGAACAGCACCGTCGTCTGGAACTGCCGGTCGCTGCCGCCGATGCCGCCGGCCGTGGAGACGTCGAACAGCCGCGGCTCGGCGAAGATCTGCAGTCCGCCGATGGTCGCGGTGATGATGACGAAGATCAGCGTCGGCCGGATCGTCGGGATCGTGATCGAGAAGAACCGGCGGATGGGACCTGCGCCGTCGATCGCCGCCGACTCGTAGAGGTCGCGCGGCACGGCCTGCATCGCGGCCAGGAGGATGAGGGCGTTGTACCCGGTCCAGCGGAAGTTCACCATGGTGGCGATCGCGATGTGCGAGAGGAACGTATTGTGCTTCCACTCCTGATCGGCGATGCCGATGAGGTTCAGCAGGTTGTTGGCGAGACCGTCGGCCTCGTTGAAGACGCTCGAGAAGATGATCGCCACGGCCACGGGGGTGACGACGAACGGGATGAGGATGCTCATGCGCCAGAACGTCGGCGCCCGCAGCCCGCGGTCCAGCAGGTACGCGATGAGCAGCGCGACGGCGAGCTGCGGGATCGCCGAGAGCAGGAAGATGCTCAGCGTGTTGAGGATCGAGTTCCAGAACATGCTGTCGCCGAGGATCTCGACGAAGTTGCCGATACCGACGAACTCGCCCTGCCCCTTGAGCAGATCCCACTCGAACACCGCGACGTAGACGGTGTACAGCAGTGGGAACAGGCCGACGAGCCCGAACAGCAGGAAGAACGGCGAGACGTAGAAGTACGGCGAGGCGTTCTGATCGAACCGCGAGAGGCGGTGCCGCCAGGACGCCCGGGGGGCGCGGGGCGGGTCGACAGGCTCGGAGACCGGGTTCTGGATCACGGAGCCTGTCTCCTCGATCACCGAGCCTGTCGACGGGGTCATCCGACGAGCTCGTTCAGGAGATCGATGGCCTGATCCCACGCTCCCTGCGTGTCGGTCTCGCCGCGGTCGAGCGCGCTGAGCGCAGGACCGAAGACGTTCTCCTGGATCACGGAGTCGTCAGCGCCCTTGAACTGGGCGACGACTCCCTGGGCGCGCTCGGCGAGGATGGCACCGGTCGGCGCGTCGTTGAAGAACGCGTTCGGGGTGGCATCCGCGGCGAGGGTCTCCTGCGCCTCC
>Ga0172374_1001658_pt1 | contig 14712 bp, 10 predicted proteins | sample LakKiv3m_FD_114536 | JGI IMG/M metagenome (GOLD analysis project Ga0172374, IMG submission 114536) | Freshwater microbial communities from Kabuno Bay, South-Kivu, Congo - kab_092012_10.3m | ecosystem: Environmental > Aquatic > Freshwater > Lake | place: Democratic Republic of the Congo... | reverse complement strand
TCGCCAACGTCATCCAGTACCGTCCGAAGAACGCGGTGCGGGACATGGCCAGGGCGCTCGGCCACTCCCCCGGTCAGCAGGATGCCTGGTCGCGTCAGGTCGACGGCTGGAGCACGGGCCTGGAGCCCGTCGAAGGACATGACATCCCCGAGAACGTGCTCTCATACGCCGGCGAGCTGCTGAAGGCGCCGCGTCATCTCGGGATCCACTCCGGCGGGATGGTCCTCACCGCCCGCCCGGTGGGCGAGGTCGTCCCGGTGGAGCATGCCCGCATGGAGGATCGAACCGTCATCCAGTGGGACAAGGACGACTCCGCGTTCATGGGCCTGGTGAAGTTCGACCTGCTGGGACTCGGGATGCTCGCGGCTCTCCAGCACTGCTTCGACCTCATCCGGGAGAACACGGGCGAACTGTGGCGGCTCGAGACGATCCCCAAGGAGGAGGCGGCCGTCTACGACATGCTCTGCCGTGCGGACTCCATCGGGGTGTTCCAGGTGGAGTCCCGGGCCCAGATCGGCCTGCTCCCCCGGCTGCAGCCGCGCAGCTTCTACGACCTCGCCATCCAGATCGCCCTCATCCGCCCAGGTCCCATCCAGGGTGGAGCGGTGCACCCGTTCGTGCGGCGCAAGATGGCGAAGGACCGCGTCGACGAGGAGAACCGGGAGCGTGCGAAGCGGGGCGAGGAGGCGGTGGAGTTCCCCATCCCCTACCCGCACAGCGACCTGGAGCCCATCCTGAAGCGCACCCTGGGCATCCCCATCTTCCAGGAGCAGCTCATCCAGATGGCCACCGCCATCGGCGACTGCACGGCGGACGAGGCCGACCTGCTGCGACGGGCCATGGGGTCGAAGCGGGGCCTGGAGAAGATCGAGAAGGTCAAGGACAAGCTGTACGCGGGGATGGCCAGGCGCGGGCTCGATGCCGAGGCGTCTGATCGCATCTACGCGCAGATCCAGGCGTTCTCGAACTTCGGCTTCGCGGAGTCGCACTCGCTGTCGTTCGCCCTGCTCGTCTATGCCAGCTCCTGGCTGAAGCTGCACTACCCCGCGGCGTTCCTCGCCGGTCTGCTGCGCTCGCAGCCGATGGGCTTCTACTCGGCGGCGACCCTCACCGCGGATGCGCGACGGCACGGCGTGGACGTCCGCCGCCCCGACCTGCACCTCTCCGGGGCGACCGAGACCCTGGAGCCGCTCGACGAGACCACGGCGGCGGGGCCGACGGGGCGGGACTCGTGCCTCGCCGTCCCTCAGCCGCCCCCGCTGCGCTTCGACAGGGAGGCGCCGGATGAGTCGGCCGCCCATCGCAGGGACGGCGGGTTCGCGGTGCGCCTCGGACTCAGCGGCATCCGCGGGATCGGGGTGCCGCTGGCGGAGCGGATCGTCGCAGAGCGAGAGGCGAACGGCCGGTATCGAGACCTGCACGACCTGGTGCGGCGGACGGATGCCACCGCCGCGCAGGTCGAGGCGCTCGCCACCGCCGGCGCTTTCGCCTGTCTGGGCTTGGAGCGGCGCGAGGCCATCTGGCTCGCCGGGGCCGCCGCCGAGGACCGCTCCCGTTTCCTCCCGGGGACGACCGTCGCGGTGCAGCCGCCGCTGTTCGCGGATCAGACCAGTTACGAGCGGCTCTCCGCCGACCTCTGGGCAACGGGTGTGTCGACCGATGATCATCCGATGGCGCATTTCCGGGAGGCCCTGCGGGCCCGCGGCGTGCTGACCGCGACCGATCTGCAGGAGCACGAGGTCGGTCGTCGTATCGAGGTCGCCGGGCTCGTCACGCATCGTCAGCGGCCCGCGACCGCCGCCGGGGTCACGTTCGTGAACCTCGAGGACGAGAGCGGCCTGGTGAACGTGGTGTGCTCGACGGGGGTCTGGAACCGTTACCGTCGGGTGGCCCGTGAATCGCCGGCGCTCATCATCCGCGGCATCCTGGAGAGGTCGGCGGAGGGTGTGGTGAATGTGCTCGCCGACGGCTTCGAGGATCTGCGCACGGGGCTCGCGCATCGCTCCAGAGATTTCCGCTGACGCAGGCGCGTCCTCACCAGAAGCGCTCGGGCTCCTCCGCCGGCGGCCGGTCGGCGCCTCCCCACCTGTCGGCTTCGGCCTTCGCCGCATCCGCTGCGGCATCCGCTCCGCGCAGGGCGATCTTCGCACCGGTCGCGCCGAGACCGATCGGGTCGACCAGCAGGGTCGTGCGGGCGCCGATCCCGCCGATCGTCACGGTGCACTCCAGCACGCGCCCGATCCAGCGGGAGATGTCGCCGCTCGGCTCCTCGGGGCGGCGATAGCGGATCCCCGTGTCGAGGTCGGTGACCGAGAGCAGCACGGGCTCCTCGCCGAGCGGATCGACCTGCTCGGTCACCTCGACCCGGTGGCCGTGGGCGATGGCGACGTGAGCGGCGATCACGAGGAGTCTGTCCATGGATCCACCCTAGGCACGCCCGCCGGGAGATGACAGGGAGAGGCGGGAAGCACAGGTTCGAAAATTTCTTTGTCCCCCAAATGGCGGACACGACGATTAAGGGGTACCCTGCACTCATAGCGGGGGCTATACGGCTGGATCTGGGGAGACCAGCCGATGAGAGCAGCGAGATCTTCGCCGCCTCCCCAACCGTCCGGGAAGGACGGTGAGCCCTCTCGGCAGCACCGTCTGGGGCGAGTGGTCGAGAGGGCATACCCTCCCGCGCAAGGCCGTCTTCCGCGCCGCTAGCGGGCGCCTCCGGAACCGTCAACCCCGGCCCCTCCTCTCCGCAATGCTCCTATCGTCGGCGACACGGCGGCACCGGACAGGAGATCCCTCGGTCACGCCGCGCCGCGACCAGGAGGACGACATGAGCGCACGGAGAGCCCCCGGCCGCATCCGCATCGGCGTCTCCGGCTGGCGGTATGCGCGCTGGCGCGGGGACTTCTACCCGAAGGGTCTGCCGCAGCGGAAGGAGCTCGAACACATCGGCACGCGGTTCGACACGGTCGAGGTGAATGGCTCGTTCTACTCGCTGCAGCGACCGGAGAGCTACCGGACATGGAGAGCGAGCGTGCCGGCGGACTTCGTGTTCGCCGTCAAGGGCTCCCGCTACATCAGTCACATGCTCCGACTCCGCGACGTGGAACAGGCGCTCGCGAACTTCTTCGCGTCCGGCGTGCTCGCCCTGGGATCGCAGCTCGGCCCGATCCTGTGGCAGCTTCCCGAGCGGCAGCGCTTCGACCCCGAGGTGATCGACGCCTTCCTGACGACCCTCCCGCGGACCACCGGCGAGGCTCTCGCGCTCGCGACCCGCCGCGACGAGCGGCTCAGTGACCGTGCCTGGCTCGAGATCGAGGAGGATGTGCCCCTGCGGTACGCGCTGGAACCGAGATCAGCGACCTTCGCCGCCGAGGACAGCCTGCGGATGCTGCGGGATCACGGCGTCGCGCTGGTCGCCGCGGACACGGCGGGCCGGTGGCCGCGCTTCGACTGCCTCACCACGGACTTCGCCTATGTCCGTCTGCACGGCGCCAAGATGCTCTACCACAGCGCCTACACCCCGGAGGAGCTGCGGGAGTGGGCGGAGCTGATCCGGTCCTGGCGGGACGGCACCGGCGCGGCCGACGGCAGGCCCCGCGACGTGTACGTCTACTTCGACAACGATGCCAGAGGCCACGCGCCCCACGATGCGCAGGCTCTGGCCGCGCTCGTCGACGAAGGCGCGTGACGCCCGGCCGGCGCTTAGCCCTGGTCGCCGACGTGGCCCGGTGCTGTGAGCGAGACCACGCGCTCGACGAAGGCCGCGTATTCGCTCATGTAGTGGCGGAGGAACTCCTCGGTGGCGGGGTCGGCCACCTCGCCGTCCTCGCCGAAGAGCTCCGGCTTGAAGGTGATGTAGGCCTCGGGCGCGTTCAACTGCGGCGCATTGAGGAAGCTCAGCACGCTGCGCATCGACGACTGCATGACGGCGGTGCCGATCGCGCCGGTCGACGCGCCGATGATCCCGGTGGGTTTGCGGGCGAAGGAGTTGTGCCCCCAGGGCCGCGATCCCCAGTCGATGGCGTTCTTCAGCGCGCCGGGGATGGAGCGGTTGTATTCGGGGGAGATGAGCAGCAGACCCTCGGCGCGTTCGACGTCGTGCTTGAACGTGGTCACGGCCGCCACCGGATCGAGTTCGTCGTCACGGTTGTACAGCGGGAGGTCGCGGATCGGGATCTCGACGAGCTCGAGACTCGGCGGAGCCAGTCGCACGAGGGATTTCGACAGGACCCGGTTGATCGAGTCCTTCGCGAGGCTTCCGACGATGTATCCGATGCGGTGGGTCATGGTCCCTTGCGCGGGGAGGCACCGACCGGGCGGACTGCCGCGGTGTGATCCCTGCGTCCTTCCATTTCCAGGATATCGCCGGGGTGGGGGCTTGCCGCAAGGCCCCGGGCATGGGGCAGAATCGACCCTCGCTCGTGCGATCTGCGCACGGCCGAGAAGGAGATCCATGCCCATCGACCCCTTCCACCTCTCCGATGATCTGCGCGCGAAGGCAGCCCGCGGCCTCCTCGATGCGGACCGACGCCACCTGCTGCGGATCGCCGAGACGCTGGAGACCCAGCGCGCCGAGGTCTCCGACCGTCTGAGCGAGGTGCGTCGGCGTCCGGCCGGCTTCGGCGACAGCGCGGTCGACCGCGACCTGGAGGTCCGGCGGCTCACCGGACGGCTCCGCGTGCTCGAGCGCTTCGGCATGGACGTGTGCCTGGGACGGATGACGCGCACCACCGGCGAGCACGTGTACATCGGCCGCACCGGGCTCGCCGCCGAGGACGGCACGCGCCTCCTGATCGACTGGCGCACCCCGGCCGCCGAGCCGTACTTCGGCGCGACGATGGAGGATCCGCGCGGGATCACCTCGCGCCGCCGCTACCGCTGGAGCGGAGGCCGCGTCAGCGACTACTGGGATGAGGCGCTCACCCCGGAGGCGTTCGACGGTGCCGCCTCCCTGGACGACCAGTCGGCGTTCATCGCCAGCCTCGGCACGCACCGCACGTCGAAGATGCGGGATGTGCTCGCGACGATCCAGGCGGATCAGGATGCGATCATCCGCGCCGCCTCCCCCGGAGCGCTCGTCGTCGACGGCGGTCCGGGCACGGGCAAGACCGTCGTGGCGCTGCATCGTGCCGCGCACCTCCTCTATGCCGAGCCGCGGCTGACCCGGAGCGCGGGCGGCATGCTCCTGGTCGGACCGAACGCGCGCTACCTCGCGTATGTCGACGACGTCCTGCCGAGTCTCGGGGAGGACACGGTGCGCTTGTGCACCCTGCGCGACCTCGTCCCCGAGGGCGCTCTGGCGGTCGACGAGTCGGATCCCCGCGTCGCCGCCCTCAAGGCGTCGCTCGATCCCGACGCTGTGCTCGACGCGGCCGCGAAGGCGTTCGAGCAGCCGCCCCGTCACGCCATGCGCATCGAATCGCCCTGGGCCGACCTGTGGCTGAGCAGCGAGGAGTGGGCGGAGGTGTTCTCGGGAGCGGACCCGGCCGCTGCGCACAACGAGGCCAGGGACGAGGTGTGGGAGGAGCTGCTCGAGCTGCTCGCCGACCAGGTGGACGACGACGACGTGCCCCCGTTCGCCGTGCGGCGGTGGCTCCGTCAGGACGACGAGCTCACGGGCACCTTCGTACGAGCGTGGCCGCTGCTCTCCCCCGCCTCCGTGGTCGCGCGGCTGTGGCGGTCGCCGGAGTTCCTCCGCCGCTGCGCCCCCGACCTCTCCGACGCGGAGATCGCGCTGCTGCAGCGGCCGGAGCCCGAGGCCTGGACGGACGCCGATCTGCCCCTGCTCGACGCCGCGCACCGCCGGATCGGAGACCCGGAGTCGGTGCGCGCGGAGCACCGACGTCAGGCCGTGATCGCCTCGGCACAGGAGCAGATGTCGCACGTGGTCGATCACCTCATCGAAGACGACGACAGCGAGATGAAGGTGATGTCGATGCTCCGCGGACAGGACGCGCGCAACGTCCTCGTCGGCGTCGACGCGCCGCCGGTGCTGCGCCCGGACGAGCTGGCAGGACCGTTCGGGCACATCGTCGTCGACGAGGCGCAGGAGCTGTCGGACGCGGAGTGGCGGATGCTGATCGCGCGGTGCCCCGCACGCAGCTTCACCATCGTCGGCGACCGCGCCCAGGCGCGTCACGGGTTCACCGAGACCTGGGAGGCGCGGCTGGGCAGGATCGGCCTCCGTGACGTCAGGGTCGCGCATCTGAGCGTGAACTACCGCACTCCGGCGGAGGTGATGGAGGTGGCGGCGCCCGTGGTGCTCGCGGCGATCCCCGACGCGAACGTCCCGACCTCCGCGCGGGAGAGCGGGGTCCCTGTCCGCTTCGGTGAGGCGACGGACCTGCCCGCCCTGCTCGACGACTGGCTGACCTCTCATCCGGAGGGGATCGCGTGCGTGATCGGGCACCCTGACCTGGCGTCGACGCCGCGCGTCCTCTCCCTCTCCCCCGCCACCGCGAAGGGGTTGGAGTTCGACCTGGTCGTCCTGGTGCGCCCGGAGCGGTTCGGGGATGGCGTGACCGGGGCCGTGGACCGCTACGTGGCCATGACCAGGACGACGCGGGAGCTCGTCGTGCTGAACTGAGTCGGGGGACGAACGCATTCCTGTGTGTATCCTGAGCGCGAGGCTCCACGGTGGAGTCCCACGACGGGGAGAATCATGCGCGATCGCGTTCGGTTTACGGCGGCGATCGTCGCGCTCATGCTCATCGGCTCGGCGTCTGCGCCGGCGGCGGCCGCCGCGGCTCCTGTCCCTGGCGAGCACATCCTCGTCTCGGATGTGCTGAACCAGCTGCGCGTGGAAGCCCCCTCACCGGCGACGTTCGACCGGACCCTGTTCCGAGAGGAGCGCGATCTCGACGGAGACGGCTGCATCACTACCCAGGAGGTGCTGGCCGAGGAATCCGACGTCCCCCCGACCATGGTCGACGGCTGCGCGGTCGCGAGCGGTCAGTGGCAGTCGTACTACGACAACATCGTCCACATCGATCCGGCAGCGGTGGAGCTGAACCACCTCGTCGCCCTGAAGGAGGCCTGGCTGTCGGGAGCCTGGTCCTGGACCGCAGCGCAGCGCGAGGCGTTCGCGAACGACGTCGGCGACCCGCGCACCCTCACCATGCTGACGGTGGCGACGGGCGCCGCGAAGGCCGACAAGGATCCGGCGGCCTGGCTGCCGCCTTCTCCGTTCCCCTCCGCCCGGTGCACGTATGTCTCGGAGTGGGTGGCGGTGAAGTGGCGCTGGAATCTGGCGGTCGACCACGCCGAGAAGGCGGCGATCCAGAAGGTCCTGGCCGGATGCGTCCAGGAGACTCTCGTCGCCCCGCCCCTGCCTGCGGACCGGCCGGGGATCCCCGCGGCGGACACCCGCTACTACATCGCGAAGTACGACGGCACCATCTGGGCCGTCACCGCGACCAGTGTCCGCGCGCTCACGTTCGCGCAATGGCAGGCCGCCGGCGCCCCCAAGCCGCTCCCGGCACCCACGGAGTACGTGAAGTACGCGTGGTCCCCGACCATCAGCGCCGTGACGATGTTCGGAACGGACAAGTCCCGGTGGGTCTGGAAGCACGTGAGCGCCGCGGAGTGGAAGCGCGCCGGGAACCCCAAGCCGCGGACGGCGGGTTGGATCGAAGGATCCACGTACTACCAGTGGGCGGACTCCCGGCAGATCTTCGTGCAGGACGTCGGCGGGAAGAAGCACGCGCTCACCGCAGCGGAGTGGGCCGCATCGGGGTACCAGCCCTTCGAGAAGCGCCCGAATCAGGCCTTCGTCAAACTGTCGTGGCACCCGAGCATCGCGTTCCTCGTCGACTACGCGTCGGGCATCGGCTCGCCGATCGACGGGGCTCGGTGGACGGCCGAGGGGAACCCGACACCGGTCGTGCGCACCCGACTGCCCAACGACGTCGTGTGGCAGAACTACGGCAGCGGGACCATCTACTACTCCGGCCCCACCGTCACCAAGGCGCTGACGCCCGCCGAATGGCGCGCCATGGGTTCGCCTCGCCCCGAGGTGCGCGGCGCTCCCGCCGCCCCTCCCCGCCCGGCCCGCGACATGGACTGCGGGGACTACCGCTCCCAGGCGGCAGCGCAAGCTGACTTCAATCGCTACTTCCCCTGGTACGGCGACGTCTTCCGGCTGGACAGCGACAACGACGGCATCGCCTGCGAGTCGCACTTCCGCTGAGGACGTCCCTCGATCAGACGGCGGGGGCCGCGGTGGATGCGCGCACGATGAGCTGGGAGCCGAGTGTCGCGACCTCGCCGATCGCGACACCGGAGATCGCCTGGAGGAGCAGGTCGACCGCGAGCTCTCCGCTCCGGCCGATCGGCATCCGCACCGTGGTCAGGCCCGGCGTGACGGCTCCGGCGAGGTCGATGTCGTCGATCCCGACGATGCTCACGTCGGCGGGGGATCTCCGCCCGAGTTCGAGCATCCCCGCCTCCAGTCCGAGCGCGACGAGGTCGTTGTAGGCCACGACGGCCGTCGCCCCGCTCGCCACGGCAGGGGCGGCGGCCGCCCTCCCGCCCTGGATCGAGGCGGCATGATGGCTCAGGCGCGTGAGGCGGATGCCGTGGTTCTCGCACGCGCGCGAGATGGTGTCGAAGCGACGCGCGTCGGCCCACGACCCGCGGGGTCCGGACGCATACGCGACGTGCCGGTGTCCGAGCGCGGCGAGGTGCTCGACCGCCTGCGAGGGGCCGTGCTCGGTGTCCATGAGCACGCAGGGCGCCCCGTCGATCTGCCGGTTGACGATGACGCACGGCGTCGATCCGACGAGTTCGAGCACATCCGCGTCGGGGAGACGCGGCGAGCACAGCAGCATGCCGTCGAGCTTGCGCGCCTGCTGGATCTGCTCGCGCTCACGGCGCAGATCCTCATCCGCGTCGAACAGCACGATGCGGTGGTGCCCGTGCCACGCCTGACCTTGGATCGCTTTGAGCAGCGTCGCGTAGACGGGGTTCGCGACATCGGGCACCACGACGCCGAACGTGCGGGTGGCGGTGGCGGCCTGCGGCGTGGAGTAGCCGAGATCGCTCGCGGCTTGGAGCACGCGCTCGAGGGTGCCGTTGGCGAGCCTGTCGGGTTCGCCGAACGCGCGGGATGCCGTCGCGATGGACACGCCGGCGCGCTTGGCCACATCCGTCAATGTCGAAGTCACTGTCGCCTTCCGATCGTGCTGTCCCTCTATGATCATGCATCACCGGGATGAAACGTGTTGACAAGTTTGTACAAGTGCTACACACTCGTTTACATGACGATCATCGCCGATCAGGGCAGACCCTCCGGTGCCGGCATCCTGCACCTCGGGCTCGGCAGCTTCCACCGTGCACACCAGGCCGTGTACACGCGCGGTGCGCTTCAGGCCGCCGACGGCCCGTGGGGCATCATCGGCGTCGCATCGCGCTCGCACACGGTCGTCGATGCCCTGCACGCGCAGGACCTGCGCTACTCCGTCGCGACCATCGCCCCGGACAGCATCTCGCTCAGCGTTCCGGGCGTCCACACGGATGCCTTCGTCGGCGCGGACGAGCCGGCGCGCGTCGTCGCTCACATCGCGGACGCCGACATCCGCATCATCACCCTCACGGTCACCGAGAACGGCTACGGGTACTCCCCCGCGACCCAGCACCTCGACCTCGACGACGACGGCATCCGCGCCGATCTGCGCGGTGAGGCTCCTCGCACGACGATCGGGCAGCTCGCGCGCGGCGTGCAGGCGCGCGCCGCCGCCGGGGGGGCTCCCCTGTCGATCCTGAGCTGCGACAACCTGGCCGCGAACGGCAAGCACACCGAGAAGCTGGTGCGTGAGTTCCTGCATGAGCTGCCGGACGCCGAGGGGGCCGATGCCCTCGCATTCCTCGACCGCGCGGTGACCTTCCCCTCCAGCATGGTCGACCGGATCGTCCCCGCCACCACACCGGAGCTGCGCACGCGGGTGCGTGCCCTGCTCGGCGCCGACGACGCGATCCCCGTCCCGGCCGAGCCCTTCTCGATGTGGGCGATCGAGGACCGGTTCGCGGGTGGCCGTCCGGCATGGGACGCCGCGGGAGCCGTGTTCACCACGGAGGTCGGCCGATACGAGCAGATGAAGGTGCGCCTGCTCAACGGTACGCACTCCCTCATCGCCTACCTGGGTGCCTTGCGCGGCGCGCACACGATCCCTGAGGCGATCGGGACCGACCCGATCGCCCAGGCGGCGCTCGCGGTGCTCCGCGGCGAGTACGAGCCGTCGATCCGGATGCCGTCGGACGTCGACATCCGCGAGTACGAGAGTCAGCTGTTCGAGCGCTGGGGCAACTCCGCCCTCGGCCACCGCACCAGCCAGGTCGGCACCGACGGTTCGGTCAAGCTCGGTCAGCGCATCCCCGAGCCTGCGCTCCTCGCTCTCGGCCGCGGCGAGATGCCGCACCTGATCGCTCTCACCGTGGCCGGATACCTGTCGTGCCTCGCCCCGCTGGCGGGCTTCGATCCGGGCGCGGACGCCGCCGCCATGACGGACCCCGCTCGCGAGCGCCTGCGCGCCGCCGCGGCGAGCGCGCGGGACGGCCACGACCTCGCTCGGCGCCTGATCGCCGACATGCAGCTGTTCGGCACGGAACTGGCCGGTCAGGACGCCTTCATCGCCCGCGTCGGCGACCTGGTCGACGTCATCCGGCGTCGCGGTGTGGACGCGGCGATCATGGATGCACGCGACGCGTCCCAGACCCTCACGAAGGAGATGCAGCCATGAAGGCTCTCGCCATCCACGGCAAGGAAGACATCCGCTGGGAGGACCGCGAGGTCCCCGTTCCCGGCGCGGGCGAGGTCCGGCTCCGCGTGAACTACGTGGGCATCTGCGGCTCCGACCTGCACTACTACTTCCACGGCGCGAACGGCGAGTACACGATCCGCGAGCCGCTCACCCCCGGGCACGAGCTCTCCGGCGTCGTCGACCTCGACCCGTCCGGCCGTCTGGCTCCCGGCACCCCGGTCACCGTGCACCCCGCGCGCTACGGCCCCGAGGTGCCCGGGCTCGAGGACCGCCCCCATCTGCGACCGGGAGGCGACTACTTCGGCAGCGCCGCGGCGGACCCGCACCGTCAGGGAGGGGCGTCGGAGTTCCTCCTCGTCGAGGAGCGGATGATCCGCGTGCTGCCCGAGAGCCTGCCGCTCGAGCGCGCAGCGCTGGCCGAACCGCTTGCCGTCGCGATCCACGCCGTGAACCTCGCCGAGGGCGTGGCCGGCAAGCGCGTCCTGGTGATCGGTGCGGGCCCCATCGGCCTCCTGGTCGTCGCTGCGGCGAAGCAGGCCGGGGCCGCCGTGATCGGGGCGAGCGACGTGCGCGAAGAGCCCCTCGAACGCGCGAAGGCTCTGGGCGCGACCGAGACCGCCCTCGTCGGCCGCGATGCGATCGACGACGAGTCCTTCGATGTCGTGTTCGAATGCTCGGGCGTCGCGGTCGCGCTGACCCAGGCGGTTCGCGCGGCCCGTCGCGCGGGCACCGTCGTGCAGGTCGGGATGCTCCCGAACGCCGACATCGGCGTGAACCTCGCCCCGATGCTCGCCAAGGAGCTGACGATCCGGGGCGCCTTCCGGTTCTCCACCGAGATCGACGACGCGGTTAGCATGCTCGCCTCCTCCGACGCGCTCGACTCCGTGATCTCCCACGTCCTTCCCGCCGCCGATGCCGTCACGGCGTTCGAACTCGCTCGCGACTCGTCCGCCTCGGCCAAGGTCCTGCTGGCCCTCTAGCGTCACCCGCTGCCCCGCGCCCCCTGCGCACATCACTACAAAGGAGTATTCCGATGAGCAGTTCCCCCGTCCCCGGCGTGGACGCCCCCGCAACGCCTCCGGTCGCCAAGCGCTCGATGGGCGACCTCGTCCGCGCGGCCGTCTCGGGCTGGCTCGGCACCGCCCTGGAGTTCATGGACTTCCAGCTGTACTCGCTCGCGGCGGCGCTGGTGTTCAGCCAGCTGTTCTTCGCCGATGAGGGCCCCGGCATGGCCGTGGTGCTCGCCATGGCCACCTACGGCGTGGGATACGTCGCCCGCCCGATCGGCGCCTTCGTGTTCGCCCGCATCGGCGACAAGATCGGCCGGCGCAAGGTGCTCTTCTACACGATCCTCCTGATGGGCGCTGCGACCACGCTCATCGGCTTCCTGCCGACCTACCAGCAGGTCGGCATCCTGGCCCCGATCCTCCTCGTCATCCTCCGCCTCGCCCAGGGCTTCGGCGCCGGTGCGGAGATCTCCGGAGCCGGCGTGATGCTGTCGGAGTACGCGCCGGACAACCGTCGCGGCATCATCGCCTCGCTGGTCGCCCTCGGCACCAACTGCGGCACGCTGTTCGCCTCGGCAATCTGGGCGATCCTGCTCGCGGTGATGCTTGAGAGCGACGTGATCGAGTGGGGCTGGCGCATCCCCTTCATCGGCAGCGCCGTGATCATGCTGTTCGCCCTGTGGGTGCGGTTCAGCCTGAAGGAGAGCCCGGTCTTCGAGGAGCGCTCCGACGTGGTCGACGGCAAGGCCCTCTCGCGCGACGAGGTCGTCAAGCTCGCCACCGAGACCAACGACATCCGCACGCTCGAGTCGCTGCACCGCAAGCCGATCAAGGCGATCATCGTCTCCTTCTTCCTGCGCTTCGGCCAGGCGGGCAACTCCGGTCTCGTGCAGACGTACCTCATCTCGTTCATCACGATCACTCTCGCGATGTCGAAGGAGGTCGGCCCCGAGGTGGTCATCGTCTCCTCGCTGATCGGCTTCCTGACGATCCCCCTCGTGGGCTTCCTGGGCGACCGCTTCGGCCGTCGCCGGATGTACATCATCATGACCTCGCTCTCGCTCGTCCTGATCGTGCCGACGCTGCTGATGATCAACACCGCCGAGCTCGGCTGGGTGTTCGTGGGCTACGCGATCATCCACAACGTCTCGGTGCTCGGGCTCGCGTCGATGGAGAACATCTCGATCCCGGAGATCTTCGGCGCCCGCAACCGCTACACGCTCACTGCCATGGTGCGCGAGATCGCCGCCATCATCGCCACCGGCATCGGACCGATCATCGTCGCGGCCTGGGTCTCGGCGACCACCGGCAGCATCATCCCGGTCATGGTGCTGATGGGTGTGTTCACCGCGTCCGCCCTGGTGGCCGCGATCTGGGCACCCGAGTGGACGGGGCGCGATCTCACCGATCCGCGCTCCGCCATGTGACGCACCGACCATCACGACCAGGGGTGCGGCCGACCCGAGCGGCCGCACCCCGCACATCTGAGGAACACACGCCATGACCATCGATCTCGTCGACGTCTCCATCACCAGCCCAGGACGCAACTTCGTCACGCTCAAGATCACGACCTCCGACGGGATCGTCGGCTGGGGAGACGCGACGCTCAACGGCCGCGAGCTCGCCGTCGCCGCCTACCTCTCCGAGCACGTCGCGTCGATGCTCATCGGCAGGGACGAGGACCGGATCGAGGACACCTGGCAGTACCTCTACCGCGGACCGTACTGGCGCCGCGGCCCGGTCACGATGGCGGCCATCGCCGCGGTCGACATGGCCCTGTGGGATATCAAGGCCAAGAAGGCCGGGATGCCCCTGTACCAGCTGCTGGGCGGGGCGAGCAGGGAGGGTGTCCGCGTGTACGCGCATGCCTCCGGCACCGACTACGCCGCCCTGCAGAACGCGATCACCGGATACCAGGAGCTCGGCTACACGGCGGTGCGCGTGCAGACCGGCGTGCCGGGGCTCGGTCAGATCTACGGCGTCTCCTCCTCCGGCCCGGGCGTCCGCTACGACTACGAGCCCGCCAAGCGCTCCGGTGATCGCCCCAGCGAGGAGACCTGGGACACCCGCAACTACCTCTCGCACATGCCGGGGGTGTTCGCGCGGATCCGTGAGGACTTCGGCACGGATCTGCGGATCCTGCATGACGGCCACCACCGGATGTCTTCCATCGAGGCCGCCCGCTTCGCGAAGGAGATCGAGCCCTACGACCTGTTCTGGCTCGAGGACTGCACGCCCGGTGAGGATCAGACGGCGCTGCGTCTGGTCCGCCAGCACTCGACCACACCGCTCGCGATCGGCGAGGTCTTCAACTCGGTGTTCGACTATCAGACGCTCATCACCGAGCGGCTCATCGACTACGTCCGCTCCGCCGTCACCCACACCGGCGGCATCACGGCGATGAAGAAACTCCTCGACTTCGCGGCGATCTACGGGATCAAGTCGGGCATCCACGGACCGACCGACATCTCCCCCGTCGGCATGGCCGCGGCGCTGCACCTCGACCTCGCGATCCACAACTTCGGCATCCAGGAGTACATGCCGCACAACGCCCAGACGCTCGAGGTCTTCCAGACGTCGTTCACGTTCGACCAGGGCTTCCTGCACCCGAGCGAGCAGCCGGGGCTCGGCGTCGAACTCGACGAGGACGCTGCGGCGGCGCACGAGTACACCAAGGCGTACCTCCCGGTGAACCGGCTGCTGGACGGGACGATCCATGACTGGTGACCGCGGCGTGGACCGCTGCCCGCTGCGCGACCGCGCTCGCTGCGGCCGACCATGACCGGCGGACGCGTCGTCACCCTCGGCGAGACCATGGCGCTGGTGCGCGCCGACGAGACAGGGTCGCTCCGCCACGTGCGCGACATGTCGCTCGGCATCGGCGGAGCGGAGAGCAACGTCGCGGTCGGTCTGAGCCGACTCGGGGTCGACGCGTCCTGGCTGGGGCG
>Ga0172374_1001654_pt1 | contig 14740 bp, 13 predicted proteins | sample LakKiv3m_FD_114536 | JGI IMG/M metagenome (GOLD analysis project Ga0172374, IMG submission 114536) | Freshwater microbial communities from Kabuno Bay, South-Kivu, Congo - kab_092012_10.3m | ecosystem: Environmental > Aquatic > Freshwater > Lake | place: Democratic Republic of the Congo... | reverse complement strand
GCGAACTCCTCGCGCAAGAACAACCGCTCGATCAACACCGACCGTTTATTCGGGTCCTTGTTCTCGATGAAATCGAGCGCCGCCTGCGCTGTCGGCAACGTCCCGATCATGTCGAGATACACACGCCGCACAAACACCGCGTCTGAGCAAGAATTGGCCGGAGCGATGCCGAGGCGTTGGAGGCGGTTGAAGACCAGCTTGTCGAGCGGCGTCAACGCCGTCGTGGCGGTCGGCGACTCAAACGGCGATGCCGAGGCAGCCGCGACCCACAGGACGAGCGCCATTGTCCACAAAACGAGTCTCATGAGCATTGTCATCATAGTAGAACACGGCGGAAGCCAAAAGGTTACGCTATTTTGGCGCGGCCGGTGTCGCGGATCAGGCGCTTGAAAAGCTCGGAGTTGCCGAAGCTGACACGGGCCGACCAGTTGGTCTCAGCGAAGGAACCGGGGACGTTGAATCGCAACGGCTGGGCAAAGACATCCGTAATCATGAAGATGGCGAGCCACGATTCGGATTCGAGGACACGACGGCAGAAGGCTTCGTGAAGTTGCGGCGTGAACTCGCGCGGAATGTTCTCCGTGTCCTGCCCGGCCCAGCCGACAAACCGCTGGAGTTCGAGCCACGTGACGTAGGCGTTGTGGTGGTCCTGTTTCGCGCGGGCGTCATCGTGCGCCTGCCACATCTGTTGCCAGCGCGTGACGAGCGGGTCGTGGTCGTGCGTGGCCGGCGTGACGATGCTCAGACGCGGATACTCCGCGCCGTCAATGTAGGTGTAATCGGGATTGCGATCCCAATACGGGACCTTGAAGCCGGGAATGCCAAGCTTCAACAAATTCGGGCGAACGTAGTCCGGCACGACGCCGAGGTCTTCGGCGACCACCACGGTATCGCCGGCGGCTTGTTGGATCATCTTCAGCAGCGACTCGCCTTGTTTGCAGTTGGCCTTCTTGTGCGCGGGTGTGTCGTCAGGGTGTTGGAAGAAACGCGGCATCGGTTTGCCGGTGTAGTCGGAGTGCGCGGCGTTCTCGCGCGGCGGCCACGGAAACGCGTAGAGGCGATAGAAACCGAGCACGTGGTCAATACGGAAGATGTGAAAGATGTCGCTGGTCTGTCGGATGCGTTGTTTCCACCACGCGAACTTCTGATGGCGGTGCGCGTCCCAACGATAGAGTGGGATGCCCCAATTCTGGCCCCACTTCGCGGTGAACGGGTCCGGTTGGAAATGTTCTTCCGGTGGCGCACCGCCGCTCCACTTCAAGTCGAAGAGGTCGCGGTTGGCCCAGACATCGGCGCTGGTGCGGCTGACGCCGAACGGGATGTCGCCCATCAACGCGACGCCACGCGCGTCGGCGTGGCGGCGCACATCACGCCATTGCTCGTAGGCGACGAATTGAACGTAGGCGTAGAATCGCCGGCTCTCTTGTAACTTCTCCGACAACGCAGCCGGCACGGTGGCAGGCGATTGCTGTTCCTTGGGCCACGATTCCCAGTCGTCGTTGCCGCCGTTCTCATCGAGCAGCGCGCGGTAAAGCGTGTAGTCGTCGAGCCACGGGTTCGCCTTCGCGAAACTGGCCGGCACTTTGGCGTTTGGGAATGCGGCGCGAAGCAACTGTTGTTTCAGCGCCTTCACCTTCCGGTAATTCACCGGTCCTTCCGTCTCCACTCTGCCGGCGACGTGCTCATTGAAGGCGATGGTGGTCGGGTCGAGCGCGAGCGAACTGATGGCGTTATACGGCGAGTGGTCGGGGCCGGTCTCGTTGATGGGCAGCATCTGGAGGACGCGGAACCCGTGTTGCGCGCACCAGTCAATCATCTCCTTGACGGCCACGGTGTCGCCGATACCGAGGTCGCCGCTGCCGCGCAACGCGAACACCGGCACGAGGACGCCGGCGAGTTTGTGGTCTGGAGACAATTTCATGGCTGCTTCATAGCCGACGCTTCTCTTTGTGGCAAGCGCGGGGTCTGCTCGTGCATCTCAACGTAGAGGTTTCGCAATTCGTTGACGAATGCATCCGCGGAGAATTTCTCCGTGAAGGTTTCCCGCGCCCGGCGCGCCAGTCGCTTGCGCAACTCCACATCGGTGATCACACGGAGAAGTGCATCGCGCAATTGGTCCACGTTGCCCGGCTCGACCAATAACGCGTTGTCGCCGTTCGTTACGTCTTCGGGGATGCCGTCAATGTTCGAGGCCACGATGGCCACGCCGGCCTGCAAGGCTTCGAGCAATGAGACGGAGCCGCTGCCTTCCTGCAGCGACGGCAACACGAACACGTCGGCGCAAAGCAAGCGCGCGTAGGAATCCTGCACCCAACCGGTGAGCGCGACGACATCCGCCAGTCCCAGTTGTGTTACCAGGCGCTGATGTTCTGCAAAAAGTGGGCCGCCGCTCAGCAAGCAGGCGCGGAAACGGGCGCCCGATGCGCGCAATTGAGCCAGCGCGCGAATCAGCACGTGAAGACCCTTGCGCGGGTCGTGGCGGGAGACCGACACAATCATCGGCTCATTGCGCGGTTCCGGCTCGGGGGTCTCGTTGTTGCCGTCGCGCAAGAAAGCCGCCTCGGATGCATACGGCAGCTTGCGCGTGTCAGCGCCGCGACCGTGCTCGGCAAGCAGGAGCCCCCGCACGGATTCATAGTTCAACAAGACGAGTTGCGACCGGGTGTATGCCCCTCGTTCATGGCGGCTGACCGCATGACGGACCCACAGCCGCTCTGCTTGAAACACAGCCCGTTGGAACAGGCTGCCGGAAGCCGCAGCGCCCCGCGCCTTGGCGCACGTCTCGGTTGTCGCGGTGGTGTAGAAGCTGTTGACGACAATTGTCTCGATGCCCCTGCGCCGAAGCCGTTGCTGTGCCATCAAGCCGACACAACCCCACGTGTAAAAGCCGTGCATCAGGCGCGTGTCTGTCCTTTTCCCGATGAATTTCTCGATGCCTGCCGCCAACCACGGCGCGTGAAGCATTACCGTGTACGGAGTCACCGCAAAGGTCGCGAGCCAATGAGCCAGAAAACGTCCGCGCTGTTTGCCAGGCACCGCTGGGGGTACGCCGCGGGGCAGAAACGGAGAGGCAACGCGATGAACAACGCCGAAATCGTGTGTCACCTCGTCGTCACGTTCGCCGACACAAAAGATGTGCGGCTCGAACCCCGCGCGAAGGGCTGCCCGCGCGTGCGCGCGAACATAACTGGAGCCTCCGCCTTTTCCTTCGGACGGATCTCTGCCGGTGATGAGAACTACCGCTCTTGTCATGCTGGCCAATCGAATGACATTCCCCGCGGCAGAACGCTCTCCGACACGGCGAGCGCCGTCAGAGCTTCGCGATCTTGACGGCGATGATGTCCTTGTCCTTCTTGACCTCGGCGAGCACTTCCAACGACGGGGCGCTGTCGAGGTTGAGCACGGTCAGCGCCGTGCCGCCTTCCTTGTCGCGACCGAGGCTCATGCTGGCGATGTTGATGCCGTGTTTGCCCATGATGGTGCCAATCCAGCCGACGACGCCGGGGCGGTCCTGGTTGTGCATGATGAACAACACGCCGTTCGGCACGACCTCGACGGGCGTGCCGTTGATGCGGACGATGCGCGCGTTGTTGCCGTAGAACGTGCCGGAGGCGCAAACGTTGACGCCTTCAGCTTGGGCGCGGACGGTAATCAACTCGGCGTAATCAATCGGGTCGGTGCTCTTCGTTTCCTCGACATGGATGCCGAGTTGATGGGCGATGGAGGGCGCGTTGACGTAGTTGACGTCGCCGCCCTCGGCGTTCTCAAGGAACGTCTTGAGCACGGCGCGGGTGATGGGGCCGGTTTCAAGCTCGCCGGCCTTGCCGAAGAACTCGACGGTCAACCGCTCAATGCGTTTCGGGGCAAGCTGGGCGAGGAGACGCCCCAGTTTCTCGCCGAACGCAATGTACGGCTGGAGCGCGGCCAGCACCTTGGCGTCAATGGACGGCATGTTGACGGCATTGCGGATGGTGCCGCCGCTCAGGGCCTCGGCGATCTGTTCGGCGATCTCGGTGCCGCAGGATTCCTGCGCTTCGCGGGTCGAGGCGCCGAGGTGCGGGGTGAGGATAACGTTGTCCAACTCGGCAAGGGGAAAACCGACCGGCGGTTCTTTCTCGTACACGTCAAGCGCGGCGGCGGCGACTTTGCCGGACTTCAGCGCTTCGCAGAGGTCGGCTTCGACGATGATGCCGCCGCGGGCGCAATTGATGAGGCGGACGCCTTTCTTCATCTTGGCGATGGTGTCCTTGTTGATCATGCCCTTGGTCTGGTCGGTGGCGGGCACGTGGACGGTGATGAAGTCGGCCTGTTTGTAGATCGCGTCCAACTCGACAATCTCGACCTGCAACGCCTTGGCGCGGCTGGGGCTGAGGAACGGATCGTTGGCGAGCACGCGCATCCCGAACGCGACGGCGCGCTTGGCGACTTCGCTGCCGATGCGGCCCATGCCGATCACGCCGAGCGTTTTGCCGAACAGCTCGGTGCCTTCAAACGATTTCCGGTCCCATTTGCCGGCTTTCATCGAGGCGTGCGCCTGCGGGATCTTGCGGGCCATCGCCATCATCATCGAGAAACTGTGCTCGGCGGTGGACATCGTGTTGCCGCCGGGCGTGTTCATCACGATGATGCCGCGCCTGGTGGCGGTGTCCACGTCCACGTTGTCCACGCCGACGCCGGCGCGGCCGATAATTTTCAGGCGCTTGGCGGCGGCGAGGACTTTGGGGTTGACCTTGGTCTGGCTGCGGACGACAAGCCCGTCGTACTCGCCGATGATGGCGCAAAGCTCGTCCTCCTTGAGGCCGACTTTTTTGTCCACTTGGAAGGATGGATTGCTCTTGAGCAGTTCCACGCCCTTGTCGGAAATAGGATCAGATATCAATATTTTCACGTGATTTTCTCTTTTGAACTCGCTGGTTGCGTTTCGCGCCGGAGTTTGCGATGTTCGCCGCGATCACACAAGAAAAATCATGAAGATCAAACTCTATTCACGTCCCCTGTGCGGCTGGTGTCAGGAAGCGAAAGCCTACCTCCGCCAGCACGAGCTTGCCTACGAGGACGTGGATGTCGGTGCCGATCCCGCCGCCTACGAGGAGATGCAAAAGCTTTCCGGCCAGCGTTTCGTCCCCACCATCGTCGTGGACGGACAGATACTCGCCGACTTCGACGCGAAACAGCTCGAAGCGTTTCTCGCCAAGTTCTAGGCCGCCACGGCGGATCGCAGGATGCTCTTGAAGATGAACCCGCCGTCTTCGCTGCCGAGGATCTTCTCGCTCGCGCGCTCCGGGTGCGGCATCAGGCCGAAGACGTTACGCCCTTCGTTGCAGACGCCGGCGATGTCGTCAACGGAACCGTTCGGGTTGTCCACGTAACGCACGAGGACTCGGTCTTCACGCTTCAACTGCTCGATAACCTGCGGCTCGGCGAAATAACACCCTTCACCGTGCGCGATGGGAATGCGGAGGACTTGGCCTTTCTTGCAGGCGTTGGTGAAGGGTGAGTCGGTGGTCTCGACGCGAAGCTCGACGTGTTCGCAGATGAACTTGAGGCTGCGGTTGCGAATCAGCGCGCCGGGCAACAGGTGCGCCTCGCAGAGAATCTGGAACCCGTTGCAGATGCCGATGACGAGTCCGCCCGCCTTCGCGTGGTCGGCGACGGCTTTCATCGCCGGCGAGAACCGCGCGATGGCGCCGGTGCGAAGATAATCGCCGTAGCTGAAACCACCGGGCACGACGACGCAGTCAACGTCGCCAAGCGAGATGTCCTTGTGCCAGACATAACGGGTGGGCTGGCCAAAGATGTTGGCCAACGCGTGATAGCAGTCTTGGTCGCAATTGCTGCCGGGGAACTGAATAATACCAAAGCGCATAATGGTTTCCTGTAGTCGCGCCCTTTACGGGCGCGCGCAGGCATAAAGCCTGCGGCTACTTGTTGTCAGGTGTTTTCGATTGTGAAGGTGTAATCTTCGATGACGGGGTTGCTGAGGAGTTGGTGGCAGGCTTCGTCGAGCTTCTTCTGGAGCGGGGCCTTGTCGCCGCCTTCGAACTCGATCTCCATGAACTTGCCGATTCGGACATCCTTGATGCCCTTGAACTGGATGGATTCGAGGGCGTGTTTGACCGTCTTGCCCTGCGGGTCGAGCACGGTCTTTTTCGGCATGACAATGATTTTGGCTTTCATTACTTGATCCCAACTTTCTTAAAGGTGTTGTTCACTTCTCGCATGTGGACGGAGATGTCAAACAAATCTTCCACCTCGCGACGACTCAAGTTCGCCAGCACTTCGGCGTCCTCCAGCAGGAAATCCTTGAACGACTTGCCGGGCGTCTGCCACGTCGCCATCGCGTTGCGCTGGACGATGGCGTAGGCGACCTCGCGCGTCAGGCCTTTCTTCGTCAACGCGAGCAGCACGGCCTGCGAGTAGGTCAGGCCCTTGCTCGATTCGATGTTCGCCTTCATCCGCTCCGGATAAACCAGCAGCTTCTCAGTGATGTCAGTCAGCTTGACCAGCATGTAATCGAGCAACGTCGTCGAGTCCGGCAGAATCACCCGCTCGACGGAGCTGTGGCTGATGTCGCGTTCGTGCCAAAGCGCGACGTTCTCCATCGCCGCCAACGCGTTGCCACGCAACACGCGCGCGAGGCCGCACAGCCGCTCGCAGGTGATCGGGTTGCGCTTGTGCGGCATCGCGCTCGAACCTTTCTGGCCTTTCGCGAAGAACTCCTCCGCCTCCAAAACCTCGGTGCGCTGCAAGTGTCGGAACTCCTGCGCCCACCGGTCAATCGAGCACGCGACCAACGCCAATGCCGCCGAGTATTCTGCGTGCCGGTCGCGTTGGAGCACCTGCGTCGAGATGCTGGCGGGACGCAGCCCGAGCTTCTTGCAGACATACGCTTCGACTTTCGGCGAGAGATGAGCGTGTGTGCCGACGGCACCGGAAATCTTGCCGACCGCCATGATCTCGCGGGCCCGCTCCAAGCGGGCGAGCGCCCGGCCAAACTCGTCGTACATCAACGCCATCTTCAACCCAAACGTCGTCGGCTCGGCGTGAACGCCGTGAGTGCGCCCCATCTCCGGCGTGAACTTGTATTTCTTCGCCTTCCGCGCAACAACCTTCCGCAGCGCCTTCACGTCCTCGATCAAGATGTCCGCCGCCTGCACCATCTGGCACGCAAGCGCGGTGTCGCCGACATCCGACGAGGTCAACCCCTCGTGGACGTGGCGCGACGCCGGGCCGACGTTCTCGGCGACGCACGTCAGGAACGCGATCACGTCGTGGTTGGTGATCTTCTCGATCTCGTTGATCCGTTCGACGGAGAACTTGGCGCGTCCCCGGATCGCGGCGAGGTCTTTGGCGGGAATCTTCCGGGCCTCGCACGCTAGGATTTCGATTTCGAGCCAGATACGGAACTTGTTTTCGTCCGTCCAAATCTGGCGCATCTGTTCGCGGCTGTATCGTCGAATCATGGCGCAGCGAGGCTACCGAAGTGGCGCGACAAAGTCAACGCACCTCGACTTCATACCACAACGCCCGGTGTTGCGGGCTGATTTCGATGACGCCGTTGCGCACCGGAACTTCACTCTTCCGCTGGCCGCGTTCGTCGAGCGCCCACGCCTTCGCCGCGCCGGGCAACGTGATCGTCGCCACGATGCCTTCGACGAGCGACGGGGCTTTGCCCCAGTCGCGGCCCACCGTCGTCTTCTCGGCGTTCTTCCAGCGCATGTCGGTGTTCTCGGCGGCGCCGGTCGCGGTGACGAGCCAGCGGCGCGGCTTCATCTCGGTCAACGCAATCGCCGACCATTCCGTCGCGGGCGCGACTCGGACGCCATCGCCGAGATCGAACGTGCGTCCGCGCGCGTAACCGACAACGACCTTGGCGCGCGGCGCGGTAACGATGAAGACGCCGTTGGTTTGGCCCCACGCCGGCACTTTCCAGAGTGAACGCGAGCCGCTGGCGCGGATTTTTTCTTGCGTGTCGGCGATGTCGGGCAGTTCGGTTGGCGTCGGCGCAGCCGGAACAAAGCCGGAACACAACATCGCGGCGGCGGCGGGGAAGGTGGCCATCTGGGTCGGATGCTGGTCAACGTCGAAGTAGCTGCGGATCTTGCGCGAGTCCCAATCGCCGGAGTGGTTGTAGGCGAATGCGAACACGCCGTCCCAATCTTCGCGTGCGGCGGTCGCGGCGATCATGAGGAACGCCTCGGAGTTGAAGAGGTTCGGCGCGGGATGGTTGTACTCGGTGCAGATGTACGGTTTGCCCGGCACGCGCGCGCCGATGAGGCGCGGCAGGTTGCCGCCGTCGGGCGCGGCGGCCATCGAGGTGTTCTTGACGGTCCAGTTGTTCGGATCCCACGGCTTGCCGGGGAAATGCGGATGCTGCCAGTAGCTGTGGATGTCCACGACGTCGAGTTGCGATTGGATTTGCGGCGGCGAGTAGCCGAGCTGCGTGCCGAGCACGAGGCTGCGCGCGTGGAGGTCGTTCTTCACGAAGCGATACATGCCGGTCCAGTAACGTGTTTCGGTGTCCCAAAGGAAACGGATCCAGTCGCGCTGCGCGTCCGGTGAGCGCGTGCCGAATTCTTTTTTGCGGAAGGCGGGGATGTGTCCGAGTGTTTCGCCGGCGCGGAGGCCGAGGATACCGCCGGGCTTGAGCGAGAGCGCGGCAAACTCGACGCCGCCTTTTTCGGAGGCGAAACCGGAGAAGATGAGACGCGCGTTGGTCTCGTCGGCATTGGGTGCGACCGTTACGTTGAACGTCTGCCAGTCGCGCGTGAGCCGGATGCCGGCATCGGCGAGGTGGCCCCACGGATCGCGAGTTTGCGTGAAGCCCACGGAAAGGCTGCGCGGTTTGTCCGCTTTGGCGCGGAAGCTAATGGTGTAGGTGTGGCCCTGTTTGACGGAGAGACCGCTTTGCATGAATTGGACGTGCCAGCTTTGGATGCTGGTTTCCGTAACATCGAGACGGATCGTGTCGCCGGTGGGGGCTTGCCCGCCTGCGGCGGGTGAAAGTTTGGCTTTGGCGCCTTGGTGTTGTTCAAGTTTCCATTTACCGGTGAGCATCTCGGCGCCGAGCGGTTCTTCCTTGATGTTCCACGCGCGGCGCAACGCGGCATCGTCGGCGTATTTTTGTTTGAGCCACGTGTTCCACTGGCGGGAGAACTCGTCAGCGATGACCGCCGGCATCTCGTCGCACGAACCGGTCGACCAATCACGGAAGAGCGCGTTCTCGTTGTTGATCTCAATGAACGCGATGGCCGGCTCGTCGAGGAACGGCGCGAGCAGGTCGCGGGCGTACTCCTTCTGCATCTCGATCATCGGCGGATAGAAATTGTCCACGCCTTTGAAATAATGCGGCATCCCTTCCCATGTCGGCATGCCGGGATACATCCGGCCAACGTGGAGATTGATGTTGGCGTAGATCCCGTTCTTCTTGAGCTGGCCGATGAAATACTTCAGCTTCTCGAACTGCACGGGGTCAAGTGTCCGTTTGTCGGCTTGGAGAATGCCGCGCGGCGTGATGCTGGTGTCCATGTGATGGAACCGGACGCAGTTGATGCCGAACCTGGCCATGCGCGCGGCGATCTTCTCCGCGTCGGCGTGCTCCGGGAACGCCGCGGCGAAACAGATGTTGACGCCGAAGAATCGGATGCGTTTGTCGCCGGCGTAAAGGTGGCCATCGCGAGCCGTCACGAACCCGTGCGCCCCGGCGGGTTTATCGTGCGAAATGCTGACGATGCTGGGGCTGGCGTCGTCCCACGGCAGGACGAATGGGAACAGGTCAGCGGCATTGGCGCGGACGCAGACAAGCGCAAAGACCAGGAGAAGCAGACGTTTCATGCGCGACAGTGTACGCAAGAGCGCGCTGCGTGGGAAGCAGGAATGACGAATGAAAATAGCCGACCAAGACATGTCGGGTGTTGTGTAATAGCTGTTACATAACACCCGACGGAGAATTTGGTGTTCACGGGTCAAGTGTGGTGCCTTGGAGTTTCGGGATTGGATTCCGGGTCGCGACGATTATAATCCCGCTATGCAACGAGTGTTGATCACAGGCGGCGCGGGATTCATTGGCTCGCACTTGGCAGAGGCGTTGGTCGCGGCAGGCTGCGACGTGCTCGTCATTGACGACCTCAGCACGGGGTCGCGGACGAACTTGGCGGCGCTCAATGGTCATCCGCGGTTTCATTTCACACAGGCAACCATTCTCGACCCGGCGGCGCTGGAGCCGTTGGTGGGGAAGGTGGACTTTGTGTATCACTTGGCAGCGGCGGTCGGCGTCGAGTTGGTCGTCCACCGGCCAGTGCATACGCTGGAGGATAACGTGTCGGGCACGGAGAACGTGTTGGCGGCGGCGGCGCGGCGCGGCGCGGGCGTGTTGCTGGCGTCAACGTCGGAGGTGTACGGCAAGAGCGAGAAGGCGAGCTTCAGCGAGCAGGATGATTTGTTGATCGGACCGCCGGTGTTTTCACGTTGGGGATACGCGTGCTCGAAGTTGCTCGATGAGTTTTTGGCGATGGCGTACTGGCGAGAGAAGAATCTGCCGGTGTTCATCGTGCGGTTATTCAACACGGTGGGGCAGCGCCAGACGGGTCGGTACGGGATGGTGTTGCCGCGGTTCGTGGAGCAGGCCGCGCGCGGTGAGCCGATCACGATCCACGGCGACGGGAAGCAGACGCGGTGTTTTTGTCACGTGAGCGACGTGGTGCGTGCGTTGGTCGAGTTGCCGCAGCACAAGGAGGCGGCGGGAGAAGTGTTCAATGTCGGCAGCACCGAGGAGGTGACGATTGCGGAGTTGGCGCGTCAGGTGAATGCGGCGGCCGGCGGCCGGTCGGAGTTGAAGTTTGTGCCGTACGAGGTGGCGTACGCAAAAGGTTTCGAGGATATGCGGCGGCGTGCGCCGGACATCGGGAAGATCCGGCGATTGATGGGCTGGGAACCGGTGCTGTCGCTGGCGGAAATCGTGCGCCGCGTTGTGGGCGACAAGACTATTGCAATTCGAGGGCGTCTTGGGTAGATTGTATCGCCATTATGACGTTAGAAGCCAGTACCGTGAGCGAGAAGACTGAATCCAGCTCGGACTCGACAGAGATTGTCATGAACTCGGCGCTGTATCGCGAGTTCCTGGCGGAACGAGAGGAGATTCTCCGTCACAAATGGCTGGAGAGCGAGAAGGCGGGATACGACATCGGGTTTGAACGCGCCTTGCTGGACTGGATCGTGAAGCACCGCGCGAACTGGCGCAAGGCCCGCCGCGAGCAGGTGGCACAGTCAAGATTATAGAAAAACGTCACCAGCACCTTTAAGCCGGCCCTGCGAGGCCGACAAGGAGCAACAAATGAGACAAGCCAAAATCAAGAGTACGCTGACTGCCGCACGCCGGCCGCCGGCGTTTTTTATGCCATGAACGCCACACCCATCATGGACGCTACCGCCATCGAACGGACACTCGCCCGGATGGCGCACGAAATCGTCGAGGGCAATCCGCAAGCCGAAACGCTCGCATTCGTTGGCCTTCGCACGCACGGCGCACCGCTGGCCCGCCGCCTGGCCGCCACCGTTGGCGCCATCCTCCAGCGCGACGTGCCAACAGGCGAACTCGACATCACGATGCACCGCGACGACCTCGACCTCCGCGAGACACCGCCCACCGTCGGGCCATCGCACATCCCGTTCGACGTGACCGACAAAACCGTCGTGCTGGTGGACGATGTGCTCTTCACAGGACGTTCGATTCGCGCGGCGATGGACGAGTTGTCGGACTTTGGCCGCCCGAAATGCATCCGGCTCGCCGTGCTCGTGGATCGCGGTCACCGCGAGTTGCCGATCCGGCCCGATTACGTCGGCAAGAACCTGCCGACCTCGATGACCGAACGGATCAAGGTCAGCCTCACCGAGATCGCCGGCAAAGACGAGGTGGTGATCGAGAAATGAAAAAGACCAAGTTCATCTGGCAACGAAAGGATCTGCTCGGCATCGAGGAGCTTTCCGCCGACGAGGTTGTGCACATCCTCGACACCGCCGCCGCGTTCAAGCAGGTCGGCGAACGCAACATCAAGAAGGTCCCCTCGCTCCGCGGCAAGACGCTCATCAACCTCTTCATTGAGCCGTCCACGCGCACGCGCACCAGTTTCGAGCTGGCGGCGAAACGCCTCTCCGCTGACGTGGTCAACATCACCGCGACCGCCTCCAGCCTCGTCAAGGGCGAGACGCTCAAGGACACCGCGCTCAATTTGCAGGCGCTCCACGCCGACATCATCGTCATCCGCCACGGCGCCGCCGGCGCGCCGCATTTCCTCGCGAAGCGGGTCAAAGCCAGCATCGTCAACGCCGGCGACGGTTCGCACGAGCACCCGACGCAGGCGTTGCTCGACGCGTTCACCATCCGCGAGAAGAAAGGCAGGATTGAAGGGCTGAACGTCACCATTCTCGGCGACATCCTGTACTCGCGCGTCGCGCGCTCGAACATCTGGCTGCTCACGAAGCTCGGCGCGAAAGTCACGCTCGCCGGGCCGTCCACGCTCGTGCCGCACGTGTTCGAGCAGTTCGGCTGCCGGGTCACGCACGACATCGAGGAAGCGATTCGCGACGCCGACGTGATCAACCTGTTGCGCATCCAGCACGAACGCCAGCGCAAGACCATGTTCCCCAGCATCGGCGAGTACACCGCCATGTTCGGCCTGAACAAGGAACGCTTCGCCCGCACCAAGCCGGACGCGCTTATCATGCACCCCGGCCCGATCAACCGCGGCGTCGAGATTGACAGCGACGTCGCTGATTGCGGGCGCTCGGTCATCCTCGAACAAGTCACCAACGGCCTCGCCGTCCGCATGGCCGTGCTCTACCTCTGCGCTGGAGGGCAACCCGCATGAAGCCGCTCCTCATCCAACACGGCCACGTCCTCGACCCCGCCAACAATGTTGACGAAGTTCGCGACCTCGTCATCGCCGGCGGCAAAATCGCCGACGGCCCCGCACCGAAAGACGCCGACGTCCTCGACGCGAAAGGCAAATACGTCGTGCCCGGCCTGATTGACATGCACGTTCATCTCCGCGAGCCGGGCCGCGCCGACAAGGAATCCATCGCCAGCGGCACGCTCTGCGCTGCGCACGGCGGATTCACCAGTATCGTTTGCATGCCGAACACGTCGCCTGTCGCCGACAACGCCGGCACGATCGCGTTCATCAAACAGCGCGCCGACACTGTCGGCAGCGTCAACGTGTTCCCCGCCGGCGCAATCACGAAGGAACTCAAAGGCGAGGAACTCGCGCCGACCGGCTCGCTCAAGCGCGCCGGGGTCGTCGCGATCACCGACGACGGGAATTGCGTCCAGAACAACGACCTCATGCGACGTGCCGTCGAGTACGCGAAGATGTTCAACCTGCCGGTGCTGGACCATTGTCAGGACTACAACCTCGCCGCCGACGGCGTGATGAACGAAGGTTACTGGAGCGTCGCGCTCGGCTTGCGCGGCTGGCCGGCCATGGCCGAGGACATCATCGTCGCGCGCAACATCCTCGTCGCCGAGGTGGCAGACTGGTGGGTTCACTGCCAACATTTGTCCAGCGCCCGCAGCGTCGCGCTCGTGCGCGAGGCGAAGAAACGCGGCGTCAAAATCACCGCCGAGGCGTGCCCACATCATTTCACGCTGACCGAAGAGTCGTGCAAAACCTACGACGCCAACTTCAAGATGAACCCGCCGTTGCGGACCGAGCGCGATCGCGCCGCGTTGCTGGAGGGGCTGGCCGATGGCACGATTGACTGCATCGCCAGCGACCACGCCCCGCACTGCAACTACGAGAAGGAAGTCGAGTTCGACGTAGCTCCGTTCGGCATCATCGGGCTGGAGACGGAACTCGCGCTTTCGCTGGCGTTGGTCCACAAGAAAGTCCTGACGTTGCGCCAGCTCATCGAGAAATTCACCGTTAATCCCGCGCGTCTGTTGCGCCTCGACAAAGGCACGCTCTCCGCCGGCGCCGACGCCGACGTGATCGTGATTGATCTCGGCCGCGAGTGGACCTACGACGTGACGCAAAGCGCCAGCAAGTCCCGCAACTCGCCGTTCCACGGCTGGCAGTTGAAAGGCAAGGCCGTCGCGACGATTGTGGGCGGCAAGATTGTCTGGAAAGAAGAATGACATGAACGGCGTATTCGCACTCGAAGACGGCACCGTGTTTCGCGGCGGCGGGTTTGGCGCGACAGCCACCGCGGTCGGCGAGGCCGTCTTCAACACCTCGATCACCGGCTACCAAGAGATCCTCACCGATCCATCCTACAAAGGCCAGATCGTCGCGATGACCTACACCCAGATCGGCAACTACGGCATCAACCCCGAAGACGTCGAAAGCTGGAAACCGCACGTCGCCGGGTTCCTCGTCCGCGAACTGTCCGCCGTCGTCTCCAACTGGCGCAGCACGCAGTCGTTGCCCGACTACCTCGCCGAGAACAACATTCCCGCCGTCCAAGGCATTGACACCCGCGCGCTCACCAAGATTCTCCGCGTGAAAGGCGCGATGAAATCCTGCGTCTCGACGGAAAACCTCACCGACAAGGAAGCCATTGCGCGTGCGAAAGAATGGCGCGGCATCGTCGGCGTGGACTACGTCAAGGAAGTCACGCACCCGAAACCGTTCGCGTGGGACCCCGACGACAAGCTCAGTAGCAACTGGAAGATCGAACGCGGCCCCGACGGCCAGATGCACTACACCGACGAGCTCCGCCCCGCCGACATTCCGATTGTCGCGTT
>Ga0172374_1001653_pt1 | contig 14744 bp, 14 predicted proteins | sample LakKiv3m_FD_114536 | JGI IMG/M metagenome (GOLD analysis project Ga0172374, IMG submission 114536) | Freshwater microbial communities from Kabuno Bay, South-Kivu, Congo - kab_092012_10.3m | ecosystem: Environmental > Aquatic > Freshwater > Lake | place: Democratic Republic of the Congo... | reverse complement strand
GCAATTTAGTTTTGATTTTTGTTTTTTAGTTGGCATGGACTAGCGTTAAAGTTTAAGGGTAAAAGTTTTGTTTCTCTTTTCCCTTATTTTAGCACTAATCCGTGATTTAATTAAAATCACCTACCCATATAAAAATAAAAATAGAACGGAGGTGAAGAAATGAATTCAGTTCAAACTTGGGGAGAAGCGATTACAATCTCGCTTTTGAATCTTTGGGAGCGTTTTGTGGCCTTTTTGCCGGCGCTTGTCGGAGCAATTTTGGTTTTTGTGGCCGGTTGGATTGTGGCGGTCGCGCTCGGAAAAGCGGTGGAGCAGATTGTGAAAGTTATCCGGATCGATGATGTCGTGGAGAAAGCGGGAACAAAAGCACGGATGAGGAAAGCCGGCGTGGAGCTCAATATCGCCAAATTTTTCGGCGGGATCGTGAAATGGTTTTTGATTCTGGTTTTCTTGATGGCGGCGACGGATATTCTGCAGCTTGTGCAGGTGACGAGTTTTCTCAATAGCATCGTCTTGTATATTCCGAACGTGATTGTCGCGGCGGTGATTCTGGCGATTGCTTTTCTGGTTGGAAATTTCGCGTACGCGGTCATCAAAGGCAGCACGAAGATTGCCGGAATAGTTTCGGCGACGCTGCTGGCGACGGTGGCCAAATGGGCTATTGTGATTTTTGGATTTCTGGCGGCTCTCATCCAGCTTGGCGTGGCGACATCGCTGATCAACACATTGTTCATCGGAGTGGTGGCGATGCTGGCTCTCGCGGGCGGTTTGGCTTTCGGTCTTGGCGGAAAGGACGAAGCGGCGCTCATACTCAAAAAATTGCGGCGCGAAATCACGGAAAACCACAACGAATAGTATCCGCGTATAATTTTGTATAGGGGACTTGTAGGGCAGTCCATTCTGTTGAAGAGTGGGCTGTCTTTGTTTTCGCGGGGTTTACTAAAAGCCGCAAATGATATAAGCTGAATAGCGTATTAGAGCAATAATATTATGATTTTTTCAAAACTATTCGGTTCGGCTGAAAAGCAAACGAACAAATTTCTGCCGCTTGTGGAGGAAATAAACGGCCTTGAGCCGGCGATGGAAAAACTTTCCGACGAGCAGCTGAAGGCGAAAACTGAAGAATTCAAAAAAAGGCTTGAGAATGGCGAAAAAGAGGACGATATGCTTCCCGAAGCTTTTGCCGTGGTTCGCGAGGCCGTGAGACGGGTGGACGGGAAAAGGCTGTTTGACGTCCAACTTTTGGGCGGAATCACGCTTCATCAGGGGAAGATAGCCGAAATGAAAACTGGTGAAGGGAAAACACACACGGCGACGATGGCCGTCTATCTCAACGCGCTCTCCGGAAAAGGAGTCCATATTGTGACGGTCAACGACTATCTCTCCAAGCGGGATATGAATTGGATGGGGCCAATCTATAATTTCCTGGGACTTTCGGCGGGATGTATCCAGCACGACGCGTCATTCATATATGAACCCAAAATCGTCGACAGTGACGAAGTAAGTGTTGAAATGGAAAACTTGCGTCCGGTCAGCCGGCGCGAGGCCTATGCGGCCGACATTACATATGGAACCAACAACGAATTCGGTTTCGACTATCTTCGCGACAATATGGTGCAAAGCCTGGAGCAAATGGTTCAGCGTCAAGAGATGAACTATGCCATCGTCGATGAGGTTGATTCGATTCTCATTGACGAAGCCCGCACGCCGCTCATCATCAGCGCGCCGGACAGTGAATCAACCAAAATGTACAAGCAATTTGCCCAGATTGTGCCGCGGCTCAAGAAAGAAGATGACTATACTGTCGACGAAAAGATGAAAGCCGTGTCTCTCACGGACAAAGGAATTTCAGCGGTGGAAAAAATGCTCGGAATTGAAAATATATACGATATTTCTAAAATTTCGTATGTTCATCAGCTTGAGCAGGCGCTCAAAGCCAATATTCTTTTCAAGCTTGACCGGGACTATGTCGTGCGCGATGGCCAAGTGGTGATTGTGGATGATTTCACCGGGCGTTTGATGCCGGGACGGCGATATTCAGAGGGACTTCACCAGGCGATCGAAGCCAAAGAAAACGTGGAAGTGCAAAAAGAATCGCGGACATTGGCGACAATTACATTCCAAAATTACTTTCGAATGTACAAAAAATTGGCCGGAATGACCGGGACGGCGCTCACCAGCGCGGAGGAATTTGCAAAAGTATATAAACTGGATGTCATTCCAATCCCAACCAATCAGCCATTGATCAGAAAAGACTTGGCAGACACGGTTTATAAAAATGAAAAGGGAAAATTCAACGCGGTTGTTGAAGAAATCAAGGCGCGGCACGAAAAAGGTCAGCCGGTTCTTGTCGGAACGATTGCGATCGAAAGATCGGAACTTCTTCACGATATGCTTGAGCGAACCGGCGTACCGCACGAAGTTTTGAATGCCAAAAATCACGAAAAAGAGGCGGCTATCATCGCGCGAGCCGGCGAAAAAGGCGCGGTGACAATCGCGACAAACATGGCCGGTCGCGGAACGGATATCAAACTGGGCGAAGATGTTCGCGAGCTGGGAGGCCTCCATATTCTTGGTACGGAGCGCCACGAAGCCCGTCGGATCGACAATCAGTTGCGAGGCCGTGCCGGACGGCAGGGAGATCCCGGGTCTTCGCAATTTTTTGTGTCGCTCGAGGACGAGCTGATGCGCCGTTTCGGAGGCGACAAGGTGAAAAATATCATGGATCGTTTCGGTCTCCCGGAAGACCAGCCGATTGAGAACAAAATTATTTCCCGCTCGATTGAATCGGCCCAATCGAAAATCGAGGGCTTCAACTTTGATATCCGCAAGCATGTTCTTGAATATGATGACGTGATGAACAAACAGCGTGAAGTGATATACAAGCGGCGGCGCGAAACTCTGGCGAAAGCTTCCCTCAAAGATGACGTGATGAATATCATTGAAGAAGAAATCGAACAGATTGTCGGTATCCATACGGCAGGGCATCCTGAAGATTGGCAAATGGAGGACATTTTGAATGATTTCAGCGCAATTTGTCCGGCGTGCGCGGGTCTGAAAAAACTGGAGGAAATTCAAAAATCAAAAGATGACATCAATGATCCGCAAAAAATTTCGAAGTTGATCGAATATCTCAAGGGACTTGCCAAAGAAGTCTATGGCAAGAAAGAGCAGGAAATCGGGCCGGAGGTGATGCGCCAGATCGAGAAAGCCATCTATTTGCGCTCGATCGACACATTTTGGATGAATCATCTCGACGATATGGATTATCTCCGCGAAGGAATCGGCTTGCGAGGATACGGCCAGCGCGATCCGCTCGTGGAATACAAAAAAGAAGGCTATATGCTGTTTCAAAACCTGCTCGCCAGCATAAGGAGCGCGGTCGTGAACACGATTTTCAAAATTGGTGTCGTCAAAGAAGAACCGGCACCGCAAAAAAGCATCCTTGAAGAAGCCAAATATCAAGGCGCCGAAGAACAACCCGCCCAATTCGCCGCGACTGCGGAAGCGACGGATGAAAAAAGGCCAGCAGCTTCACAAACTATCATCAATAAAAAAGAAGTTGGTCGAAATGATCCGTGTCCGTGCGGTTCGGGGAAAAAATATAAAAAATGCTGTGGAAAATAAAGATAAAAAAATAAGAGTGGCCCAGAAAGCGATTATTTTTAATAAAAATGGGAATATTTTGACTATGCGACGCTCTAAAACAGCGCCATCAAGACCGTTGCAATGGGACCTTCCTGGAGGTGATTTGGAATTTAGCGAGGATGTAAAGGCTGGAATTATTCGAGAGATCAAAGAAGAAACGGGATTGGAGATTAAAGATCTGTCTGTAGTTGATGTTGCTTCCGGAATAAACGACATAAACCAGTTTTGGGTAACTATTTGCTATATTGCCAGACCAAAAACAAATCAGGTGATATTGAGCTATGAGCATGATGATTTCAGGTGGGTGACTCCGGATGAATTCCAGCAGTTGGAAGCATCGACGAGAAATAAAGTATTTGTTGAACGATTCAAGTCTTTACATTAATAGAAAATAATATAATATTTATGTTTTGGAACAAGAAGAAAAAAAATGATGATGGTGAAGTAGCAAATCCCCAGAAAATGGGGATGTTGCAGCGACTGGCGATGAGGAAGCTGGAGAAAATGGATCCGAAGGAGCGCGAAATTGTGATGCAGAAAGCTCTTTCGCCGGAAAATATCGCCAAAAACAAGGACAAAATTCTTGAAACAATGGAACAAATGAAAGCTTCCGGCCAGCTCTCTGACGAGCAAATGAAGATGGCGAAGGAAAAATTGGGACTGTAAAAATTGCCAAAATTTTTGAATGTGCTAGGATTTGCTCAGCGAAAATTTGCATATATTACAAGGAGGATTTAGCATGATAATGCTAGTCGTGAAACCGGCATCAGGAGCGGAGGGGAGAAAGCAGCAGGAGATAGTCGGATTCCTCCCCGTTGGGATAATTTGGTTCCCTGTGGCGGCAGCCTATCTGGGCGTCGAAATTGACAATATCGACAGAAGGAATAGTGAGGCCTGGTTGAAGGACGGCAGGCTTCTGAAGCTGGTGAAGGAGGTCCCATATCTTGGCGCATAGGCGCAGCCAACTGTCAAAAAGCCAGAAGGCGGCAAGCTTACTTCAGCCGCCTTTTACATTTGCTAAAATGATGCTATTATTCTCTTGTGAAGTCCAATAAAGAAAAAATTCAAAATCTTTTTGCGGAAGGTGGGGTGGAGGAAGTGATCGGTCGAGATGAGCTCGAAAAGAAGCTGCTGTCCGGGAAAAAGCTCACGGTGAAATTCGGCGCGGATCCGACGCGGCCGGATTTGCATTTGGGGCATGCCGTTCCGCTTCGCAAGATGCGGGAATTTCAGGATCTGGGGCACAAGGTTGTCTTTTTGATCGGCGATGCGACAACCAAGATCGGTGACCCAACCGGAAAAGACAAGACGCGGCCGGTGATGACTGACGCCGAGATCAAAAAGAACGCCGCGACATACATCAAACAAGCCTCGAAAATTCTGAAAACAGACAAAAATCTGCTTGAAATCCGATACAATTCGGAATGGTTCGGAAAAATGAAATTCTATGATTTCTTGAAGTTGATGACGATGACTACGACCGCGCGGGTTTTGGAGCGGGATATGTTCCAAAAACGGATGACCGATGGACGTGATGTGGGACTTCATGAGCTGGTATATCCGATCATGCAAGGATATGATAGCGTTGAATTGAAGGCAGACGTGGTTTTGCTTGGCAATGATCAGAAATTCAACGAGCTTTTCGGTCGGCACTATCAGGAAAAATTCGGACAGGCACCGCAAGCGATGATCATCACGCGTCTTTTGGTTGGGACGGATGGTACGGAAAAAATGAGCAAATCGCTCGACAACTATGTCGGACTCACGGAAACTGCGGAGCAAATGTACGGAAAAATCATGTCCATTCCGGATGGCGCTATGGGGGAATATTTTGAATTGGCAACCAGCATCGACAAGCGGGGCGTGAAAAAAATAATCAGGGAAATTGGCGATGGAACTTTCAATCCGCGGGACGCAAAAATGCTTTTGGCGTTCGAGGTGGCGAAAACATATCACGGAGAAAAAGCAGCCGCATTGGCTCAAGAAAATTTTGTGAATGTTTTTCAAGAAAGAAAAGCGCCGGAAAAAATAAAATCGGTGAATGTCAATTCTGCAAAAATAAAAATCACGGAATTTTTGGTAAAAGCGGGAATGGCAACAAGCAATTCTGACGCGAGAAGAAAGATTGAGCAGGGCGGAGTGAGCGTGGATGAGAAAAAGATTGTTGATTTCAAGCTTGAATTGAATAAGAAAGATCACAACAAAAAAGTGATCAAGGCTGGAAAATTGCATTTCGGGAAAATTGTTTTTAAATAAAATAAAAATGGCCAATCGACATCTTCTTCGCTCTATCGCCATGCAGTCCCTCTATGAATGGGACTTTCGCGGCAGGGACGAGAAAAAAATCGACGAAATCATCCGGCACAACGTCAAAGAATTCGGCCCGGGAGTGGAAGATGAAAGCCTTGTTTTCTATCTCGCGCAAGGCGTTCTCAAAAATCGTGAAAAAATCGACCAATTGATCGAAAAGTGCGCGCCGGAATGGCCGCTCGAACAGGTGACGGTGACGGACCGAAACGTTTTGCGCCTTGGAATTTTTGAATTGGTTTTTGGAAACTATGAGGAAGTGCCGCCGAAAGTGGCGATCAACGAGGCGATTGAACTCGCGAAAACGTATGGCGGAGATTCTTCGGGTCGGTTCGTGAACGGGGTGCTGGGAACTATATACCGCGAGATGGGAGAGCCGATGAAGGAAGATAAATCAGACAAAGAAGGAATTGCCGAAGGTAAAAATGAAATTAACAATTAAACTGTAAACATTTTTTAAAATCCCAATTTCCAATACCCAATTCCCAACAAAATCTCAAACCCCAAATTCAAAAGTTTTATCATTGGGATTTTGGATTTTGTTTGTCATTTGAGCTTGGAATTTGAGATTTGTAATCGTATGGCCGCAAACAGCGTCGAAGAACTTGAAAAGAAAATCAAAATACAATTCAAAAACAAGGAGCTCCTGCAAACGGCCGTCACGCATCGGTCATATCTCAACGAAAACAGGAGCTATAAGCTCGATCAGAATGAGCGGCTCGAATTTCTCGGGGATGCGGTTTTGGAGTTGGTCGTGACGGACTATCTGTACAGCAATTTTCCCAACCCGGAAGGCGAGCTGACCAACTGGCGAGCCTCGCTCGTGAACAAGGATATGCTGGCGCGAGTTTCGCGGTCAATCGGCGTGGAGGAATTTCTGCTGATGAGCCGCGGAGAAGCGAAGGACACGGGCCGAGCTCGAGAATATCTTCTGGCCAATGCCATGGAAGCGATCATCGGCGCGATTTATCTCGACCAGGGCTATGATCCGGCGAAAAATTTCATTTTGGAAAATATCGTTGTCAATCTCAAAGAGGTGCTTGAAAGCAAATCATATCTTGATCCCAAGTCCCATTTTCAGGAGGTGGCGCAAGAGAAAGTTGGTGTCACGCCAAACTATCGCGTCATATCCGAGTCAGGTCCCGACCACGACAAAAAATTCGTGGTCGGAGTATATCTCGGCGAAGAGAAGGTGGCTGAAGGCGAAGGCTGTTCCAAACAAGACGCGCAAAGAAACGCCGCCAAAGCCGGATTGAAAACAAAAGAATGGTAATTTGAAATAAAAATAAAAAGTGTATCTCAAACGTATTGAAATAACCGGTTTCAAGTCTTTTGCCACCAAGACTATCTTGGATTTTTTGCCGTCTTGCAATGTTTCTGACGGAGGAAAGAATTGTGGGATCACGGCGATTGTCGGGCCGAACGGGTCTGGAAAATCAAATACCGCTGATGCGATCAAATGGGCGATGGGCGAACAATCGCTCAAAAATTTGCGCGGAAAAAAATCAGAGGATGTGATTTTCGCCGGGTCCGGAAAAAAAGCGCAGCTGGGAAGCGCGAAAGTATCGCTTTTTTTCGACAATTCGGACAAAAAGATCCCGATTGAATTCGAGGAGGTGGTGATCGCGAGGAAAATATATCGGAGCGGTGAAGGAGAATATCTGATCAACGGAAGCAAAGTTCGCTTGATCGACATCCATGATATTCTGGCGAGAGCCGGAGTGGGACAACGCAGCTATTGCATCATCAACCAGGGCATGGCGGACGCCGTGCTCAATGCCACGCCGGTTGAGCGTCGGATCATCCTTGAAGAAGCGGCGGGAGTGAAGCCATATCAGCTCAAAAAAGAAAGATCTCTTCGCAAGCTCGACACGACGCGTGCGAATATGCTACGGGCGGCTGATCTTACGCGGGAAATCGAACCGCATCTGCGGGTGCTCAAGCGGCAGGCGGACAAGGCGAAAAAGGGAGAGGAAGTGATGCGGGAACTCAAAGAAAAACAAAAACTGCTTTTTGGATCTCTTTGGCGGGATACCGCAGCGAAAAAAGAAAATGTTTCGGCGGAAAAAGAAGAAACCGGGCGGGAAGAAATGAAGATGCAAAGAAAAATTGACGATCTTGAGATCAAGGTCAAGCAAGAAACGAAAACGAACGTCAATTTCGAGGGGCAGCGCAATTTTCTCGAAAAAGAAAGGGAAGAAAAGTTTTCCGCGCTCAATGAAGTGCGGAAAAATTTGGCAATATTGGAAGCCAAGATTGAAATTGAGAAAGAAAAAGCGAAAAATTTTGCCAAAATAAGCGAAATTCCGGTGGATTTTCCGTATTTCAAGGAAGAATTCAAAAATCTCCGTGACAAGTATGATCAGCTGGAAAAAGAGCTGGAGAAAGTGACGGATTTGGCGCAATTGGATCGGGTCAGAAATGAATTTCGGAAACTGCGAGAAAATATCGATAGAATATTTCGAGAACTCAACGATGGAAAAAAAGAGCAGATCGAAGTGAAGCAGAGAGAGAGTATGATCAACTTGAAGATAATTGGAGATTTGGAAACGGAAAAAAAATTATTTCTTGACAAACAGGCGCTTCTTGGGCGGGAAATCGAGGAGAATCGGAAAAAAACGGATCAGCTTTTTCAGGAAGACCGCAGCGCTCGTCGCCGCTATTTTGAACTTGAAGCGGAATTGCGGCGCGGGCAGGAAAGTTTCACCGGACTTCGGGAAAAACTAAATGAGATCAAAATCAGAATGGCCAGAATTGAAGTTCGGGAAGAGGATCTTCGAGCAAGGATCAAAGCGGAAATGAGTATTGATGATCCGGACCAAATAGCAGAGACGCGATTAACCGCGTCCATGCAGCCGGGCGAACCGATGGATCTCGAAAAACTTGAAAGGGATTTGGCACGCCTCAAGGTCTTGGCGGAGCAAATCGGAGCGATTGATCCGCTTATTGTCGAAGAATACGACGAAACGCAGAAGCGATATGATTTTCTCACTGGGCAGACATTGGATCTCGAGAGAGCAATGGTCTCTCTCGTGGAAATCATCAAAGAGATGGACGAAAAGATAAAAATTTCTTTTGAGGAAACCTTCAAAAAAGTGAACGCGGAATTCTCGAAATATTTCAAGATAATTTTCGGCGGAGGAAGCGCCGAGATGACTAAGCTCAAAATTGAAAATCGGCGCAAAGCAGGCGATTCCGAGAGTTCAACTCTAGGAACGATTCCTAGAGTTGAACTCTCGGAAGAGGGCGAAGAAGATATTGAAAATAGCGAGAAAAATGCAAGTGAGACTGAAACTGGCATTGAAATCAAGGCTTGTCCGCCTGGGAAAAAAATATCGAATCTGGCAATTCTTTCAGGGGGAGAGCGTTCGCTCACCTCCCTCGCTCTTCTTTTCGCGATCATTTCCAATAGTCCGCCTCCATTTGCGGTGCTCGATGAGGTGGAAGCGGCGCTTGATGAGGCAAATTCGAAGAGATTTGGCCGGATCATTCACGAGCTTTCCAATCAGACTCAGTTCGTGCTCATCACGCACAACCGCGAAACAATGCGCCAAGCATCGTGCCTTTATGGCGTCACAATGGGCGCAGACGGAGTCTCGAAGGTGCTCTCGGTGAAGTTGGACCAGGTGGGGGAAAAGGGAGAAATAAGGTGAAGTCAGGGAAGAGGAATTAGGGTTAGGTTGACAAAATAGGCTGCAAACTATATTATACTTCAGTATTGTAAATCAGTTATATTTCGCAAGACTTATGCTTAAAATCAGATTGACCCGCAGAGGGAAGAAGAATAGTGCGTTTTTTCGAATCGTGGTGGCCGAACATACCTCGCCGATCAAAGGAGGCTTTTTGGAAGTTGTCGGTTTTTTGAATCCGCACACGAAAGAAAAGAGTTTCAAGGCTGATCGGATCGAATATTGGATCGGAAAGGGCGCGCAATGCTCGGATACAGTGCACAACCTTCTTGTTTCCAATGACGTGATCAAAGGACCGAAAAGAGCGGTGAAATTGAAGAAAAAACCGGTTGAAGAGGCGAAATCGGAGGATGTGAAGCCAGCCGAAACAACCGAAGCGAAGCCGGAAGAAAAGGAAGCCGAAAATCCGGCTGAAACGAAAGAAGAAAAAAAAGAAGAAGCAAAAGAATCTGAAGCTGCGAAGCCTGAACCGGAGAAAAAAGAAGCCGAAACGAAAGAAGGCAAGGAAGAGGCGAAATAATAGTTTTGAATATTCCAAAGCAACCGTTGACGCGGTTGCTTTTTTGGAACAAATATCAACTTGACAAACCCCGAAAAATAAATATAATAATAAGTAATGACCCCGAAAAAATGCGGGGTAGGTCGGAAAAATTGGGAGGCAGAAATTCACCCCCACACCAATTTTGTAATGCTGTTGTGCGATTTGCATATCCATTGCCGGAATTGGTGTGGGGGTAAAAGGTCGAATGCCCAGAAGTTACCAAATTTCCGAAATTATCAGCCTAAGACTGAAAAGATGGAAAGAGATCAGGAATTTGTGGATTTCGTCGTGAAAGCACTCGTTGACACTCCGGACGCGGTGAAAACCAACCGGACGATCGACGAGCGAGGCGTTCTCATCACTTTGGACGTTGATTCAAAGGACATGGGAATGGTCATCGGCCGCGAAGGCGCGACCGCCAAAGCGATCCGAACTCTTCTTCGCGTCGTTGGCGCCAAGAACAATGCCCGCGTGAATCTCAAGATCAACGAACCGGAAGGATCCACTCGTGGGATGAACCGTGAAGAACCCCGCGAAGAAACCAAGCGGAGTATCGATGAAGTGGTGAATGACATCTAGTATATACAAGCCTTTTTAGGCTTTATCTTCGACAAAAACCGTGCTAGAATAAAGGCGCGGTTTTTGTATTGCAAAGAATATAATTAATGAACAAAAAGGCGAAAAGGGATTTCATATTTATTGATGAATCAGGCGAACCTGGCGATGTTACGGATTATTATATTATGGGCCTTATTCATGTAACCGACGCATCCTTAAAAAAATTGAATATACATCTAGGCGCATTTCGCTATTTTGGTACAATTAAGAAAGAACTGAAATCAACGAGATTAAATGAAGTGCAAAAAGATCAGTTGCTGAACATTCTAAAGTTATCCATGAATGATGGTTTTCTCAAAGCTTCTGCAATCTACATTAATAAGAATGAGTTTGAGGGAAATTATCTTGAAGATAGGCCTGGATATCCAAAGGATGCTACGAGGTTCAGGCATTTTGCTATGAGGAGATTGCTGGAGTTTCATTTTCAAAAATTTCCGGCGGAATCACGAGAAGTGGAGTTGGTTATCGACAGATTTCATTCAACGGACACAAAAGAACAGCAAATGAGAAATTACCTAAGAAATGAAACTTTTTTCCTGCTTCCAAATTTTTTGCACATAACACAAGTTGATTCGCAATATGTGGAATTAATGCAAATTGCGGATTGGATTTCAGGAAGCGTTAAGGAAAAATTTTTTTGTGCATCCCGAGAGGGATTATAACGAATTATTCAACTATATAAATGTACAAAAAGTAACAATATAAAAAAGGACCGGTGCTCTTACGAGCCCAGTCCTTTGCAAGTTGACTATCTATTGTATTCCGGATTCACTTTCTTGTCAAGGATTTCCGCATTCTATGAACTAATACTAATATAAATCGAGATTAATTTCAAGAAAGGCTGTGGATAACTTTTGGAAATATGGCTTGTATAAGGAAAAATATGGAGAATTGACTTATTAACCAAATAATAAAAGCAAGATGGCTCTAGAAGACCCAAATAATGTAGAAAAAGACTCACCAGCCGCCTCTCAAGATCCGGCAGATGAAACTGAACATGGCGCGGTCAAAAAGAAAATCGAAATCCCCGGTGTCGGTGAAATTGAATACACGGAAAAAACCGTGATGTTTCCGGAAAAGATTGTTCAGGAGACGGGAGGAGTGAAGGGATATGTGCGGAAGATGGTGAGTTGGGATGAACTGGCGAGATATTGGAATGTTGACAGAGAGGAGCTTGAAAGAATAAAATGCGGAGAATTTTCCAATTCGGATCAATTTAAGAAAGCAGAGGGCATTAAAAAGATTATATTAGCATTAACAAATGGAGAATTTATATATCAAACACTGAGCCACTTGGTAAATAGAGGATCAGGAAAAGATCGGCAGCGAACACAAAAAGATAAGCTTTTTGAAAAAATCAAAATAAAAAGAACATGGAAGCCCTTCGACAGTAAGAGTAATAAGTTGCTGTCTGGACGCGAGCTTTGTGAAAGGTTGAATTTATCCAATGATTTCATGGATAAATTAGTTTTATCAAGAGGATATTCACATCCAAAAGAAATTTTCGAAAGCAAACTATTAAAAGAAAAAGGCGTGTACTTAGAGTCTGACGAAGGTTTTCATCTTACTAATGCAGGGCAGCTTTGGGAAGGTTATAAATTTCAAAAAAACAATGATATCGATAGCCCGAGGTTAAATTGTGTTGTTATGGGTTTCAAAATGGATACCCAGAATTCGGTTCTTCGCAGATACTGCAGTAAAGTTCTAAATCTTATGGAAAAACAAAAAGACGATTTTGAGACTTTGCGTTATTATCGCGATCGGAGAAGATCAGAGAATGAGCGCACTCTAAAAGGATTGCTAGAGCCGATACCATTCATCAAGGATGGTGTAGCTAATAAAGTTTATGGTGGAAGCCTAGATGAAGGAAGTCATCCCCGCATTCCCATTGTTTTGAACCACCCCGACATTCCCGAGCTTCGTTGGTGTCATGCGGATTATGCGGCGATTCCGACGAAGAATGGATATAATATCATTGAGATGATAACATAATATACCGTATGAATTTCCACATCATCACAATTTTTCCGAAGATTTTTGATTCTTATTTCGGTGAGAGCATTATTAAACGCGCGCGGGAAAAGAAATTGATTGACATCAAAATCCATAATTTGCGGGACTATACATCAGACAAACATAAAACCGTTGATGATACTCCGTATGGAGGTGGGGCGGGAATGGTGTTGAAAGTTGAACCGATATATAAATGTCTGGTTGACATCAAATCCAAAATCCAAAGCTCAAATGCCAAATCAAATCCAAAATCCAAAGCTCAAAAAACAAAATCAACCCGGGTAGTTTTATTCTCCGCAAAAGGAAAAAGATATGTTCAAAACGATGCGAAAAGGCTGGCGAAATATGACAATCTAATTTTTATCTGCGGGCGTTATGAAGGTGTGGACGAGCGGGTGGCAAAATATTTGGCTGATGAGGAGATCTCGATAGGGGATTTTGTTCTGACTGGCGGGGAAATTCCGGCGATGGCGGTGGTGGACTCGATCACGCGGCTTTTGCCTGGCGCGCTGGGGAATGCCGAATCGCCGAAAGATGAATCATTTTCCAAAAAAGACTATCTTGAATATCCGCAATATACCAAGCCGGCGGAATTTCAAGATTGGAAAGTGCCGGATGTCCTACTGAACGGAGATCATAAGAAAATAAAAAGCTGGCGAGAAAAACACAGCAAAAAGCTGAAATAAATTTTTTGTCTATGAAGTCTGGTAAAAACAAACCCGATCAAATATTGATCACGACCGTCCTTGGCCTGCTTGTTTTCGGCCTGGTTATGATTTCTTCGGCCGGAATTGCTATTTCGCAGTCCCGCTTCGGCGATCCGTACTATTTTTTCAAGCACCAGCTTTTTTTCGGCGTTCTTCCGGGGCTGCTCTTGATGTACATCGTTCAGAAAATAGACTATCATTTCTGGAAAAAATTTGCGTTCCCTTTGTTTGTGCTGAATCTTTTCTTTCTGATTCTGGTTTTTATCCCGGGGCTTGGACTCAATTTTCAGGGGGCGAGCCGCTGGATAAAGCTGGGCCCTTTTTCTTTCCAACCTTCGGAGATGCTCAAGCTCACGATAATATTGTATCTGGCCGCGTGGCTTGAAGCCAAAAGGGAAAAAGGAGCGGATCTGTTCGAGGGATTTCTTCCTTTTCTTGCCATCATCGGAACGGTCGGGTTTCTGATCATCAAACAGCCGGATATGGGAACTCTCGGGTCGATTGTTCTGATATCAATGGCTATATATTTCATGTCTGGCGCTCGTTGGCAGCATTTGGGGGCGATGTTTGGTATGGGAGTTTTGGCCTTTATTGCGCTCGTGAAGTTTGAATCATACAGGATGAGCCGGCTCCTTGTTTTTTTGCATCCGGAACTTGATCCGCGGGGGATCGGATATCAGATCAATCAGGCGCTCCTCGCAATCGGGTCGGGAGGAATTTTCGGTCTGGGGCTTGGGCATAGTCGCCAGAAATTCAACTATTTGCCGGAACCGGTCGGTGATTCCATTTTTGCGATTATTGCCGAGGAAATAGGATTGATCGGAGCAATGGCGCTTGTCGCGCTGTTTGTGATTTTTGCGATGCGGGGGCTCAAAATTGCCAAAAGAGCGCCGGACACGTTTGGAAAATTGGTCGCGGTGGGCGTCACTTCTTGGGTGATTTTCCAATCTCTGATGAATATCGCTGCCATCTCCGGTATTGTTCCGCTCACTGGGGTTACCTTGCCTTTCATCAGCTATGGAGGCACGTCTCTGGTCTTTCTGATGATCGGAGTGGGTATTTTGTTGAATATATCCAAGAAATGTGAGAAGATGTAGGCAGGCATAAGTATACAAATTTATGAAAATAGTATTGACAGGCGGCGGAACAGGAGGACATATTTTTCCAATTGTCGCCGTTGAGAAAAAAATAAGGGAACTGGCGTCCGAAGGGGCGGATCTG
>Ga0172374_1001651_pt1 | contig 14754 bp, 17 predicted proteins | sample LakKiv3m_FD_114536 | JGI IMG/M metagenome (GOLD analysis project Ga0172374, IMG submission 114536) | Freshwater microbial communities from Kabuno Bay, South-Kivu, Congo - kab_092012_10.3m | ecosystem: Environmental > Aquatic > Freshwater > Lake | place: Democratic Republic of the Congo... | reverse complement strand
TCACCGTCCCGGCGAACGGAAGCACGGGCGTAGCGCACCCTTGACCCCGCACCATGAATATCAGCCTGACCACGGGAGTGTGGGGTAGCTTCACCACCCCGCGCTCCCGAGCCCTCGGCGGCAAGAGTGGGATGACAAGGGCAAAGCCCTTGGTGTTGATCTTCCCGCCCCGCCAGCAGCCCCAGCGCCGCACCACCGCAAAGCCAGACGCTGGGCGCGCCTGCCTGCACTTCCTTCCGCCTACACCCGACACCCTACCGGCCTTCCTGGGGCTGATCCTGTTCCTGATTCTCTCGGCCATGGGCAATTCCTGGGTGGCCGGGAAAAGCCCAAAAGGGCCAACGCCGTATGCCTGGACAGTGACAGAAGAAGGATGCGGGCCGGCGGTGGGGTTGCGTGCGAGGCACGAGCGCGGGTGCGCGCCGCCGGCCCGCTGACGTCCCTGTAACACGTCAGATAACAAGCCGTTGAACGAGTGACAAACCTTCAATAACAGGAAATCAGATGGACGCCGTTAAAGACTTCTTCCGCGTTGATAACCAAACCGGCCTTGAGTCCCCTCATGGCCGGCTGTTCCTCGACATCGGCAAGACCGGCTTTGTCGATCTGTCCGGCGTTCGCCTGCTCCGCTGCGGTGTCGATACCGTTCGCCAGCTCTATCGGGGCCTGTTGCGCCCTGAAATCCTGGGTCTGTTCGACAAGCCCGGCGCCATTGTCGATTTCGCGGGTGAACGCTGGCACTCCGGCCGGGTAAGCCGTGACTCGGGCTATCAGTACAAGCTGCAGAATGCTGACCTGGGCTTTGTGCTGCTGGTGAAGAACTTCAACGCCAAAGTCGAGAACATCGGCCCACACCTGAAAATCGAGGTGTCACCCCATGCCATCGACAGCCTGTCGCCCGAGCGCCTGCAAGCCCGCCTGGATCACTACGCCGCCCAGGTACTGACGAACATCGAGGTCAATCAATGCGCGGTGCATCTTGCCCTGGACCTGCAGGGCTGGACGCCTCCCGCCGATCTGGTCAGCAACATGCATTGCCGTGCCCGCTCGCACCGGGATGTATCCGGCATCAACGAACTGCACTGGGCCACGAAATCCAGCGTGTATGGCCGCGGTGAAACCTCGATGTTTGGCTCGGCCAACGGCCTGCAGCTCTGCATCTACAACAAGACCGAACAGGCCAGGGCTACCGACAAGCTCGACTACTGGGAAAGCGTCTGGCGTCGCCGTGACAGCTTCGACGAAACCGACCCGGACAACTACGACCCCACCCAGGATGTATGGCGCGTTGAGCTGCGATATCACCACTCCATCGTCCAACAGTTTGCCAGTGGCTCGGTAGACCTGCAGAGCGGGCAAGTGATCGACACCCGCACCTTTGCCGCCTTCGCGGGACACCTGGACGGCCTGTGGCGCTACGGCCTGAACCAGTTCAAATACCTTGCCCGTCGCGGCTACTACGCTCCGATCTGGACGCTGATCCGTGACGACGTGCGCGTCGATCTGCCGGTCGATTCCCTGCTTGATGACACCGACTACAGGCGCTACTACAAGACCTCGCGGGGCTTCTCCGGCAAGAACGTGGAACTCTTCCTGGGAAACTTCGTAAGCCTGCTGGCACGGGAGCGAGTGGGCGCTAGAAAAGCTTTTTACACCCTCAAGGAATGGGACTGCTGGCCGGTGATCCGCGATCACTACGCATCCAAGGGCCTCGATGAAGACCGCCTCTACAAACACCTCAAAGCCTTGCTTGAGGAACGCAGCGTTCGTTGGGGGCGTGCCGTTTGATTACCAAGGGACCAAAGGGCTGGGACGTCGATTTCTGGCTCGATAAATCTGCCGGTATCCGCAAGCGCAAACGTGGCTTTCGCACCAAGAGCGAGGCCGAACGCTGGGTATCCGACACCCGCCGCCAATACAGCCAACGTGGCCGTGATCCGGGCGAACGCCTGTCCGATCTGGTCGATACGTGGCAAGAGCTTCACGGCTCCACGCTCAAAGACCCTTACCGCTACAGCCGGACGATGGCCATAGCGCATGCCCTGGGCAACCCTATTGCCGCCACCTTCACCGCCCTGGACTTTGGCCGCTACCGTACCCAGCGCCTCAAAGACTGCACCCCGGCCACCGTAAACCACGAACACCGCTACCTGAAAGCCGTGTTCAACGAGCTGATCCGCCTAGGCGTATGGCATGAGGCCAACCCGCTGGCCATGCTGCGTCAGCTCAAGGTGGATGAAACCGAGCGAGCGTTTCTCACCCTGGATGAATGCCGCCTCGTCCTGCAGGAATGCGCCGCCTCGACCAACAGCCATACGCTGCCTGTCGCCCAAATCTGCCTGGCTACCGGTGCTCGATGGGATGAAGCCGAAAGCCTGACCCGACCCCAGGTTGCCAATGGCCAAGTGCGCTTCGTGCGTACCAAGAATGGCAAGAGTCGTTCGGTGCCGATCCCGGCCGAGCTGGAGAAGCTCATTCTGTCGCGTGGCTACCCTGGAAACGGCAAACTGTTCAGCTCCTGCAGGTCAGCCTTCCGCAAGGCCTATGAGCGCACCGGCCTGCATACGCCAGGGCAAATGACCCACATACTCCGCCACACCTTCGCCAGCCACTACATGATGCAAGGCGGGAACATCGTCACCCTGCAGCGCATCCTGGGCCATGGCGACATCAAGATGACGATGCGCTATTCACACCTCGCGCCCGATCACTTCGCTACTGCCCTGACCCATTCGCCGCTTGCATTGCTGCAACAAAGTAGCTAATACGTTGACATAGTAAGGACGTGAGATAATGTCACTTGCCCTAGCACCAATCGGTGATCGTGGGATAATGAAGCTCCCCCCAAAGGTGATCAGTATGTCAAAACCGTCATTCGAAGCTAAGAAGGCCTATTTCGCCCAAACACGCAAATCGAACTATGCGGCCAGCCTGAGTCTAGAAGGCTTTGATGTGCCTAAGCCTGAGTCCACCAAAAGCTCCGCCCATAAGGGGTTGTCGTCTCCGGTGCGTAAGCTGAATGCGTGACAAGTATGGTACGGGTATAGACCCGTACTGTTACCCAGGAACGTCGGTCCTCCGCAATCTACTCAACCTCACAGATGAGGAAGCGCTTAGCAATGCAGAGCGTGACCTTTCTGCGGCAGCTCTAGAAGAAATCGAATTTGAGCTTCCGCCCTACGATCTCCCCTACTGGTCTCGAATCCATCGCCAGCTTTTTGGTGGAGTTTACGAGTGGGCTGGAGAGATTCGAACCATTGATATTTCCAAGCAAAACACCCGCTTCTGTACTGCACATCGCATTGAGCCTGAATCAGCCAGGTTATTCAGAGCTCTGGAGAGCGCGAACTGGTACGAAGGGCTGAGTCGGGAACAGCTAGTCCCTGCCATAGCCGATTTCTACGGCGAGATGAATATGATTCATCCATTCCGGGAGGGCAACGGCAGAGCTCAACGCGTGCTTTTTGAGCACATAATCATCAACGCTGGCTTTGGAGTTGACTGGTGGGAGGTTGAGACCCCTCACTGGGTCCCGGCAAACATAGCTGCAGCGTTTGGTGATCCGAGACCACTCACTGAGATTTTCGAACGCTGTGTCGGCAAGCCTATCGGCTAGGCAGGGACAAGAAAGGGACAGTCAGGGGACAACGGCCCAAATAAAAAGGGGCTAGCTTGCGCTAACCCCTTGAAATTTATGGTGGCTACACCGGGACTTGAACCTGGGACATCAGCATTATGAATGCTGCGCTCTAACCAACTGAGCTATGTAGCCAACGGCGCGCATTGTCCGCGTCTCGCCTACCGCTGTCAACCCCAGATCATCGATAAATTTACGTTTTATCAAGCGGTTAGGCTGTGGCGCCTGGGCAGGCTCCAGACTGCTGCATGGACAACAAAATCGCCGCCGTTAGCTGAGATCCCAGGCAAACATGACCAATTGGCAATGCTTGCAGACGAACTTGTAAAACGCCGAGTCGCCACCCGGTTGGTAGCCTCTGGTTACCCACTCCCAATCTTTCTCTGCCTGCTCGTAATCCTGCATCCATTGCTGCTTGGTTGCAGTGCTCGCCTGGCGCACGTCCTCCACAGTGGCATCGCCGTGAAACTCGCATGCGTCATTGCAGTGCGCCAGCCAAGTCGAGCCCTGCCAGGAAAAGTAGCCTGGCGTGCGAAGGTCGATTTCTTCGATCACGGAGTCGGGCACTCCCGATTCGGCCAATGCGTGATGTTCGATGAAGGAGGCCTCGAAACGCTTGGCTGCACTGCCATCGGCAATGCACCAAGGGCAAAGCCGGTCTCTCAGCTCCTCCCTGGAGTAGACCGAGGCCGCGTAGATATAACCGCGTGCCAGCCCGCAGCAACGGCAAACCGTATCGCTGGCCTTTATAGCGCCAGTAACCAGAGGGTCCTTGTGATAGGGAAAGTGAGGCAGCACGGTATCCATGTGAACTCCTGTTTTACGATCAAGCGTCATGGTGGACGAAGCCACTCTCCGCGCATGATAGGACTGCTCCAGAGTGATGAACGATACCCGGTTCAACTAATCACTGGCAGCCAGGCAAGCCGGCAGCCAGAAGTTGCGCGTACTGCAGCAGTCCGAACGGCGCTTGCGAGGTTATCAGGCGATGCCGGAAAATCCGCCTCCAGCAGGCTGCAGCGCCGCCGCGCGCTGGCCCATGAACCAGGAGAGCACCTTGAGAGCGAGAGACGATTTCGACGATCTGCGGGCGGAGCGTGATATGCCGACGCACTACCGCAACGAACCCAACCGCCATGCCGGGCTGTGGAAGCAGATCGCGATTGGCATCGTCGTCGGCTACAGCGTGCTGGGCATCATCAGTGCGGTTGCCTGGATGATCATTGCGCGCATCATGCTGGGCGATCTGTCCATCACGCTGCCGTAACAGTCACATCTCTGCATCAGCGGACGTGCTGACGATGGGGTTGGCACTTGCCATCCCCTGCCCGCCTCTTCATCCTGCCCCATTGTTTACCCAGCGAGCCCTGTCATGACGCCCATCCAGAATATCGGCCTGGCGCTATTCGTGTTGCTTTCCATTGGTTTCGCCATCGGCCACAAGACCGAATGCGCCGATGGCCGCGTGGTGGAGACCTATCTGGCTAAGGGGCTGGCCTCGCAGTTGCTGGGGCATGATCTTTGCCAGCAACCCTGAACACCCTTCATTAAGGAATGATGTGATGAAAAAGCTCGCCTTGCTTGTCAGCGTTGGTCTTCTCGGCGCCTGCGCCAACCTGGGCTCGCAGCCGCCGGTGCCGGTCACTTCGCCGGTGGTGCAGGCCTTTCGCGACATCTGTCTGCAGACGGCGCCGAGCTTTGCCGAGGCGCATCGCGTGGCGCGCCAGCATGGCGTCACCGAGATGACCGATATGGGCTTCGCCACCGTCGGCTTCAATGCGGACAAGAGCCTGAGCATTCAGGTGAAAGTCAGCCACGAATGCGTGGTAACCAGCGAGGCGCAGGAGGATGACAGCCTGACTCGTCAGTTGCTCAGCGCAGCGGCGATCAACGCCGGCACCACGGTGCCGCGCAAGGTGCCGGTGAAGATGATGATCGCCGGGCAGCCGTTCATCCTGATGCATGATCGCGTAGGCGGTGAAGCCTTCGTGATGTTGAAGCCGGAGTGAAGGAACTAGCATCCTCTCCCCCGAGCCACGTTCGACGGGGGTGGCCGGCAGACTTACGGCGTTTTCAGCCCTCTCCCCCAACCCCTCTCCCATAAATGGGAGAGGGGAGCAAAGCGCGCAGGACCTTATGTGAACAGCGTTACGCTAATCGGGGGTATTTTCAGGCGATTTTGCCTGGCCGCGTGGCCAGCAGCAGGCCGCCAAAGATCATCGCGGCGCCCAGCCAGTGATAGAGCTGCAGGCTCTCGTTCAGCAGTACCCACCCCAGCAACGCGGTGAATACCGGCATCAGGTAGTTGGTCAGCGCCGCCTTGGCCGCGCCGATCACGCGGATGCCGTGGTTCCAGGCCAGGTAGGCCAGCAGCGAGGCGAACACGGCGGTGTAGGCGACGGCCGAGAGGTTGGCAGCGTTGATTGCCAGATGCGCGCCCTGGCTCAGTTCATATAGATAGAACGGCAGAATCAGCGGTACGCCAAGCAGGATGAACACGCCCAGCAATGCCAGCGGTGGAATCGGTTGCAGGTACGCCGACCAGCGCCGCAGCAGCAGCGAGTAGAGCGCCCAGTCGACCACCGCCAGCAGCATGATCAGGTCGCCCTGATTGAATGACAGGCTGGCCAGGCGGCTCCATTGCCCCTGACTGATTAGCACCGCCAGGCCCATCACCGCCACCAGCATGCCCCACCAGGCGCGGCGTGCCGGCCACTCGTTGAGCAGCAGCCCGGCGCCGATGAAAGTCACCAGCGGCAGGCAGGTGTTGACCAGCGAGATGTTGATGGCTGCGGTGGTCTGCGCCGCGCTGTAGAGCAGCGAGTTGTAGCCCGCGATGCCCAGGCCGCCGAGCACCAGCAGGCGCCAACCGGCAGTGCGCACGGCCACGCGATGACGCCACAACGGCATGGCAACGAAGGGTAGCAGCAGTACCAGGGCCAGGCACCAGCGCCAGAACGATAGGGTGAACGGGGCGATCTCGCCAGCGAAGGCGCGCGCCACCAAGGCATTACCGGACCAGCAAAGGTTGGCCAGCAACAGGCCGAACAGCGCCAGCGGGCGCGAATGATTGAGTGCGTTCATGAGGCGACGCGACATTTATCTGAGTGGGGGTTGGCCGGCTGTGCGCGGTCACCGAGCGGGCAGTGCTGAGCGATCATTGCGTAGCTTCCGAATCAGGCGGCTTTGCACCATACGGAGGCACGCAAGGCTTGGCAAGGTGCGCACCAACCTCAACGGCGCCATGATGTTCAGGCCGGCGCGACCGGGAGCGTATGGGCGCATTTTGCGGGCGTGAGCGCCGAGTAGCGCGTCATTCCCGGTGCGCGCGGCGCACCCTACGGACGTTAACGCTGACTGCGGCGGCGCAGCGGGCGGCTCAGCAGCCAGAGAATCAGCAGTACGCCGGCCAGGATCACCGCACTGGCTCCCCACTGCATCGGCCCGGCCAGGCGGAACAGCTCGGCCGGGTGCAGGCTGGGCGCGCGGATCATGCGCACTTCGGCAGCCGCGCCGCTGGTGGGAATATCGGCCAGGCCGTCGCCATCGAGATCCGGCAGGCTGCGGATATGGTCGAGCAGCACCTGCCATTCCTTGAGTTCCTGCACGCCTTCCTTATCCGGGTCCTGGTCGATGATGGCGTCTTCGATACGCGGCAGCGGGCGGCCCTCGGCATCCTTGGGGATGACGTTGAGCAGGCCCTTGGTCAGGTCCGGCACCAGCCAGGTGAAACTGCCGACGTAGCTGGTGGCGCCGATGCTGTAGAGGCGCGTGTCGTTCAGGTCCAGGTCACGGTAGCCGCCGTGCGGATCGCCGACTTCGATGCGGCTGACGCGGTCGAACGGCACGCGCCACGGGTTGTAGGTGAAGCGCACGCCGGAAACCCGGGGGTAATAGCTCTGGCTGTCACGCAGCTGGTAGGCGAGCAGCAGCACTTCCAGCAGTGACTTGATTTCGCGCGCGCTGATGTAGGCCTTGATCATCGGGTAGCCCGGCTCGTCGTCGAACTGGCCGATGCCCAGCGGGGCGATGCGAAACAGGTCGGAGACATCCTGCACGCCATTGCGGCCCTTGAGCAGGTCATCGCGGATGGTGCCGTTGCCGGTGAAGGCCAGGTCGGCATCGACGGCATGACGCAGCGCATCGGTGACCAGGTTGGCCAGGGTCTGATCGGTGAAATCACGGCCCAGGCTCTGGTCGACCTTGGCCAGCGGCTGGTCGAAGCGATAGCCCTTGGGCGTCAACATGCGCTCGCTGACCACCTGCTTGAAGTCTTCGACCTTGGCGGTGATGGTCGCGTCGCCGACGATACTGTCGTTGACCGCATGCAGGCGATAGTCGCGAACACGCGGCACGCCGCCTTCACCCAGGCTCATGCGCAGCTCGCCGAGGTACTGGATCTCGGAACCAGCCTGCACCACCGGGGTACGCCCGCCCACCAGCACCGGCTGCGGCAGCGCCACATGCGAGTGGCCGCCGACGACGATATCGATGCCCGGCACCTGCTCGACCAGCTCCACTTCCTCGCCGCGCCAGCTGCCATCGGCCTGCTGGGTAACGCCCATGTGCGAGAGCAGGATGACCACCTCGGCACCCTCCTCGCGCAGCTTGGCCACGGTTTCCCTGGCGGTGGCGACCGGGTCGGCGAAGGTAACCGGCTTGATCATCGGGCTGACGGCCACGGCGTTGTTGCCGAGCAGGCCGAACAGGCCGAAACGAATGCCGCCGCGCTCGATCAGCTTGTACGGCAGGATGCGCCCGGCCTCAGCGTGGGCCTGCAGGCTGTCGTCGGCCTTGCTCGCGGCATCGAAACGCATGTTACTCGACAGTAGCGGCACCAGCGTGTCGCCCTTTTCCTTGTGCGCCGCGCTGATCATCGCGGCGAGGCCGGCCGGGCGGAAGTCGAATTCGTGGTTGCCGATCACCGCGGCGTCATAGCCCAGCTCACTCATCAGGCGCAGTTCGCTGCCCATCTCGCGGGCAATGGTGTGAAACAGCGTGCCCATGGTGAAGTCGCCGCCGTCGAGCAACAGCAGAGGTTCTTCACCGGCTGCTGCGCGGCGTTCATTCAGTAATGTGGCAAGCCGGGCGACGCCGCCAACGGTGTCATCATCGTTCACCGTCGCCGGGCTGTATTCATTGTTGGGGCCGAAGCCGAGCAGGCGCGACTGCCAGTCGTTGCTGTGCAGGATGGTGAAATGGCGCTCGGCGGCGACCAGCGGCGTCGCACTCAGCAGGCCGGCGAGCAGGAGGGTGAGGAACAGGCGCATGGACGATCCTTGACGATGACTGTGCAGAGTATGGAGCAGGCCATGACGCCAGGCAGCGACCGATCGAGACGCACTTTGTCGCCAATCGAGTCAGACTTTCATTGCCCCAGATCAGCCCCAACCCAGACGGCGGGACTAAGCTGTAATCAGGACTGCGAAGTGGAGAAGCGCCATGGACCACTATCACCTGATGTTGATACTGCTGATCGGTGGCTTTCTGCTGCTGGGAGTCGGCTTCAACTTTCGCGAACACGAATGGGGCGTACGCGTGCTGGGTTTGGGCGTATTGCTGATGCTGGTGCCGATTGCGTTGCGGGTGCATCTGGCGTTGGCCTAGGCCTGCTGGGCTTTGCGGCGTGGTTCTGCAGCGCCCACGGACGTTCGACGCAGATGCTGCTAGCGCGCCGCGCTACCCACCAGACGATAGATGGCGTTGCGCCAATGGTGGGTTACGCCGCAGCAGGCATTGCGATTCGCTCAACAGACCTACCAGGCGGCTAACCCACCCTACGGTTCAGCACGCGGTCACTCGTAGGGTGGGTTAGCGGCGCTGAATGATGGTCTTCAAGACACAGGTGAAGGCCGTGCGCCGCGTAACCCACCAAGCGGTTGATGGAGTTGCGCCAATGGTGTGTTACGCCACAGCAGACATTGCGATTCGCTCAACAGACCTACCAGGCGGCTAACCCACCCTACGGTTCAGCACGCGGTCACTCGTAGGGTGGGTTAGCGGCGCTGAATGACGGTCTTCAAGACACAGGTGAAGGCCGTGCGCCGCGTAACCCACCAAGCGGTTGATGTCGCCACGCCGAGGGTGGGTTCAGGTAACAGCCCCGTGAATCCCTACTACTTCCAACGCTCGGCGGCGCTCTGGTCGCTGCAGCGGCCTTCGACCCAACGCGGGCCTTCGCTGGTGTCTTCCTTCTTCCAGAACGGCGCGCGGGTCTTCAGGTAATCCATGATGAAGTTGCAGGCATCGAACGCGGCCTGGCGATGGGCGCTGCTGGTGCCGACGAAGACGATGGGCTCGCCCGGCTCCAGGCGGCCAATGCGGTGGATGATCTCGATGCCCAGCAGCGGCCAGCGCTCGCGCGCCTCATCGGCGATCTTGGCCAGGGCCTTTTCGGTCATGCCGGGGAAGTGTTCGAGGAACATGCCGCCGACTTCGCGGCCGTCATTGAAGTCGCGCACGTAGCCGACGAAGGTGACCACCGCGCCGATGCCGAGGTTGGCGGCATGCAGGGCGTTGAGCTCGGTGCCGGGGTCGAAGGGTTGGGCTTGGACGCGGATGGTCATGGGGGCTCGTTCGATGGGGAGTTTTCAGAGGCAGTTGGTGGGTTGATGGTGGGCTGAAACGGAACGCCGCCCGGCCCACCCTACGGTACCTGCATCAACCGCCGGTGACGGTGGGGAAGAAGGCGACTTCATCGCCTTCGGCCAGCGGTTCGTCGAGGCTGCACAGTTCCTGGTTGCGCGCGCACATCAGGTTCTGCTCACCCAGCACTTCCCATTCGCCGCCACGGGCGACCAGGTGCAGGCGCAAGTCGTCGAGAGTGGCGAAGTCGCCGCTGAGTTGTTCGTCGTCACGGCCCAGGGCTTCGCGGTAGCGGGCGAAATATTGCACGCGGATCATGCTTGTTCCTCCAGCTTGTAGTGACCGCTCTTGCCGCCGAGTTTTTCCAGCAGGCGTACCTGCTCGATGACCATGCCGCGATCCACGGCCTTGCACATGTCATAGATGGTCAGCGCGGCGACGCTGGCGGCAGTCAGTGCTTCCATCTCGACACCGGTTTGCCCGGACAGTTTGCAACGCGCGGTGATATGCACCGTGTCGTCACCTTCGGCGCTGAGTTCGACCTTGACGCCGGTGAGCATCAGCGGGTGGCACAGGGGGATCAGATCGCTGGTTTTCTTCGCGGCCTGGATACCGGCGATGCGCGCCACGGCGAACACGTCGCCCTTGGGATGCTCGCCGGCGACGATCATCTGCAGGGTGGCGGGCAGCATGCGCACGCGCGCTTCGGCAGTGGCTTCGCGGAAGGTGGTCGCCTTGTCGGTGACGTCGACCATGTGCGCGCGGCCTTGGGAATCGAGGTGGGTCAGCACGGGAAAGCTCCAGACGGGAATCGACCGATTGTAAACCTGCAGGTCAGGATTTCGTAGCCCGGATGAAATCCGGGGCCAGAGCGGCAAAAATCCCCGGATTTCATCCGGGCTACTGACTGTATATGACTACACAACTGTAGGAGCGGATTTATCCGCGATCATCGCGGCTGAAGCCGCTCCCACGGGACTTGTGGAGAGTCGTTAATGCAGACTAAAACGCCCCTGCTCTTGCGAGCAGGGGCGCGAGTGTTTAACAGCCCGAGGGTTACATGTGGGTTTCCGCGTACTCCGCGAGGATCGAGCGCGGCACGCCTTGCAGGGTGATGTGCACGCCGTGCGGGAAGTCCTTGAAGCGTTCGGTGAGGTAGGTCAGACCCGAGCTGGGCGCTGACAGGTAGGGGGTGTCGATCTGCGCCAGGTTGCCCAGGCATACCACTTTCGAACCGCTGCCGGCACGGGTGATGATGGTTTTCATCTGGTGCGGGGTGAGGTTCTGGCATTCGTCGATGAGGATCAGGCTCTGCTGGAAGCTGCGCCCGCGGATGTAGTTGAGGGATTTGAACTGCAGCGGCACCTTCTGCAGGATGTAGTCGACGCTGCCGTGAGTGCTCTCGTCCTCCATATGCAGCGCTTCGAGGTTGTCGGTAATCGCGCCGAGCCAGGGCTCCATCTTTTCCGCCTCGGTACCGGGCAGAAAGCCGATCTCCTGATCCAGCCCCTGCACGCTACGGGTGGCGATGATCCTCCGGTAGCGCTTGCTGACCATGGTCTGCTCGATGGCCGCGGCCAGTGCCAGGATGGTCTTGCCGGAACCGGCGGCGCCGGACAGGTTGACCAGGTGGATGTCCGGGTCGAGCAAGGCGAACAGCGCCAGCGCCTGATGGATGTCACGCGGTTTCAGGCCCCAGGCTTCCTGATGCAGCAGCGGCTCCTGATGCATGTCGAGGATCACCAGCTCGTCGCCCTTGATCGCCTTGATCCAGCCGACGAAACCCTGTTCATCGAGGATGAACTCGTTGACGTGCACCGCCGGCAGGTTGTCGATGAGTTGCACGCGATGCCAGGTGCGCCCGTGGTCCTGACGGGTGTCGACCTTGCTCACACGATCCCAGAACGAGCCGGGCATGTCGTGATAACCCTTCGACAGCAGCGAGACGTCATCGACCAGTTGGTCGGTGTGGTAGTCCTCGGCGTCGATCCCGCAGGCGCGCGCCTTCAGGCGCATGTTGATGTCCTTGGTCACCAGCACCACGGACAGGCCGGGGTTGCGTGTTTTCAGCTCCACCAACTGGTTGATGATCTTGTTGTCGTTGAGGTTTTCCGGCAGCCAGGTCACCGGCGCCGCACTTTTACTCATAAGGATGGAAAGGCGACCGCAGGGGCCGCTCTTGCCGCGCTGGATGGGTACCCCGTACTCGACGTCCTCGGGCTCCGCCCCGGCGAGAATCTGATCGATCAGGCGGATGGCCTGACGACATTCGGCGGCGACGCCGTGCTTGCCGGATTTCAGTTTGTCGAGTTCCTCCAACACCGTCATCGGGATGGCGACGTGGTGTTCTTCGAAGTTGAGCAAGGCGTTGGGATCGTGAATCAGGACGTTGGTGTCGAGAGCGTAGAGGGTTGGAGCGGTGGGCTTGGAGCGTCCGTGGTCATCCATACGTCGGTCACCTTCTTGTAGTAGCCAGGCGACGCAATACCAGAGGCGGTGCTGCGCCGGACAGAGACCGCCGACTTTTTTCAGGTCGGGGCCGAAAGGTGGCAAGCAAGGTGAGGGCCAATGGCCGCCACCTGTCTGCAGGTTTCGGCGGTCTTGCTTTTTTATTACTCCAATTCACATGACAGAAAAACGTTTTTTTATCGCCACACAGGTTTATTTGCAGAGGCGACAGATAGTGCTTGGCGAGCCGCCAGCACCCCGTTAAAGTCCGAAGTCCTACCTGCTGTAACTCGCCTCCCTTACCCGCTCCCACTTGCAGCATGCCGCGCCAATCAGGTGCAAGGCGCTGTTCGTATCGCCTGACTATCTGCGCTCCTACAAAGACATCAATGCTGATCCTCTCAATCACCCCGATAGGTGGTCTTGCCGTCCCCTGACCTCTAGAATCGCCGTCACGCTTTCTGGAGACTCCGCACATGCTGATGGTGATTTCACCGGCCAAGACCCTCGACTACGAGACGCCGCCTGCCACCCCGCGCTTCACCCAACCCGAACACCTCGACCACGCCCAGGAGCTGATCGCCCAACTGCGCGACTTCAGCCCGGCGCAGATCGCTGAGCTGATGGGCCTGTCGGACAAGCTCGCCGGCCTCAACGCCGCGCGTTTCGGCAGCTGGGAACGGCCGTTCAACCCATCCAACGCCAAGCAGGCGCTGCTGGCATTCAAGGGCGACGTGTACACCGGGCTGAACGCCGAGGACTTCTCCGAAGAGGATTTCGACTTCGCCCAGACTCACCTGCGCATGCTCTCCGGCCTTTACGGTGTACTACGCCCGCTGGACCTGATGCAGGCCTATCGCCTGGAAATGGGCACCAAGCTGGCCAACGGCCGCGGCAAGGATCTGTACGCCTTCTGGGGCGAGCGCATCAGCGGCTGGCTGAACGAAGCGCTGGCCGCCCAGGGCGACGACGTGCTGCTCAACCTGGCCTCCAACGAGTACTTCGGCGCGGTCAAGCGCAAGGCGCTGAACGCACGCCTCATCGATACCGAGTTCAAGGATCTGAAGAACGGCCAGTACAAGATCATCAGCTTCTACGCCAAGAAGGCCCGTGGCCTGATGGCGCGCTACGTGATCAAGGAGCGTCTGACCAACCCCGAGGGCCTGAAGGACTTCAACTATCACGGCTACCGGTATTCGGCCGAGCATTCCAAAGCCGACAGCCTGGTTTTCCTGCGCGACCAGCCGCAAGACTGACCCCTACACCGGCCAACCCCATGTACCGTTCATCGGCTGCTGCATGGGGTTCGGCCGCTGCGCTTGCCGCTTCCCTCCTATCTCGCCCTGCCGCTTCGTCGCGCCCTGAGCGCTGCGCTTCACAAAAATTCCCTCGCCGTTGCGTTTGATTCTCAAAAACCTGTTTGGCATCACAGTTTCAGCGCAAGTGCACTTTCCATAGAACTTATTGCACCGTTAAGTTATCCGATAGTTCGAGCGCATTAATGGACATATTGCCATCATGCATTTTGCAACTTGCCATTATATTGCAATCAACTTAGCCGTTCAGCTTCGGTTCAGCTTCAGGACGAACGGTAGGAACTATCCGAAAGGGCCGCTACTCATACAGCCCGTAACACATTTCAATACATAACTTTCTGACCACTTGAAACTGCCAAATAGCGAATTCACTTTCGCCGGATAGCTTCACCCAAAGAAAAGTTCGTGTATTTCAAAGGGAGATACAGCAACCCGTCACAGTACCGAGATAGAGGCCTCAAGCGAGGCGGCAGCGACAACATCAAAGGGCCACCTTTCAATATAAAGGCCCGCATTTGGTGCCACTTCCGGCGCCCCACTCTATTTATGCCTGAATGAACTTGCTCACATTAAAGCAGCAAGTTCACGGACTAGTTTTGGCCATAAGGCCAGTATTTGAAACAGCATCGAACGGACGAGGTGAATACCATGCGAATCAGTATCTTCGGTTTGGGTTATGTAGGTGCCGTATGTGCCGGCTGTTTGTCGGCACGCGGTCACGACGTGATTGGCGTGGATATCTCCGCGAACAAGATCGACCTGATCAAC
>Ga0172374_1001645_pt1 | contig 14778 bp, 12 predicted proteins | sample LakKiv3m_FD_114536 | JGI IMG/M metagenome (GOLD analysis project Ga0172374, IMG submission 114536) | Freshwater microbial communities from Kabuno Bay, South-Kivu, Congo - kab_092012_10.3m | ecosystem: Environmental > Aquatic > Freshwater > Lake | place: Democratic Republic of the Congo... | reverse complement strand
GCTCCTGAATCTTTTATATGGAATTTTGCTAATGTTTCTGTGATTCTTGGATTTATTGAATAAACCATTGTTGTCGTAGATCTTTCTGATTTTTCAGATTCTTCAACCAAAATTAATCTGCCTATTACTCCTTTCCATTCTTCTCCCAAAACCTCTCCGGAAAATACGTTGTGAGAAGCTTTTTTTACTTTTACGACAAACATGTGCGATCTATTTGCAGTCATCTCTTCTATCAAAAGAGCTCTTTGATGGGCATTACTTAAATCACAATCTTCTTTTACTGTAAGAGGAGTACTTCCATTTCTATGCTGGCTAAATAAATGTTCTTTTATTAAACGGACTGCTGTTTTCGCAGTTCCTGTAACTGCTGTTTTTGTAAAGCCTCTCATTCCTTCTAAATTTGTGAAATCTCTTGAGAAGTTTTCAAATTCCTTTTTTTCTCCCGCAGTTGTGTAATGGGTACTTTGTTCAACTAAATTTCCTACTATTTTCATAAATCTATCAAAAACATCTATACGTGTTCCTAAAAGATTTCTGAACCCATAAACATCTTTTAAGCTTCCGCTAAATAATATTCTTTCTAAAGTTTTTATTCCTTTTTCTGTAATAGGTGGAGTACCTATGGAGAATTTGAATTTTGTAAGAAATTTTACTAATTCTGGCGTTATCAATATTTCTCTTCCTTCTTCATCTTTTACTTTTGAGCCGATTGCTTCTCTTAAAGTTTCTTCAAATAAGTTTGCACTGTTAACAACTCTAAATACTGCCGATTGTTCTGGTTTAGCTAAAATCTGATCGATGTAACTCCATGATATTTCGTCCAATAATCTTCTACATTCTTCTACTTCTTGCATAACATATTCAACTCTGTCTCTACTTTTTAATTGCAGTGACATAATGCGAGCTACAATCGGAAGGATTGGAGTGTTTAATACTTCACGTTGTAATGGTCTTGCAAAGGCTTTTAATTCATCTATTTGTTTTTGTAGGTCTGCGTATCTTTCATTTTGCTGGAGATCTGTTTCGTCAAGTAATCCAGCTTCTTGAGAAGGAGGAGTCATATATTTTCGTGGTTATTTTAATTCTTTAGGGTTTTGTAAAAATTTTCTATATCGGGGACTAGGAGATCCAGTTCTTCCCCCTTGAGGTAACGCTTTACCTCTACGTAAATATCTTCAAGCTTACGATATCGCTCAAAAATATCATATATAGAAATTTTGACACCCAATTTCTCATTTCTCTCTAAACTATAGAGAGCTAGTTTTTCCTCTAGCACTTTATTCATGAACTCCAAAAATTTGTTTTTCTCTTCCATATATTTCTGCCTTAAAAAGCCGTCTCAATAATATGAAATAAATTCTAAAATTTGAAAAAAATAGAGGATGATCTAGAAGAATCTCTGTATTCCCCCTCCTGAAGCTAGAAAATAAAAGAGCTAGAAGTCTATAGCGAAATTTCTCCTGCTATATCCGTCTCCATTATCTTACGAATTTCGGAGAATTTTTTGTGATATGCAAGAGCCCACATTAGTTTTGTAACAGTGGCTTCTGTAGTCATATCATGAGATGAAATTGCACCAGCTTTTTTTGCTCTAAGTCCACATTCATAAGCAGTCAAATTTGTTACACCTCTTTCCATTTGATTGGCAATAATTACAGGAACTCCTTTATCTCCAGCTTTTTCAATCTGAGGAATAATTGAACTCTCTAAGAATGGCACATTCCCAGGTCCGAAGCCTTCTAAAATTATTCCTTTAGCTCCTCTTTCGAGTGCACGGTCAATAATTTCCGGATCAAATCCTGGAAAAAGTTTAAGTAAAGAAATTTTTGGATCAAAATTTGGACGGAATTTTAAAACTCTTTTTCGGCGAAGTTTTCTCCATTCAAAAAGTGCTGTTGGACGACCTAATTCTCCCAAGAATGGATAGTTTGGAGAGTGAAAAACATCAACGAAAGATTCATGATATTTTTTAGCACGATTACCTCTAATGATTTTATTTGCAAAAACTATACAGACTTCGGCAATGTCTAGAGTTGCAGTCAGGCAGGCATAAATCAGATTATTGCGACCATCGGCTCCTATTTCTGAGAGCGGAATAAGCGATCCGGTGATCACGACTGGCTTACTTAAATTCTGAAGCGCAAATGAAAGAGCTGATGCAGTATAAGCCATTGTATCTGTTCCTTGTACGACTACGAAGCCATCGAATTTATCATAATTTTCATAAATCTTTCTGGCGATTTCTGTCCAATGATGAGGCTCCATATTCGAACTATCTATATTCACAACCATCTTCAGATCTAGAGATACTATTTTCTGTATTTCTGGAATTTCACGAATTATCTCTGAAATATCACTGGCAGGCTGAAGAACTCCAGTACTTGGATTTTTTATCATTCCTATCGTTCCTCCTGCAAATAAGATACAGATTTTTGGACGAGCCATAATATTTTATTTATTAAGCATGGACGTTATAGTTTTGGTTTGATGGAAAATCAAGAGAAAGTCCTAACTTTTGCTAAAATGTTCTAGAGCGTAAGCAACATCAAATACTGTAACTTCTGTGCCTTTTTTCCTATCAATCGCTTTTCTTGTTATTCCTGCAGATGTATTTTTTTCTGATGCAATAAGCATTTGTCTGCAAATATTTGTACGAGTTATTCTTAATACATCTTTATGGTCGGCTTCTAATTTTTTACCAGTTTTATAAACTCTAGGTGGAATCCCCTGAGAAGTTTCGTCTGAATTAATGGCTCCTTCTACTCTTTTTTGTACTTGCTGTTGTATTAAACAAATTCCATCTTTTATTATTGCTTCTGCTTTTAAAATATATCCTAAAGCTGTTTCTACAGTGTTTTTTAAATATAACGTTGTTTTATTATTACTTAAATCTATTCCTTCTATCGTTGATCCTTCCGGCCATTTACCTTTGAATGTATCGGCAAATCCTTTTTCAAATGCTTGTTCACTTACTTCAAAAAGATCAAACCATGTTTGTAATAATGCGTATTCCTTTCCAGTTTCATCTGTATAAATGCCCTTTTTTTCTCCTTCTGTTTCTACTCTAACTTTTTCCAGATAAACTCTTGTAATGGATTCTAGATCTGTTTTTTTGTAAACATTTACAAGATCTCCATCGGGTTTTCTTGCTTGTTTGCTTTTTAATTTTGCTCCTTCTATTCTCTTTTGAACTGTAATCCTTTTTGGTTGTTTTTTCGCATCTTTTAAAATATCTCTAATGCAAGCAACTATTGTTAGATAAACTTCACCATCAATTGTGCAATATTCTTTTTCATCAAGAGTTGCTTCTGATTTTGTTTCTTCTTGTAGAACTTTTATTTCTGCTTCTATATCTTTTGCTCTATATAATATAATTTTTTTGCCGCTAGCATCTCTAGCTGGAATTGTTTTTGGCCTTTTCTTTAAAGGTGATTCTCCAGTAAAATTTCGTCTTAAAGTTTGCTCTGCTATTCCTGTTTTTTTTGATAAAGCCGGGATTGTAAAATATTCAAATCCTCTTTTTGAAACATATCTTCCGTCTTCACCGACTTTTACTTTTAAATTTAATAAATGTGTAACTCCTTCTATTAATTCTCCTTCTGGATATAGATCTGTTTCTAGACCTCTTCTATTAAATCCTCTTACAACTGGAATATCTTCCCCATCTTCTATTCTTTTTCTTACATGATATCTAATAGATGCGTGGTTAACTCTTCCATCTATTTCTTCAGATACAGTTTGTGGCGTTCTAAATGTTTCTCCATCAACAAGACACTTTCCATCAAGATTTAAAGCTGGCATATGTGCACCGCTTCTAATCCGTGCTTGTTGCATTTCAAAAGCAGCTATTTCTTGCAATTCTTGCCAATCTGGAGGAACCGTTTGGTTCCCATCTGGTGAATCGTTGCCTCCTACTTTTCCTAAATTATTTTTAGGCATCAGATAAGTTATTTTTTGAGGAATTATTCTATCAAAATTTTGAATAATGTCAATAGTAAGCCTTAAAATGGCAATTTATATTTTTCATAATTTTTTAATAATTTTTTAATGTTTGGGTGATAATGTTGCGAGTGCTTTTTTGCGCAGAAAAGTATTCACATATTTTAATCATATAAAAATGGAAAACGTTAAAAAGTTTTTTATTTATATGGTGCTTACTACTTTAGCATTGCAAAATTTTGCATTTAGAATGGAGGCTTATGCATTTAGTGCTGGCTCTGTTGTTATTAATGAAATTGCATGGGCTGGTACTGCAGACGGTTCGAATGATGAATGGATTGAACTTTATAACACTACAAGCCAACAAGTCGATTTAACTGGATGGATAATTTCGGATGACAATGTTGATAGTTATACGCTTTCTGGAGAAATTTCTGCTTATGGATATTATTTAATCGAGGACACTGAAGAAACTTTAAACAATGTCACTGCAAGTTCTATTATTGGCTTATCTTTAGCAAATGCGGGAGATAGTTTAGTTTTAAAAGATTCTGCAGGAAATATTATAGACAGCGTAAATGCTACTGGTGGAGCGTGGTATGCCGGAGATGGAACCACAAAAGCTTCTATGGAAAAAATTGATCCTTCTGTAACTACTGATTCTGCAAATAACTGGGCGTCTTCTACAAAAAATAATGGTTCGATCGGGAGAAGCGGATCAATAATTTTGGGAACGCCTGGAAGTGCAAACAGTAGTTTTAGCGGAGGAACTGAGGTTAACATCATTTCTACTGAAACTAATTTTATTCCTGGAGAAAATTTTACTGTAAATGTAAGAGCAGAAAAAGTTACAGATCTTTACTCATATGGATTTGAAATTAAATATGATCCAAGTGTAATTAATTTTGTTTCAGCTACAGAAAAAGATTTTTTGAAAGGAGGAAGTGTAAGTACAAGTTTTAATTCTGCTTTGGAAAACGATCAGGAAGGAGTTTTAATTATTGGAAATGCTAGACTTGTAAATCCACCTAATGGGATTGATGGAAGTGGTGATTTATTTAGTGTGCAATTTAATGTTGTTGGGGTTGATGGAAATTCTAGTGCTATAACTTTCGGACCTACAAGTTTTCTTTCTAATTCGAGCACGGACATTCCTTCACAAATGAATAGTTTTGATTTTTCTATAGGAGAAATTGTATCTGGATCAGTTTCTAATTTAACTGCAAATCAAGGTCTTGAGAGATATAGTTTAAAATTATCTTGGACTGCGCCAGTAGATGGCGCTGAAAAATATATTATTAAGAAAAAATTCCCTAACGGAAGTTACATAAGTATCGGAGAAACTACCGAAATTTCATTTACTGACAAAGATGGTAATCAAGGAGGCGGTAATATAATTCCAAATATTGAATACAGTTATCAAGTACTTGCTGTTAAAAATGGTATTTTGAGTTCACCTGTAAATGTTATTGCTATAGAGACTCGTGGACTTATTGGAGACAATAATAGAAGTGGCAGAGTAGATGGTAGGGATATTGAAAAACTAGCTAGAGCATATGGAAGCGGATTTGGAGACGAAGAATATAATCCTTTAGCAGATACCAATTTTGATGGAGTTATTGATGGCAGTGATTTGATAGATATAGGAGCTAATTTTGCAAAAAAAATCTAATTTTATTGGTAGTCCGTCGCATGGCGGACTACCAAATTTAATATTTAAGTTTTAATTATGAAAAAAATAATTTCTTTAATGCTGATTACTCTACTTTTTTTAACTGCATGTTTTAAAATACCAGCTTTTGCAGCAACCAAAAAAACAACAAAAGAATCTGTGGAAATAATAAGCGATGTAAATAATGGAACCGTGTATATTTCTGGAGAATTTTTGGATGGAGATATATTGAAAATTTCTGTTTTATCAAAAGAATTTTCTGTACCAACCTTGGGAATTGCATTTCATCTTGAATATGAAGGAGAAAAAATTTCTTTTCTGAAATATGAACCGGGGGATTTTCTAGAATTAGGCGGAGATCCTTTTTATCTTGTAAAAAATGATAATGAAAAATTTGAAATTTTATTTGGAGAAACTTTGCGGAAAAATGACACTTTTCCTTTAGATGGCGGTCAAATTGTCGATTTTTATTTCCAAATAAATAATGGGGAAATTTTTGATTTTAAATTTCACAATGGCGTTGTTTCAACATTAGACACAGTAAGACAAGACGTAGATAGAGTTATTTTTGAAAACATAGTTATTGATAAAAACGATCAAAATTTTGTTTTGTCTGAGGGGAATTTTGATAATCCGACTAATCAGTCATTTTTATATAAATATTTGAATAACTCTTTTGTAAGCACATTTGTTTTATTAATTTTGGCAACATTTTCTTCTGTAATTTTGATTAAGCTAATTAAGAAATATGTCAAAAACAAGCCAAGTTTTTCACATTTACCTATAAAATAATTTCCATTTGTATTTATGTCTGTGATGTATTAAATTGTTTAAGAATTAAAAAATTAGAAAAATAAAAACTCTCAATTCCTATGGATAAAAAATTAATTACAATCACAGAAGCCGCAGACTTAAGCGGAAAATCAATACAGACTATTCGTCGTGCTATCAAGGCAAAGAAAATTCGAGTTCAAAGAAAAAAAACTCCACAAGGGTTTAATTATCTTATTGAAAAAAAATCTTTGATTGATTGCTATAATCTTCAAGTTTCTGAAACTACTACAACATCTTCTTCCCAGAAATCTTTTGATTTAGAGACAAATTTACCTAAAAAATCTCAAGTTACTACTGATGAAGGTTTTATTACACGTGATGATTTCAATAATTTTACAAGAGTAATAGACAAAATGGTAAATCAGCATTCTGAAGAAAGACAAAACTTTTTAAGACTTGTTAATACTATGCAGGAGAAGATTTTTGTTCTAGAGAATCAATTAAATTTGCTAAAAGCCCCTGCAAAAAAGTGGTATCAGATTTGGAAATAATTAAAAATATATGAAGCGTCGTGTGTTTAGAGAGCTTCTAAGAAAAGGATTCCATCTGTTTTCTGGAGTACTAATTCTTTTTGGGTATAGTTTGATTTATATATTTACTGGACCACAGATTTCTATTTTATCCTTAACTGCGCTACTGCTTGTTTTGCTTGAAATCGAATATGTCAGAATTGTTCATAAACCATCTATTGGAGTATTTGAAGATCTTTTTAGGCGACATGAAAAAAATCATTTATCAGGCGCTGTGTTCTTGGTTATATCTTGTATAATTTGTTTTTCCGCATTCAATTATTGGGTAGCTCTTCTTGCTCTTTTTATGACTGTATTTGGAGATTTGGCTGCGGCTCTTGCTGGAAAAGTTTGGGGTAAAGTTAAACTTTATAGAAGAAAAACTTTGACTGGTACTATGGCTGGTTTTGCGATGAATCTTGTAATTGGATATGTGCTTTTACCAGAATTTCAAAATTTGTTTATTCCAATGGCGATTGTGGCAGTTTTTGTAGAATTATTCACAAGTAAAATGGACGACAATCTAACCGTGCCTTTATTCTCAGGATTTGTAGGCCAAATTATCGTTTTTTATTTATCATTGGATCTTCCTGTCGGGCATTTTCCTATCGAAGGAGTGATTTAATTTCATGGAATTATTATTGGAACAATTGCTGTGCCTCCTTCTTCTTTCGTCTTCATTACTTTTCTACACTCCTCATTTAGGATTTTAGTAGCTACTTCTCTTACTCTTCTCTCAGGATGATCCCATATGCATGCGTTTGAATCAAGATGTCCTATATCGGGGCATTTTGTTACTATTTCATCTAATAATTTTGGTACTTCTTTTGGATCACATACTCTTGAATGAACTGCAGGGATTTCCTGCATTAAACAATCGAAAACTTTAATATTAGTATATCCGTTTTCGCACTCTTGGCGTTTTGAGCATCCGCTAACTGCTAAAAGTAGTGCCATGGCAATTACTCCTAATGCACTATTATTTATCCCTAATCTTATATTCGGGATTGAATTTTTATTGCCTTCTTCTATTCGATCGCTGCCTTCAATTCTCTCTGTCATAATAATTTAATTACATACTTAAGTATTTTATTTTACAATATCCTTTTTTAATTAGTCAACCTTAATTTTTATTTTATTGCCAAGAATGCTGTCTTGATTTTCATAAAACTAAAGAATAAACTTCACGCGATTTATTTTTTAATTTTTTCAAAATGTCTCTATTCGAAAACACACTGAAACAGATTAACAAAGCTGCAAGCATTATGAACTTGGACAAAGATGTTTTAACTTTAATGTCTAACCCACAACGCATCGTTGAGGTTAGCATTCCTGTAAAAATGGATAATGGAGACCTAAAAATATTCCAAGGATTTAGAGTTCAACATAGTAATTATTGCGGACCATATAAAGGAGGTATTCGTTATCATCAAGATGTAGATATGGGTGAAGTGAAAGCCCTTTCAGCATGGATGAGTATAAAATGTAGCGTAGTCGGAATTCCCCTTGGTGGAGGAAAAGGTGGAATAGTTGTAAATCCAAAAGAATTATCATCTGGAGAACTTGAGAGGCTTACTCGTGCATATGTAAGAGCAATTGCAGATTTTATAGGTCCTACAAAAGATGTTCCAGCTCCAGACCTAAATACGACTCCTCAAATCATGGACTGGTTTGCAGATGAATATTCAAAATATGTAGGACATGATGCGAAAGGTGTAGTTACTGGAAAAACTCTTGAACATGGTGGAAGCAAGGGAAGAAATATTGCTACCGCACAAGGTGGAGTTTATGTATTAGACGAAGTAGCTCGTGAAAAAGGACTAGATCCTGCAAATACTCGTGTGATTATTCAAGGATTTGGAAATGCAGGTGGAGTTGTAGCGCAATTACTTGCGAAAAAAGGATATCAAATAATTGGAGCTTCAGATTCTCAAGGTGGATTGATTTTCGATAAAGGTACTGATCCCGATGCCCTTCTAAAATGTAAAGCCGATAAAACAACTGTTGCAAATTGTGATACAGATTTCGGAGGAAGAAGAGTTACGAATGAAGAGCTTCTTGAAACAGAGTGCGACATCTTGATTCTTGCTGCATTAGAAAACCAAGTTCACAAAGACAATGCTGATAAAATCAAAGCAAAAATTATATGCGAATTGGCTAATGGCCCAACTACTCCTGAAGCTGATGAGATGTTAGCAAAGAGAGGAATAATGATTGTTCCAGATGTTTTATTTAATGCAGGGGGAGTAACCGTAAGCTGGTTTGAAATGTTACAAAATGCAGAAAATAAATATTGGAGCGAAGAAGAAGCATTACAAAAACTTCTTCCAATTATGGTAGATGGATGGAAAGCTTTGAAAGCCAATGCTGACAAATATGGCTGCACTTTGAGAGAAGCTGCATATGTAACTTCACTTCAAAGAATCGCAGAAAAAATTAAAGAAAAAGGAATTCTTTAAAACTTTTCTGTTGCAAATTTGATAAGTCGTGTTTTTATACGGATTATTTATTTGTGTTTTTTGAGCGGTTTTATATACTAGAGCTAGGGCATATATTCTAAATATATCAACCACCAGCCTCGTATCCATTTAACTAAAACGAAAATGACTCCATCATCTTCTGTTTCTAGCACAAATGACTTAGCTAAATCAAAGCTTGTCTATAGTTTTGACGAAGGAGATAAAGATATGAAAGCGCTCCTTGGAGGAAAAGGTGCAAATCTTGCTGAAATGACAAGGATTGGGATTCCAGTTCCTTTTGGCTTCACAATAACAACTGAAGTCTGTGATTATTTTTCAAGGAATAAAGATTACCCTGGAAATTTTGCAGAACAGCTTAAGCAAAAACTCGAATTGTTAGAGAAGAAAATGAATAAGAAATTGGGTGACGAATCAAACCCTCTTTTGGTTTCTGTAAGAAGTGGAGCTGCAGTTTCTATGCCTGGAATGATGGATACAATTTTAAATCTCGGGCTTAATGATCAAACTGTAAAAGCTCTAGTAAAAAATTCTGGGAATGAAAGATTTTCTTTTGACTGTTACAGGAGATTTATTCAAATGTTTGGAGACGTAGTAATGGGGGTTGAGCACAATTTATTTGAGGAAGCTATCGATAAATTAAAAGAAGAAAAAGGTGTAAAAATGGATACTGAACTTGATGCGACTGATTTAAAAAATCTTGTAAGTGATTACAAAAAAATTGTTAAAAAAGTTACTAAAAAAACTTTTCCTGAAAGTCCTCTTGAACAGCTAAAGCTCGCCATCGAAGCTGTGTTTAAGTCTTGGGATAATGATCGTGCAAAAACTTATAGAAAATTAAATGGGATTACAGGACTTAAAGGAACTGCTGTAAATATTCAGGCTATGGTTTTTGGGAATATGGGAGACGACAGTGGAACAGGGGTAGCATTTACTAGAAATCCTTCTACTGGAGACAAAGAATTCTATGGTGAATTTTTGATGAATGCTCAAGGAGAAGATGTAGTTGCCGGGATTAGAACTCCAATGCCAATTTCAAAATTAGCAGAAATAAATCCTAAAATTTACGACCAATTAATCGGAGTAAAAGAGACATTAGAAAACCATTACAAAGATATGCAAGACATCGAGTTTACAATAGAAAAAGGCCGATTATTCCTTCTTCAAACCAGAAATGGAAAACGTACCGCTCATGCAGCTATAAAGATTGCTGTAGATTTAGTTAATGAAAAATTATTAAAGAAAGATCAAGCTCTCTTAAAAATTGATGCAAAATCTTTAAACCAACTGCTTCATCCTCAAATTAAGAAAGGAGCAAATAGAAATGTTGTTGCAAAGGGACTTCCTGCCTCTCCTGGAGCAGCTTGTGGGAAAGTGGTATTTACTGCTGAAGATGCTATCACTTGGGCTGCAGAAAAAAATGAGAGAGTTATTTTAGTTAGAAAAGAGACTTCTCCTGAAGATATTTCTGGAATGCATACAGCTCAGGGGATTTTGACATCACGTGGAGGCATGACTAGTCATGCTGCGGTTGTTTGTAGAGGAATGGGAAAATGCTGCGTAGCCGGATGTACCGATATCATCGTAAATGTAAGTGCGAAAAAAATAATTGCCGGAGATTTGGTGATAAATGAAGGAGATACAATCACTCTTGACGGAAGTACAGGTGAGGTAATGCTTGGCGAACTCGACATGGAAATTCCTACTGTTAGCGGATATTTCAAAACTATTATGGATTGGAGTGATGAATTTAGAAAATTAAAAATCAGAACAAATGCAGATACTCCTGAAGACTGTAGAGTGGCTCTAAAATTTGGTGCTGAAGGAATTGGATTATGTAGAACTGAACACATGTTCTTTGATGAAAAGAGAATTAGATTCGTAAGACAAATGATCTTGGCAAAAAATGAAGATGAAAGAATAAATCCTCTAAAAACTTTGAAAGAATTCCAGAAAGAAGACTTCATTGGAATATTCGAAGAAATGAATGGATTACCTGTAACTGTAAGACTTCTTGATCCCCCGCTCCATGAATTTTTGCCTGATAAAGAAGATAAAATCGAGGAACTAGCTCATGATTTCAATATAAACAGCGAGGATTTGAAAGTCCTTATTTCCAATCTGCATGAGATAAATCCAATGCTTGGACATCGTGGGTGCAGACTTGGAATTACTTATCCTGATATTTATAAAATGCAGGTACAGGCTGTAGCTGAAGCTGCTATGGCCGTTTGTAATAATGGAAAGAAAGTAAATGTAGAAATTGAGATTCCATTAACAATTAATGTAAAAGAATTTAATTACTTAAGAGAACTCGCACAGGAAGCAATAAATGATTACGGAGATGAGATTAATTTCAATTATAAAATTGGAACAATGATTGAGACTCCTCGTGCAGCATTAATTGCAGATGAACTCGCAAAGACTGCGGAATTCTTCTCATTTGGAACAAATGATCTTACACAGATGACTTGTGGACTTTCCAGAGATGATCTTGGAAAATTTATTCCAGCATATTTGGATAAAGGTCTTATGGATCGCGATCCTATGGCCGGAATAGATGAAGATGGTGTCGGAAAATTAATGAATATCTGTGTAAAACTAGGACGTGAAGCAAATCCAGATCTCGATATCGGAATATGCGGAGAACAAGGTGGCGATCCAGAGTCTGTAGAATTCTGTCATAGAATAGGACTCAATTATGTGAGCTGCAGTCCTTATAGAGTACCGATTGCGAGACTTGCGGCAGCACAAGCGGCAATAAGATAATTATCTTAAAAGCGTCCCCCAGCCGAGTTTTGTGCGGAGCATTTTGTAATATCTGTTTCCTGTGCGAATTAGATAGAATGAGCGGCGACTTCTGCGGAATTTTATTTTGTCGCCATATTTCAATGTGACCATATCCTGTCCGTCTATAGTCAAACCTATTATTGCCGTTTCTTCGCGTCTTTCGGTCTCAATATTGATAGTGATCTGACGTGTGTCTGGAAGCACAATTGCACGCATAGACAAAGATGACGGACATATTGGAGTTAAGACAAGTGCGTCTATTTTTGGATGAACAATTGGACCGCCTGCAGACAAAGAATGTGCTGTCGAACCACTTGGTGTTGCTACTATTAATCCATCGGCTTTTACGCTTGTTACTTTGATATTATTAACTTCGATATCCATTTTTATGAGACGTGCAAACGCTCCTTGATTGATAACTGCGTCGTTCAAGGCAAGGAAAGTGTCCATCTTTTTACCATGTCGATAGACTGTGGCACGAAGAAGTGAGCGTCTGTCTATTACATATTGGCCATCCATTACCTTCTTTAGACATTCGAAAAGTTTTTCAGGAGTACATTCCGTAATAAATCCCAGTGTCCCAAAATTTACACCTAAAATAAGGACTTTTCGGCGACCAATTCGACGAGCTGTTTTTAAGATAGTGCCATCACCACCGAGGACTATTGCCATGTCTACGACATTTAGTAGCTGCTCTTTGTTGTAGCATTTTTTATCCTTAAAAAGCTTGTATGAATTTTCGTCAAAGTAGACCTGTTTTTTATGACGTTCGAGATATTTCACGAGATGTTGGACAATGTCTTTGTGCTCCTCGACATTGCGTTTCGTGATAATCCCGATTTTGTTGATTGCTCTATGTGGAATTGTTTTTTCGGTCATAAAATTGGTTAAGCGGGGATATTATGCCAGATAGGTTTGGATTTGGGAAGTTTTGGAATAAAAAAAGAGTGGAGGGAAATCCACTCTTTTTTAAATTTTTAATTTTAATATTACTGTATAGAATAAGGAGACTTAGCTACATCTAAAGTGAAGTATCCTTGTAATTTTCTATTTACTGAAAAAGATTTACCAGTTACAGAATATTTCCCGGTTAATGCTCCTTCTTTTTCTGAAACTTCTAAGGAAACTTTTGTGTTACCATCTAATTTTTCACATTTAACTACCCCATCCACTACGGTTATTTCTTTATTCCCACAAGTTATATATAAATTACCATCCTGTTCATATCCTGGATTTGATGAAAAAATATTTTTACCTGCTCCATGTCCTTGTGTTGAAAATGCATAAGGACAAACTACTTTTCCATTGTATAAAGATAATTCATTTTTAATACTAGCTGCGAAATCAGAGAAAGATGTGTATTTGTAAGGCAATGACGTTGTGCCTCCTCCACTATAATAGAAATAAATATTCTGAAATTCTTTTATATTACATGTCGGATTTTCATTGTATGCAGGCAATGGCTTAGCAGTCCTACCTTGTAGCATAGATGGATTGCTTACAAAAATTGATACAGCTACTGCTACAACAGCTACCAACACTCCTAGAAGCACTTTTACCCTTTTTGTCATTTTTGTTTTTGTTTAAAAATTAACAATATCATTATAGCACAATGTCGCCTATGTCGCAATACCCAAAATCACCTTTTCTAGATTCGATTTATCACATTCAGAAGTTTTTTTGCTGAAGATTCCCAAGAGAATTTTTTGGACTGAAGAAGACTTTTATTTTTCAATTCCGCACGAAGATTTTGATTGTTTATAATTTTTGCCATCGCCGCTGCTATTTCGACAGGCTCTCCAGGATTTATCAAAATTCCTGCATCCCCTACTACTTCCGGAATTGAAGAAGTATAAGAAGCAATTACAGGACATCCACATTTCATGGCTTCCAGAGGTGGAATTCCAAAGCCTTCATATATAGATGGAAACACTAAAGCTTTTGATAGATTGTATAATTTCACCAAGCTTTTTTCGGAAATATATCCTAAAAGATGCACCTTTTTCTGGAGATAAAGTTTTTTTATTTTTTCGTGAATTTCTTCGTATTTCCAGCCTAATCCCCCAACAATTAGTAAATGAAAATCTGAATATTTTTTTGAAAAAATATTAAAAGCTTCTATTAAATTTACATAATTTTTGCGAGGTTCCAAGGTTCCAACTGCTAGAAAAAAGTTTTTTGGAAGCTCTGTTTCTTTCGCAAATGCATCTAATTCTTCTTTATTCAAAGGCTTGAAATTTTCACCTGCACTGCAGTATGCAATCTTTATTTTTTCTTCCGGATAATTGAAAAAACTTACTATGTCGCGTTTTGTGTTCTCCGAAATAGTCATTATCATAGTTGCTTTCTTTAATGCTCGTTTCAAAAGCATTCTTTCTATCAAAACTGCTTTTTTGTTGTGATTATTTGGGAATAAAAATGCTACCAAATCGTGTACAAAAATAATGCTTTTTATGGATTTTGGAAGAAATGCTGGAATGATATAGCTAGATGGCGCAACAAAGATGTCTAACTCTTCTCTTTTCGCATCTTTTATTACGTTTCTGTGCCAGAAAAT
>Ga0172374_1001644_pt1 | contig 14785 bp, 14 predicted proteins | sample LakKiv3m_FD_114536 | JGI IMG/M metagenome (GOLD analysis project Ga0172374, IMG submission 114536) | Freshwater microbial communities from Kabuno Bay, South-Kivu, Congo - kab_092012_10.3m | ecosystem: Environmental > Aquatic > Freshwater > Lake | place: Democratic Republic of the Congo... | reverse complement strand
GCCGAAACGACGATCTCGTAGACGCCAGGTGACGACAGATCGGGAGCGTCGACGGCATACTGGCCGGCCGAGAGCACGATCGGCGTCTCTCCGGAAGCGACGAGCGACACCGCGAGTCCGGTGAGATCGAGCGTTTCACCTTCGGTGTAGACGGTCTTTGCGGGAAGGGTCACCGCGAGCGCAATGTCCCCGCCAGACGCGGGAGCGGCGACATAGACGGGAAACGTCGCGGCGAGATCATCGTACGTCACGGTGATCGTGACGAGCCCGATGACATCGGACGAGAAACCGGCGACCGCATAGGTCTCGGCCGACAAGTCGACGCGTTCGCCGTCGGATTTGACGACGGAGACGGAAAGCCCGGTCCAGTCGGCCGATTCGCCCAGCTGATAGACAAGTTTGTCCGGAAGATCGACTTCGAGCGCGACGTCCGCGGCGATGACGGCTTCCTTGACATAGATCGTGAAGGACGCTTCGACGCCGCCATAGCGGATCCGGACCGTCTTGAGACCGGCGGACGCGGTGTTGAAACCGAGGATCGTATACTCGCCGACCGGCGATTCGGTACCGTCGGAACGGACGAGGGTCACGACGAGCCCGGCCGGATCGAACGGCTGACCGAACTCGTACACCGTTGTCCATGTTCCGGAAAGGACGAGGCCGATGTTCGTGACGGCCGTGGTCGTCAGGGCGGGGAGGGTGGTCGTTGCCGTCGCCGCGGTCGTCGTGGAAGCGGCCGCGGTCGTCGCTTCCGTCGTGACGGTCGTGACCGGCGGTTGCGTCGTGGCGATCGAGGAGAGACCGCATCCGGCGAAACCGCCGGCAAGAAGGACCGCCATGAGGCCGATCAGGAACTTTTTGTTGATCAAATTCATCGGAATCACACCTTTTCATTCAGTAAAACCAGTATATCACATTCGGAACCTTTCGCCAACATCGAAAAACCGAAATGTTGGTCGACGCGAGAATTCGATTCGTACGGAATTCAAGCGTGTCCCTTGTACAAAACGCGTGCGCGTGTGTTATAATGAAATACTCTTCAGAATGCAGTGAGGCGACCATGTTCGACCGATTCGTCAAGCTTGTGGAAAACCACGACAAAATCATCATCCTCCGCCATCAGAATCCGGATCTGGACGCCCTCGGGTCCCAGTTCGGCCTGTACCACGCCCTCAAGGCGCGCTATCCCCGGAAAACGATTCTCGTCGCGGGGGACACGAATGCGCAGAACCGGTTCGGAGCGCTTGATCCCGTGACCGACGACGACTATCGTTCGGCGCTCGTCGTCATCCTCGACACCGTCGCGAAACAGATGCTCGAAGGCGATCGATACGCCCAGGCGGACACGCTCGTCCTCATCGACCACCACCATAACAATCCCGACGTCCGCCACGACCTCCTCATCGCGGACCCGGCCGCATCGTCGACCGCGGAGCTCCTGACGCGGCTGTTCCTCGAAAATGGCTGGACGATTCCGGTCCCGGCGGCCGAAGCGCTCTACGCGGGCATCGTCGCCGACACCGGCAGGTTCCTGTACAAGAACATCACGCCGGCTACGTTCCGGACCGCCGCCGCGCTCCTCGAATGCGGCATCGACACCCAGACGATCTATGACCGCATGTACTCCGAGACGATCTCGATGAAGAAACTGAAGAACGCATTCGCGGCGAGCATCTCCTATACGGTGAAAAACGTCGCCTATCGCAAGAACGACGCCGCATTCCTGGCGGCGCACGGCATCGATTCGCACACCGTCTCGCGCGGCCTCGTGAACCAGATGGCCGGCATCGAGGAAGTACCGATCTGGGCCAACTTCACGTATGACCAGAACACCGGAAAAATCCTCTGCGAACTACGTTCGCGCCGGATTCCGATCATCGACGTAGCCAAGAAGTTCGGCGGCGGCGGGCATCTCCAGGCGTGCGGGTGCATCGTCGACACCTGGGAAGAAACGAACGCGGTTCTCGCGGAACTCGACAAGATCACGGAGGAACAGTGAGATGGACAAACAGCACATTTTCGACAAGATCATGGAATACGACAGGATCATCATCCACATGCACATGCGTCCCGACGGCGACTGCTACGGCGCCGGATTCGGACTCAAGTACATCCTTCAGGAATCGTTCCCGCAGAAGACGGTCTACAACGTCGGCGAGACGGCCGACTACGTCAGGTTCCTGGGCGACGTCGACGTCATTCCCGACGAAGCCTACCAGGGCGCCCTTTCGATCGTCGTCGACACCGCGACGCACGACCGCGTCGCCGACCAGCGCTACGTCAAAGGCGCCTACGTGATCAAGATCGACCATCACCTCCCCGTCGACGCCTATGGCGACTACCAGTACGTCGACACGACGAGACCCGCCACGTCGCAGATCATTCTCGAGTTCTATCAGGAGTATTCCCACGTCCTGAAGCTGAACATGGCCGCCGCGCGCGCCCTCTACACCGGAATCGTCACCGATACCGGCCGCTTCAAATACCGTTCGGTCACCGCCGACACGTTCAAGGCGGTCGCCTCGCTCCTCGACTTCGGCCTCGATTTCGCCGACATCCTGACGACGCTCGACGTCAAGAGCGAAAACGAAATGAAGCTCCAGGGCTACGTCCTGCAGAATTTCGAGAAGACGCCCAACGGGGTCGCCTACATCAAGATGAAGCCCGACATCATCGCCAAGCACGGCGTGTCGCTCGAAGAAGCGACCTCGCTCGTGAACGAACTCTCCGTCCTCGCGGACTGCCCGGTGTGGATCCTGTTCGCCGAATACGAGAACGCGATCGTCCGTGCCCGCATCCGTTCGAAAGGGCCGGCGATCAATGAACTCGCGAACAAATACCAGGGCGGCGGACATCCGATGGCCTGCGGTGCGAACGTGGGCAGCTGGGAGACCGTCGAGGCGATGCTGAAAGATGCGGACGACCTCGTGAAAAAGTACAAAGAAGGGCAAAATAAAGCCGATTTGGCGCACGAAAATATTTAAAATTTTGCACTTGTTTTTGGAAAGGTTATAATATATAATAAGTTAGCGTTGACCAGGTGGACCATGGAGCGGGCGAAAATCACGTTTTCGATGACCGTAGACGGCAAGACCGAGACGATCTTCTCTACCGACGGACAGGTCGGCGAAGGCGTCCTCGAATTCCCCGACGGGGAAGGCGGGGGATACCTCGTCGAGTACGACGACGTCGCGATGCGCGTCCGCCGCACGGGCACCGTCGAGATGGATTTCGCCTTTCTGCACGGAACCCGGTCCGCGGGCGTTCTTACGACCGCGGGGATGACCGTCCGGATGTCCGCCATGACCCGCAAAATGCGGGTGAGGAACGATCGCGTCGAACTCGAGTACGATCTCGTGGACGACGGCCGCGTGCTTTCCCGGCACCGGATGTCGATCGAATGGAAATGAAAACGGAGGAAATGGAAGAAACATGACCGATATCAAACAATTGTCGTTGATGGAAGCTGCGGAGCGGATCCTCTCTCAGAACAAGAATCCGATGACGTTCCTCGAGCTGTTCAAATCTCTCAGCGAAGCCAAAGACATGACCGACGAGGAAAAGGCCGCGGTCATCAGCCAGTTTTATTCCGATTTCATCGTATCGGCTAAATTCATCTACATGGGCGACGACCTGTGGGATCTCAAATACCGCCAGTCGATCGATATGTGGGACAAGGACGGAGCCTATTACCAGGAATTCCCCGATTTCGAAGGCGAAGAGGCCGAGGAAGAAGCCGAATTCGAATCCGAAGAAGAAGAGGAAGAAACCGAGGAAGAAGAAGTGGAAGAAGCCGGGGAAGAGGACTTCGAGGAAGACGAAGTGACGGACGAGGAAGACGAATTCGACGTGGTCGAGGACGACGTCCCGGCCGAAGAAGAGTCCTTCGACGACGACAAATACAACGAATACATGGACGATTACGAAGACATGTACGACGAGGAATAAATCGTCGAAAGACGTTGTCTTTCCATGAGGGATTTGTTATAATTTTAAAGAGCTCGCTAGAAAACGGGGTTCTCCGCCAGGGGAACCCTTTTGTATTTTCATCATCCGGACTGAGGTGTGTCATCCATGAAGCAAACCAAGTTCATTTTCGTCACCGGAGGCGTCGTCTCGAGCCTCGGGAAAGGCATCGCCGCCGCCTCGATCGGGCGGCTGTTGAAGAACCGCGGCCTGAAGGTCTTCATGATGAAGTTCGACCCGTACTTGAACGTCGATCCGGGCACCATGTCACCGCTCCAGCACGGCGAGGTCTTCGTCACCGACGACGGGGCCGAAACCGACCTCGACCTCGGCCATTACGAACGCTTCATCGACGAGAATCTGTCCCTCCTCTCTTCCATCACCACTGGCAAGATCTACTCCTCCGTCATCGAGAAGGAACGCCGCGGCGATTTCCTCGGCGGCACCGTCCAGGTCATCCCGCACATCACGAACGAAATCAAGTCGCGTCTCGAAGCGGCCGCTTCCGCTTCGGACGCTGACGTCATCATCGCCGAAATCGGCGGCACGGTCGGCGACATCGAGTCGCTCCCGTTTCTCGAGGCGATCCGCCAGACGCGACGCGACTACGGCTACAACAGCACACTCTACATCCACAACACGCTCGTCCCCTATCTCGAAACGAGCGGCGAACTGAAGACGAAGCCGACGCAGCACAGCGTCAAGGAGCTGCGTTCCCTCGGCATCACCCCAGACGTCATCATCCTCCGCACGAGCCGCGAGATCACCAACGCGATGCGCGAAAAAATCGCCCTTTTCTGCGACGTCACGAAGGAAGCCGTGATCCAGTGCATCGACGTCAAGATTCTCTATGAAGTCGCGCTCCACTTCCACGAGCAGAACCTCGACGACCTCATCTGCGAGCACTTCCAGCTGAAGACCCCGCCCTGCGACATCTCCGACTGGGCTTCGCTCGTCGAGACGATCCGCAACCTCAAGGAGGAAGTCGAAATCGCCCTCGTCGGGAAATACGTCGCACTCCACGACGCCTATCTTTCCGTCTCCGAATCGCTCAAGCACGCCGGCTATTTCCACAACGTCAAGGTCGTCATCCGCTGGGTCAACTCCGCCGAGGTGACCGACGAGAACGTCGCGTCGATGGTCGCCGGGTGCAAAGGCATCCTCGTTCCCGGCGGCTTCGGCAGCCGCGGCATCGACGGCAAGATCGCCGCGATCAAATACGCCCGCACGAACGGGATTCCGTTCCTCGGACTCTGCCTCGGCATGCAGCTGTCGATCATCGAATTCGCGAAGAACGTCTGCGGACTCCCCGAAGCGAACTCGACCGAGTTCGATCCCGAAACGATCTACAACGTGATCGACTACCTGCCCGAGCAGTACGTCGGGATCAATCTCGGCGGCACGATGCGCCTCGGGCTCTACAACTGCACCCTGCACAAGAACACCCTCGCCGCCAAGGCCTACGGCGTCGAAAAGATTCGCGAGCGCCACCGCCACCGCTACGAATTCAACAACAAGTTCAAGAAGGTGTTCGAAAAGCAGGGCATGGTCTTCTCGGGAATCAACCCCGAGACCGGCCTCTGCGAGATCATCGAACTCAAGAACCATCCCTGGTTCGTCGCCAGCCAGTTCCATCCGGAATTCGCTTCCCGTCCCCAGAAACCCCAGCCGCTCTTCCGCGATTTCATCGCCGCGGCACTTAAAAACCAGAAATGAAAGATGCAACCGTCGAAAAAGGACGGTTTTTCTTTCAAATAGGTATTGTGTGGCACACAGTAGTGTGTTATAATCAGTACCGAAGGAGGCGATTCCATGAATGCGCAATTCAAGCGCGGCATCATCGAACTGTGCGTTCTCTCGCAACTCGTCCGCGAGGACATGTACGGCTACATGGTGATCAACAACGTGTCGAAGCATCTCGACGTGAACGACAACACGATCTATCCGATCCTGCGGCGGCTGACGCAGGACGGGCACTTCGAAACGTATCTCCAGGAATCCGATCTCGGCGCTCCGCGCAAGTACTACCGGATGACCCGCAGCGGATTCGAACACTATCTTGAACTCAGGGACGAATGGGACCGGTTCATCACCGGCGTGTATCAGATTCTCAATGAAGGAGGAAAAAACAGTGAAGCAATATTTGAACGATTTAAAGGCCGCATTGAATGAGACGAAGCGTTTCAGCGAGGCGGACATCGACGAAATTCTCGCCGACCATGAGGAAATGATCCGGGAAGCCCTGGCAAGCGGGCTCGCGGAAAACGACATCACGAACAAATTCGGTGACGCCGCAAAGGTCGCGGCGGATCTCGCCGCCGACGCCTGCGGCAGAAAACGGACCGAAGAACGCGGCAACCGGACCGAATCCCAGGCTTTTGCGGGCGTTCCACCGTCCGGCGCCCTCACACTCACCTTCAAACTCGCCTCCGAGGACCTCTCGGTCGTCGCCGAAGACCGCTCCGATCTCGTCGTGACCTGCAAAGGGAACGCGCCGCTTTCCCGCTATGAAATCGGCTTCGACGGCCATGAATTCCGGATCAAGCGCATCGAACGCGATGCATCCGGCTGGTTCCGGCGCGGCTCGATGTCCTTCGACGTCCGCGTCCCGGCATCCACCGTCCTCGAAGACGTCGTGCTCCAGGCCGCGAGCGGAGACTACGTCTTTACCTCCCTCCGTGCGAAATCCCTCAAGGTCAACACCGCTTCGGGGGACGGCTGCGTGGACGACGGCTCGTTCGATTCGATGAAGATTGCTTCCGTGAACGGCGACCTCCGTCTCGACAAGCTCATCGCGGGCGACATCGCGGTCGTCCAGGTTTCCGGCGACCTTTCGGTCTCGCATCTCGTCGGTGAAGGCACGATCCAGATCGTGAGCACCTCCGGCGACGTCCAGATCACCGATTCGACCTGCGTCGACGCCGTGTTCCATACCGTGTCCGGCGATCTCGAAGGCAAGGAATTCTATCCCGAGACGATCGAAATCCGCGGCATTTCGGGCGACGTCGACATCGACAACGCCGACAAGACCCGTCCGATCCGCGTAAAATCCACGAAATCCATTTCCGGTACGATCCGGATCCGCCAGTGATGGTATAATGGTATCAGAACGAAACACCGACATCGGAAAGGACCCGGATATGGACAATCTTGAACACTTCAGACAACTCGTCAAGGAACTCAAAGCTTACCAGTACGTCATGAACGTGATCGGCTGGGACTCGGAAACCGAGGCTCCGCGCGGCGCGTTCGGGCCCCGCGCCGACGTGATGGGCGTCATCGGCGGCGAAATCTTCCGCAGAAGCACCAGCCAGGAGTATCAGGACGTCGTTAACGCCCTGTACGCAGACATCGACGGCCTCGACGCGAACACCGCGAAGGAAATCCGCCGCGCCAAGAAGGCGCTCGACAAGATCATCAAGATTCCCGAAGCCGAATTCATCGCGTACCAGCGCCTCCTCACGCTCGCCCAACCGGCATGGGAGGATGCGAAGGCGAAAAACGACTTCCCCGGATTCCAGCCCTTCCTCGCCGACCTCGTCGCCGCCAACCGCAAGTTCGTCGGCTACTACGGCCTTCCCGGAGAACCTTACGACATCATGCTCGACGAATTCGAGGAAGGCATGACGATGGCGGACTATGACAAGTTCTTCGCCGTCCTCAAGCGGGACCTCGTTCCCTTCGTCAAGAAGGTGCTCGCGGCGAAACGCGACCGCAAGGACCCGTTCGCCGAAGCCAAGTTCCCCGTCGAGAAGCAGCTGAAGTTCAGCCAGTACCTGCTCGACGTCATGAAGTTCGACCGCAGCCGCGGCCTGCTCAAGAAGAGCGTCCACCCGTTCACGTGGAACACATCGCCCGCCGACGTCCGCCTCACCACGCGCTACAGCGAAGACGCCCTCTGGGGAAGCGTCTTCTCGACAATCCACGAACTCGGCCACGCGACGTATGAGCAACAGATCGATCCTGTTTGGGATCCGACCCTCCTGAACAGCGGAACGACGATGGGCATCCACGAGTCGCAGTCCCGCATGTACGAGAACATCTTCGGACGCAGCCGTCCGTTCTGGGAAAAACACCTCCCCGAACTGAAGAAGCTCTTCCCGACCCAACTCAAGGGCGCGACCGTCGACGACGTCGTCTACGCCGCCAACAAAGTGGAAGCGTCGATGATCCGCACCGAGGCCGACGAACTCACGTATCCGCTCCACATCATGCTCCGGTACGACATCGAACGGATGCTCTTCTCCGGGAAGCTCGCGGTCGCGGATCTTCCCGCGACCTGGAACAGGCTGATGAAGGACTATCTCGGCATCACGCCGAAGAACGACACCGAAGGCGTCCTCCAGGACGTCCACTGGTCGAGCGGGCTGTTCGGCTATTTCCCGACTTACGCGCTCGGCACCGCGTATGCGGCGCAGATCCATCGCGCGATGAAGAAGGAACTCGACGTCGATGCGATCCTCCGTTCGGGCGACATGACCCCGATCAACGCCTGGCTCAAGGAAAAAATCCACAAATTCGGCGGCTCGAAGTCACCCGAACAGATCATGGACGACGTCACCGGCGAACCGTTCAACCCGAACTATTACGTCGACTATCTGAAAGCGAAATACACAGCGCTCTACCTTTCCTGAACACCTTCGAGGCGGTGCCGAATGCACCGCCTTTCTTTTCCAAATACCGCAAAAGCCTTGTCGTTTTCCGGCACGGCGTGATATAATGCACGTAACGCAAAGTGAGGTGGAATCATGCTTTTAAAGAAGGTTCTGATTGAGAAAACGATTGCGACCGGGCTTCAGACCGGCGCTGATTTCGCGGAAGTGTTCATCGAGGACACGACCACGGAGAACATCCAGCTGATCGGCGGCCGGGTCGAAAAGGCCAACAGCCAGAAAATTTTCGGCGTCGGCATCCGGCTGGCGCTTGGACTGCAAAGCGTCTACGGCTACACCAACAGCAAGAATCCCGAGGAAATCCTCAAGCTTGCCTCCGACCTGTCCAAGTCGTTCTCGAACGACAAGCGGACCGCCGCCATCCCGCTCGGCGAGCCGGACGTCGGATCGCACCACAAAGCCCGCATCAATCCGCGCACGGTCTCCCGTTCCCGCAAGGTCGAACTGATGCGGAGCGCCTATGCGGCCGCCAAGGAGTACGATCCCGTGATCGTTCAGGTCGCCGTCAATCTCGGTGACGTCGTACAGAACGTCCTCGTCGCCAACAGCGAAGGCCGCTTTGCGGCGGACGAGCGCGTCCGCGTCCGCATCTACGTGAACGCGATCGCCGGCAAGGACGGCGTCATGCAGACGGGCGGCGAAGGACCCGGAGCCGCCAAAGGCTACGAATACTTCTTCGACGAACTCGACATCGCCGAAATCGCCCGCGACGCCGCCCGCGCCGCGAAGACGATGCTGTTCGCCGATGAGTGTCCGTCCGGCGTCATGCCCGTCATCATCAACAACGAATTCGGCGGCGTCATCTTCCACGAAGCCTGCGGCCACTCCCTCGAAGCGACTTCGGTCGCCAAGAACGCTTCCGTCTTCTGTGGCAAGCTCGGTCAGCAGATCGCTTCCCCGATCGTCACCGCGATCGACGACGGCACGATCGAGAACGGCTGGGGTTCCGCCAATTTCGACGACGAAGGCTATCCGCAGAAGCGCCGCGTCCTGATCGACAAAGGCATCCTCAAGACCTATATGGTCGACAAACTGAACGGCCGCCGCATGAATCATGCTCCGACCGGATCGTCGCGCCGCGAGTCCTACAAGTACGCGCCGACCTCCCGCATGTCGAACACGTTCATCGCCAACGGCACCTCGACCTTCGACGAGATCATCGCGGCCACCGAGTACGGACTCTTCGCCGCGAAGATGGGCGGCGGCTCCGTCAACCCCGGCAACGGCGACTTCAACTTCGCCGTGTCCGAAGGCTACCTGGTGAGAAACGGCAAGATCGCCGAACCCGTCCGCGGCGCCTCCCTCGTCGGGAACGGTGCGAAGATCCTCTGGAACATCGACATGATCGCCAACAACCTCGAGCGTGCCCGCGGCATGTGCGGCTCGTCCTCCGGATCGATCCCGGCAGACGTCGGCCAGCCGACGCTGCGGGTTTCGCAGATCACCGTCGGCGGCAAGAAAGGGGCGAAATGATCATGATGAATCTCGAACTTCTGTTCAAGACGGCGAAAGCCAGGGGCATCAGCGACGTTCAGGTCTTCCTGTCCGACCGCAGCGAACTGTCGATCGAAGTCTTCGACGGCGAACTCGACAAGTATGAGATCTCCGCCTCCTCGTCGATGACGATCCGGGGCGTCTACAACGGCAAGATGGGGACCTTCGTCACCGAAGTGTTCGATGATGAGATTCTCCCGCAGATCGTCGATTCGATCATCGGATCCGCGAAGATCATCGATGCGCTCGAAGACGCCATCATCTATGCCGGCGACAAGGAATACGCCAAGCTCGAAGGCCTCTTCGACGAGACCCTCAAGAACCAGGACGTCGCCGAAAAGATCCAAAATGTCAAGAAACTTGACAAGGCGATGCACGAAGCCGATCCAAAGGTCACGACCGTCGAGACGATGTATTCGGAAACGACCCGCCGCATTCTCCTGCAGAACACGAAGGGCCTCCGGCTCGAGAACGTCGTGAACTCAGCGATGATCGGCGGCTCCGCGATCGTCAAGGACGAACACGACCAACGCACCGCTTTCGACCTCATCATCTCCAACGATCCCAAGGATCTCGACGTCGGTCCGCTTGCGGACAAGATTGTCCGCGACGCCGTCAGCGCGCTCGGCGCGAAGCCGATTCCGACCGGCGCCTACGAGATCGTCTTCAAACCCGAAGCGCTCCAGACGCTCCTTTCCGCGTTCCAGGGCGTCTTCTCGGCCGAAGCGGTCCACAAGAACATGTCGCTCCTCAAGGGCAAGCTCGGCACCGTCATCGGATCGCCGCTCTTCACGCTCGTGGACGACCCGTTCATGAAGAAGTCGAGCCGCAGCCGCTCGTTTGACGACGAGGGCGTCGCCACGAAATACAAGGCCCTGATCGACAAGGGCGAACTGAAGACCTATCTCTACAACCTCGTCACCGCCAAGAAGGACGGCGTCGTCTCGACCGGTAACGGCTTCGGCGGATCGATCGGTCCCGTCAACCTCAAGGTCCTTCCGGGCGAGACGCGCTATGAAGACATGCTCGCCTCGGTTCGAAACGGCATCCTCGTGAAGGACGTCCAGGGTGCCCATGCCGGCGCCAACCCGGTCTCGGGCGACTTCTCGCTCCAGGCGAGCGGATTCGTCGTCAAGGACGGCGTCATCGGCGCTCCGGTCGCGCTCATCACCGTCGCCGGCAACATCATCCAGATGATGAAGGACGTCGTCGCCGTCGCGGACGACCTCAAGACCGGCTACTTCGGCATCACCTCGCCGTCGGTCAAGATCAAGTCGATGGCCGTCTCGGGCATCTGATGAAACGCAGGGGATCGGATTTCATCCGGCCCCCTTTTTTCATGCCCGGCCGCTTGGGCGTTTGACCTTTACATTCGCACCCGTATTATGTATAATGTAATGTGGAATTCGGATATGGACGACTCAACCTGGAGGCATCACATGGCACTTGTTTCCGTCAAAGAAATGTTGCAGAAGGCGTTCGCCAACGGCTACGCCGTCGGCCAGTTCAACATCAACAACCTCGAATGGACCAAAGCGATCCTCACCACCGCGCAGGAACTGAACTCTCCGGTCATCCTCGGCGTTTCCGAAGGCGCCGCCAAATACATGACCGGCTACAAGACCGTCGTCGCGATGTGCGCCGCGATGGTCGACTCGCTCAAGATCACCGTTCCGGTCGCCGTCCATCTCGACCACGGCACCTATGAAGGCGCGCTCAAGGCGATCGACGCCGGGTTCCCCTCGATCATGTTCGACGGGTCGGAGTTCCCGATCGACGAGAACATCAAAAAGACTACGGAACTCGTCGCCCTGTGCAAGTCCAAGGGCCTGTCGATCGAAGCCGAAGTCGGCGCGATCGGCGGCGAAGAAGACGGCGTCCACGGCCGCGGCGAACACGCCGATCCGGACGAATGCGCCCGCATCGCCGCGCTCGGCGTGACGATCCTCGCCGCCGGCATCGGGAACATCCACGGGATCTACCCGCCGAACTGGAAGGGTCTCGATTTCGATACGCTCGCCGCGATCAAGAAGAAGGTTCCGAACACGCCGCTCGTGCTCCACGGCGGCACCGGCATCCCGGACGACATGGTGAAGAAGGCGATCGGTCTCGGCGTCGCGAAGATCAACGTGAACACCGAATGCCAGCTCGTGTTCGCCGCCGCGACCCGCAAGTACATCGAAGAAGGCAAGGATCTCGACCACAAGGCGAAGGGATTCGACCCGCGCAAACTGCTCGCCCCCGGCTATGAGGCGATCAGGACCGCCGTCAGGGACAAGATGACCCTGTTCGGCTCCGTGAACAAGGCCTGAACGGAAAAAACCACTACGCGCTAGTGGTTTTTCCTTCTCTATGACACACATCGGGGTGTAAGATGGACTATCTCTTCCGGGAATATCTCGCGTGGATCGCCGAGAACCACGAACTCTACATGGAACTGAAGGAACACGATTCGATGCTTTACGACCGTTTCCTGCCGGTCTATGCGGTCCTCGACCACATCTACCGCGAAGTCAAGTCCAATCGCATGCAGTTCGACGCCGATCTCGAACGGATTTTCCATGTCGGACTCGAATTCCTGCACGAGCAGTTCGACACCTGCAAACTGTATCTGGACACCCGCTTCCAAGGCGATCTCCACGCGTTTCTCCCCTACGCTCCGATCGTCAACCACATCCTTTTCGTCGAAGACGTCCGCTATGAACTCGGCGAGAAGGGAATCGTCGAAGACGACGCGAAACTCGGGGAGCTGCTCGACCATCTCGATATGATCCTCGATGAAAAAGCCGAAATCGACGAGAACCTCGGCATCTACGTCGACTCCGTCGTCAAGGACGTCATCGGCGACGCCGACTTCGAGCTCTACGGCATCATCGACATCTTCATGGACGTCGCCGAGACGTTCGGGCTTTACCTGTTCGAGGATGAGGAAATCGTCCTCGGCAAAGATCTCTGAGAAAGGAAACCAACCATGTTCAACCGTACGAAATACCTCGTCACCATCATCGTCCTCGCCGCCGTCTCCGTCGGCGTCAGCGTCACCAACGCGATCTTCGCCTACGTCGACTGGATCTGGATCGTCCTCATCATCCTCACCGGCTGGACCATTCTGCGCACGCGTGTCCTTGCGCCGCTCCAGGTGTTCGGCACCAAGTTCACGATGCTCGTCGACTACGACCTCGAGATCGCCGAAGCCTGCCGGCTCGCGAAGGAAGGGGCGGACAACGCCCCGACCGAGAAGGTCAAGGCGATCTACCAGATGTACTACGGCATGGGCCTCTACTATGCCGGCGACTACGAAACCGCGATCCGCACCTTCAACCTGATCGACCTGCGCCGCCTCGAGGCCGTCTACCACGTCCTCATCGTCGCCTTCATCTGCTATTCCGCCTTCGAGGAAGGAAACCTCGAAGCGTTCCGCGATGCGCTCGAGCGGCTGCGCGGGATCCGCTCGGCGATCGGACCGAAATACCAGAACTTCGCCGCGAACTACATCGAGATCCTCGAGGCCATCGCCGGGCTCGAGAACGATCCCGAGCATTATCGCGAGATCATGGACAAGCATTTCAGCCGCGATGACGGCTACATCTCGACGCGCCTGATCCACCACTACCGCCTCGCGCTCTACGACAGACAGGTCGGAAATCTCGCCGACATGGACAGGAATCTTGCCTTCGTGATCGCCAACGGCAAGTCCCATCATACCGTGAAACAGGCGGAAAAACTCTTCACGGGATCGGTGAACGTGTCCGATTTCGTCCTTCCGGACGTCGCGGAGACCGTTCCCGCGGAAGAACAGGAAACGCCGCAAATCGGCGCCGACGCCCCCGCGGAGGAGCATCCGAAGGAAGAGGAAGAACACAAGCCGGAAGGCAAGTGAGGGGAGTCGACGCTCTCCATGAAGAAAATCGATCTTGATACCTGGAATCGCCGGCCGCACTACGAATTCTTCCGCCGTTATCAAAACCCGTTCTTCAACGTCTGTTTCGAACTCGACGTCACCGCCTTCCTGCGGCGGATCAAGGCGAAGGGGCAGCCGTTCTTCCTCACCTTCCTCCACGCGGCCGTGACCGCTTCGAACCGGACCGAGGCGTTTCGCCTCCGTCTCCGCGGCGCGGAGGTCGTCCTCCACGACACCGTCCATCCGGCCTTCACGATGATGACCGACGCGGGCGTCTTCCGCTTCTTCACGGCACCCTTCACGGAACGGCTCGACGACTACCTGAAGACGACGGAAGCGGCGATGGAAGAAGCGAAGAAGACCGTCTACGTCGCGGACGAAGACGGCGTCGACGATCTCCTCTACGTCACCAGCATGCCGTGGCTCGTGTTCACCGCGGTCGAACATGCGATGCCGGGGACCGCGGACGATTCCGTCCCCCGCCTGACGTGGGGGAAACATCACGAGGTCGGCGGCCTGACGATGATTCCGTTTTCCGTCGCGGCGCATCACGCGCTCGTCGACGGGGCCGACGTCGCCCGCTTCGCCCGCACGCTCCAGGAGCTTCTCGACGGAAACGGATGAAAAAAAACAGATTCCTTCCGTGAACGAGTCAATGGTTAGTAGACACATAAATGCATGATCTTCATTTCATCCCCCGTTCGGTCCTGTACTGAACGGGGGTTTTATATCCCAGACTATACGCCAGGCG
>Ga0172374_1001639_pt1 | contig 14821 bp, 13 predicted proteins | sample LakKiv3m_FD_114536 | JGI IMG/M metagenome (GOLD analysis project Ga0172374, IMG submission 114536) | Freshwater microbial communities from Kabuno Bay, South-Kivu, Congo - kab_092012_10.3m | ecosystem: Environmental > Aquatic > Freshwater > Lake | place: Democratic Republic of the Congo... | reverse complement strand
TTCTATTTGCTCGTATCGGCACGCCACACTGTCCAGTTTGTGGTAAACCAATTCAAAAACTATCGCTGGAGCAAATGGTGGAGCGTGTTTTGGATCTGGGGGATGGAACAGAAATTCAAATTTTGTCCCCCGTTGTTCGTGGTCGAAAAGGGGAGTACCACGAATTGTTAAACGAAATGTTTCGCAAAGGTTTTACGAAAGCGCGCGTAAATGGAAAAGAAGTGCGACTTGATGAAAAAGTAGAATTGGCGCGTTATAAAAATCATACTATTGAAATTATCATCGATACTTTAGTTATTAAATCAGAAAATATTGCGCGGCTCACTGAATCAATTGAAAATACCCTCAAGCTAGCCAATGGTTTAGTGACCATTGTTCATAAAAAAGAAGAATTTATTTTAAATCAAAATTTGAGCTGTCCGGATCACGATATTGAATTACCAGAAATTGAACCACGCATTTTTAGTTTTAATAGTCCTTTCGGAGCGTGTCCTATTTGTGATGGGTTGGGTACGAAAAAAGAAGTTGACATTAATTTAGTTGTGCCGGATAAAACCCAGAGTATTTCGCAGGGTGCCATTATGCCCTTAAACTACAAAACCAACAACTATTACGGTTCGATTTTTCGAGCCGCTTTGGAAAAGTACGGGTTTTCGGAGCACACACCACTTTCAAATTTGCCGGAGCGTTATTTTAACGAACTTATTTATGGTACCGATGAGCCGGAAACTTTGCGCGTTCGTTACTATACTCACGGTCATGCAAATGTTTTTAATGTGAAGTTCGAGGGTATAGTACCCTTACTTGAGCGTCGTTACCTTCAAACCGATTCCGAAAATGTGCGCAAAGAAATCGAAAAATATATGAGCTCTAGACCTTGTCCTGTTTGTGAAGGCCGACGCTTAAAGCCTGAAGTTTTGCTTATTAAAATTAATGATTTAAATATTGCCGATGTTACTCATCTGTCGGTCAAAGATTGTTGTGACTTTTTTACCAATATTAAACTCACCACTAAAGAAACGCTTATTGCTGAAAAAATTTTAGCGGAAATAAAAAATCGTTTAAAATTTTTGTTGGATGTAGGACTGGAGTACTTAACACTTGATCGTACTGCTTTTACTTTAGCTGGTGGCGAAGCTCAACGAATTCGTTTGGCGAGTCAGATCGGTTCCGGCTTAGTCGGAGTTTTGTATATTTTAGACGAACCGTCGATTGGGCTACATGCGCGTGATAACACTAGACTATTGGAAACATTAGAGCATTTACGCGACTTAGGCAATTCTGTTTTAGTAGTCGAACACGATGAGGAAACTATTCGCGCTGCCGATCAGATAATTGATATTGGTCCCGGTGCGGGCGTAAACGGTGGTGAAATTGTTGCTCAAGGATCGGTTGAAGATATAATTCAAGCGGAAAAATCCATTACTGGGAAATACTTAAGTGGCGAGAAGAAAATTGAGATCCCTAAAAATCGTCGAAAAATAAATCCGCCAGCCGGCGGAAAATTTTTGACCATAGTTGGTGCCAACGAAAATAATTTAAAAAACTTGACTGTGCACATTCCGCTGGGAGTTTTTACTTGCGTCACCGGTGTTTCCGGCTCAGGGAAGTCCTCACTTGTAAATGAAATAATTTACAAGTCATTGGCAAGGAAACTTCAAGGCAGTCTGGAGCGACCCGGTAAGCACGCCAGAATAGAAGGAATTGAGTATTTAAACAAAGTTATTGATATTGATCAATCACCAATTGGACGTACACCCCGAAGTAATCCGGCTACGTATACAAATGTCTTTACACATATTAGAGAACTTTTTGCTCAAACAAAAGATGCTAAGCTCCGCGGTTACCAGCCAGGGCGTTTTTCTTTTAATGTTTCTGGCGGTCGTTGCGATAATTGCGATGGCGACGGCATTATAAAAATAGAAATGCATTTTTTGGCCGATGTTTATATTCCCTGTGAAGTTTGTGGTGGCAAGCGCTTTAATCGTGAAACTCTGGAAGTAAAATATAAAAACAAAAACATTGCCGATGTATTAAACATGAATATTGATGAGGCGTTAGAATTCTTTCACGATATCCCAAAGATTGCCGACATTCTACAAACTCTCCATGATGTTGGTTTGGGCTATGTGAAACTCGGTCAAAGTGCTACCACGTTGTCGGGCGGAGAAGCCCAGCGCGTGAAATTAGCGACTGAGCTCGCGCGACGCGCCACTGGACGCACTATGTATATTTTAGACGAACCGACGACCGGTCTTCACTTTGAAGATATCAAAAATCTGCTCGAGGTTTTACAACGCTTAGTGCAAAATGGAAATACGGTTGTGGTTATTGAGCATAATCTTGATGTTATAAAACAAGCAGATTATATAATTGATCTCGGGCCCGAAGGCGGGGACAACGGTGGTGAACTTATTGCTGCTGGTGCGCCGGAAGAAATTGCTAATCCGCCAGCTGGCGGAGAAAAATCATATACCGGAAAATTTTTAGCCGAAGTTCTCAAAAAATGAATCAAAAAACCCGCTCATTAAGCGGGTGGGTTTGGACGGACAAAAACTAATTGTCTTAATTTTCTTATTATCTTGCGAGTAAGAATATTGGCTATATCGCCGAAACGATAATTTAAGTTTGGATCTTCGGCCATAAAAATATAGAAATAAAAGAATACTGACGGAAGTGTCCCGATCGATCGCCATGGAAAAACGTGAGCATTAAAGATTTGGACACACATACCGACTATTGCTAAGATGGGGTATATAATACAGAAAACTATTCGCCAGTATGGTGTAGTAAAAAAGAAGGAATATCTTTTCAAGCTCTCATCCAAATAAATCGGTATAGCTACAAACAACTGCCCTAAAAGTATGAGGCCAAGCCAAACAACTAAAGAGACCACATTTAATTTGAACTTGTTGTCAAAAGTGAATTGCTCGCTGAAAGCAAACAAGCAACTAATGACAATGATCCAGGCAATTGCTAAATTTTTTCGGTTGACGCCGAAAAACGAAAAAAAGACAGTAAGTTTATTGGCAAGGTTCAAAAATAGGGAGTCTATAAACTGAATCATGTTGTTACTCCTCAATTGAGATGTTCGTATTATACTCCTAAAAAATGATTTTGTCAATCAAAAAACCCGCTCATTAAGCGGGTGGGTTGGTGGGTAAACGAAATGGAGATACTCTGCGAATTACGCGTTGTTTGATCACACGGAAAATGTCCCTGAATTGAAATCGAGTTGTTGCATCTGGATTGACCGGAAAGTAAATCGCGAAATAGGGGTTAAACCAATATTGAGTTATTTTCCAGTAAGAGTGTGTAGGGGCAAAAATTTCTCCGACTACAAAGAAGATCAATATGATAAGAGGGTAGATAGAAAGCATGAGTAGACGGATGCCAGGATTATCGTAAATTATATCACCAGTGCGATTTTGTCGATCGAATTCTTTTTCAGCTATACTTAGAACTATAAAGGCGATGAAACCTCCAGTGACAATCGCTATTGCCATGGGTATAAGCCAAGATACTTTCGTCATTCTTGGGTAATTAAAAACAATAGATGATACTACCACAAATACCCGCATGGTCCAGCGTCGATTTAAACCCAAAAAATGTCCAATTATGATCATTTTTTCTGCCAAGACTATGAAAAAACGATCGATTTTTTCTAAAATTTTCTCCCACATGAAAGGTACCTCCCCTTTGTAGAATCTAATAAATCCTACCATAAAAAAAGAAAATTGTCAATAAAAAACCCGCTCATTAAGCGGGTGATGGTTGGGGTAAAGGTTGTCGTTGCGGCGCAGGGCTTAGGACTGATTTTGCTTTGTGCGCAAGCCAACGAACAATGCCTTTGAGGGTGTGTTTGCTGCGCGTTCCTTGGTTTAGCAAAAAATAAGCGTAAAAGAAGATGCATGGTAGCCAAAGGAAATTACTCCAAATGAGAGTTTTTGTAACAAGATAGCTGGTAGCTAAACTTAAAATGGCTACAACAGAGTTAATTAGATTAAACACAACTCTCATATGAAGGCTTTGACACACATGTAGATTTGGAAGAACATCATCATCACGATATGCTTGTAATGCCGTAAATAAATTCGATGGAACAATAAACATTATCCAAAACAATAGAAGGAAAATATTGAAACTAAAGTGACCTTTTCCATCAAATTGATTTCCTAGGGTGCAGCTAGCACCAGCAAACAAAATCCATATGGTCATAGATGTTTTTCGACTTACGCCAAAGAAGCTGAAAATAATGATAATTTTTTTGGCAAGGTTCATAAAGAAAGAGTCGATTCTCAGAAACATGTCTAAGCTCCTTCCATAAAACTGGAAGTATTATATCAAGAATTAAGACTATTGTCAATCAAAAACCCGGATTAGTCTCCGGGTTGTTTTTGATTTACTTGTAGTTCTTGTAGCTTGGGAATGATGATTTTTTGTTCGACCAGGCGGCCGAGTTGAATTAGAGTAGAAGTTTTTTCGGATTGGCGACAAATTGGTTCAACTAGGATTGAAGCGCCAACATTTTCCATATTAGCGGCACAAGCAATGATGTAGGAATCATTGAAGACGGCGATTTCTGATGGTTTGACACCAAAATGTTCAATCGTCTGGCGAATTGGCTTTCGAAAAAGCGTATCCGCGATGACCCAGGGATTCCAGCATTTGTAAAACACTGGCCAACGACCTTTGACGACAGAATCGGCGTCGATATCATCGGCAACCATCTCAATATGTGTGCCATTATAATTATTGGTCATCAAAGCAATTTTTGTAGCCGTGTGGTCAAAATTATTTCTTTCGCGTAAAGCGCGAATCCAGCGGATTTTATTTGAGTTAATAATATTGGAATTATGCTTAACCAAAGTATTATCCACATCAATCAAGATAACTTTGAAATTATTCCAAATCCAGTCCAGTGGTGTTTCTTCAATTGCTAAAACTCTGACCGTCGGTTGAAATAGACTCCAATCAATCTGCTTCATGAGCACCCCCCAAAGCATGGCAGTACTAATTATTTTACAATTTTTCTTGAATAAAATCAAGAGAAAGAGTAGAATTAGGTTCAATGGACAAAACTAAATTAATTGAAAAAATTCGGAAATTCCCCGATACTCCAGGTGTTTATGTGATGCGCGGTAAAGGTCGTGAGATTTTGTATATCGGCAAAGCAACCAGCCTGCATCACCGGGTTCTATCTTACTTCCAACGCCCGCAAGAAGCGCGGATTGAATTAATGCTTGGTCAAGTTCAGACAATTGAAATTCAGCGCACGGATTCGGTTGTCGAAGCCTTACTTTTAGAAAATAATTTAATCAAAAAACATGATCCCAAGTACAATATCAAACTAAAAGACGGAAAAACCTATTTAGGGATATTAGTGACTAAAGAAGATTGGCCGCGAGTTTTGCCAGCGCGACTTAATAAAACAACACCTGATGGCGATTTTTATGGACCCTTCCCATCGAGCCGTGATGTGGGAGATGCTCTCCAAATAATTCGAAAACTTTTTCCTTTTAGAGTTTCATGTCTACCAGAAAGTGGCAAAGCTTGCTTTGAGTATCACCTAGGGATGTGTCCGGGCGTGTGTTTCGGTAAAGTAACTAAAGAAGAGTATAAAGAGACTGTCAGACAAATTAAACTTTTCTTAAGTGGCAAGAAAAAAGATGCGATACGTCTACTTGAGCAGGAAATGAGAGAAAAGGCTAAAAATCAGGAATTTGAAAAAGCAGCGCGCATGCGCGATCAAATTTTTGCTTTAAAACATATTCAAGATGTCGCTATGATTCGCGATGAGGATTTAGATGGACTTAAGCCAATTCCGGCCCGGGTGGAAGCCTATGATATTTCAAATATTGGCGGTGAATTTGGTGTCGGGAGTATGGTGGTTTTTACCGATGGCATAATTGATAAGTCAGAGTACCGAAAGTTTAAAATAAAAACTGTTCAAGGTGCTGATGATGTGGCGAGCTTATCTGAAGTTTTGCGTCGTCGATTTACGCACGAAGAGTGGGCTAAACCAGAAATTATTTTAGTTGATGGAGGCAAACCGCAAGTAAACGGGGCTAGGGAAGTTCTTCAGGAGCTGAAAATTAATATCCCAGTCGTGGGGATTGCCAAGGGTCCTAAAAGAGATAAGAACGAAATAATAATATCGGAAAATCCCTCGACAAGCTCGGGACAAGTCGAAATCGATAAAAAAATGTTGGTGCACCTCCGGGACGAAGCCCATAGATTTGCCATTGAGTATTACAGAACTCTTCATCGCAAGAAACTCTCATAGACTTTTTTTAAAAACAAATTTGCGGTATTATATAAGTACTTATTATTAAGGAGGAAAATTGAAACGACCTCTTCTTGTTGCTAATTGGAAAATGAATACAAGTCTTTCCGATGCCGTAGTTTTAGCCAATTCTATTAAAAACGCTATCTCAGAATTAGACGCAGAAATTGTTCTGTGCCCTCCTTTTGTTTGGCTCTATCCAGTTCTTGAAGAACTGGAAAAACGACCAAAAAACTTACACCTGGGTGCTCAAAATATGTGGTTTACTTCCAGCGGACCCATGACTGGCGAAGTTTCACCCATGATGCTTAAAAGTCTAGTCAAATATGTTATCATTGGTCACAGTGAGAGACGAAAAAACTTTAACGAAACCAACGATTTGATTAACGATAAAGTTCAGGCGGCTCTAGAAAATGGGCTTAAACCTTTGTTGTGTATTGGTGAACTTAAAAAAATGCCTGAATTTGAAGATCAAAAAAGAGGTCGGGGTCGGCCAAATAAAAATGAGAAAAAGTTTGATATCATAACTCAACTTTTGGCCGGATTAAATGGTGTTGGTAAAGACGATGTTGAAAATGTGATAATTTGTTACGAGCCAGTTTGGGCCATAAGTAAGGGGACTGCGGCTTCTCGAAATGCGGCGGATGGCGCTTACGCCAATGCCGTCGCTGAGAAAATTCGTGAAGCTTTAGCTAGAAAATATGATGAGCATACGGCAGAGAGGATTATGATAATTTATGGTGGCTCAGTGGATGAAGACAATATTCAAGAATTTATTTATCAACCAGAAATTAATGGAGTTTTGGTCGGTGGTGCGAGCTTAAACGCACGCGAATTTATTAAAATTTGCCGCGAAGCGGCGGGAAGAGGTTAATTGGCGGAATTTTTCGAAGGTGTACCCTTAGCGGAAAGAATAATTTATTTTAGTATGTGGGGTTATGCAGTTTTATGTATTCCGATGGCTGTTTGTTTATATAAAGACAAAAAGCCACCTTACTCCTTAACTACAAAATGGTGGATTTTTATTAATATAATTTATTTTATGATAACTTTTTACATTGGGTTTAAATATTGCTGGAATCATCATTGTACAATTATCGGCGGACCTTAGGTAGTTAATTATGCTTACAAATTCCAAAAAAATTTTACTTGATGCTCAACGCGGTGGTTATGCTGTGGGGGCTTTCAATACATCGGACTTAGAAATTACCAAAGCCATTATCGCGGCGGCAGTGCGACAAAAAGCGCCAGTTATAATTCAAACCTCGGAAAAGGCAATTGCGTTTGCCGGACTTGAAAACTTGGCAGATATTGTTAAGAATGAAGCTAGTAGGGTGAAGGTGCCAGTAGTTTTGCATCTAGACCATGGCAGAAGTTTAAAACTTGTTGGTGAAGCTATAAACAACGGTTATAGCTCGGTGATGTTTGACGGTTCGCATCTGACTTATCAGGAAAATATTATTTATACCAAACAAGCTGCTGTTTCTGCCCATCGGCATAAATTAACTTGCGAGGGGGAATTAGGATCGGTTGGAAATAAAGATGAAGAGGCGCTTTTTACTGATCCGACTTTAGTTAAAGACTATATTAAAAAAACAGAAGTTGACTCCTTGGCAGTAGCGATTGGTTCAAGACACGCGACAAAAATTGAAGCTTTGAATATCGAACTTTTAAAGAAAATTCGAAAATTGACAAACGTGCCCTTGGTTTTACACGGAGCATCCGGTGTTCCAGAGGAAGAAGTGAAAAAAGCAATTAAAAACGGCATTTGTAAAATAAATATTGATACCGATATAAGACATACTTTCAGTGAATCAATGCGAGAGATTAGTAATAAATTTAAGGATGCGGATCCACGCGAAATCATGACCAAAGTGATGCTGGAAGTGCAGTTAGAGGTGGAAAAGAAAATAAAATTATTCGGAAGCGATAATAAGATATAAAAGTGATTAGGTGATTCATGGTGATTAAGCGATTTATTGCGATCAATCACTATAGATTACCACTAATTACTATAAATTACGGGTTTTTATCATGAAATATGATGTCGTCACAATTGGAGATATCTTAAGAGATATATTTGTTTTTCCGGCTGAAGATGAGATGGAAAAACCAATTAACCGAAATTTAATTGAGCGCAAAGTTCAAGGTGAGCGGTTTTTATTATTTGAATTTGGCGACAAAATTACTATTTCCGATATTGCTTACAGTATTGGCGGCTCGGCAGGTAATGTTGCCGCTGGGATTGCTAAAATGGGTCTAAAGTCTGGCGTGATTGGTAAAGTTGGTGCTGACAATGAAGGTAAGGAAGTGCTTAATACCTTGCGTCAAGCCAAAGTTAACACATCTTATATAGATATCGCTGATAACAAAAAAACCAGTTTTAGTATAATTCTTTCCTATCGCGGTGAACGCTCAATCCTGGTTTTTCATAGTTTTCGACCAACCGATTTTGAAATTCCCAAGGATTTGGATACTGAATGGCTCTATGTTGGACCGCTGGGTGAAAATTATAAAACTCTTTATACTAAAATTACTACTTTAGCGGCAGAAAAAAATGTAAAAATTGCTATCAATCCAGGTTCAGTGCAAATTAAAGAAGGATTGGCGGCTTTTGGCGGTTTACTCCGAGTTGCAAAAATTTTATTTTTGAATAAAGAGGAAGCAGCGACTTTAGCCGGCTTTTCTGGTATTGCCAGTGTTCGCGATATTGTCACTGTTTTAAGAAAAACCGGTATCGAGACAATCGTGATTACTGATGGTAAAGATGGAGCCTACTTGGCAACGCAAGATGAATTTATGCGAATCCATGCTTATCCTGGCAACCGTGTGGAAGCGACTGGCGCGGGTGATGCTTTTGCTTCTGCGTTTTTATCCGCTTCGATCAAGGGTGAGAAACTTCTGACTTGTTTGGAGTGGGGTGTTACGAATTCAGCTTCAGTTATAGAACATATTGGAGCCCAAGAAGGTTTATTGGACGCGTCTCAAGTCAAGAAGCGTGTTAATACTTACCGTTGGCCGGCGAGTTCCATGAGATTTAGCTAATTTTGGAGGGGAAGTGAAGAAGAGACTACTTTTAATATCAATTTTAGCACTACTTTTGATCATTGCAGGGTTCTTTTTTTATTTATCCCAAAAGAAGGACTTTAAGATCCGAGCGGATGAAACCTTAATCACTTTAAATTACTCAGGGAAAGTGGTTGATTACGAAAATAGACCGGTCAATGATGCGGATTTTTACTTAGCTGATCCAAGTCTTAAGACAATCGCAAAGGCAAAAACCGATGTTAATGGTAATTATAATATCATTACTTCAGTCAAAAAGCCGGAAAGCAATAAGGTTTATTTTACGGCTATTACTAAAGAAGGTTATAATAATCCGTCATTAATACAAAGCCAGGCGGTTTCTGCCAGTACATCTCAGGCCCCATCGTTTAATGAGAATTCTGTTTTGTTGCCAGTCGTACAACCAACAGTAAGTAGTCCTTGTGCAACTGATCAGGCAATAGTCACGCCAGACTTAACGATATGTGTTCAAAAAAAGTTTTTTGATATGTGGAATAGTCTTGATAGAAATTCTAACGATTATTCTAATATTCCAACATTTGATAATTTAATCAAAATCATCCAGACAGAAATACCGCGTCTGAGAGTTCTTGCAAAATTATCAGATACCCCAAGAATTGTTTATTTGAATTTACCGATGCCCAAAGACTGGGCGGCTACTGGTTATGCCGACACTCAGAATTCAATTATGAGGCTTAGTGGTTTGTTGGCATGGAACAACAAAGATGAAAATCAAATCCGCTCGGTAATCGATCATGAGTTCGGCCACTTTGTGGATACTGAACGAGGTGAACTAACGAGCGCATCAAGTTTATTCCTGGATGGAAGAGATATTTTTAAAATTGCCTGCACCAAAGTTACAGACGTCATGAAGAGCTCCGATGGTACAGAAATAAAACCAGCAGTCTACAAATGTCCGGCTAGTTGGGATTTTGCCTTTAGATCGGCATTTGAAATTGCGAAGGCAAATAGATTGATTACTGACTATGCGGTGACAGACCCAATGGAAATGTATGCAGAAATTTTTGCAAGTATGGTTGATCCTAAAACTGCCCAATCTGATAAGCTAAAATATTTCATCGAAAATTATTTATTAGATGGCTCGGCGAATTATAAAACTGAAATGGATTTATCGTCGATCCAACATTTACAAAAAACTGTTTTTCAAAATATTCTGATTTACATATATGATTTCGTACTTCAAAAATCCTTTGTTAAATCTTATTTCCCGGTCACCTTATATAAAGATTATGATTTTTCATTAACTGAAGAAGCCGCAGATGGAAAAATTATGGGTTATAATAGCAAAATAATGAACGCCAATTTTACCGATAAATCGATAATAACCGTCAAAATCCTGGATCATGCCGGGAATCCAATGGAAAACACAAACTTTGCAATAGGACCAGCGAAGTCCACCTCTAGGCTTAAAAAGGAAGCTGGATCTTTTTCAGACGGCTCTGGCGAACTTTTTGAAACAACTGGTACGGCAATAGTTCTGGCTGGACCCGTCAGCGATCAAAATGTCACCTTGACCCCGCCAGATTATTACAATGTCCCGTTTATTGGCCAAAAAGTGACATTAAAACCCGGTGCTAACTACTTAGAATTAAAATATCATAAGTTAACGACTATTTACGGAATTATGAACGGGCCAAGTGATGGGGTATTCAGAGGAATTTTTCAGCTAAATAGCGGCACAAAACTAACAGGAACTCTTAAAGGCAGTATTTCGCGTTACCCCGATGAGGGCACTAATGGTCCTATGGAACCTTTTAAAATAAACGGCGGTTTTGGAATCGCAGTGCCAAAATTACCACCAGACTTGCACCAGTACTATAATATTGGCTACCTATATGGTGGCAGTGGAGATAGTGTTTTTCCAATTAAAGAAACTTTAATCGGTCCAGCAGGTTCGCCTATTCCGTTAAGATCCAATCCTTCGCAATTTCAAACAATTACTGAGTATATTTATGATCCGCGGCCAAAAGATAATCCTAACGCCGATATTGGTAACTGGAATCTTTTTGTTTACGGGGTTCAAGGTAAGAAATGCTTTGTTTCGGCTGATAATCCTTGCGCCGATATTACATCGCCGGGAGCCTGGCCAGTACCAAGTTTACCGTAGTATAATGATAAAGATGATAATATTAGTAATAAAGAAAGGATAGTTTATGAAAATTCAAATAGGTCTTATAAATAGTGGACATCGAACGGAGGTGAGATGAAAATTGGTATTAATGGTTTCGGGCGAATTGGTCGTACCTTTTTTAGAGCAGCCACCGAAGCCCGTTTGGAGATCGTGGCAATCAATGATTTAGCAGATTTAAAAACGCTGATGCATTTGGCTAAATATGACTCCACTTATGGTGAGTTCCATGGTGAAGTTGAAGAAGCTGAAGGCGGATTAATGGTTAATGGAAAAACTATTGCCTTTAGTCAAGAAAAAGATCCTGAAAAACTTCCTTGGCGTGATTTAGGCGTCGATCTGGTAATCGAGTCGACAGGTGTTTTTACTGAAAAAGAAAAAGCGGCTGCACATATTGAAGCGGGGGCAAAATATGTTATTATTTCTGCTCCAGCCAAGGGAGATGAAGCGGTTAAAACCTTTGTGTTAGGGATTAATGAAGAGGCTTTTGATCCGACAACAGACAATATTATGTCCATGGCTAGTTGCACTACCAATGCTCTGACGCCAGTGGCCAAAGTTTTAAATGATGTTTTTGGAATTGAAAAAGCCATGATGAGTACAATTCACTCATTTACCATGGATCAAGTTTTACAGGACAGCCCGCACAAAGATATGCGCCGAGCTCGTTCTGCCTTGCAATCAATTATTCCAACCACCACTGGCGCAACTAAAGCTACCGCTGAAGTAATTCCAGATTTAAAAGATAAGATGGATGGTATTTCCTTTCGAGTGCCCACGCCGACCGTTTCTTTAGTCGACTTTGTGGCTTTACTTAAAAAAGATGTAACTGTTGAAGAAGTGAATAAAGCACTGGAGAACGCTACTGGTGACCCCAAGCTTCACGGGGCTTTGTCGGTGAGTGATGAAGAGCTGGTTTCGGCTGATTTCCGTGGTAACCCTAATGCTTCAATCGTTGACCTCTTGTCAACTCAAGTGGTAGGTGGTAACTTAGTAAAGGTGATAGCTTGGTATGATAACGAGATGGGCTACTCATATCGTTTAGCCGAGTTTTGTCGCTTTTTAGAAGGAAAAATTAAATAGCCCATATAGAATGGAGATCGATGGAAAGTAAAAATTGGGTTTTTGGTTTAGTAGTATTAGTAATAATTGTTGGTTTAAGCGCCTGGGGTTTTTCTAAAAATAAAGATAATCCCACAAAAGGAATCGCAGGGGCTAATGAACCAGAAGTGACGACAGTAACTGATACAAGTTTTTTTGATGACAATGCTTCGATTATGTTTTTCTACTCTGACGGTTGTGGCTGGTGTCAGAAAGAGAAAGTTGTCTTAAGTGAACTTTCTCCAGAGGGCTACAGAGTTAAACCTATGGACGTGGGTAAGAATCAAGATCTTTGGAAGCAATATGATATTCAAGGAACACCAACTTTTATTGCCGCGAATGGCGCTCGCCAAGCGGGCTACTTGGAAAAAGACGCTCTAAAAGCTTGGCTAGATGCTAACAAATAAATTATTTAAATATTTTGGTAGAAATCTAATTTGATTTTTACCAGGAGGGTAGAATGAGCCAACGTAACAATCTATTAGTCGGCATCATTGTAGCTATTTGCGGTACAGTTGTATTGGGTGCCGACCGCATGATTGCTTCTGCGGATGCTAACTCAAATTACGGCCTTTCCATGACCACTTTCACTTACGTGGGGTTGGGTTTATTGGTGGTGGCAGCCATCTGGCTGTTTTTAGTTAAGCCCAAAAAAACCACGGAAGAGAAATAAGCATAGCTTGTTTTTCAATTTGGCCTGCGGCCTCTAGAAAAATAATCTCATGGAAATTGAAATAAATGGCACAAAAAAACAGTTTGAGCCGCATCAAACGGTTTTGGATAACCAAAAATGCGCTACTATAAAAGATTTCGACGATGTGGCTATTACTCGCGATGAATCAAAGTGCATAGCTTGTTCGGCTTGTCGAACAGCTTGTTTAGATTGCAATAATCTGGGAATTCCGGTGGAAACTAAAGTGGGGGAGTGTACTTATTTTCGGCCAGACAGCAAGGAAAAGTTCTCGGAATCCAATTGCACTCGTTGCGGTCAGTGCACTGTTGTTTGCCCCACCGGTGCCCTAAGTGAAAAAGAAAATATCGAAGACGTTAAAAAAGATCTCGATGATCCCGAAAAGATTGTCATTGCTCAAATTGCGCCATCGGTGAGAGTTTCCGTTTCAGAAAGTTTTGGTGGAAATCCAGCCGAAAACTGGGAAGGTCAAATGGTCGCGGCGCTAAAGCAGCTTGGCTTTGACTATGTCTTTGACGTAAATGTCGGAGCGGACTTTACGACATACGAAGAAGCCTTTGATTTGCTAGACCGAGTTAATGACAACGAAGGTGTAATGTTTACATCCTGTTGTCCAGCGCGGGTTAAATATATCGAAGATTTTCACCCGGAATTTATTAACAATATTACGACTGTTCGATCGCCTCAGCAGTGTATGGCGGTCCTCATAAAAACCTACTTTGCGAAGAAAAAAAATATCGATCCGGAAAAGATTTCTGTGGTGTCGATTATGCCGTGTGTGGCTAAAAAATTTGAATCCCGTCGTGAAGGCGAGGATAAGCACAGCTTGTTATCTGACGATAATAAATCCGGATCATATGACGTTGATTGGGTTTTGACAACCAGAGAATTCATTAAAATGGTCAAAGCCGCTAATATCGATTTGGCGAAAATTGAGTCCAAACCGCTTGATGATATGATGGGTGACTATTCTGGTGCAGCAGCAATTTATGGCGCGACCGGTGGAGTGATGGAGTCAGCGCTTCGGACATTCGCCTTTGCTATGGGCGAAGAAAAAATAGATTTCGAAGAGTGTCGCGGCGCAGATGAGATCAAGCGCTTTAAAGTCAAAGTTAAAGATAAAGAATTGAAAATTGCTATTGCCTCAACGCTCAAAAACGCCGAAATAATCATGACTGAAATCAAAAATGGGGAGAAGTATGATTATGTCGAGGTCATGGCTTGCCCTGGAGGGTGTGTTGGTGGTGGGGGACAACCGAAGCCGGCTAAGATGGAAATAATTGAAGCTCGTCGTCAGGCACTTTATAATATCGATAAAAATAAGCCAGTTAGAACTGCGCATGAGAGTCCAATTGTAAAACAAGTTTACAAAGAATTTTTGCATTGTGCTGGCTCCCCAGAAGCTAAAAAATATCTACATACAATTTATGACAAGCGCCAAGCGAGAATTTGCAAGATAGAAAAGTAATTTTAAATAACAAATTATAAATTTTAAATCAATTTCAAATATTTTAATTTTAAAAATTTA
>Ga0172374_1001638_pt1 | contig 14825 bp, 8 predicted proteins | sample LakKiv3m_FD_114536 | JGI IMG/M metagenome (GOLD analysis project Ga0172374, IMG submission 114536) | Freshwater microbial communities from Kabuno Bay, South-Kivu, Congo - kab_092012_10.3m | ecosystem: Environmental > Aquatic > Freshwater > Lake | place: Democratic Republic of the Congo... | reverse complement strand
CATCGAGACTGCAGTGTTTCCAGAGAATATCCTTGCTGATCCCGATCTTCCCTATGTCGTGCAGAAGGGCGGCAAATTTAAGATGCTCTTTTTCCTGTTTGCTGAGATTAAGGGTCTCCGCTATCTTATTGCTTATATTCGCCACTCTTTCCGTATGCCCTTTTGTGTAAGGGTCTTTTGCCTCGATTGCATTCGCAAGAGCCATAACTGTCTGGAGATATGAGTTTTCCATGTCCTCATACAGCCTGCTGTTGAATATACCCGAAGAAATTACTTCTGAAAGAAGATGGAAAAATTCGATCTCGTCCTCGGCGTAATAAATGTCCTTGTCTGATGCCAGATAGAGAATGCCTATTATCTGCTCCTGCATCTTTAAAGGCACTGCAAGCTCTGTTGCTGTCTCAAAAGGTATGTTAAAGGGATTTTCCTTGGCATAATCCACTATTGCCTGCCCCATAACTAAGGCCCTGGATATAGCGGTGCTGTCAAGTCTCAGTTTTTTGCCGATGTAGCTGCCGTTCTGAAAACCCGCAACCATCTTTGGTATCAATACTATATTTGCGAAGAAGTCGCAGTTGCTGCATGACTTCATCTTTTCGTCAAAATTCTTGGCGGGAGTATAATGGGTGTGAATTTTCCTGCTGTGCCAGCATTCAAATGCCGTGGAGTTGTGAGGGCAGATAGTCTTGTCTCCGTGGCACATGGTCCCTGAAAGGCGCCAGCAGTTTACTGCTGCCTTATAAGCAGGGCAATTATAGGCGTCGCAGCCAAAAAACGCATAACACTTTTTTTCAAGGTCTTCCTCAAGAAGAAGGATAATTCCGGCTCTCAGATGGGTGACGTCAAGTCTTATCTTCAGGGATGTTGAAAGAATGTCATTAAGTTCAAGCGTTGAAGTCGTGAGCTTCGATGCGTCGAGAAGCGTGGCGAGCTTAGTGTTGCTTTTTGCCAGCTCCTGATTAATTCTTTCAATCTCTCCCACATGCATAGTGACGCTTTCCTTTTGTTCCTTCAGCGTGAGGCTCATCTTGTTGAATTTGTCAATCAACTGCCTTAGTTCATCCCCTTTCATTTCCTTGTAAACCTTGCACTTATAGCAGTCTCCGAGTTTCACGGCAAAATCTCCGACTATCGCCCCCTCGCACAGCGTTCCGCTTTCAAGCCAGCACGGGATAGAGTCATCTTTATAAGAGGGGCATTTTGTCTTTTCGCACTCCTGCATCTCGTAACAGTTAGTCCCCCTCTGCCTGAATAATACAAAATTGCCGGTCGCTATCTGCCTTGCCGCCTCTGTAAGCCCTTTTATTGGAGAGATGATCATCCTTCTGCTCAGGAATATTAGGAAAGCGGAAAGCATGACGGCTGTAACAACCCCAAAGCCTATCATTCTTTCTGCGACATCAAGAATGTTCCGGGATATTTCGGTTGTTGAGAGCTTTACGACAACTACACCCCTTATGGCCCTATCATCAGAATGGCACGCCTGGCAGCGGCTTTCATTTTTCATAGGTTTTATAAAATATTGGGTGTCTTTGACAGAGAAGGTTGCGTCATGCCCTTTAAAAATCTCGTTTATGTCGGCCTGGGCTTCGATCGTCTGATAAATGTCAGGCGGCCCTGACATGCCAAAGGCATATTCGCCATCATCATTCAGGACTGCTATGTCTTCAACCACTTTTATTCCAGCCAGTTCTTTTATAAGCCTTTTTGTCTCGTCAGGACGTCCTCCGAGCATATTCTCTTTGAGGGCTGTGCTTATCGAGGTTGCCAGAATCTCGGCGTTTTTTTTACTCTCAGCTTCAAGGAGAATGGTCTCGCGCCTGACAATGAGAGCGGTGAGAACAGCTATTGACAATATTACGCAGGTTACAATAACCGCTACAAACTTTTTATCTAAACTCAGCCCTTGTATTTTTTTTAATATGCCCATAATTTTCAACCGGCATTTTGCCGTGTTAATCTTCCGACATCCCCTCTGCCGCAACCACCTTGTTTTTGCCCTCTTTCTTAGCCCTGTATAAGGCCTCGTCTGCCGAATGCAGGACCGCCTCGGCATTATCTCCATTGTCAGGAAAACTGCTCACGCCTATGCTTGCCGTGACCTTCCCTTGGGGCTGGGTTTCTTCCTTCGGGAATTTGCACCATTCAATCATGCTCCTGAGCCGCTCTGCTATTGCCGCTGCCTGCTCCTTTGGCGTTTCAGGCAAAAGCATTGCAAATTCCTCTCCGCCGTAGCGGGCTACTATGTCGGTATCTTTCAGGTTCTCTTTTATAAGCTCTGATAGTTTTTTTAAAAGCACGTCGCCCTGCGGGTGGCCGTGCGTGTCGTTATACTTCTTGAAATAGTCTATGTCAAGCATAAGCAGGCTGAGAGGCCTCTGGAATCTCTTGGCCCTTAAAATCTCAGCGCTAAATTCATCTTTGAATTCCCTGTGGTTTTTGAGTCCTGTAAGCCCGTCTGTTTTTGAGAGGGCTATTGTTTTTTCATAAAGCAGGGCATTGGATACTGCAAGGCCTGCTGCGTCAAGAAGCCGCATACAGGCATCCATATCAAATTCCTTGAGAGGCATATATTCTTTTTCAACATTCAAAATATACAAGCCAACCGGCGTGAAAAGTTCGCAGACAAGACAGTTATCGAGTTTCTCAAGAAAATTCCTCGTTATCTTGCCCTTGCAGTGCGTTCCGAGAAACTGCCAGCATTTGCCTGCGCCTTTGCCGTAAGCATCGCATCCCGTGTCAGTGCAATGGAAATATTCATAGCAAGGACTTAAGGAAGCAGCCATCACAGGAAGAATAATGCACCGCCTGGCGCCGATGAGATTCAACATATCCGACTCATATCCCGAAGTAAGCGTCCTGCTGTCCAGGGTCAGTGGAGTGCCTTTTAATATCGCATCCGTAAAGCTGTTTTTGTCTATAAGCGGGATATTTATCTCTTTGCCGTCGGCGTTAAACGTGAGAATCCTTTTTTCTTTATCGAGAGGCATATAAATACTCTTGTTTACGCCTGCAAAGCCGCAGATCTCCTTCTCGATAATTTCTATTACTTCAGTGAGGCGTATAGAGGACCTTAACCTCTCTGACAGGGCATAGAGCCTTCTTACCTCCTCGTGTTTTTCATATAATTTTCTGCTCAGGTATGTGACAAAATATGCGGTTAAAAATACAGTGCTTATGAAGGCAATGCCGTAAGAGCCTGAAACGCTGAGGTCTGTAAATATCATCGGCTCATTTTTGAAGATTCCGTAATGAGGCAGGATTCCATAGTGTTTGAGGCCAAAGACTATGGCAGGAAATATAATTGCAAGCGCGGCAAATGCAGATGTATATTTCCACGGGAGTATTACTCCGCTTATGACAATATGAAATATAAAAAAGTAGATAAAGGGGCTGTCGCAGCCGCCCGAGAAATAAACTGTGAGCGCAAGCGTTACCTGATCAAGAAATATCTGTTCAATGGCATGTCTTTTCAAGTCTATGTTGGCATGCTGTAGTCTCCACCTGAAATAGAGGTTGTATGCAGATGCAAACCCGAGGACGGCATAAACAGGGATCATAGAGAAGGATAAGAATGCAACCTCTTTTATGATATGAGTGGCAACAAGCACTCCGAGAATGCCGATCCACCGCAGTTTTATAAGCCATTCAAGAGACGTCATTAATCCTTCCCTATCCATTGTATCCGGCGTGTCAGTCATTGCGATAGCCTTTCCCTTGCTTTAATTCTGCCTTTTTTAACCTTTAAACCTGCCGATCTCGCTTTCTAAAGTTTCTGCGGCATTGTTAAGTTTTGATGTTTCCTTTGTCATTTCTCTTGTAAGTTCAAGATTTAACTTGGCAATATCATTGATTGCCTCTATCCGTTTTGTTATCTCTATACTTCCCGCCTTCATGTCTTCCATGGCCTGTTTTACGCGGCTTACCTGCGAGAGTATGCTTTCGCCTGTCTCTGCAAGAAGGTCAGCGCCTTTTGACTGCTCGGATGTAGAATGCTTAAGCCCGTGAGATATGTCTTTTACCTTATCTATACCGGCGAGGATCTGTTCGCTGCCTGTTTGCTGCTGTTCCGACGCCTTCAATATCTCTTCCATCCCGAGCGATATTTTTTCTATGGAAGAGCTTATCTCCTCGATGGCCTTTGCCTGCTCTTCGGTAGCCTTTTCTATAAATGACGCCTGAGAGGCTGATTTTGTGGACGTTTCGAGGATGCCGTTAAATACCACCCCTGCATCCGTTATCAGGTCAGAACCTTTATCTATCAGGGTTACGGTTTTTTTCTGGGCGCCCACGGCATTATTTATATATTCTTTTATTTCTTCTATTATTGAGGCAATGTCTTTTGTGTTCTGGGCCGTGCGCTCCGCAAGCCTGCCTATTTCTTCAGCTACAACGCCGAATCCCTTGCCGTGTTCCCCTGCCTGAGCAGACAGGATCGCGGCATTAAGGGCCAGCAGTTTTGTCTCATCAGCCACTTCGCGTATCACCTGCACAATTTCGTCTATTTTTTCAGACGACCCCCTCATACCTTCAACGACCTTGGCAGTTTTATCAGCGGAATCTTTTATCTCGTTCATGCCGTTGACAGATTCGGTGATGGCAACTATTCCATTCTCGCGTATGTTGGAAACAACCTCTTTTGCGAGAGTCGAAGAATGTTTCGCGGAATCGCGGACATCCTGCACGCTTCTGCTTATCTGGGTGGCGGAGGCCAGCGTGGTATTGACTGCCTCCTTTGACTGCCCGATATTTTCGTTGACAGTTCTCGTTAAGGCAAAGCTTTCCTCTATGGAAGATGAGGTTTCATCTATAAACGAAACGAATGAGGCTGTATTGTCGGCTATTTCTTTAACAGACGCCTTCATCTGAAGAAGTGTTGCAAGTGTGTTTTCAGCATATTCATGCAGATTGCTCACGGCCTCGGTTATCTCTCCTACCGTAGCGTCAATCTCGTGCAGAGATGCTGCTATCTCGGATGAATCCTCAACCTGTTTTTCCGCGCCTTCTGTCACACGCCCCATTCCCGACACAAAGCTGCCGATGGAAACCTTTACTCCCTTTAGAGAACCGCTTACCTTATGTATTAATCCGATAAGTCCTTTTCTCATCCCCTCGATAGCGCCTGCAAGCCTGCCCATCTCATCCGCCGACGTGATGCTGACCGCCTTAGTCAGGTCGCCTTGAGAGATCTCTCCTGTAACTGAAAGGACATTTTGAACAGGTTTTACTATTTTTCTTTTAATGCTGAAGGGTATAACAACAAGAAGGCCTGCTATAACTAATAGCCCCATCAGGCCCATCCTTATCATCATCGAATAAACCTTTGATTCTGTTGTTTCAAGCGATGTCTTAATTACCACAGCGCCCCTGTAAGGAGAATCATTGGCGTGGCAGGCCTGGCACTTTTCGGTATTGTGCAAAAGTCCAAGATGCGTAAGAACCCTTTTTCCGTTTACCTCCTCATAGATATTCAGCCTCTGTCCTTTTATCAGGCGTTGTATTGTGTCTGCCTCAAGCACTTTAACCTGTGCTGTGTCAAAAGCCCTTGTGCCATCCATCCTCGCAATCTCAAGAACCTCTATTTCTCCTATCTGCCTGAAGTCGTTCAATAGATTATTGATTATTTCAACTTTCCCTTCGAGCATCACCGTCTCTACGGTCCTGTAAACCGCCTCCGTGAAAAGATCCCACCTCGTTTCATTTAAGGCGTAAACATCTTTCTTCACATTGTAGAAATCGAGGACCAAAAAAGGTCCGGCCACAAAAAAAAGCGTAAGGAAGACAATAAGCGAGATCTTATAGCTTAATTTCTGTTTTAAGGCCTGAATAATCTTCATTGATGCGCCTGCCTTTCCGTTGCATCTCTCGATGACTTCGGGTTAAAGGGATTTATTGGGATATTATAATGGTTTTTTATAATGCAATACAATCCGCCTAAGGCGGACTAAAATAACCCCTGAGGTATGTTCATCCCGAGGTGCTGGTATGCGTGTTTTGTGGCAAGCCTCCCCCGAGGAGTTCTTTCAAGGAACCCCTCCTGAAGAAGATAAGGCTCATATACATCCTCGATTGTTTCCTTATCCTCTCTCATTGCTGCGGACAGGGTGTCAACTCCGACAGGGCCTCCGCCGAATTTTTCAATAATGGTTGAAAGAAGTTTCCTGTCTATGTCGTCAAGCCCCTTTTCGTCAACATCGAGCGAAATCAGGGATTCCCGCGTTATTTTCAGATCAATCGAACCGTTGCCTTTAACCTGCGCAAAGTCCCTGATCCTTCGTAACAGCCTGTTCGCAATCCTCGGAGTGCCGCGCGAGCGCAGCGCAATCTCATGGGCCGCATCGTCTTTAATCTCTATGCCGAGGATGCCGGCAGACCTCAAGACTATCCTGTTAAGCTCGGAAGACGCATAAAATTCGAGCCTGTTTATTACGCCGAACCTGTCTCTTAACGGAGATGTAAGGAGTCCCGTCCTTGTTGTCGCGCCTATCAACGTGAATTTCGGCAGGCTAAGTTTCAGTGTCCGCGCATTAGGCCCCTGCCCGATAATTATATCGAGCTGATAATCCTCCATTGCGGGATATAGAACCTCCTCGACTATTCGCGGAAGGCGGTGTATTTCATCTATGAAAAGGATGTCAAAATCCGAGAGATTGGTGAGTATCGCGGCAAGGTCGCCGGGCCTTTCAAGCACAGGGCCTGATGTGGACCTTATATTGACTTTAAGCTCGTTTGCGATTATTGTCGCGAGTGTTGTCTTCCCAAGGCCGGGAGGCCCGCAGAAAAGGACATGGTCTAATGGCTCATTCCTTTGTCTTGTTGCAGTAATAAATATCGTAAGGTTTTCTTTTATCTTTTCCTGCCCCACAAAATCGTTGAATGTCTTGGGCCTGAGATTAAGCTCAAAAGATACATCCTCATCCTTTACGGCAGGGCTTAATTCTCTTTCAGGCAAGTCGTCTTTACGTATCATTTGCGTTACCTGTGAGATATTTTAAAGATTCTTTGAGCAAATTTTCTATATCCTTTTGTCCTTTTTTGTAAGCTATTTCCAGAGATTGCTGCGCCTCTGACTTTTTATATCCGAGATTAACAAGCGCTGAAAGCGTGTCTTCAAATATCCTGTCTTTCGGTTTTTCCGCGGACGGGAGTTTTTCCCTGAGTTCAAGTATAAGCCTGTGCGCTGTCTTTTTGCCGAGGCCAGGTATCCTGCAAAGAAGGGCCACGTCTTCTTTTTCTATGGCCTCCACAAAATCATGGCGGGATATGCCTGAGAGTATGTTCAATGCCATCTTCGGGCCGATGCCCGTTATTCCGAGAAGCGTTGTGAATATCTTTTTTTCGTCTTCATTGGCAAATCCGTATAATTGCAGGGCATCTTCGCGGACATGCGTGTAGGTATGAAGAAATATGCTGCTTCCCTCTTCAGGGAGGGTTGAAAGGATGTTTAAAGGGACGTTCACATGATACCCGACACCACTGACCTCTACAATGACATTGTCAGGCCTTCTTGAGATGAGCTTTCCTCTTAATGAACCAATCATAATAAATGCAAAATTAAAAGAGCAAAATTAAAAATTGATGAATTCTCCAACTTTGAATTTTGACTTTTAAATTTTAAATTTATTTTATTCATGCCTCTGCAAGCTGCATTGAGATGACCTTTGAAACCCCCGGCTCTTCCATTGTTATTCCGTAGATATAGTCAGACGCCTCCATTGTCACCCTGTTATGGGTCATAACTATGAACTGGATATTTTTTGAAAGTTCCCTTAACATCCTCGCAAATCTCTCTGTATTGGAGTCATCCAGAGGCGCATCCGCCTCATCAAGAATGCAAAGAGGAGTAGGCTTTATAAGGAAGCTCGCGAAGAGCAACGAGAGGGCAACAAGCGCTTTTTCTCCTCCAGAAAGAAGGGTTATGTTCTGGAATTTTTTGCCCGGAGGCTGCGCGATTATGTCTATGCCTGTTTCAAGGATATTGTTTTCATCCGTAAGGACCAGCTCCGCCCTTCCGCCTCCGAAAAGCGTGACAAAGACCTCGGCGAATTTTACCTTTAATGCCTCGAACGCCTCTCTTAATTTTTTTCTTGTCGTGCTGTTTATCTTTGTTATCGCCTCTTCAAGCTCGGCAATGGATTTATTTAGGTCTTCCTGCTGTTTTGTAAGAAATTCATATCTTGTGCTGAGTTCTTCATATTCTTCGAGCGTGCCGAGGTTTACAGGCCCGAGTTCCTGTATTTTTGTCCTCAGTTCATTCAGCCGTTCTTCATCTTCGGGCAGGAGGGGTTCTGCAGCAATTGTGTCTAATTCCGCTCCGTAATTCTGCCGTATGTTTTCAACCAGGTTTTCTATCTTTAACCTGTGTTCTGCCCTTTCAACGTCAAGCTCTGAAATCCGCGATGAAAGAGAGTCTATTTCGGTTCTTAATGCCTTGACAGCCTGATCATATAAAAGGATCTGTCGGCTTTCCTGTTCGAGCGTCTCTTTTTGCGAAGATATTTTTTCCCTGAGGCTGTCTGCATTCAGAATCATGCCTTTTATCTTTTCTTCATTTCCGCCCGCCTCCGCCTCTCTTTGGGCTATGCGCTCTTCAACGGATTTCATTTCGTCATTCAGGGAGGTGTTCTTCCGTATTAATTCTTCAAGCGAGGCCGCGGCCGAGTCATTTTCTTTCTGTATTGCCTCCAGCTTTTCATTAACGGATGTCAGCGAGAGCCTGAGGTCTGTTACGGATGCGCGCTGTTCCTCATAACTTGCCTTTTTTATGGTTATTTCTTCGAGGAGGGCGGTCAGGTCGTTTTCCGCGATATCCTTCTTTGAGCCGCAGGAGGTTATCAGCAATTCTTTTTCAGCGAGCATATTTTTGATGGATTCTTTTTCTTTTGTAATCTCTTCGAGTTCTATGGAAAGGTATGCAAGCTTCCTGTCTGTTCTTTCCTTTTCTTCCTGATAGTTCCCGGATGTGAGCTTCGAAAGGGACATCTCCTTTTCAGCATTGACAATGGCTGTTTCGATATCCCTGATTCCCGATTCTTTTTCTGAAAGCTCGTCCTGAAGCCTGTTTAATTTCTGCTGCAAGCTGTCTATAGAGGTTTTTTTATTGCTTATAGTTTCTTCAATCTCTCTCATCTCTCTTTTTCTTTTTAAAACCCCTTTGCCTTCTCCTCCGATAACTGCGCCCGAGGGCTCTACTATTTCGCCGTCAAGGGTAACAAAGAAGTGTTTATGTCCTGATTCTCTGAGCGAAAGCGCTGTCTTCAGGTTTTTTACAATAAAGATGTTTCTTAAAAGGTTGTTTGCTATATCCGCAAATTCGGTGTTTACTTTTACGAAATCTATGGCCCTTCCGATTACATTATGCGGGACATCTGACAGCTCCGCGACTGTTTTAGCGTTAAGGGGCATAAATGCCATCCTGCCGATGCCCTTTGTCTTTAACGCAGAAACGGCAAGCTCGATATCCTCAAGAGATTTTAGAATGAAAGAGTTTATTTTTTCAGAAAGCGCATTCTCGATAGCCTTTTCGTATTCAGGGTCCACATTCAGAATGTCCGGCAAGGATGAAATAATATGCAGGCTTGAGCCCTCTGACAAAAGCTCGCGCGTTGGCGCGTCAAGGACAAGCTCTTTTAGGGACTCCATCCTTGAGGTATTGGACGCAAGCTCTTCCTTTGCCTTTGACAGCTCGTTTCTTACGCGTTCAATAGTTTCCCTTATGGAAGAGAGTTCTGAGATGTAGATGCCTTTCTTTTCGTTGAGAGTGAGGATTTCGTTATTTTTGCTGCGGAGAGAACTTTCAATATCTTTAATCGAGGAATCTATCGAAGCAAGTATTTTCCTCGAATCCTCGGAGTCTTTTATCAGAGTTGCATCTTTACGCTCTAATGCCTCGAGGGATGCCTGCATCCGGCCCGTCTCATTTTTGAGACTGCTCGATTCCTCGGTTGCCCTGAATATTTCCCGGCGTTTTGTCTCTACGGTATTTTCTTTTTCTCCGACTTCGTTTTCTATTGTTTCAATAAGGTCATTCTTTGTCTTGAGTTCTTCTTTAAGCCCGTCTATATCAATCGAGAGTTTTGCTGCAGTGCCGCTGAGCTCTTCCTGTTTTGAGGTTAGCTCTGTTTTTTTAACATCGAACTCTTCTTTCTGGGCAGTCAGTTTTGTGAGGTACTCTTTAAGGTTATCCCTGTCTGTATTTGATATGGCAATCAAGGTCTCTGTCTCGGCTATCGCCTTTTCAATATCCCTGAATTCCTGCTGCAACGCATCGAGCGATTTTTCTTGCCCGATGAGTTCCAGCCTGTTTTTTTCCGAAATGTTCTCAATCTTTGTGAGCTCTGCCCGTTTCAATGCTTCATTTTCTTTAAGAGCGGTAAACTCCCCGAGTATCGTTTCCAGGGATTCTTTCAGGGCATGATAATCCCTCTTTGCAATCTTTAGCTCTATTACCCGCATTTCAGCAGAAAGCCTCTTATACCTCTCGGCCTTCTTTGCCTGACGGTCAAGGGAATTTATCTGTCTTTTGACTTCTAAAACTATGTCATTTATTCTCTGGAGATTTAATCTTGACGCCTCAAGCTTGTTCTGCGCCTCAGTCCTTCTTGCCTTATATTTCATAACGCCGGCAACTTCTTCTATGATGAATCTTTTGTCTTGAGGTTTTGAATTCAGTATTGCGGATATCCTGTCTTGCTCAAGTATCGAATAGCTTTTTACCTCAAGCCCGGTGTCAAGGAATAAGTCTTTTATATCCTTCAGCCGGCATTCTGTTTTGTTTATCATATATTCGCTGTCGCCGGATCTGTAGAGCCGCCTTGTCACGGGCGTCAGGTTTTGCGGGTCATCGCCATTGCCTTGAGTGGGGTCGCCTATGCCGGACAGGACGAGGGTTACTTCGGACATGCCTTTCGGCTTTTTTGTAGCAGAGCCGTTAAAGATCACTTCTTCCATCTTTTCGCCTCTGAGGCTCTTCGCGCTCTGCTCGCCAAGCACCCAGCGGAACGCGTCTACGACATTGCTCTTGCCGCAGCCGTTGGGCCCGACAATGCACGTTATGCCCGGGTGGAGATTAAACAGGGTTCTTTCAGAGAAAGACTTAAATCCTATGAGTTCGATTTTTTCTATCCGCATAAGGAAAAAGCAAGAAATTGAATTTCATGTAGTATAACCTAAGAATATGCTCATGACAAGTCTATTTAGGGCCTTGTTTATAAAGCCTGTTTGTCCATCATTCCCGCTTTCGCGGGAATGATGGGAATGACGTGGCGGTAATTTAGCCGACCGAAGACGAATCGCTACTGCCCCGTTTTCTATATACGATAAAACCTATAACTAAAATAATAATTGCCAAAACAACGCCTAAGCCGATTAGAATTTCCGTGGCAGTAAATGACGGTTCTGCTTTAAGTTTTAGAAAAGCCGGCAGTTTAAAGGGCAGCTTAAACCTTTTTTTAGGCGCAACCTTTTTAGGTTCGGGCTGCGCTATTGGCGCGGGCGCAACTTTTGGCTGCTCGGGTTTCTGGGGCTGAATCCCGGTTACGGCCTGCGCTGTTTGTTTTGCAGGCACAGGCTCTTTCTTTGCTATTGCCTTTTTCGGCGAAACAGAAGGTTTTGGAGTAACTGCCTTTTTTGAAGGAGGCGCAGCTTTTTTAGCTTTTTCTACCTGTTCTTTGGACAAGCCGATTTCTTCCGGGGAAAAATTCGGGTCAAGCAAATATGCTTCTTTAAAATATTCCGCTGCCTCATCATACTTCTTCAGTTCGTATAGACCATAGCCTATGCGATAATACGCAGCCGCATCAGGAGTCTTTTTGACGTATTCTTTGAAAAGCTCTACTGCTTTTTGATAATTTTTGCTGTTGTAATACTTGAGGGCTTCATTATACTCAGGGTCTTCATGGGCAAAAACAGCATTTGACGCTCCAAACAACGCAAAAGCCATAATGGTAATAAAGATAACCTTTTTCATAATTGCCTCCATTTATTTTGCGGGGCTTTTGTCTCTTAGCAATAGGATAATCCCGAACATAAAATTTTTCAAGGTTTTATATTCGCTTATTATTCGGGCAGATGCTTTACGCCGAATCCTTTTGCCCTCAGTTCATCAAGTATCTCATTCAGATGCTCTCGTGCTTTTACCTCAACCGTAAACACGACCTTGGTCTTGCTAACCGACAAATCTTCCGCAAGCCTGTCATGCGCGACAGTCAGCACGTTCCCCCTGTGCGATGCTATCACGCCGGTCACATAATGCAGGCTGCCCGGGATATCGTCAACAACAACCGCAAAAACCCCTATCCGTCCGCTCGTTACAAGCCCTTTGTGGATTATCCTGTCAATCAGAGTGAAGTCTATATTGCCGCCGCTGATTACAAGGACAATTTTTTTGCCTTTAAACGTATCCTTATTTTCCAATAATGCCGCCAGCGGAGCTGCGCCTGCGCCTTCAACTACAAGTTTTTTTCTTTCAAGAAAAAGCAATATTGCCATCGCGATTGAGTCTTCTTTTACAAGGAGCATTTCATCCACATATTTATTTATAAGTTCAAATGTTTTTTCCCCTATTCTACCGACAGCAATCCCGTCAGCAAGCGTAGGAGCAGGCAGTTTGTCCGATATTTTTTTATTTTTAAAGGAATCATATGCCGATGTCGCGGATTCGGTTTGCACGCCTACAACTTTTGTTTTGGGAGACAACGCCTTTACGGCAGCAGCTATGCCTGAAATAAGCCCGCCTCCTCCGACAGGAACGATTACAAAATCAATATCTCTTAATTCTTCGGCAATCTCAATGCCGATAGTCCCCTGCCCTGCAATAACCTTTTCATCGTCAAAGGCATGTATGAAAGCATAACCCTTTTGTGAAAGCGCGTGGGCTAACGCATCGCCAAAACTTTCTCCGTGAAGTTCAACTTCGGCCCCGTAGCCTTTTGTCGCCTCCTGCTTTACTATGGGAGCGGCAATAGGCATCACTATTTTTGCGTGAATTCCGAGGGCATTTGCGGCAAATGCGACACCCTGAGCGTGGTTGCCCATTGATGCTGCTATTACCTTCCCGTCTTTGATTCCTGTCAGCTTATTGAAAGCCCCTCTTACCTTGAACGAGCCGGTCTTCTGAAGGTTCTCTGCCTTTAGATAAACCTCCGCGCCGATAAGTTTACTGAATGAATTGGAATAGATTAGAGGGGTCTTATGGATAAAGGGTTGAATATTCTTAAGGGCATCCTGAATGTCCTTTAGATTAATCATGGCTAAATTATAGCATTGGAAGAAGCTCTTGTCTCAAGAAAATAAACCCTGTATCATTAAATGGATTATATGGAAAAGCTCTCAAGAAATAAAATTGCCGAGTTATCATCCACAACAGGAGACCTCTCAGGCTATGACCTTTCCGGCATGGACCTCAGGGAACTTGACCTAAGCGGCGTAAATCTCAAGGGCACGATTTTTAAAAAATCAAATCTCAGCTACGTTAACATGAGCAAGGCCAATCTTGAGACTGCGGACCTTTCAGATTGTGATTTGAGCGGAGCAAATTTTACAGGGGCTAACCTGAAAAATGCGGTTATCACAAATGCGGATATGGGGTTCGGCACTCTCATAGGCGCAGACCTTTCCAACGCAAACCTAACAAGAGTTAACCTGAAACTTGCCCATCTTGGGGCTGCAAATCTTGAGAATGCAATACTGAATAACGCGAATCTCCAACAGGCTGAGGCTTCTGCCGCAAGGTTTACCGCGGCAAAGATGAAGGACGTTAATGCTTATGGAGCAAGCATGGTTGGCGCGGATTTTTCTAATGCTGATATGGAAGGAACGGATTTTACAAAGGCGGACTTAAATGCCGCAAGGTTTTCGGGAACAAATCTTAGTGGCGCAAAAATCCTCAATGCAAATCTCCGCGCGGCAGACCTCACAGGAGCTAATTTAACCGGCGCGAAAATCAGCAATTCTGATTTCGCAAGGGCCAAGATGGATGAAAAAATGAGAAGGATTATTTAGGGTGAAGTAAACACTAAGGTCACATTGTTTTATCTATGCCTGAATTTTTCATGTAAATAATTTTTCCTGAATTAAGAAGCGCGAATGCTATCTCCAATTATATAATTCATTAGAGCAGCGCTTGCCCCAGACATGATAATCACCTAATATAGCAAGGATACCAGCAATATAGACAACATATAGCACCGGTGAATAAATATCATCATATTTAAATAATGATTTTATATCCCTTAAGTTTAGCTCTGCAATTATTTCAAGCCCAGAAAGATATTTTTTATATTCCCAATATAAGTCGTCTGACTCCCTTAAAGAAAAGGTTTCATATCTGTTTTTATCTAAACCATCGTGAAGTTCTCGAATAACATCTTTTAAATCATTTTCTAATTTATCAAAATAATGGTAATACTGTGCAAGGATTGGAAATATATTTTTAAAAACTTCTTGATGTTTCTCTGGATTAATTCTTTGAAGTAACATTTGTATATTGACAAAGAACCTACTTGACTCGTGCAAAATGTCTTCAGGACGCATTTGTTTGGGGAAAAAATAATGCACCAGCCTATAAAATGTTGATTGCTTCTTATACGCCATCACCTTTATATTTTTTTCTTCCTCTGCAGTAATGGAATAAAGTCTGTCTTTTAAATTTATGGCACTTTGATGAGTCAGTTCAAAATCATATGCTGAACTGTACGTTTCTCCCAATTCGTGAAAAATATTACTAAGATATTTTTTGTATATAGCCTGATCATTGTCGTAGCGATTCAACATCTCACCTATTTTGCCTTGCGTCTTACGGGCAATATCAGAAAGCCCTAACAAGT
>Ga0172374_1001629_pt1 | contig 14874 bp, 15 predicted proteins | sample LakKiv3m_FD_114536 | JGI IMG/M metagenome (GOLD analysis project Ga0172374, IMG submission 114536) | Freshwater microbial communities from Kabuno Bay, South-Kivu, Congo - kab_092012_10.3m | ecosystem: Environmental > Aquatic > Freshwater > Lake | place: Democratic Republic of the Congo... | reverse complement strand
CGCGTCCTGCCCTACTGCTGGCAGGACGAGACGCCGCTGTCCAACCACGAGCTGCGCATGGACGACGACGTCTACCAGATGCGGCAGGACCCGGCCGTGACCGTCGGCTACGACGTCACCACCGACGGTCCGTTCGAGGGCGTCAAGGTCCTCGTCTGGACGACGACGCCGTGGACCCTGCCCTCCAACCTCGCCGTCATGGTCGGCGAGGACATCGACTACGTCGTGGTCACCTCCGACGGCCCGACCGGCAGCCCGGAGCGCTACCTCATCGCCGAGGCCCGCCTGGCGTCGTACGCCCGCGAGCTGGGCGACGAGCCCGAGGTCACCTGGCGAGGGACGGGCGCCGACCTCGTCGGCCTCGAGTACGCCCCGCCGTTCTCCTACTACGCCGGCCACGAGCGCGCCTTCCGCCTCGTGCCCGCCGAGTTCGTCACCACCACCGACGGCACGGGGCTGGTGCACACCGCCGGCGCCTTCGGTGAGGACGACAAGGTCATCACCGACCGCGAGGGCATCGAGGCCGTCATGCCGGTCGGCAAGGACGGGCGCTTCACGTTCCCGGTCTCCGACTACGAGGGCATGCAGGTCTTCGACGCCAACCTGCAGATCATCGACCACCTCAAGGCCGCGACCCGGGGCGAGGGCCCCGCCGGCTCCGTCACCCCGGGCACCGTCCTCGTGCGCCGCGAGACCTACGACCACTCCTACCCGCACTGCTGGCGCTGCCGGCAGCCCCTGATCTACAAGGGCGTCTCGTCGTGGTTCGTCGAGGTGACCAAGGTCAAGGAGCGCCTCATGGCGCTCAACCAGGAGATCCGCTGGGTCCCCGACCACATCAAGGACGGCCAGTTCGGCAAGTGGCTGGAGAACGCCCGCGACTGGTCGATCACCCGCAACCGCTTCTGGGGCTCGCCCGTGCCGGTGTGGAAGTCCGACGACGAGCACTACCCGCGCGTCGACGTCTACGGCTCGTTCGAGGAGATCGAGCGCGACTTCGGCCGGCTGCCGCGCGACAAGGACGGCAATCCCGACCTCCACCGCCCGTTCGTCGACGAGCTGACCCGACTCAACCCCGACGACCCTCGCTCGCCTGAGGAGGGCCAGTCCACGATGCGCCGCGTCACCGACGTCCTCGACGTGTGGTTCGACTCCGGCTCGATGTCGTTCGCGCAGGTGCACTACCCGTTCGAGAACAAGGACTGGTTCGACCACCACTTCCCGGGCGACTTCATCGTCGAGTACATCGGCCAGACGCGCGGCTGGTTCTACACGATGCACGTCCTGGCCGGCGCGATCTTCGACCGCCCGGCATTCTCGACGTGCCTGAGCCACGGCATCGTCCTGGGCAACGACGGCCAGAAGATGTCCAAGTCGCTGCGCAACTACCCCGACGTCCGCGAGGTCTTCGACCGCGACGGCGCCGACGCGATGCGCTGGTTCCTCATGTCGAGCCCGATCCTGCGCGGCGGCAACCTGGTCGTCACCGAGCAGGGCATCCGCGACTCGGTGCGGCAGGTGCTGATCCCGCTGTGGAACAGCTGGTCGTTCTTCAGCCTGTACGCCAACGCGGCGAAGGGCGGCGAGGGCCACGACGCCAGGAGCGTGCTGGGGCGCACCGACGCCGTGTCGAACCCGATGGACCGCTACATCCTGGCCAAGCTGCGCGACTACGTCGCGGCGATGACCGACCAGCTCGACAACTACGAGGTCGCGGCCGCGTGCGACTCCACCCGCGGCTTCCTCGACGTGCTGACCAACTGGTACATCCGGCGCTCGCGCGAGCGGTTCTGGGACGAGGACGCCGACGCGTTCGACACCCTCTGGACCGTGCTCGAGGTCGTCTGCCGCGTCACCGCGCCGCTGATGCCGCTGACGACAGAGGAGGTCTGGCGCGGCCTCACCGGCGAGCGCTCGGTGCACCTCACCGACTGGCCGTCCGCCGACGAGCTGCCGGCCGACGACGCGCTGGTCGCCGCGATGGACACCGTCCGCGACGTCTGCTCGGCCGGCTCCGCGCTGCGCAAGGCGGCCAACCTGCGCAACCGCCTGCCCCTGTCCGGGCTGACGGTCGTGAGCGACGCCGACCTCACCGGCTTCGAGTCGCTGGTCGCCGACGAGCTCAACCTCAAGGCCGTCGCGCTCCTCGCGTCCGACGCGCCCGAGGCGGAGTCGTACGGCGTCTCCCAGCGCCTCACGGTGAACGCGCGCGCGGCCGGGCCGCGCCTGGGCAAGGACGTGCAGCTCGCGATCAAGGGCTCGAAGTCCGGCGACTGGTCGGTCGCCGAGGACGGCACCGTCAGCGCGGGCGGTCTCGCGCTGGTCGAGGGGGAGTACGCCCTCGAGACCGTCGCCGGGTCGGCCGACGGCGACACGGCGATCGGCATGCTGCCGCGCGGCGGCTTCGTCGTGCTCGACACCGCCGTGACGCCCGAGCTCGAGGCCGAGGGCACCGCCCGCGACCTCGTCCGGGCGGTCCAGCAGGCCCGCAAGGACGCCGGGCTCCAGGTCAGCGACCGCATCGCGCTCGCCCTCGAGGGCCCCGCGGACACGCTCGCCGCGGCCCGGACCCACGAGGCCCTGATCGCCGAGGAGACCCTCGCCACGAGCGTGTCGTACGCCGACGCGGCCGAGGTCGGCGTACGTGTGAGCCGCGCCTGAGCCGGGTAGACGACCGCACGACCGCACGACAGAGGCACGGGGGAGACCGGCATGGACGCGCCCAGCGACATCGACGCGCTGGCCGACGCCCTGCGCGAGGACGGCGTGGTCGTCGACCGCGTGATGGGGTCGGGCGAGGCCGAGGACGCGCACGACCGCATCGCCGCCCTGGTGCGGGCGACGCCGTTCCCGGTCTACGTCGCGCTGGTGGAGGAGCCCGACGGCCTGCCGGAGGACTCGAGCGCTGCCGGTGACGCGCTGGCGGGCCTCCTCAACCGCCGGCTCGGCGACGGCCTCTACGTCCTCGAGACCACCAGCGGTGCCCAGCGCGTGTGGTCCTACGGCCTCGGTGCGGACCCGTCCCGGCTCAGCCTCGCGGCCTACGCCAACAACGACGTGCTCGAGGAGTCCATCGCCGGTCTGGCCGGGCCGATGGGCACCGAGGACTACGTCTACCCACCGCCGACGGTCGTCGCGGAGGCCACCGTCCTGACGGTCGAGGAGATCGTCGGGATCGGGCGGCAGGAGGCGGGCGAGGACTACCCCGCCACGCTGGACGAGGGCGACGCCGACCGCCTCGCCGAGCGCGCCGTCCGCCTCGACGCCCTCGGCGGCTGGCGCCCGGGGGTCGACGACTTCGTCGAGGTGCGTACGGCGTCCCCCGGGTTGTCCGCGCTGGTGGGCGGCCTCTCCGGCCTGGTCATCGCGCTGCTGCTCGGCCAGACCCTCAGCGGCTGGCCCCGGCGGCGTACGGCCGAGGCGGAGCGCCGTGCCGCCTCGCGCCCGCGCCGTACGCCCCGGCGCGAGCACCGCGTCGAGGCACCGCCGTCGCCGGTGCCCGACCTCGACGCCGAGCGCACGATCGCGCGCGCCCAGGCCGAGGCGCTCAGCGCCGCGCTCCGGTCGACCGACTGGGAGAAGGTGCGCGACCGCGACGTCGCGTCCCGCGCGCTCACCGCCCGCGACGCGGTCGAGCCCCTGCTGGCCTCGCAGGACGTCGCGGACGTGCTGGGCGCCCAGGTCCTCGCCCGGGCCGGCTCGCGCGACCTCGCCCGCGGCACCCGCGGGCGCGGCTCGGCCCTGCGCACGTGCTTCTTCGACCCGCGCCACCCCGAGGCCACCACCGACGCGCGGTGGCGCCTCGGCGACGGCGAGGTCGAGGTGCCCTGCTGCGTCGCCTGCGCGACGGCCGTGGTCCACGACGGCACGCCGGCCCACGTCCGGCTCGCGGGCCGGCGCGGCACCCGCGCCTACTGGGAGCGCGACGACGTCTGGGCCCGCACCGGCTTCGGTGCGGTCAGCGACGACCTCGCCCGCGAGGTCCTGGCCGACCGCGAGGACCCCCGGTGACGCCGCGCCGCCGCCGTGTCGTCGGCTGGGGCGTGGGAGCGGTCGTCGGCCTGGTCGCCGGAGTGCTGCTCGGCACCGTCACCCAGGGCTGGCAGGAGTCGCGCGAGGCCCGCGACGTCGAGCGCCGCGCGGAGGTGTTCGGGCGCGCCGACGAGGTGCCGCCGCCCGGCGACGCCGTGCGTGCGCTGCTGGCCGAGGACTCCCAGGTCGCCGTCGACCCGCTGCTCGCCGACCGTCTGCCCGCCGACGACGTACGCCGCGCCGAGGCGATCCTCGAGGACGCCGCCGTGCCCGCCCGGATCGCCTACCTCACCTATCCCGAGACGTCCCACGTCGGCTACACCACCGGCGGCGCGGCCGTGCAGTGGAGCACCGGAGTCGGGGAGACGGGCCACTACGTCGTGCTCTGGGACAACGGCAGCAGCGAGTCGGTGGCGGTCGGGCTGGAGCCGTCCTACGTCGAGTCGCGCACCGACGGGCAGCCCGGCCCGGCGCTCGTGCGCATCGCGGCGGAGATGGCGGCGTGGGAGGCCGAGCCGCTGCCGACGGAGCCCGACGCGCCCGGCGACTTCGACTACTGGGGCGGTGTCCTCGGCGGTCTCGGGGCGGCAGCGCTCTTCGGCACGTTCGTCGTGCTGCCGCTGTTCGCACTGCTGCGGTGGTACGTCGGGTCCAGACGACGGAAGGTCACCTGAGCGATGAGCAGCGAGCAGATCACCGACGAGACGATCGCCGAGATCGAGCGCGAGCTCGACGGCGACGGCGTGTGGATCGACCCCGCGTTCGCGCGGAGCCAGGGCATCTCCGCCGAGGACGAGGACGAGATCGAGGCGGCCGTCGCCGCCACCGAGCGCGCCGACCTCAACGTCGTGCTCGTCGAGGTGTCGACCGACGACGACCGCTTCCAGGGCAGCTTCGGCAGCCTCAGCGCGTGGATCCACGACAGCCGTGGCGGCGACGCCACCTACGTCGGGTGGGAGCGCTACGCCTCGCCGAACGTGACCGTCGACGCCTACGGTGCCCAGCCCGCCACGACCTACGTCGACGACGTCGCCGCCCACGAGGTGCCCGACGACCTGGCGGGCCAGGTCGTGCGGGTCGCCGAGCTCCTCGAGGACGGCACCGCGCAGTCCCGGTGGGACGAGATCCCCGACGACGAGAAGTACTCCTGGCTCGCCGACGAGGGCGTGCAGGCCTCCGAGGTCCTCGCCGGGTTCGGCGTGGTCGCCGTCGTGGCCGCGCTCGTCACCGGGGTGGTGGTCGCACGTCGCGGCCGCCGCACCCGGCCGAAGGGCTTCACGCTGCCCACCACCGTCCTCCACACCATCCGCAGCGCGGAGGACAGGCGCCTGCGCTCGCAGGCGGACGCCGAGGTGCTCGCCCTCGGCGAGGCGATCGGTCGGGGGGAGCCCGGTGGTTCGGCTGCCTCCCTCGAGGCGTGGCAGCAGGCGCTCGACCACTACGCCGCCGCGCGGTCGATCCTCTCGCAGGCCGCCGCGCCCGCGGACGTCGTGGGCGCGCTCGTCCTGGCCCGGCGCGGCGACGCCGCCCGGTCGGCGGCCGAGCAGGGCCGGACCGCGGCGTGGGCGCCCAGGCCCGGGTGCTGGTTCAACCCGCTGCACGACGGTCCGACCAGCGAGGTGACCTGGCGCGACGGCGACCGGGAGGTCGACGTCCCCGCGTGCGCCGCGTGCGCGTCCGACGTACGGGACGGGCGCGAGCCGCGCGACGTCCTCGACTTCATCGAGGGCGACCGGACCGTCCACTACTACCGCCTCGACCTCGGGCCATGGAGCACCACCGGCTACGGCACGCTCGACCGTGACCTCCTCGGCGCGCTCCGGGCGGGCCGGGCGCGGGGCAGCCGCGGACGGCGTGGCAGGACTGGTTGAATCGAGCCATGGCCCACCTCGACCTGTCCGCCGACGTCGTCACGCTCACCCAGCAGCTGGTCGACACCTTCTCCGTCAGCCACGAGGAGCAGGAGATCGCCGACGCGGTCGAGGCGGCGCTGGTCGCGCTGCCCCACCTCACCGTCACCCGCCGCGGGCACACGGTCGTGGCGCGGACGGACCTCGGGCGTGGCGAGCGGGTCGTGATCGCCGGGCACCTCGACACGGTGCCGCTCAACGACAACCTGCCCTCCCGGCTCGAGGACGGCGTCCTGCACGGGCTCGGCAGCTGCGACATGAAGGGCGGCGACGCGGTCATGCTCAAGCTCGCCGCCGACCTCGCCGAGCCCAACCGCGACCTCACCTTCGTGTTCTACGAGGCCGAGGAGGTCGACTCGGTCCACAACGGGCTGCGCAAGCTCACCGTCAGCGACCCCGAGCTCCTCGAGGCCGACTTCGCGATCCTCATGGAGCCCAGCAACGCCGCGGTCGAGGCCGGCTGCCAGGGCACGATGCGCGTCGACGTACGCACCACGGGCGAGCGCTCGCACAGTGCCCGCAGCTGGAAGGGCGTCAACGCGATCCACCTCGCGGCGCCGGTCCTGGCCCGGCTCAACGACTATGTCGCGCGGCAGCCGGAGATCGACGGCCTGACCTACCACGAGGGCCTCAACGCCACCGGCATCCGCGGCGGCGTCGCCGGCAACGTCATCCCCGACGAGTGCGTGGTCGAGGTCAACTTCCGCTTCGCCCCCGACCGCAGCGAGGCCGACGCCGAGGCGTTCGTCCGCGACTTCTTCGACGGCTACGACGTCACCGTCACCGACATGGCCGCCGGCGCCCTGCCGGGCCTCGACCGGCCCGCCGCCAAGGCGTTCGTCGAGGCCGTCGGCGGACAGGTCGCCCCGAAGTTCGGCTGGACCGACGTCGCGCAGTTCACCAAGCTCGGCATCCCGGCCGTCAACTTCGGTCCCGGCGACCCGATGTTCGCGCACAAGCAGGACGAGCACGTGCCCACCGAGCACGTCGAGCGCTGCGAGCGCCTGCTGAAGGACTGGCTGGCATGAGGGACCGCTACAAGGGCCCGGTCGTCGAGCGCCGCGGCCAGATCCACGACGAGAGCACCACCGACCAGCGGCTCCTCGACTCCCGCGGCCCGAGCGACTGGGTGCACACCGACCCGTGGCGGGTGCTGCGCATCCAGGCCGAGTTCGTCGAGGGCTTCGGCGCGCTCGCCGAGCTCGGTCCCGCGATCGCGGTCTTCGGCTCCGCCCGCACCCCGGCCGACCACCCGTTCTACGCGATCGGCGAGGAGGCGGGCCGCAAGCTCGCGGAGGCCGGGTTCGCCGTCATCACCGGCGGCGGCCCGGGCGCCATGGAGGCCGCCAACAAGGGTGCCTGCGAGGCCGGGGGAGTGAGCGTCGGGCTCGGCATCGAGCTGCCCTTCGAGTCGGGCCTGAACCAGTGGGTCGACAAGGGCATCAACTTCCGCTACTTCTTCGCCCGCAAGACCATGTTCGTCAAGTACTCGCAGGGCTTCGTCGTCCTGCCCGGCGGCCTCGGCACCTTCGACGAGCTCTTCGAGGCGCTCACCCTCGTGCAGACGCGCAAGGTCACCTCCTTCCCGATCGTGCTCATCGGCACGGCCTACTGGCAGGGCCTCCTCGACTGGCTGCGGCAGACCGTGCTCGCCGAGGGCAAGATCAACGCCGCGGACCTCGACATGCTGGTCGTCACCGACGACGTCGACGAGGCGGTGGCGCTGATGGTCGCCGCCCGCGAGGACCGCTGGCCAAGCCCGGCGCCGGAGCGTCCCGAATGATGTGGCTGTTCGCGATCCTCGTCGTCCTCGCCATGGGCGGGGTCGCGATGGTCGCCTCCGGCCGCGGCGGCTCGATGCCCGAGGCGTACGACGACCGCCCCGACGTCGTGCTCCCCACCGACCGGCCGATCGGGGCGCAGGACCTCCGGACCGTCCGGTTCCCGCTGGCGCTGCGCGGCTACCGGATGTCCGACGTCGACGCGCTGCTCGCACGCCTGGCCACCGAGCTCGAGGACCGCGACGAGCAGTCGGGCGGGTCGGGCCCGCCGGCCTCTGCTGGCGGGCCCTCACACGACTAGGGCAGACTGCCGCGTCATGTCGTTCCCTGTCGTCGTCTGGATCCTCACGGCCCTCGCCGCCGTGGCGGTCGTGCTGACCCGGCTGCGCCTGAGCGGCGAGGGTGCCGCCGGCCGGTTCTCCATCAGCCGCCGGCTCCCGCTCGCCCACTTCGTGTCGGGGGTCCTCGCCCTCGTCCTGTGGGTCGGGGTGCTCGTCTCCCCCGAGGACACCGTCGTCGGGGGACCCCTGGTCGGCATCGCCGCCATCGCGTGCTGGTGGGTGACCGCCATCTGCGGGCTGCTCATCCTCGCCCGGTGGCTCCCGGCCAAGGGCCGCCACGTCCCCGAGGCGGCCGGCGACGGCTGGAGCGACGGCCCCGGCCTGTCCCTCCTCGCGCACCTCGGCATGGTCGTCGGCGTGCTCGTGTTCACCTACGCCTACCTGACCGCCGCGGTCTGATGGCGCGCGTCCTCGGGGCGTACGCCGTCGCGCTCGCCCTGCTCGCGAGCACGTGGGCGTCGGCCACCGCGACGGCCGCTCACAGCGTGACGGCGCCGCCCGACCGGCCGGCGGTCGTCGAGGTCCGCACCATCGGCCACTCCGTGGAGGGGCGCCCGATCCGCGCCTGGCGCCTCGGCGAGCCGGGCGAGCGGCGGATCGTGCTCATCTCCACGATGCACGGCGACGAGCCGCACACCCGTCGCATCCTGGAGACGCTCCGCGACGGCCGGGCGATCCGCGGCGTCGACCTCTGGGTGGTGCCGACCTACAACCCCGACGGCCTCGCCCGCGGCACCCGCCGCAACGCCCGCGGCGTCGACCTCAACCGCAACTTCCCGCACCGCTGGAAGGACCTCGACGGCCACTACGAGTCGGGGCCGCGGCCGGGCAGCGAGCCGGAGACGCGTGCCGTCATGCGCTTCCTCGAGGAGGTCGACCCGCGGCGGGTGCTGAGCTTCCACCAGCCGCTGCACGGCATCGACACCGACACCAAGGAGCCGGGCTTCGCGCGGCGCCTCGCACGGGCCCTGCGGCTGCCACGCACCAGGCTCGACTGCGGCGGCCTGTGCCACGGCACGATGACGATGTGGTTCAACCACCGCTTCGCCGGGTCGGCGCTGACGATCGAGTACGGCGCGCGCCCCTCGCGGCACCGGATGACCGAGCAGGCACCGCGCCAGCTCCTCGGGGTGCTCGGCGCGCACCGCACCCGCGCCGGGTGACCCGCGCGTCAGCGGCCGGTGAAGACCGGCTTCTCCTTCGCCATGAACGCATCGACCGCGGCCAGGTGGTCCGCGGTGCCGCCGGTGAGCGCCATCTTGTCGGCCTCGAAGGCCAGCGACTCCTCCAGCGGGTGCGCCGAGGCGTACGCCACCGCCTGCCGGATCGAACCGAGCGCGACGGTGGGCCCGGACGCCAGCCGTGCCGCGAGCGCCCCGACCGCCTGCGGGAACTCGTCGGCCGACACGACCTGGGTGGCCAGCCCCAGCTCGAGCGCCTCGGCGGCGTCGATCGTCCGCGGGAAGTAGAGCAGCTCCATCGCCTTCGCCCGTCCCACGAGACGCGGGAGGGTCCAGCTCGAGCCGGTGTCGCACGAGAGGGCCACACCGGCGAAGGAGGTGTTGTAGCCGGCCGAGTCGACCAGGATCCGGAAGTCCGCGGCGAAGGCGAGGCTCGCACCGGCGCCGGCCGCGACCCCGGTGACGGCCGCGATGACCGGCTTCGCCATCGTGGCGAGGGCCAGCACCGTCGGGTTGTAGTGCACCTCGACGGTCTCCGACAGCGGCACGTCCGCCTCACCCTTCAGTCCGGCCAGGTGCTCCTTGAGGTCCTGGCCGACGCAGAACGCGCGACCGCTGCCGGTGAGGACGACGCACCGCACGGCCGGGTCGTCGGCGACCTGGTGCACCGTGTCGCGCAGCAGCTCCTTGGTCGCCACGTCGAGGCCGTTCATCGCCTCGGGGCGGTTGAGCGTGATCGTCGCGACGGCGTCCTCGACGTGGAGCAGGACGGGGCTGGACTCGGCGCCGGACTCGGCGTGCGGGGTGGTCATGGCGGCAGTCTGCCCGACGAACATCCGCCGTCGGTCCGCCCTGTGGTGCCGATCACGCGGGTCATGGGGGATAATGGACGTCGTACGACGCCGATCGAGGTGGCCAGCACGACTCAGCCGCCTCGTTTCGCATGTGATGAGCCACATCCAGTGATGGCTGAACAGGAAGAGGTGCGCCGATGGCCGCCATGAAGCCCCGCACGGGCGACGGACCCCTCGAGGTGACCAAGGAGGGACGCGGCATCGTCATGCGCGTCCCGCTCGAGGGCGGTGGCCGGTTGGTCGTCGAGCTCAACGCCGAGGAGGCCACGGCCCTCGGTGACGCCCTCAAGGGTGTCACCGGCTGATCGTGCCCACCACCGCCGCGCTGCCGACACAGGTCTCCCCGCCCGAGTTCGCCCTCAGTCCTGCGCTGCCGCACCAGATCGGCGGCGCGGAGGCGTGGGCGTTCCCCGTCCTCCCCGACGAGGACGGGCCGCTCCTGGGCCCGGGTGCCGAGGAGGCCGCCGAGGCCCTGGGGGTCGACCTCCTGGCCGCCCTCGAGGTCGCCCGCGCGACCGGTCGTACGGGTGAGGTGACCACGGTCCCCGTGGGTGCCGCGTCCGAGGGGCCGGGTGTCGTGCTGCTCGTCGGCGTCGGCGAGGCGACCGTCACCGACTTCCGCCGGGCCGGCGCGTCGCTGGCGCGGGCGACGAAGGACCGGGCGAGCGTGGCGACGTCGCTGGCGGCGATCGCGCCCGACGACGGCCTCGCGGCCCTCGTCGTCGGGGCGATGCTCGGCTCGTTCGCCTTCCACTGGCGCTCCACCGGACCGCAGGAGCACCCGGTCGCACGGATGGTGCTCGCCGGCGTCAGCGCCGACGGCGCCGACGACGAGCTCGCCCGCGCCCTCGCGCTCGGCGGTGCCGGCTGGCGCTCGCGCGCCCTCGCCACCGTCCCGGCCAACCTGAAGACGCCGGCCTGGCTCGCCGAGCAGGCCGTCGAGGTCGGCGAGGCCGCCGGGCTCGAGGTCACCGTCTGGGACGCCGAGCGGCTCGCCGCCGAGGGCTTCGGCGGGATCCTCGCCGTGGGCGGGGGCTCGGTCAACGAGCCGCGCCTGATCCGGATGGACTACACCCCCCGCGGTGCCACGAGGTCGTCGTCGAAGAAGCTCCCGACCGTCGTGCTCGTCGGCAAGGGCATCACCTTCGACACCGGTGGTCTCGACATCAAGCCCAGCGAGGGCATGCTGACGATGAAGCGCGACATGAGCGGCGGCGGTGCCGTCATCGCGACGATGGCCGCGCTCCGCGACGTCGACTGCCCGGTCCGCGTGGTCGGCCTGGTCCCGGCCGCGGAGAACGCCGTGAGCGGCTCGGCGATGCGTCCCGGCGACGTGATCACCCACTTCGGCGGTCGCACCTCCGAGGTCAACAACACCGACGCCGAGGGCCGCCTGGTGCTCGCCGACGCGATGGCCTACGCCGTCAGCGAGGTCGAGCCTGCGGCGTTGCTCGACATCGCCACCCTCACCGGCGCCATGAAGGTCTCGCTGGGCCAGTGGACCGGCGGCTACTTCGCCAACCACGACGGCATGGCCGCGCAGGTCGCGGCCGCCGCGGCCGCCTCCGGGGAGAACGCCTGGCGGATGCCGCTGGTCGCCGACTACGAGGAGAAGGTCGCCTCCAAGATCGCCGACGGCGACAACGCCGCCGGCGGTGCCGGCGCGATCACCGCCGCGCTGTTCCTCCAGCACTTCGCCGGAGACGTGCCCTGGGCCCACGTCGACTTCGCCTCGGCCGCCGAGTCGCCGACCGACCGCTTCGAGTGGACCGCCGGCCCCAGCGGCTGGGGCCCGCGCCTGCTGCTGTCCTGGCTCGGCTCCGAGGACCCGCTGGCCGGGATCGCCTGATGCTCGGCCTCACCGTCCGCTGGTCGCTCTCGGACGCCCCGGACGGCGTGGAGGAGCGGCTCGCGGCCTACGTCGCCGAGACGTCCCACGCCCGGTTCACCGGCATGTCCGGCCTCCGGTTCAAGACCTGGCGCCAGGTGCCGGGTGAGTGGTTCGAGGGCTGCTACGTCTTCGCCACGAGTGAGGCCCGCGAGGAGTTCCAGCGCTCCTTCACCGAGGGTGCCGCCGAGGCGCCCGGCTCGCAGATCATCGGCAGCCCGCCGATCCTCGTCGAGGCGTGCGACGTCGTCGCGATCGCGGAGGGCTGGGACGGCTTCGAGGCGGCGTCCCACTTCTGATCGCGACCGGGCACTTCGTGCCCGTCAGGCGACGCGACCGGGCACTTCGTGCCCGTCAGGCGACGCGACCGGGCACTTCGTGCCCGTCAGGCCTCGGGAGCCCACTCCTTCTTGGCGGCCAGCAGGCCGTCGCCGACGGGCAGCAGCACCGGCACGAGCGCCTCGTGCTCGAGGATCGTCCGGCCGAGGTCGCGGATGGTGACGGTCTCCTCGTCGCGCTGGGCCGGGTCGGCGACCCGGTCGTGCCACAGCGCGTTGTCGAAGGCCACGATCCCGCCCGGGCGCAGCAGTCGCAGCGCCTCCTTGAGGTAGGCGGCGTACTCGCGCTTGTCGCCGTCGCAGAACACGAGGTCGTAGTGGCCGTCGGTGAGGCGCGGCAGGACGTCGAGCCCGGCGCCGGCGATCGTACGGGCGCGGTTGCCGGGGATGCCGGCCTCGGTGAAGGTCTCCTTGGCGAGCCGCTGGTGCTCGGCCTCGATGTCGACGGTCGTGAGCACGCCGTCCGCGCGCATGCCGCGCAGCAGCCACAGTCCCGAGACGCCGGTGCCGGTGCCGATCTCGACCACGGCGCGCGCGTCGAGGACCGAGGCGAGGAAGCGCAGGGCGGCGCCGACGCCGGAGCCGACAGGAGCCACGCCGACCTCGTCGGCTCGGCTGCGGGCGGCGGCCAGGATGTCGTCCTCGGCCACGAACGACTCGGCGTAGGACCAGCTCGCGGGCTTGATCGGCGGGGTGTGGTTCGGCACGCGGCGACTCTATCGCGCGGCGGACCCCGCACGTGGCCGGGAACACACGCCCGGGAACACACGGGCTCCCTCGGTCGTTGGGTGCTGTGATCCGGTCGGGCTTTCTTGGCCGGAGCGCATGTGGTTCACAGGGAACTCTCAGGCGCGATGCCTAGCGTCAGGAAGGACAGCGAACCGTTGCAGCTGCGGTCGAGGAAGACGAGCCAGGGAGCTCTCGTGGGCGAGCAGGTCGGCACCACCCCCAGTCCGGGAGCCGGGTCCGATGCCGGGTCCGACACGATGCCCGACGCCGCCCGGACCGTCGTGCCGACGTGGGACGAGGTGGTCGAGCAGCACTCCGACCGCGTCTTCCGGCTGGCCTACCGCCTCACCGGCAACCGCCCCGACGCCGAGGACCTCACCCAGGAGGTCTTCGTGCGCGTGTTCCGCTCCCTCGACGGCTACACCCCGGGGACCTTCGAGGGATGGCTGCACCGCATCACCACGAACCTGTTCCTCGACGGTGCCCGCCGCAAGCAGCGGATCCGGTTCGACCCGCTCTCCGACGAGCGCGCGTCCCGGCTCACCAGCGCGTCCCCGGCCCCCGAGCTCGCCGTCGCCGACCAGACCTTCGACGACGACATCGAGACCGCGCTGGCGACGCTCCCGCCCGACTTCCGCGCGGCCGTCGTCCTGTGCGACGTCGAGGGGCTCAGCTACGAGGAGATCGCGGAGATCATGGACGCCAAGCTCGGCACCGTACGCTCGCGCATCCACCGTGGCCGCACGATGCTCCGCAAGGCCCTGGCCCACCGCGAGCCCGCAGCCGGTCGCTCCCGCTACTCCGGCCCGATCGCTCCGCGACCGCGCGGACAGGTGTCGTGATGTCGCACCTCGGAACCCGCGTCAGCGCCCTGCTCGACGGCCGTCTCGCGCCGGACGAGGAGGAGCGCTGCTGGAACCACGTCCACTCGTGCCACGCCTGTCGTGACCTCGTCGAGCAGGAGGGCTGGGTCAAGACCCAGCTGGCCCAGCTGTCCTTCGAGGCCGGACAGCCGTCGCGTGACTTCAAGTCCGCGCTCGTCGGTCGCTGCTCCGCGCTCCAGCCGGCCCCCGGCCCGTCGCTCGCCGCCGCCCCCTTCGCGACCTCGTCGCACCGCTCCCGCCGCGGCCTGGTCGCCATCGGTGGCGGGGCCGCGAGCGCGTGCGTGGTCGGCGTGCTCGCGCTCGGTGTCGCCGGTACGCCCCGCGTCGAGCCCCGGCCGCCGGTCACGGACCTGAGCCGGCCGACCGTTCCCGCGAGCCCCGTCGTCACCGTCGACGACCGCTCCGCGCGCGGCCCGGTCTCACCCTCCCGGACGCCCCTGGCCGAGCGCCTCGTGGCGATCCGGGAGAAGATCGTCCCGTGAGCGACGAGCACCAGCGCGACGAGCAGGCCCAGGACCACCTCGCGGACGCGCCCGACGAGGCCCGGGACGATCCTGCGCCCGAGGAGCCCACCCAGCCGCTGGCCGGGTGGCGGGCGAGCGAGCCCGCCGTCCAGCCGGAGGGGCGTGCCTACGGTGCCGGGCCGGACGCGGCACCCGAGGCCGCGTCCGAGGCCGCGTCCGAGGTGGCACCCGACGCCGGTCCCGGCACGGATCCCGCAGCCGAGGACGGCGAGATGCTCGCCGGGCCCCCGCCGCACCGCGACGCCGACGGCGAGCCGCCGCGCCCGCCGTACGGTGAGCGTGCTCCCGGACAGGCCGCGCCCACGGTCCCGATGCAGCACCGGCCCCCGCACCAGCCCCCGGGCTGGTTCGGCCCCGGGCCCTACCCGCCCCGACCGATGTACGCCGCCCCGCCCGCCCCGCCCCGCAAGGT
>Ga0172374_1001628_pt1 | contig 14876 bp, 12 predicted proteins | sample LakKiv3m_FD_114536 | JGI IMG/M metagenome (GOLD analysis project Ga0172374, IMG submission 114536) | Freshwater microbial communities from Kabuno Bay, South-Kivu, Congo - kab_092012_10.3m | ecosystem: Environmental > Aquatic > Freshwater > Lake | place: Democratic Republic of the Congo... | reverse complement strand
GCTGCCCCGGCACTCCGGACAGGCCTGGAGAGGACCGGGGATCAACGGGACGTAACCGGTGCCGCGGCACACGGTGCAGGTGAAGGTCTTGATGGCCCCGGTGCCCCGGCAGTGGGCGCAGGTCCGATGGCGCGCCGGCACCTGCACCACTTTCCTCCCGCCGCAGACGCAGCAGGTGGAGAGCCAAGACATGATACCAAAGGGATCCGTTCCCCGGCCGCCGCAGAAAGAACAGGTGACCTCCACCATTTCTCCTTCTGGGCGCCTCTGCTGCACCGTCTTCTTGGTCGCGTGCTGGAATTGGGTCATTGCTCCGCCTTATCAGGGGCTTGCCGATTTCAGCCCTTTTTTTTGCCCAGGCGCCCCGCCTCTTCTTTAGTGGCATGGGCGGCATGATGCCGGACGGCCTCTTCTTTAGCCATCTCTAACGCGGCCAGACGATCTCGTTCGGCTGCTTCCTTGGCTCGTTTCGACTCGGCCTCTTTGGCGTGGCGCTCGGCCTCGACTTTGGCCCGGCGTTCCGCCGGACTGGGACCGAACCAAACCCGGTGGGCTCCCGCCAGGTCCAGGGAAAATTCCCGGCGCATGCCGCCGACGGTTTTCTTTAAGTGGTTCACGGCAGCCCGCCGCTCCGCCTTGGTCTGGCGGGCCATGGCTTTAGGGGCCCGATGAAACCCCGCCATCAGGCTCGCCACTTCGTGGCCCAAGGTTTTGACGAAACCCTGGCGCTCCGCCTGGGTGCGCCGACCCATATCGGCGTGCGCCCGGCGAAAGTCAGCCTTCATGGCAGCCACGTCCTGGCCCAGATCCCGGACGAAGGTCAGGCGCGCCCCTCGCAGGGCCACGATCTCACCGCACAGCCGGGTCATACTTTCCGTAAAAGGACCCATAAGAAGTATCTCCTTTACCTTTGTCCCGTGCCGGGGAATTTTCCTGGGCATCGCCGTTGCGGCTCAACTCTCCGCAACCGCAACCCCCTTCCGTCGAGGGGCCTTACGGCCCCTCAGCGCAAGAGGAACGTTTCCCCAGAATCATCCTTACGCGGGAGCGGCCGCGCTGGCCGTCAGGCCGATGGCTTCGGCGTACTTCAGGTAGGTTTCCACGGAGGCGATGACCACCCGGGCTTCAATGGACAGCAACTCAATACCCACCAGCGACACCTTGACCCAAGCATCGATGACGATACCCTTATCCAGGATGCGATCAACGACTTCCGCCAGGCTGGAGGAATCGGTTGACTTTTGTACTTTAGCCATGGTACTTCTCCTTTTGAGGATTAATGGTTAGTCAGTTCAGGTTAACGGTTCCTCGGTTGTAGCTGAGACCGTGGCGCCGGTTTATTTACCGGCCCAGGCCCGCCGCGCCCCGTCCAGGTCCGCGGCAACCGTATTCTTCAGGTGAGCTACGGCGGCCCGCCGTTCTGCCTTGGTCCTCCGGGCCATGTCCTTATGAGCCCGATGGAAGTTAGCCATCAGATGAGCCACGGCTGCCCGCCGTTCCGCCTTGGTCTTCCGGGCCATGTCCTTATGAGCCCGATGGAAGTTAGCCATCAAAGCAGCCGTATTATTGGTCAGGTCTTTGACAAAACCTTTCCGGGCGCCGCGCATATCCACAATCTCGCCCACCAACCGGGTCATTTCGTCGGTTAATCGACCCATATGGGATCTCCTTTTCTCCTGCCTTTAGGCCTTGAGGGGTTGGTCGGCACCGCAATGCCCGCCCCTGAAGGATGCTGAGGGGCCTCTTTCCGAGAGGGGGCCTACCGGACCCCTCCGGAAAGAGGACTGTTCCCCCAATCGGCCTTAAGCCGGAGCCGCCGCGCTGGCCGTGAGGCCGATGGCTTCGGCGTACTTCAGATAGGTCTCCACCGAAGCGATGACCACGCGGGCTTCAATGGACAGCAGTTCGATGCCCACCAGCGACACCTTGACCCAGGCATCGATGACGATACCCTTGTCCAGGATGCGGTCGACAACTTCCGCCAGACTGGAGGAATCAGTTGACTTCTGTACTTTGGCCATGGGGTACCTCCTTCATTAAAATGAGTTTTTTTGTAAATCGAGGACTTGCCTCATCACTTTTATTCCAAGAAGCATGCCAGGACCGGAAGATCAATAATATCGATAAAAATAAGCAGGTTATATCTGAAGCCACCAGCTGGGGGCCGGGGATGGGGAATTGGCTCTAGGGATTGGTTTCCCTAGTCTAGGGCGGCCATTCTATGCCCGTGCGGCCTTCTATAAGGAATATGTTGGTTCAGGTTTCCAAGACCCGGAGAATTTCGCCCTGGAGGAAGGGCTTGCTGATGAAATCGGCGATGAGTCCCTGGGCGATGGCCTCCTGGATGGAGACGTCATCCCGGTAAAAGTAACCGGACACCATCAGGATGCGCATATCCGGCGCCCGCTCCCGGAGGCCCCGGGCCAGTTCCAGGCCATCCATATCCGGCAGCTTGGCGTCCAGAAAGGCGCAGGCGAAACGGTGCCTGGCCATCAGCTTCAGGGCATCCTGGGCGCTCAGGGCAGTGCGGGTGACATAACCCCGTTTGTTGAGGAGATGTTCCAGGGCCCAGCACATATCCGGCTCATCATCCACAATGAGAATCAGTGTGCCTGGATCGGTCATGCCATGGCCTCAGCCGCCTAAATAATGGGCAATCTCACGGTGAAGGTAGTGCCCTGGCCGGTCCCGCTCTCTACGGAGATGGTGCCGAAGTGCTGCTTGATGATGGAATAGCAGATGGACAGGCCCAACCCCGTGCCCTGGCCCACCGGCGCGGTGGTGTAAAAGGGGTCGAAGATATTGTTCAGGTCTCCGGGGGCGATCCCCTGGCCGGTATCCCGGATGTTGACCCAGGCCTCCCCGTCGGCCTGCCCCAGGCTGATATCCAACTCCCCGCCATCGGGCATGGCCTTGATGCCGTTGAGCAGCAGGTTCATGAAGGCTTGCTGCAGCAAACCTTCCATGCCGCTGATCAAGATGGGCTCAGGGGGCCATTGCGCCTGCAGCTCAATCTGGGCAATCCGGGCCTGGTTCGTTACCAGGGACAGGGTTTCCGAAAGAAGACCGGTCAGGTTGATCTCCTTGATGTCGGGCGCCACCGTGGGACGGGCGAAGCGCAGCAAATTCTCAATAATCATGGAGGCCCGCAGAATGCCGGCATGGATTTTTTCGGCGCACTCCTGCTGCAACTGCGGTTCCAGATCGCCTTCCATGATGAACTGGGCCGCACTGGAGCACACCGCCAGGGGATTGCGGATCTCGTGGGCGATGCCCCCGGCCATGACCCCCAGGGCGGCCAGTTTCTGGGTCTGCAACAACTGGGTCTCTAATTTGCGGCGCTCTGTCAGGTCCCGCCCCACCGCCACGATCCCGACGGTCTGGCCCAGGTGGTCCTTCATGGGGGAAAAGATCCAGGAAACCGGAATGCGGCCGTCATTCCTGGTTTTCAGGTCCCATTCCGCCATCTGGGCCTCTTTGCCGGCCTGGAGGCTGGCAAAAATTCGCTCCATCTCTCCCTGATCATCTCCGGCGCAGAAGTCGAAGAAGTTGTGCCCCCGCACGGCGTCGAGGGTGAAGCCCGAGAGCTTCTCCGCCGCGGTATTCCAGGTCAAGATCTGGCCTTCCATGTCCGTGGACAGAACCATGTCCTGGGCGCTTTCCACCACCGAGGCCAGGTGACGCTCGACCCGGCGCACCTCCTCACTCAGACGTACCTGCTCGGTGACGTCATCCATGAGCAGCATGGCTAACTCCACCACCCCCTGCCAGGAAAAGGGCAGAATGCTGTAATAATAAATCCGCAGCGGAATCCCCGGGGCCCGATAGGTCATCCGTTCTCCCATGACGCGGAAGGTCTTCTCAAAGACTTGGCGGATGCGCTCCGGAAAATCCATCTGGTCGATAATGATGGCCGGAAAGACTTCATCCAGGCGGTGGCCGATGGTGTCCGGCAGGGTGCGGCGGTTTTTCTCCAGGAAATTGCGGTTGGCCGAAGCGATGCGCAGATCCTGATCGATGAGCAGCACCGACGAGGGAATGGCGTCCAGCAACATGTCGTAGAGCTGCTGGTACTGCTCTGATTCCGGGCTATGGTTTGGCGATGCGGGGCTTTCAGCCATACCGGTTCATCCTTTCCCGGCGAGGGGTATTATACCGAGTCGCAGTCAATCGGCAATTTTTCCGTAGGGGCGGACCTATGTGTCCGCCCTGAATGAGGGCGCACACGCAGGTGCGCCCCTACAAGTGGGCCCTCTTAGACTGCGACTTGGTATTACAAGAGACTGCCACCGGCCGTGACGAAATTATACGGCGGCCAGGGACCGGAGAGCAGCAGACGGGCCGACTCCCTCGCAGTGAGTTGCCGGAAGGCCTGGCGAAAAGACTCGACGGCCGGACGGGGCACCAGGAAGTAGAGGGAGAGCAGGGGCAGCCGGGGGGAAGGCGGCTCCGTGATGCATTTGACGTACAGTCCGGCGAACTGCTGCCGGCAGCGCTCCATGGCTTGGCGGTACTCCGTGGTCCAACGGTCCTGGCTGGCATAGTGGGCCTTGCGGGCCGTGAGGTAGGTCAACCCTAAGCGGTCTGTTGGGGCAGCGGGGTCCGGGGGACCAGGCCCGGCCACTTCGCGCCGTGCTTCGGGGCCGCCGGGGACCACCGCCGCCCAGGGCCCGGACGGCAGCAAGACCCGCAGCCCCATCTCCACACAGCCGTCCAGTTCCTGGAGCAGGGCCTCATATCGGGGGCCGTGTTCCTCCAGAAGTTGGATAGCCTGAGATTCCTGCTCCACCACGCAGCCGTAGCGCATGGGGACCACGGCGCCCCGCCGGTGATAGGAGAGCACCACCCGCTCATAGGCGCGTACCCTGGGGATGTTCGGGTCCAGATCGGCGGGGCCGATTTCAGAGAGGGCCACACGTAAGCCCCGATGCGCCACCTGGTATACCGGGCGGCCTCCCACCCCCAACAGAGATCCCAATGGTTCAGATGCCCGATGGCGGCAGACACAATAAAACAGGCAACTCATGCCTCGATCTCCATCTTGAGGGCAGGGCAAAAGCTATAAGGGGGCCAGGGGCCCGTTACGTCCAACCGCAGGCCGCGAGGAGCATATCGGGCGTTGAGGTTCTCAATCCGGGTCTGGAAATCGCCTGCTGCCGGCCGCGGTACCAGCAGGGCCCAATTCCACACCATGTCCTGCTCACTGCCGGTGGTTTCCCGGGAGAGCGGCCGCCGTTCCTGGACCTCGACGGCAAAATCTTGCAGGTTGGTCCACATTTCCCGGCAAACCTGTTGCAGCCAGCGCTGCAGTTCCTGGTTCCCTGCCGCCCGGAGGCGCTGCTCCTCAAAATACCGTTTTCCCGGCGATAAGACCTTGAGACTTTCGGCCTCCCGGGACAGCTGGAGCGAGAACAGCCTGTCTCTAACCCCGGAGCGGTCCAGCATGCCTTTGACGGCCCATTCCTCCCGGTCCGTGAGGCGCTCAAGAAATTCGGATATGATGCCGGCGTGGCGCTGCAACACCTTTTCCAGATTGGTCAGGGACGCAAAGATGGTCCCGAACCGGACCGGCAGCACGGGGGAACGGCGCAGTACCCCGGTAACCACCTCCTGATGGCGGATGACTCGGGGCCCGATCCAGGTCAGGTCCCGCAGGCGTTCTTCAGCCTGAGGTCCGCAGAAATCCGCCAGCGGCACCGGGCTCCACACCGCGGCGAGATCCTGATATGCTGCCGCGGCCAGCGAGTTCTGGCCATCCAGCCCGGGACCCAAAAGGGGGAGGGGGGGCAGCCGGCTCAAGCGGGCCAGGCAGTATACATACAGTCCCTGAGGCATATTCCCCGGGCTCGTGTTCAAACGCTCGTTAACCATTGCTGTGCAAGTCGCTACAGAAGATATTCCTCGGGCGGGGTGGCGGCATCAGCAGTCAGGCAGATTCATATAACGGTGCGATCATAGAAGTAAGACAATCTGCTGTTCCTGCAGCTACGCCCCTGTGTGTGCTCCTTACCACAGGGCGGAGACATAGGTCCGCCCCCACCAAAGATAAATTACCTCCTTGACGGCAACCCGGTATCAGTCTCTATGACGGGCCGGGTCAGCCGATAACTATCCATTGGCCGCTGCCTACTGGCCGCTCTCCCCCAGCATCGCCTTGAGGTTGTCTTCCAGGTCGGCAGGCTGGATGAGCACCTTGGTTTCCCCGGCGCCCTCCTGGGCCAGTTCCGCCGCCACCGCCCGGCGCACCGCGGCCAGGGCCGCCTGGTTGCACACTCCGGCGATCTCGGCGCCGCTCAAGCCCTCGCTCTTGGCCGCCAGCTGTTTGGCGTTGACCCCCTTGGCCAGGGGTTTGCCCTTGAGGTGGACCGCAAAGATTTCCCGCCGGTCCGCCTCATCGGCCAGGGGAATCTCGACAATGGCGTCAAAACGCCCCGGCCGCAGCACCGCCGCGTCCATCATGTCCAGGCGGTTGGTGGCGCCCAGCACCAGCACTCCCTGCAATTCCTCGATGCCGTCCAACTCCGCCAGGAACTGGCTCAGGACCCGCTCCGAGACGTGGGAATCGCCGCCCCCCACCCCCCGGGCCGGCAGCAGGGCCTCGGTTTCATCCAGAAAGATGATGCAGGGCGCCGCCTGGCGGGCGGTCTTGAAGATCTCCCGCACGCCGCGCTCGGATTCGCCCACATACTTGGACATCAGGGCCGGCCCCTTCACCGACAGGAAATTCACCCGGCTTTCCGTGGCGATGGCCTTGGCCAACAGGGTCTTGCCGCAGCCCGGCGGCCCGGACAGGAGGATGCCCTTGGGAGGCTTGATGCCGGCGGTTTTGAAGAGGTGGGCATATTTCAAGGGCCACTCCACCGCTTCCTTGAGGCGCGCCTTGACGGCGGTGAGGCCCCCCACGTCATCCCAGCGCACATCCGGGACCTCGACAAACACCTCCCGGATGGCCGACGGCTCCACCTCCCGGAGTGCGGCCAGGAAGTCCTCCATGTGCACTTCCAGTTGGGCCAGTTGCTCGTAAGGAATGGCGGCCAGGCCGTAATCAATGTCGGGCATGAGGCGGCGCAGGCAGATCATGGCCGCTTCCCGGCACAGGGCCTCCAGGTCGGCCCCCACGAAACCGTGGGTGATCTCGGACAGGTGGCTCATGTCCACGTCCTGGCCCAGGGGCATGCCCCGGCTGTGGATCTCGAGAATATCCAGGCGCCCGTGGCGGCCGGGGATGGGGATGCCGATCTCGCGGTCGAACCGCCCCGGCCGCCGCAGGGCCGGGTCCAGGGCATTGGGGATATTGGTGGCGGCAATGACAATGACGTTCTGGCGCTTGTTGAGCCCGTCCATCAAGGCCAGGAGTTGGGCCACCACCCGTTTCTCCACGTCCCCGACGACATTTTCCCGGCGGGGGGCGATGGAATCGATCTCGTCGATGAAGATAATGCTGGGTCCCTTGCGGCCGGCCTCCTCAAAGATCTTGCGCAGGTGGGCCTCGGACTCGCCATAGAACTTGTGCACTACCTCGGGGCCGCTCACCGAGAAAAAGTTGGCCTCGGTCTCGTGGGCAATGGTGCGGGCGATCAGGGTTTTGCCGCAGCCTGGGGGGCCGTGGAGCAACACCCCTTTGGGCGGATCGATGCCCAGGCGCTCGAACAGTTCGGGGTAGCGCAGCGGCAGCTCGATCATCTCCCGGATGCGCTGGAGCTGGGGCTTGAGGCCGCCGACGTCCTCGTAGGACACCGCGGCTCGTGGGGTTTCCGGGGCCCCGGCCTTGCCGATCACCAGGGTGGTGGTGGGGTTGATCAGCACCGGCCCCCGGGGAGTCAGGGCGCCCACCTTGAAATCGGCGGTGCGGCTGCCGAACAGGGTGGCCCGGATGCGGTCCCCTTCCAGCACCGGCAGGCCGTCCAGGAGGCTGCCGATATATTTGAGGTCCCGCTCAGCCGGGGTAATGGTGATGGGGGTCAGGACCACCTGTTCGGCCGGGCGGCAGACGATCTTCTTTACCTGGACAAAATCATCTATCCCGGCGCCGGCGTTTTCCCGGCTGATGCCGTCCAGTTGCACCCGGGACCGGCCCCGCAACTCCTTGTAGGCGGGCATGGCCTTGGCGACCGTGGTCCGTTTGCCGACGACCTCGACGATGTCGCCGATGGCTACCCGGAGTTTTTCCAGGTCTTCCGGCCCCATGCGGGCATAGGCGCGGCCTACGTCTTTACTCAGGGCCTCGGTCACTTTCAGCTTGAGGGCCGACTCTTCAGTTTTTTTCATATGTTTCACTTTTTTCTTATGGTTGTATTATTCGTTTCGGGGTCTGATCCTAAGCTAATTGACGCACTTGATTTCCAGGATGCCATTGTTGCAGGTCATCTTCATCTTCTCCTGGGGATAGCTTCGGGGCAGGAGGATCTCCTTGCGGTACTTCTTATCCCGTTTCTCGGCATAAATCGTAAGCAGGTCGTCCTTGACCGTCAGGGTCACGTCTTTGGTGCTGACGCCGGGCATCTCGGCCACCACCAGGGTATGATCTTTTTCTTCGAACACGTCCACCACGGGCTCCCGCATTTCCTGGACCACGGTTTTCCCGGTCTTGTCGTCCCGGCGGACGTTGCCAAAGGGTTCCACCTTCACCTCTTTGTCCCCTTTGTCGCCTAAGCCGACTTTGACGGAGAAACCATAGACACCCTTGACGTCCTGGTGGTGCAACTCCCCTGCGCCTTGCTTGAGCGCCTCGCCCTTGTCCGCCAGATCGCCCAGTTTTTCGATGAGGTCTGCCAGCCCTTTGAAGACCCCGCCGAAGCCGGCTTCCTCACCGCCGCCCCCTCTTTTAGTCATGACCGCCTCCAGAATGGTTAATCCCGAATTGTTTCAGCTTGGTATGGATGGTTTTATAATCGATGCGCAATAGCCGTGCCGCCTTGGCTTTATTCCCCCGGGTATGTTTCATGACCTGGAGCAGGACTTCCCGTTCCACCGAGACCACGCTGTGGTGGACGATCTCCCGAAGAGAGAGTTCGTCCCAGGGCGTGCCCTGAATCTTGGGAGTGAAGGCCAGACCCGGCACCGGGGCGCGCTTGATGTCCAGATGGTGCTCGGTGATGATGTCGTCGGCCAGAAGTACGGCCCGGCGGATGACGGACCGGAGCTGGCGCACGTTTCCCGGCCAGTTGTACGACAACAAGGCCTCGAGACAATTCTCGGAAAAGCGCCGGACCTTTTTGTGCAATTCTTTATTGGTGAGATCCATGAACCGTTTGGCCAGGTAGGGGATGTCGTCTTTGCGCTCCCGGAGGGGCGGGATGGTGATGGTAAATTCATTGAGGCGGAAGAACAGGTCCTCCCGCATCTGGCCCGCGGTCACCAGTCGCTGGAGTTCCTGGTTGCTGGCCGTGATCATCCGTACGTCCACCTTTACCGGCTTGACCGCGCCCAGGCGCAGGACCTTCTTATCCTGGAGGACCCGCAGCAGTTTCGCCTGGGCCCCCAGCGCCAGGTTGGCAATTTCATCCAGGAACAGGGTGCCGCCGTGGGCCGCTTCGAATTTCCCGGTCTTGGGGACGCTGGCCCCGGTAAAAGCCCCTTTTTGGTAACCGAACAGTTCGCTTTCGATTAAGGTTTCGGGAATGGCCCCGCAATCCACCGGAATAAAGGGGGCGTCGGCGCGCCCGCTCAACTGGTAAATGGAGCGGGCCACCAGTTCCTTGCCGGAGCCGGTTTCCCCCTGGATAATAACGCTGAAATCCGATTGGGCCACCCTCTTCACTTCCCGGATAATGCGGGTAACGGCATCGCTGGGACCCATCATGACCTGGAGGGAGTTTCCCGCCGCGCTGTCTTCGCAACAGGCCCGGCGGCGGCGCTCCCCTTCGGCCAGGGCGGCCCGTACCACCCGGACCACCTCCGGGTGGTCAAAGGGTTTGGCCAGGTAATCGAAAGCTCCGGCCCGCATGGCTGCCACCGAGGCGGAAATCTCGGCATACGCGGTGATGAGGACTACCGGCAGATGGGGGTCGGTTTCTTTGATCCGCTTCAAGACGGTCATGCCGTCGATGCCGGGCATCTTGACGTCCAACAGCAACATGTCGGGTTTGGACACCGGGATCATCCGCAAGGCCGTTTCGCCGTCGTGGGCCATCATGCTGGTCAACCCCTCTTTGTGCATGAGGACTGAAAGCATGGCGCTGATATCCCGATCATCGTCCACGATCAACACCCGGTTGGTGCTTGGATCCATAGTGCCTCCTGGTTCAATGAGACTGGCGGAGCGGATAGATCACCTTTACGTCCGGGTTGAGGTATCCTTCCAGGGAATGCAGCATCCCCAAAAAGAGGATGCCGGTTTCGCCGCGGTGCAAGGTTTCATTGATGCGACGGGCTATAAATTGGTCCCGGCGCTTGAGCAGGGCCTCGCCCAAGGCCCGCCGCGCCGCCGCCACCCCCGCGGCCCGGGGTGTCCGGGTGGTCAGGGATTGCCTGGCCAACTGGTATTCCTGCACCACCAAGTCGCCGGATTCGGTCCCCATGAGCACGGCCCCTCTGGTCATCAGGCGCAGCAGGAGCTGATGGTTGCGGCTGCCGGCCCGGGCCAGTTCGGTGACGATTTCGGCCTCCCGCCCGCACACGGGCAAACCGTCCTGGTAGAGGCGCAGACGCTCAAAAGACAGGGGCAAGGCATCGATGGCCGCCTCGATATCGGTCCATATCTGGTTGATGGCCGCGTTCTTGCGGGCCAATCCGGCGCGGCCGGTTTTCTCCAGGGCGGCCCGGGCCACCGAGTCTTGGAGCGCCCCCATATCCGCCTGGGTATGCACGATGGGGAAGTAGATCAACGTTCGGGCATGTTCACCGGCGAGATCCGGCCCGAGAACCCGGTTATGCGTGTGGCGTTGGTCAGCAGACATAAACCCCTGTTATTCTCACCGCGGTTAAGGCGGGTTCGTATGCGGCCTGTGCGGCAGTGGGCTGACAGCCATCCCTGGCAGGCGGGAGAAAGATAGAGAGCAACTTTCTCTTGCAGGCCAGAACTTGCCTGAAGCATAGCCACTTATCCGTCATAAACTTCGGGCCAGATGGTTAGCGAGCCTTAAACCTTGCCAGGTTAGCGCCGGGGGTGAAAAAATGGCGGTGAAGGAATGGCATTTCTGCAAACCCTGCCGGCAAACTACCAACTGGTGCGGCCTGAATATCCTATCGGCCTCTTTAATAGTTTCATTAAATAATTTTCGCGCCCGGCTGGTACGATCGACGCCTGAAGAAATTGGGAGCGGTAAAGCTCCCGGACCATCGGTCCCAGGGTCTATTTTGAGAGTCTCAAACCTGGCGCGATCCACTCTCAACTGCTCCGCACAAGGCGTTTTCCCGACTATTCCCAAGCGGCAGGGCGGGCAGTGGGCATTCCGGCAAAACGCCGCCAGCCCCCCGGCGGCTTCCTTACGCAAAAGGCGTGCGGGCACTCAAGGCGTGGTGTGCTTAAAGTTAAGAAAACACCTCTTTATTATTGCAAAAATTATGGTATTATGGCATCGAGATGAGGAGGAGGCTTAAGGAATATCACCTCGAAAAAATAATCACCACATTCCCGAGGTTTATAACACCTTGGTTCGGGTAGAGAACCAAGGAAATCCTATAGAATAGTTTAAATATTGTGTGAATATTAACTGTATATCTGCAGGAAGAGGAATCCCGTACTTCAAGCACGGGGCAGCGATTTCAAACATTGAAATCATGGTTACTTCAAGTTTCTTATGGAGGTCTTTTATGTCACAGAAGATTAAGCTAGTTTGGCCCACTGTTTTTCTTTTCTTGGTAACGGCATCTCTAGTCCTCTTTTCCGGGAACGCCGAGGCCAAAAACCCGGACCTCTCTTTCTGGACTCAAAATCTCTCCGAAAGCGCCGCGTCGTCGGAACTGGGCGAATCTGATTTTGCCCAGGAGATCGAGGTGGTGGGCTCCACTGTGCACGTTATGTGGATTACCCACGATAAAGACGTCTGGGCCCGCTATAAGATCTTTTACCGCCGCTCCACCGACAACGGCCAGACCTGGGAGCCCAAGCAATTGATCTATACCAGCGAAAGCGGCCTGGATACGGATGTCACCTACAAACGGATGGTGGTGACGGGCAACACCGTCCACATCGCCTTTAATTACAAAGGCGGCGAGGGCGGCGCGTGGTATTACGTGCTGGGTTACCTGCGCTCCATCAACAACGGCGTATCATTTGAGCCGATGATTCCCCTGGTCAATTCCTACGACTTCAATGACAACAACTACGGTTGGGGTGTCTTAGACGTTCGGGTGGCCGCCGGCAATGGCCAAGTCACCATCGGGTTCCGCAACCAGTGCAACTGGAAAGTGGACAATCAATATTATGTCCTAAATAGCAATGATTATGAGACCCTTTTCACTAGGCACACCGTTTACAGCACCACCACCGGCAACAATTGGCTGGTAGCTGACTTGCAGCGGGTCGGCAATAACATTTACGTACTCTATACTGATTCAGATTTTTATTATGGGTTGGTATACAGCAATCTCTACATCGCTTGCTCCGCCACCGCCGGGGCCCCTTTTGCCTCCACCCTGATCTCGGTGCCTTCCAGTAATTCCAACCATAAGACATTAACACTCCAGGATAATCACTATGTGCCCAAGATCGCCGGGGTGGGCAATACGGTTTCGGTCATCTGGTCCGGCCTGAATGGCGCTGACGTCCTCTCGGTGTTTTATCGTCGCTCCACCAACAGCGGTTCCAGCTTCAGTGATGCCGTGAATCTTACTGCGGGGGTGATTCCAGACGGAAAGACTTTACAGGCCGGCCAGGAAACCCTGGCGGCCCAAGGAGATTTTGTTTACAGCCTCTTCGTCACCACCGCCTACAACGTCTACCTGAGACGCTCCACCGACGGCGGGGTAAATTTCCTGGCCGGCTACCAGGAATTGACCAGCACCAGTGCACCTTACATAACTCAAGGCTGGTATCCGGTGATCAAAACCGACCCCACCGTGGCCAGCGGCGCCAAGGTCATCGCCTTGTGGGCCCACCCCACCTACGTCTACTCTCAAGATGGGGGTGAGACCTTTAGCAAGCCGGAATTGGTGTCGCCGTACTTTTCTTACGGTAACTTTCCCTACAGCGCGATCAGACCCCAGATGGCCATCGGCCCGGATGGCAAGGTCCATTGGACCATCGAAGCCTACTACTATGCGTCTAGCTTCGGCGGCTATGGGGATGCGGATATCTTTTACCGGGGCCTCAGCCCGGTGCCGGCCCCGTCCGGAGTCAACAACGGTTTGCACCTGTTCTCCAACACCGACGACGCCCGCCGGGACAACATGCAAGTGCGGGCCAGCAGTTATCTGAACTTCACCTCCCAGATGACCGGCGAGGTCTGGGTCCGGCCATTTCCTGGCGGTACGTGGACCGGCTGGTCTGGGTCCTATATCAAGCCCATCTTTTTCAAGGTGGAACAGGACTATACCTACCCTTACTCACTGCAAACCTGGGCTCGCGGTACGGCCCGCCAAGCCCAGGTCCAGATCAAAACGACTGACAACACCTATTACCTAAATCCTGCCAGTTCCACCGTTGGCCTGGTGCCGGACGGAGTCTGGAGCCACCTGGCCTTCACCTATGACGCCGCCGGGGGCGCTGACAACTTCAAGCTCTACCTGAACGGCCAGCTCATCGCGCAGATGACTGCCACCGGCAACTTGGTCACGGGCGACGGCCTGTTCTTCACCGGCTATTACGGCATTTTGGACGTGGCGGAGTTGCGGTTGTGGAACGTGGTGCGCACCCAGGCCCAGATCGCCGCCAACATGAAACGGAGCCTGGTGGGGAACGAACCGGGCCTGGCGGCCTACTACACCTTCAAAAATACCACCAAAGATATTACCGGCCACGGCAACGACGGCATCCTGATGTATATGGAGCAATACATCCGGCAAACTATCCTCACCGCCGGAGCCGGACCGGCCATCGACCTCTTGCTCTTACTCAACTGAGCCCAGGGGCCGGCGCCGGCCCGGATTCAACGCTGACACCGCGACGATAAACCGGGAGGGGGCTTGTCCCTCTCCCGGTTTTTTTGGTGCGCCCAAATGGAAGGAATTTCTGACAAGCGCTCTATATCCGAAAGGTTTTGGGGGCTGCCCGCCGGGCAGAACGTGCGGATTTACCTTTCAGGCTCTGTGCCACCCGGCAATCAATAACTGGCGGTTGCAGGGGAGCGACTATTTCCGTATAATGGCGGCTACTGGGCACAAGCCCCGAGTGTATTTAAGCGGTACAACCCTGCCAGCCGGGGTGAACTGAAAGCCTCAGTGCAGGAGAGAAGCTATTTTATTAAAATAGAAGAGCCTGGGTGGCGGAACGGGTAGACGCAAGGGACTTAAAATCCCTCGGGGTTCGCCCCGTGCCGGTTCGAGTCCGGCCCCAGGCACCAATTAATTCAATAGGTTACTAATTTAGTCAATGTCGGGGGTTTTGGTTTGGTCAACGGAATGGTCAACACTTTGCAAATTCAACTGGCCATCTAACCACTCGGTATAACGAGCCATGGCGCGGTGGAGGTCTTCTTCAGAAGGGGCCATATAGTGAACATCCATCCCGTGAAGACTATGGCCTAAAATTATGTCCCGATGCACTTGGTCAACACCGGCGTTGACCATATTTGTTTTCACCGTACGCCGCAGGTCATGGAAGATTAATCCGCCGGCCACGTCCCGGCCCTGGTTAATTCCGGCCTGCTTACATGCCATCTTGAAGGAATCTTTAGCACCGCCCTCGTTAATAATGGGTTTACCCCGGTAAGTCAGCACAAAGTCATGGTGGAGGGTCCGGGGGAGGCCAGCCAGGGTCCGTTTGACATGGTGAT
>Ga0172374_1001621_pt1 | contig 14918 bp, 17 predicted proteins | sample LakKiv3m_FD_114536 | JGI IMG/M metagenome (GOLD analysis project Ga0172374, IMG submission 114536) | Freshwater microbial communities from Kabuno Bay, South-Kivu, Congo - kab_092012_10.3m | ecosystem: Environmental > Aquatic > Freshwater > Lake | place: Democratic Republic of the Congo... | reverse complement strand
TTTTTTCTTTTTTTCATTTACTATACATATACTACTGAAAAAAGATATATTCTGGCGTAGCTCAGTGGTAGAGCAGGTGACTGTTAATCACTTGGTCGCAGGTTCGAATCCTGCCGCCAGAGCCCTGTAGGTCATTCTTACAAGCCAAGATCCCCGAAAAGGGGATTTTTGCTTCAAACAAAAGGTTTTTACCCTCTAAAGAAAAGTTCTGAAGTGCGAAATTCAAAAGTTGCGTTTTTTCTTCAGGTTCAGAACTTTCAAATAATTCCCACGCACGTGAGCTAATGTTGAGGATTTTGCTTGCGGTTATGTTGAATGTTGCATCAGCCTCGGTAAAATCGCCAAGCTGGTCTAATAAGTCAGTCTTTTGCTTCTTGCTATCCTTCACTTTTTCATCGTAATCTTCGGGCGTAATTCGTCCGTCCAGCCGATCGTCATACATAACCTTCATTCTGCTATCAATGCCCTTTATTTTCTTGTTTATGGCATTCACGTTGTGCTCGTAATGTGCCTGCTCGCCCTCGTGAATAGTTCTGAGATCACGTTTTAGCTCCTCAATGGCATCAGCCTCCATTTGCAAGTCTAATAATGTTGGCTTGATCTGCTCAATCAATTCTTCTTCTTTGATCCACACGACACTTTTGCAATTACCGTGATAATTTGTGCAATGATAGTAAACATATTTACCCTTCTTGATTTCAGGTGAAATTGTGCAACCGCATTCAGCACATCTAACCAAACCTCGGAAGATGTAAGGTTTATTGGTTCGCTTGAAATTTTGGCGATTGAAGCTATCCCTAACTTCGTGAGCTTTGGTGAATAAATGCAGTGAAATCAAAGGTTCATACTTGTGCGGATATTGCTTGCCGTTTGATCGCATTACGCCGTAGTAAAATGGATTTTTCAGAATATGTTCAATTTGGCTTGGTGCGACTGGTGTTCCTGTGCGAGTATTTATCAAGCCACGCTCGTGCATAATTTTGGCAATGCCCTTCATTGATTGCTTTCCGCTGGCATACAATTCAAAAATTTCTTTGATCAAAAAGTAATTATCAGGATCAGGAATAATGTGCTTTGTGCCATTTTCAAGCTCAATGTTTTTGTAGCCAAGTGGAGCTTTGCCGATCCATTCACCACTTCTAAGTTTTTGCTCGTAGGCTCGCTTTACATTATCGCTGATTGCATTTGAATAATACTGAGCAAGACTAACTGCAATGTTGAAATGAAACAGATCTGTTGCTGGTGAGTCCTTGTGCAGCACCAAATTATCCGAAGGAAAATGCAATTCAATTTTTCCTTCTCGTCGCATTTTTTCAAGGTCAGGCAAACCCACTAAGAAATCTCTTGAAAGCCGATCCACTTTATCGCAACAAAGAGCAATGACTTCTTTTTGCTTTTGAATATAATCCGTAACCAGTTCAAATTTATCCCGTTTTTCCTTATAGGCGGACTCATCGAAAATAAACTCTTTATCAAGGGTCAATGCTGAATTTCTTTGAACATAATTCAAAAGACGAGCTTGTTGGGCTGGTAAAGAATTGCCAGCCTCTTTTTGTTCTTCAGTTGAAACTCGGGCTAAAATTACGGCTTTCATTTTGTTTTGATGCTATTTAGAAATGCGGCAAATTCATCTGCCTCAATTCTAAAATCTTTGCCAATTTTATAGGCTTTCAATTTTCCCGCTTTGATGTAGCGATAAATAGTCATAATGTTCACTCTCAGTTTATCGGCTAATTCCTGAGCAGTGTAAAATTCGTGTTGTTCCATATCTTTATTATAGTTTACTTTTGTTTACAAGGCAAGTAATTACAAGATTTTCTTCATAAGCCCTTCTAAAGTTGTTTTTTCAGCTTCAGAAAGCCTAATTGTGCCACCCTCTTCGTTTTGAGAAACGACCAATTTTTGGACAATTTTGACCGCATCTTCTGCATCCATACTACCATACCCATAAGATCCAAAAGTCGTGCCTACATTGGCGTGACCGAGGTTCAAGCTGATCGCTCGTTTTTCTTCTTCGGTTAGCTTAGTTTTACTCATAATGTTCACAACAAGGTGGCGGAATGAGTGCGGATGAAAATACGGAACTTCTGCATTTTTACATCGCTTTTCAAAAACTTTTCTCGCAGCTCCTGCATCACTCCAAGAATTGTTGCCAACATATTTGCTACTATAAGAGGATGTTTTGATTGAATGCCTAAGCGTCGCTGGGAAAATTGGATCATCAGCCCTAAAGCCCTCAGATCTCAGATACGCATACCAGTCAGTAAAGTATTTTTGTGGTGCATCCCACCCGATCGGGAAGAAAGTTGTGAGGATTTTTTTGGAGTTTTTGGTTTTCACACCATCGCCTGGGTTTTGGTCAATCAACAAATTCACTGGATCAAAGTGCTTCATTTTGAGGGAAACGATTGCAGAAATGCGAATGCCAGTTGTGAGTGCAAATGAAATCATTGCTCGATCACGATAATCAATTGGGCTTCGTGGTTCAATTGTTTCAATGATTTTCTTGGCTTCTTCAAAAGTTGGCATCTGCTTGGTTGTGCCTTGGCGTGCAATGCGTGCATCTTTTTTTGAAAGACGCAAAAATTCAACTTCGTTTTTGGAAACTTTGTTTTGATAATTATGCTGACCTGATAGCCAAACAAAGAAGCGTTTCACCCTACGAAGATAATTATATTGCGTGACAATTGAAAGTTTGCCAGCCTCAGTTCTGGTTTGCTTGGCTTTGAGCCAATCCCTGAAAGCCAGTGCCTTTGATTTGTTGAAATTGGCAAAGTCATCATTTTCGTCAAAGGTTTGCCATAAGGCAATGGCTTCAGCGAATGAATTTACTGAAGTTTCTGCAAAGCCCTCAGCCCCTCTCAACTGTTCAAAAAATTCTCGCTTTCTCTGCTCGTTTTGATATAAATGTTGCGACATATAATTGATTGATAAGAATTAGGCGGATTGTTTTTTTGCATCACGCATTCTTTTTGCAGCAATGCCTCTGCGAACGCATTCGCTTATGCAATCGCTATAATACTTGGCAAGCAAAATTTCAACTTTTCTCTGAAATCTTTCACTTGGGCTTTCTGGCATTTTATTTTCAAAAACTAAGCGTGATTTTACGGCATTTTTCTTGCCATTTTTTGATTGATCTTTTGTCATAATGTTAGAAAAGTAAGTTATTGGTGAATGTGGACATTTAGGTTGGAGTAGCGGGTATCGTATAGTCTTTTTGGCGGGGCTTGATTGTCCTGCTGATATTGGAGCTACAGACACGACACACTGCCAATTTCTTTCCATTTTTGATCCTGATTGATCCTTTTTTAGCATTGGTAGGTTGTCTACAATGGAAACAAAGAAACTCGCTACGCTTCAATTTGAACTTCTTTTTCTGCTGCCTTTGATTTAGAAAATCTTTCACATCTTGCCCCATAATCAGGATCGGTTTCTTGCTGCCTTCAACAATTTTCAGTCCATCTTCAATCCAACGAATAACAGTTTTATGATCAATGCCCAAAAGTTCCATAAGTTCCTTTATGGAATAAGCGATATAGACGTTTAGTTTTTTCGGATTGATCTTTTTCATTGAGAGTTTTTGAAAATTTTTCATAAAAGATGCTTGATTTATCGCACGGCAATGCTGGAACTCTCATAACCAACACGCAATGCGATAAACTAAAAATCCTTTATTTTGATTGATTTTGCTTGGCTTTTGCGGCTTTTCTTTTTTCTTCAAGTCGCTTATCAATGCGATATAGCAAATCAAAGAACCCAACAAAGTTGCTCTTTGCTTCAAATACTTCTTGATCACTGAGAGTGCGACCGCAAAGTTTTTCGTAAAATTGTTTTGAGTTATTGATTGACATAAACAAAAGCCACAATGATTTTTCTTCATTGTGACTTATTGTTGAAACTCAAAACACGGTTTCAATGTGGTTTTATTGTGGTGATAATTGACTGGCGGATGTGCGTAATGCAGTATGAATTGCAGTGCTGAATGCAGTGCGAAATGTGGTGCAATTATGCTGATAATCCATACCCTACACCTTTGATATTCTTGAAAATATCTTTGTTGCTGTTCTTGCCTTTGGGTAATATGCCAAGCGTTCTTTTGATGTTGCGAATAATAAGACCAAGTTCACGCGTTTGAGATTTCAAGGATGATTTTTGATACTGCCTTCCCATAGCGATTATTAGTTTTTCATAATCCGCAAAATTATCCACGCTTTCCATAAGGGCAAGAAGAACTTTGCATTCCTGTGTTTTGGGATTGAATTGACCCTTTGTGCGACCAAATGTGAAATTGCCTGTTCTTTTATCCAAAACAAAATCTAATTTTTCAAGAAAAACTTTATTCTGTGATGAAATTATTTTCAATGGCGTATTTTCCTGTGAAATGGAAGTTTGTCCATTTGAGATAAGTGCCTCAATAGTGATAGGGGTTTTGTGAAATTTTATATTCCAAACATTTTTATCTCCCCAATTTCTGACTTTTAGCTTGCCCTCGCGTTCCAAATAACTAACTATCTTCACAAATTCAAAACTGCTTTCCCCAAGCACCTCAAAAGGCACATTTACTTCGCCGTTTATTACGGGAAGTTTATTTATATAAGTAAGAAAATTCTCAAGTTGCCTTGAAAAATAAAGTCGCCGTTCCCTCTGTTCAAGAAAATCATCTTGAATAAAAGAAAAAAGGTAATCCTCTAAAGCCTTTTCCAGCTTATTTATTCCATCCTTTTCAAATTCAATCTCAATCTCAATAAATGGTGCTCCTGCGGCTATAATATACTCAAGATGACGCGAATACTCATTTGGTTCAAAATCAATGCGATCATAATACTCCCTCCATTGTTGCATATCGTGATCTTTTTCAAACGCCTCTTCTTTTCGTTTATCCGATAGGGCTTTCAATTCACATATCTTGCTTACAACTGCCGAATAATAGTTGGCTATTTCTTCAACTTCATTTTCTTTGGCTCTGGTTTCCACAGCCTCTTTTATGGTTTCATCCAAAAATTCGCTCAAGTGTGAAACGCTTATTTTGTTTACTTTTCCAAGTGTGAAAATGACAATAGTGAGAAGAACTTGTTCCAAAACAAGGTCTTGGGCTGAATTGTAGTCACCATTTTCCCTTACTGCTTCATAAATTTCATCAATTTTCCAATAATCTCCTTTGATAAAATCTTCAAGCGTCAAAATGGTTTCACCCCTATAAAAAGCCTCCAGCAATATGTGGACGCTCAACAAGTTTATTTCACTGCTAAAAACAAGGGATTGCATCTCTTGCAGCTCTTCTTTTTCAATTTCATCAATAGTAATCATATCTTTTACTTTAGTTTACTTTTTGTTATAATTCAAGCAAGTAAAATACCTATATGGAAAAGTATTCATTTGAAAAGGCACAAAATGAGGCATATGAAATAAGGGGCAAGGCTCTTGATTTGAAGTCGGAAAGAAATGAAAGCGGAGAGCCTTCCAGCAGTGATTATGCTCAATCAGAACTGACATTGCAAAAAGAAAGAGAGGATCAAGAAAAAACAGATGGTGAAAACCTTGCTAAGTTGCGAGAGAATTTTTTAGGGAAAAAAGAAAATAGTGAAAGTGATAAAAATTATCAAGAAAATACTAAAAGATACGCTCCTGAAATTGAACAATATGTTGAAAATAAGGCAGCAAAAGGCGTGCCAGAATTTTATCAGGCGGAGTATAAAGAAGTAATTCAAGAGCATTTTAGGCAACTGCAGGAGTATCCAATTGAAAAAAATTGTAAACTATCGCTCGTTTTGCCTGCTTATAGAGAAGAGCGGGTTATTATTGAAACACTTGAGTCACTTGAAAACCAAGCAGGAGTTGATCCTGATGAGTTTGAAGTGTTAGTTGTTGCGAATTATCCAAAAAATAAAAAACCGACAATAAACGAATACGATGAAAAAGGGCTCAAAACTGGCGAGCACTTAGACAGAACGAAAGAGATGGTGGAAGAATATAATAAAAAATCTAAAATCAAAATTTTAGTGGTAGAGCAAGATTTTCCAGAATTTTACACTAATGAAAAGGGTCAACAAGAGAAACTTGCAGGCGTTGGTATTGCTACAAAATTAGGAATGGATATTGCCCTGATGCGTCAACAAGGAAATCCTCAAGTGATTGGTTATTATGGGGCAGATACTATTTTCAATCAGAATTGGGTAAAGGAATGTCTTAGTGGCTATGCTGCAGAAGATGTGGATGCTGTTCGTGGTAAGCAAGAGGGAACAAAAATTGACAATAGAGTTGAAGATGAGCACGGTTTACACATACTTACAAAAGAAAATCTTGGTAAAATTACAGAATTTGAAGGCAGAAGATATAGATATTATCATAAACTCAAAAGTATAATCAACAAGGAAGCGGTTGCTAATGGGAAGGACATCAAAAAACAAGCTCACGGAGTTGCAACTCAGACCGCTGGAATGTATGCCCACATTGGAGGTATGAACATAAAAACTGGCGGTGAAGATATTGCCAATGCTCAAACTATTTCTGAAAGTGGAAAAATAACTGATAATAATAAAATGTTGGCAACTGCGGTTGGTAGAATAGAAAAACCACGCACGGTAGGCGGAAGTTATACGCGTGGATTATGGGATATGTATAGAGCGTTTCAATATGGGGAAGAAAATGGCGATGGATTTTCACTTGATAATAATGGAAATTTATTGGTTTATGATCCTGAAGATTATAGAAACAAAGAGAATGCGATGAATGAAATTCAGAAGTCACTTGAAGATTTTTATACCCAAGGATTGTTAGAAGATAAATTGAAAGAACTTTTTAGTTCAGAAGAAATTGCTATCCTACAAGAAGCTAAAAGTAATAGCGATGGCAAATATAAAGAATTTTTGAATATCGCCACTAAATCATTGCAGGAAGTTTTTAGAAAAAGATTTGATGAGGCATATTCTTTGAGGCGTATTAGCATTGAAGAGGCTGAAAGAAAGCTGGCTGCTTTCTAAATTTTATCAAAATCCAAATAATGATTGGTTCGCTTGCAAATCAAAAGTATTCAAAAATAGTTCTAAATCTTCCCTGAATTTGAGCGATTTCAGTTCCAAATACAACAGATGAGTGGAGCCAAATATTAAGTTTTTCAAGCGACTGATTTCTATTCGTGAGGAAAATCCTGAGAAAAGAGAAAAATCATCACGGATAGTGGTGATTTTTTATAAATCTATTAAAACATATGAAGCTATTTCATCTTTTTGCGAAGCAAACAGGTACGCGTCCTGTTCATGTTACCATTCCGAAGAGGTATGTATATTTTTGGGAGATTGGACATTATTTGTCAGAAAGATATGAAACATATTCCATTGATTGTTTAGATCTAAATACAAGTATTTTTGATATAGGAAAACAAGTGCTTCAGGAAAAGCCAGACCTTGTCGTATTGTTGGTTCGGATTGAAAATTTAAAACAGACGCATAAATTAGCATCTTTTTTAAAAAAAATCGTTCCCTCGACAAAATTATTAGTGTATGGTGATATTGTTAATTTGCTTCCTGATTTATTCAAGCAGAATAATTTTTTTGATGCCGTTGTAGTTGATGGTGATTGGGAAGTATCGATTGATAATTACGCTCGATATTTATCTGGAGAGATAAAGGAGCCAGCCGGTGTTTTTGTTCATGAGATTGCAACTGAATTTCCGGGGAATTTTTTAAAAAACGACTGGATGTTTCCTAATGTAGATGAGGAAACAACAGAGCTTTATAACAAACTGAACAGGAAAAAACAGATTAGTTTCACGGTTGCTCGTGGATGCCCGTTTAATTGTCGTTTTTGTTTGTCTGTGAAAACTTTCGGCATTGCTGAGAGAAGGAAGAGTGTTGACGAAGTGTTGGCTTTTATGAATAAAAATAAGAGTCGTTTTGATAGCTTTAAATTATTTGCCCCAACATTTACTCTTGATAAAGTTTGGGTAAAACAATTCTCTGATCGTATAATCAACGACGGACTTCAGGTTTCGTGGACGGCAACAAGCCGAATTGATTGTCTGGATGATGAAGAAATGATTCGGAAGATGGCAAAATCTGGGTGTTATAAAATATCGGTGGGTATTGAAACCATTAATAATTCTTCGAAATTCTTAAAAAAAGAATTTTCACAAGAACAGATAGAGCGGATAGCTGGTTATTTTAACAAATATAAAATAACCTTAAAAGGTCTTATTATGCTAGGGGTTCCTGGACAAACAAGGGATGATATAAGAGATTTATTTGTGTTTATGGAGAGTAATAACATAAAAATTCGTCCTACCTCATATTCACCGTTAGATGAATTACCCGATTTTAAAAGAAAATCACTTAGTGATATAGAAGCGTTTGATAAGCTTACATACTATAAGTATGGTGTTTTTGGTCTTTCTGAGCAAGAGTATTATCGTCTGATTCTTGATCCATATTCATATAGAGATATCTTGATATAGTTTAGATTTTTTTATGTTTGAAATAAAAAAAATACATGGAGCAGAGGCCATACTTTTTCAGGGGAATAATGTGATTTTGGGAGTACAAAGATCTAGCCGGTGGGTTATGAGAGATGGCATATGGTATGCAACGATTAAAACTATTGGCGGAGAAATTTTACCACAAGAATCCTCATTTAATGCCTTACGACGAGAAATTATTGAAGAAGTGTCGTGGTTTCCTGCTAAGGATTTTGATGATATTTTTCGCGTTGAAACACCAAAGCTTCAATATCGGAAACAGCGGGACAGTACGGAGCATCAAGTCGTTTTGGAAGATGAGATGGCAGTTGCGGATGTGACTGTGAATTTTGATCAAGTTTCGTACTTACAGAATTCTGGTATAGAGCTTCACGGTATATTCTATCTTGTTCGCGTGAGTGAAGACGTAGAATTATTGCCAAATGACTTGCCTGCTCTTTGTATAATGCCTTTAGATGTTTTCTTATCGTTTGATTTTTTTATTGATTATCCATACTCGATGTTGCAGGAATATTTTAAAGAAAAATCAGTAAATAAACTTATTCATGATGATGGAATGTTTAGATTTATGATTCCTAATATTGTGAAAAAGATAATATGAATATACGGCTCGGCTTTTCAATTTCAGCTCATTATAGATTATTAAAGCGACCAGAAGATGTTGCTGAGCTTATCATTAGATTATATAACAGAACACGACGACCTGCCTCTCTCGAATTTTCCTTTTACGATTTGAAAAGTCTGAGTCTCTTTGTGGATGGATATCATTTAGCGAGACCACAGATTGAAATAGATCATATTGATGATGTCTCAATGCATTTCTTAAGAAAAGGCTTGACTATAGAATGTTTTGATCAGATAGCATCTCATGTGGAGGCTATTGCTCGAAAGTATGATATAAAAGATATAGTTATTCATTATGAAATATATCAAATGTTCAAGAAGCAGATATACTCTAGTTTTGTTGAAAAAGGATATTTGGTTCTTCTTGAAAATATAGATCGAAGAGAATTGTTTGTTCCTGAAGATAGTTATGTATTTCAAGATCAAAATATAGATGGAATAGTACTTGACCTTTGCCATTTTAATTTCATTAGTACGAACGATCTGAAGTCTTTTTTGGAGGAATATCCAGGGATTACTATTCGAGAAATACATTTTTCGTACCTGAATCATGAGATATTCCGAACAAAATCTGATGTTCAGTGGCTTGAGGAAAGACTAAAAATAGTAAGGGAATATATTGATGTGGATAAAACGCGATTTATCTGCGAGGGAACGGATAAAAAATCTACAAATTTAAAAGAATTAATGGACTTATTGTGTATAAGTAATACTCTAGTAAGAGAGAGTATGCAAGTATTATTTTTATAAATATTCTATGAATAATGAACAATTATATAAAAAAACATTGCAAAAGTTGTTAGAGAGTTCTGTACGAGAATTACGTCCTGATGTGGTTTTGTTATCAGGAGGAATCGACAGTAGCATTCTTGCGTATCTAGGAAAAATCGTTAATCCAGATATATGCGCAATTACTGTTGCGACACGTGGCAAAGAATCGCCAGATGTTTTTTATGCAAAAAAAGTTGTAGAGGCACTTGGTATTAAGAACCATATTATTGCTGAGATAGATCCAGAAGAAATTGAACAAATTATCCATGACGTCGTTGTTGGATTGAAGAATTTCAATATTTTTTGGGTTTCTGCTGCCACGGTTTTATATAAGGGTTTATCTGTGGCGCGGACGCATAATTTTCATACTGTATTGACAGGTGAAGGATCTGACGATCTCTTTGGGACGTTTCCTGTGATGCAAAATTGGAGATATTCATCAGAAGAACTCGTTAAATTTATATCAGTACGTATGCAGGACATCGATGTAATGACGAAGCGCATGGCTGGAATCGCTGGAATAAATATCGCGTTGCCGTTTCATGATGAGAATGTGGTTGATTTTGTTCTTAATCTTCCGTTGAATATTCGAACAAAAATTATCGATGGTGAAAAAATAACGAAATATCTCTTGCGTGAGACTTTTCGAGAGTTTTTACCATCAGATATTGTAAAGCGACCGCAAACTATGGCTTTTTCTGGCGCTTCTACATTGGAAACTTTTATGGAAAAATATGGGAAAAATGAAGTTGCAACATCCGGGATGATAGATAAAATAGATTTTGAAAATTCTTTTGAACAGTATCTTTTTTCCATTTATCAGAATGCTGGACTTTATCATCCTCAGAATTCGGGACTGATATGTATTCATTGTAAATCAGCGATGCGATCCAAGGACTCTGTTCACTGTGTGTCGTGTGGAACATTGCAGTATCATGGTGAAAAACTACCATTTTGATTTTTTGTATGAATAAAATATATTTCTTTAGCATGCTGTATAAATTACAGGTGGCCGAGTAAATTTTTCTTAGATAGGCTATAATATTGTTGGTTATTAGTTTGAAATTAAAAGAATTCCTAATGGATTTTTTATATACGGTGCATACCTTGCAAAAAAATTTTGATCAATAATAAAGATTGAAGAAGTATTGAAGAAATGATTTTCATTTTTAATTTCTCATCAAAATGATTTCCTATAAAAAAATTCTTTTTGTTTTCTTTCTCATACTTCTCGGAGGAGTGGTGATATTTCTTCGGGGAAATGATTCTGAGAATAGTGTGTTTTCGGAGAATGAATTGGGATCAAGTGAACAATCTCCTGTCGTCACTGAAACGGAAATAGCACCTGTAGCAACAGAAGATATGGGAGATAAAAAAAGTGATACAAAAGAATTCCATTGCACACAAGAAAAGCCAGTGGGTGCTCGTGAGTATGAGAAGGTCGGCGATACAGTTGTACGGTATGCTACGGTGCTTACATGGTCTACTTCAGGTGAAGCGAGATTTTTCTATTATGATCCAGAGAAGAAGACTGCGGATAATAGGAGAGGAAATTGCAATTGGTTTTTTGCAGATTCAATTATTCATGGAGTAAGTCTGGATAAATTCCTTGATCATCTCAACGAGTATAAAGACTATGCTATCAAAATAGTTGGTATGAAACGAGAAGATGATTGTGGATATTATCAAGTCAATAATGATGCTAATGAATGTCTAGAGAGTATAGCGATAAAAGAAATGATTCCTATTCATAAGCTTGGAAATTAATGTCTTTCATCTATCTTTCTATTTGGATTAGTAGAGCGAATAGGAAGATATGAAAAACTAAAAAACAAGACTGTAAGCCTTGTTTTTTGTTATTCTAAGCAGATTTTGGACTGTGATATACTGCAAGAGTAAAAGTATAAATTACTGAAGATTACGTTTATAATTCGAATTTTGGGACTCTTCTTATGGCAACTCATTCCATGAAACTTGCGAAAGGTCCTTTTGATAAAGTTGTCAGCGGACAGAAGATAATAGAATCCCGTCTTTTTGATGAAAAACGACAGAATATCAATATCGGAGATGAGATTGAATTCTCTCAAAATGATGATCCGACAAAAGTGGTGAAGACAAAAGTGAAAGCACTTTATCAGTATGACTCATTTGAAAAACTTTTTTCAGAATTCCCGACAGAATATTTTGGTAGAGATTCCAAAGAATCTTTACTCGAAGAAATCAATCAATTTTATTCGAAAGAAGAACAAGAGAAATATGGAGTGGTTGGGATACGAATTGTCTTGCAGGGATAAAAAATGTCTACATATTATGTATATTCAATAATTTATTTCTCAATCGACTATCTTTCTTTACAAGAGAGATCTAGAATAGAAGAATGAGAAAGAGATAAATTTTTAAGAACACTGAAATATGCATAAACTTATTATCGTATGCGGATTACCAGGATCAGGAAAGACTGTGCTTGCCGATGAACTTTCGAGAAAAACTGGTATTGCTTGTCTACACAAGGATTCTATTAAAGAGAAGCTATTCGAAGGACTTGATATGTCTACACTTGAAGACAGTAAACGTATTGGGAAGCCATCAGTCGATGTGATGCTTTATCTTGCAGAACAGCAAATCGCAAATGGTGTTGATGTAATCATCGAGGCTCCTTTCAGTTTTCCAGGGGACTATGAACTTTTTTTGCAATGGAGAGACCAATACGGAATAAACCTCTATAGTATCATCTGCTCTATAGGGAGTGAAGAACGAAAACGAAGAGTTGAAACTCGTGAGCGTCATGGTGCTCATTTTGATAGTTCTCGTTCTCATGATTTTTTTCCGGAAAAAGAATATGATTATGTAGATATCCCAGGGAAACAGATTAGAGTATGTACTGATAAACCAGTAGCATATCTCGTTGACCAAGTAATTTCTGAATTACGTTGAGTAAAAATATTTAAACGAGAATCCTATGGGAACTATTATTGCAATTGGAGGAGAAGAAAAAAATAAATTAAGCACATAAACAGTGTATGAAAAAAATTGTTCAATTGTTTCAGTATTTCGGGAGATGGGTAGGTCGAATAATGAGTATTTTGATTTTTCTTTTTCTTTTTCCATTTCTTTTACCCGACTATATAAAGAAGAAAAAGTTTTCAAAGAGTTTTGCCTTATTTCTTTTTTATCCAAATGCTTTTGTCTTTTTTCTCATCTACTCCTTCTTTTTACATGTTATATTGCTCAAACTCGGCTATACAGATGCCGATGTTTTCAAATGGATAGCTCCACTTTCTAACGATCCAGCAGAACATTTTGGACCATTCTTTTTTACATTTTTCTTCCCGCTGATCGGTTTTTATGTTTATATTAACCACACTGAACAATGGGATATGAAGGCAATACGGAGAGAATTTGCGGAGTATATACCAACTAAAAAAGAAATCCATCATGCTATCATCGATAAATACGAACGTATAAAAAAGTGGAAGCGATTGTTAGGTTTTTTTCGAAAATATTTTTTGTGGACATTTATTTTAATATTTACTTTTTTTATTTTTGCTAATTTCGAATCGGGAAGGGTCACCCAGTGGACTAATATTTTTTTACCTTCACTCTTGTTCGCTCTAGTTTTGTCTCTTGTATTTACAATGGGGGCAGAAGAGAAGTATCAGAAACAAAAGAAAATCACTGATACATCTAAAAAGTAAACTTTTTATCTAGTAGATAAAGACAGTGAATAATGATATATTAAGTAAATAGGGAGATTGTTGTAATTTACTATAAAGAACGTGTATGGAATATCATCTCACAGTCAAGGGGATTATTCATCGAAGTGATGGAAAGATTTTGGTATTAAAACGTAATAATAGAGATGATCATAAACCAGGTATCTGGGAAACAGTCGGTGGTGGTATGGATCAGAAAGAAACGCCTCAAAAAGAACTTGTGAGAGAAATCCTCGAAGAAACCGGACTTACTATAGAAGTAGAAACTCCATTTAATGTGTTTACTTTTATAAAAGATACTGGAGAATTTAAAGTTGGTATTACATTTCTTTGCAAATATATTGATGGGGAAGTAGTACTTTCAGATGAACACAGTGAATATCGTTGGATTGATCCAAAAGAATTTTCGCAATTAGAATCAATTCCTTCGCTGTATGAAGAAATTGCTCGCTATGCATCTTTAAAATAAAATGCGGTAGAAGAATACAAATGAAAATAAAAAAGAGAATGTCTAGGCATTCTCTTTTTTTATGACAATCGCTTCCTCAGGTTGATCAAGAAATGCTTGTTTTTGCCTTCCGTATCGGATATCCAGAAGTCACAAGTGTAGCTCAATCACCCAAGAAAAATGTAGATGATACTCTACGAAAAAAAGATGAAAAGGAAGGAAAAAACTCATTTTTCTAATGTTTACTTTTGTAAATAAGAAGAAAATCTTTTTATGATATGAGAAGAAAGGTACTCTTGCTAAAAACTCTTTTGTGGTGTAGTATTCTTTTTCTCAGTTCTTCAACAATTTGGAGGAATATATCATGGACAGTAGTTCTTTGAAAAGTCTTTTTTTTGAAGTGATGGAAAATGTACTTGGGTTGTTTCCGGAACCTTCTCATTGTCATTCGGCAGTTGTAATCTTTTCGCATAAACAATCACATCTGAGTATCCCTGTTTTTATGGGAAAAAGAGGTATAAAATTTTTTTGCCAGATCAAAAAAAAATATCAGTTTGAGACTGTTTTTTGGCATCGGTTGTGTATGATACATCAGGGCACTTTTGAAGTTACAAATGATCAAGGAGAAGAAAGACTTTTTCCATTTCAGATGATATTGAATATTCATATATGGAAATATTTCCAAAGAGATATTTATACTGATTATTTGCGTTTTTTTCCGAAGATAAATAAGGAGCGATGGAAATATATTTCTGAAGCGTACTCTGTAGCCTATTTTCTCCACGAATTTCGTCATATTTTTCAAATGACAAATGGATATGATGGACTGCCTGTGTCAGAAGATCGGTTTCCATCGTTGACGAATGAGATTATTCCGCACGATAAGCTGAGG
>Ga0172374_1001620_pt1 | contig 14922 bp, 10 predicted proteins | sample LakKiv3m_FD_114536 | JGI IMG/M metagenome (GOLD analysis project Ga0172374, IMG submission 114536) | Freshwater microbial communities from Kabuno Bay, South-Kivu, Congo - kab_092012_10.3m | ecosystem: Environmental > Aquatic > Freshwater > Lake | place: Democratic Republic of the Congo... | reverse complement strand
CACAAGGATGATTGAGAGTGCTAACGCCACTTATCTGCTCCTACCTTCGATTGAGGGGTGAATATTACCGCGCCGCAAGGATTTAGATGACCCGATGGAACTTGCAGATACGGGCAAATTCTTCTGGATCAAGGCTTGCGCCACCTACTAGGGCACCATCTACATCGCCCTGGCGCATGATGTCGACGATATTGGCAGATTTAACAGAGCCGCCATAAAGAATTCGCGCGTTCTCCCCAATCTCATCGCTACCAATCTTCTTCAATTCAGCTCGAATCGCTGCACAAACTTCTTGCGCATCTTCTGGGGTAGCAGTCTTTCCAGTTCCAATAGCCCAGACTGGTTCGTAGGCAAAGACAATTTTCTTTAACTCTGGCTTATGTAAACCCTTAAGTCCAGCGCGAAGTTGGTTCAAGACATGGGCAACATGATTACCAGCTTCACGAATTGCTAACTCTTCACCAATACAAAATATCGGCGTCATCTCATTACCAAGAACAGCCTTGAGTTTTTTATTGAGTAACTCATCGCTCTCACTATGAACTGCGCGTCGTTCTGAGTGACCAACAATTACAAATGTGCAATCTAACTTCTTAAGCATTGATCCGGAGATATCGCCAGTAAATGCACCGGATTTTTCCGGGGAGATATCTTGGGCGCCATAAGTTATCCGGAGGCGGTCACCGTCAACGAGAGTTTGAACTGAGCGAAGATCGGTAAATGGCGGGATGATTGCAACGTCAACGGCATCAAAGTCTCGCTCTTCAAGAGAGTAGGCAAGTTTCTGAGTGACGGCGATTGCCTCAAGATGATTTAGATTCATCTTCCAGTTACCGGCCATCAAAGGTCTACGGCTCATCAACCTCTCCTCTCTCTTCGATCTAGCTAATTGGAACTTACAACCACTTTATTGCAGGGCTAACAAGCCCGGTAATTCTCTGCCCTCAAGATACTCGAGAGAGGCTCCACCACCTGTTGATATGTAGCCAAAGTCGTCATCTTTAAAACCTAAGGCCCGCACCGCTGCCGCAGAATCTCCCCCACCTACAACTGATAAGCCTTCTACTTTAGTTAGCGCCGCTGCTACTTGTTTAGTACCCTCTGCAAAATTGGAGAACTCGAAGACACCCATCGGGCCATTCCAGAAAACTGTTTTACATTTCTTAATCGCGTTGGCAAAAGCCACGCTACTTTCTGGGCCAATATCTAGACCCATCTGATCAGCCGGAATTGCATCAACTGAAACAACGGTTGGGCTCTCATTGGCAAACTTTGGTGCGACTACAACATCGGTTGGAAGCACAAGCTCCACTCCTCGCTCCTTGGCCCGGTTCAAAATCGCTTTAACAGTATTAATTGATTCGGCTTCAAATAGTGAAGTTCCGATTGTTTTGCCCTGAGCCGCTAGAAATGTAAAGACCATTCCTCCACCAATTGCCAAAACGTCTACCTTCTCAATCAAATTAGTAATGACTCCAATTTTGTCGGAAACCTTGGCGCCACCCAGAACCACCCCGTATGGGCGAAGTGGCGACTTAGTTAATTTTTCAAGAATTTCAACTTCAGCAGCTACAAGTTTTCCGGCAGCATGAGGAAGTAACTTTGCTAATTCATAGACAGAAGCGTGCTTACGATGTACTGCGCCGAAACCATCGCCCACATAGAAGTCCGCGTATTCCGAGAGCTTTTGGGCGAGCGTCGCACGCTCGCTCTCCTCTTTAGAAGTTTCCGCTGCTTCATAACGGATATTTTCGAGGAGCACAATTTTTCTAGGCGTTAGCTTGGAAATGGCTGCTTTAGCTGATGGTCCAACAACATCCTCAGCAAATAGAACTTCGCGCCCAAGTAATTCGCCAAGACGCTTACCGATTGGGGCTAGTGAAAGTTCAGGTTTGGGTTCACCTTTGGGCCTTCCGAGGTGAGCACAGATAACGACAGATGCCCCACCTGCAAGAAGTATTTCCAAAGTTGGAAGCGAAGCTCTTATTCGCCCATCGTCGGTTATGACTCGTTTGCCATCTACTTCCTTTAGCGGAACATTTAAATCGCAGCGAAGCAGAACTCGCTTACTAGCGAAATTAATTGAGTCGAGGGTACGAACCACTTTAATGGTGCGCTTTAGTTAGAGCTTTGCGCCGATGAACTTCATCAGGTCGACTAGACGGTTGGAGTAACCCCACTCGTTGTCATACCAAGCAGCAACCTTTGCTTGATTGCCAATTACTTTGGTAATTCCCGCATCAAAGATGCTTGAGTGCGGATCGGTAACGATATCTGCCGAAACAATCGGATCTTCGGTATAACGAAGAATTCCCTTTAGTGGACCCTCGGCTGCCTTCTTCATCGCTGCATTTATCTCAGCAGCAGTTACTTCTTTCGACAACTCAACGGTTAGATCCGTGATTGATCCAGTTGGGACTGGGACGCGAAGGGCGTAACCATCAAGCTTGCCCTTTAATTCCGGAAGCACTAGACCGATTGCTCTTGCCGCTCCTGTGGAAGTCGGAATGATGTTGGTGGCAGCAGAACGGGCACGACGTAGATCCGTATGAGGGAAGTCAAGAATTACTTGATCGTTTGTGTAGGCGTGAACCGTTGTCATGAAGCCACGCACGATGCCGAAATTATCATTCAGGACCTTCGCCATTGGCGCAAGGCAATTTGTAGTACAGGACGCGTTAGAGATTATCTTGTGTTTCGCAGGGTCATAAGCCGAGTCATTTACACCAAGAACCAGGGTCACATCCTCATCAGTTGCTGGCGCCGAAATCACGACTTTTTTAGCACCGCCATTTAAATGTTTAGCCGCATCAGATGCCTTTGTAAATCGCCCAGTTGATTCAATAACAATCTCTGCACCAACGCTAGACCAAGCAAGTGCTGCTGGATCTTTTTCGGCAAAAACTCGGATCTTCTTTCCGCCGATAGTTAAGGAGCTATCATCGGAGATTACTTCTTGATTTAAACGACCAAGAATTGAGTCGTACTTAATTAGATGAGCAAGTGTGTCGATACTTGTTAGATCATTCACTGCAACAATTTCGATCGGAGCATTTGATGCAAGAGCTGCTCTGAGAAAATTACGTCCGATACGACCGAAACCATTTATGCCTACTTTGACCATGACCACACCCCATTAAATTTAAGCTAGACCTGCAAATTTTTTGCCACAACTCTGTGGACTTGTGCGCAGTCTATCAGCGGGCATTATTTAAAATCTAATTGAGCAGATCAGGCGAGAGCCCAGCTTCGGTATCAGGGATACCTAGATCAGAGGCGCGCTTATCCGCCATAGCAAGGAGCCTGCGAATTCTTCCCGCAATTGCATCCTTAGTCATCGGAGGTGAGGCAAGTGAGCCAAGTTCTTCAAGGCTTGCTTGGCCATGGTTAATACGAAGTTCACCAGCATCTCTCAAATGTTTAGGAATGTCTTCACCCAGAATTTCCAAAGCTCTTGAGACTCGAGCTGATGCGGCTACAGCTGCGCGAGCAGATCTTCTTAAATTTGCATCATCAAAGTTTGCAAGGCGATTTGCGGTTGCACGAACTTCTCGGCGCATGCGTCGCTCTTCCCAAGCAAGTACGCTCTCATGAGCACCTAGCCGAGTTAGTAGCACGCCAATCGCATCTCCATCCCGTATTACTACTCGATCTACTCCTCGAACTTCGCGCGCTTTAGCGGTGATATTTAAACGTCGCGCTGCGCCAACAAGGGCAAGCGCTGCTTCTGGACCAGGACAGGTAATTTCAAGTGCTGATGAGCGACCTGGTTCAGTTAAGGAACCATGCGCAAGAAAGGCTCCGCGCCATGCTGCTTCAGCATCACAAACTCCAGCAGAAACAACTTGTGGTGGAAGGCCACGGACTGGGCGACCATTTGAATCAACGAGTCCAGTCTGGCGAGCAAGCGCATCGCCATCCTTAATTACTCGAACTAGATAGCGGCTCCCCTTTCGAAGTCCGCCTGCGCTAATTACAGCTAGATCAGATTCATGGCCGTAGATGTCAGCAATATCCTTACGAACTCTTCGCGCTGCCTGGGCAGTATCTAATTCAATTTCAACCATTATTCGCCCAGAAGAGAGATGCAATCCGCCTGCAAACCTGAGGATGGATGAGACCTCGGCCTTTCGGCAACAAGGTTTTGAGATGGAGAGTCGACTCAACTCATCTTTTACCGAAGAGGTCATCGCCACGAGCGTTATCTAATCACTTCCGATGAAAAAATGTTGCGGAAAACAGAACTTAATTTTCCTGGATCATGGTGATTACTGCCGGGAATTACTGCTAGATCTGCCACAATCAATGAACCTTCCATATCGTTGACAATTGACTGAAGTTCCTTTCCACTTTCGCCTCGGGCCATGATTGACTCATCTGCAATTGCGAAATCACACTTCAAATCTGGGGCATATTTTCTTATCAATTTGAGGTGATCTGCGGGCGAATAGCCAGCAAATTCATCACCCGATGCGTCTGGATTTGCATCAAGATTGAGAACAATTATTTTCCGGGCTTTCGCGGTGCATATTGCTTTTCTCTGTTCTTCCAAAAGTAAATGTGGCAATACGCTGGAAAACCATGAACCAGGTCCCAAAGTGAGCCAATCAGCGCTCGCTATAGCTTGCAATCCCTCGGGAGTTGAGCGCGCATCACTTGGTATCAGGGAAATATTCTCAAGACCACCTTTTCCGATTGCGACTTCTTTCTGACCTCTAATGACTTGTGTTCCTTGCCAATTACGAAATGTTCCCTCAATATCAAGCGGTTGTAGCGACATTGGGAGTACTCGGCCGACAACTTTCAAAAGAGCTCCCACTCTTTCTAACCCTTTGATTGGATCACCATCTCGATCCCATAGCGCGGCAAGTAAGAGATTACCTAGGGCATGTCCATTTAAATCGCCTTCTGAGGTAAATCGATATTGCATTAAGTCTGCCCAATTTCTTCCCCACTCATCATCACCACATAAAGCGGCGAGCGCCATTCGCAAATCTCCCGGAGGAAGTGAATTGAACTCTTCTCGCAATCTTCCACTTGAGCCACCGTTATCAGCGACTGTGACAAGTGCAGTTATATCTGGAGTTATATTACGTAAGGCCTTAAGTGTTGCTGCTAGCCCATGGCCTCCGCCAAAGGAGACTACTTTCAACGCTCTCTACCTAAATCGCGATGAATGGCATGAGCAGAAACTTCCGAGTCGCCCTTCAAATTTAGACCATTTAATCTCTTAGCCAACTCTTCAGCAACAGCAACGCTTCGATGTTTTCCACCGGTACAACCAATTGCAAGGGTGATGAATTTCTTACCTTCATGGAGATAGCCACGGGCAATACTGTCAAAGAGGGCAACATAGCGATCTAGAAACTCTGGAACAGCGCTTGCATTTAGTACCGCATCTGAGACTTCTTTATCTAGACCAGTCTTTGGCCGAAGTTCACTCTGCCAATGTGGATTTGGGATAAAGCGGCAATCCATAACTAGATCTGCATCTGCTGGTATCCCAAATTTGTAACCAAAGGAAAGTACATTCACCTTTAGCGCAGCCAGCGAGCCGCTTTGAAACAACTCGTTTATCTTCCGTTCAAGTTGATGGATATTGAGCTGGGAGGTGTCGACAACTAAATCTGCGCCTGCCCGCATCTCACGTAATTTTTCCCGCTCCCGTTCAATCCCATCGACTATCCGATCATTGCCTTGAAGTGGATGTGGCCGGCGAGAGGATTCGAAGCGGGTTATTAAAACCTCATCTGAGGCATCGACAAATATGATCTTTCGCGAGACCCCTTTTTCAACTAAATCAGCAAGAGACCTATTTAGATCATCGAAAAACTGTCGACCGCGAACATCGATAACAACCGCGATTGAGTCAGAGGTCCGCTCCGTCATATCTAGAACAGAGGAGAGCAAGGAAGGTGGAAGATTGTCGATTACATACCAACCTGAATCTTCCATTGAGTGGGCAACGGTCGAGCGACCGGCTCCACTCATCCCGGTTATTACTACAACTTCGCGAGCCATGGCTTCATCATGCTATCTATGTCAAGGATGTTCGATAATCTCGCCTGTTTGCGCATCTACCTCATAATTTCTAGCAAATTTAGCGAGGCTCTCAAAAATAGATTTAGCGGTTCGCTCCCCTATACCCGGAACTGCGGCAATCTCTTCGGCACTTGCTTTGCGAATGGCTGCAATCGAGCCAAATACCTCCAAAATAGCGTTTCTTCGCGTCTCACCAAGGCCGGCAATTTCATCTAGTAAAGATTCAAGCATCAACCTTGAGCGCTTAGAGCGATGGAAAGTGATGGCAAAGCGATGGGCTTCATCCCGGATTCGCTGCACTAGATAAAGCGCTTCGCTATTTCGTTTAAGAATTACTGGATAGCTTCTATCTGGAAACCAGATCTCTTCAAGGCGCTTAGCAAGACCTACGAGCGCAACATCAGTTATCCCAAGCTCAGCTAGAGCGCGCGCTGCTGCATTTACCTGTCCGCGTCCACCATCAACGATTACAAGTTGTGGCGGATAGGCGAAGCGTGGACGTGCGCCACCTTCTGCGGCAATCTCCTCAAGATCAAGCTCTTTCTCTTCTAGATATCTCTTAAATCTCCGAGTGATTACATGGTGCATTGCCCGGGTATCGTCAAACTTTTCTTTATCATCAATTCCAAATCGGCGATAATCAATCTTCTTCGGTTGACCATCTTCAAAGACCACCATTGAGGCAACTACCGATGTTCCTTGAATATTTGAGATATCAAAGCACTCGATTCTTAGTGGTAGCTCATCTAGTTCCAAGGCCTGGGCGAGTTCTTCCAGAGTCCGCCCTGATACAGCGGCATCATTTGCGCGCTTACTTAGGAATTGAATGAGGGATTGGTGGGCATTGCGTTTTACAGTCTCAAGAATTTCTACTTTCTCACCTCGTTGCGGATGTGAAATAGCAGTCTTCTCCCCTGAGCGCTCCAATAAGAGAGCCTCGAGCGCTTCGCCCTCGGCTACCTCTTGATTTATGTATATCTCTCGTGGGACTTCATATTCACGATAAATCAACTCTAGGGTCGCTGCTACAAGGTTCTCATCTTCGGGCAATTTAGTTCTATCGATAATCCATGAGCGCGATCCGACCACTCGTCCACTTCTTACCCGAAAGAATGATGCAGCCGAGTGCGTGATGTCATCGTGAAGTGAGATGAAATCTGCTGATATTGAATCTGAGATCGCAGCTTCTGTCGATTCATTTGCAAGTTCTAGCGCTCTAAGGCGATCTCGAATTTTGGCGGCTCTCTCAAATTGTTCAGCCTTTGAGGCACGCTCCATCTCTTCTTTAAGTCTTGCTTCTAGGTCAGCACCACCGCCCTCCATAAAATCTGTTAACTTGGAAATCAGCACTCTATGTTCACTACTATCAATTCGACCCACACACGGTGCCGAGCACTTTCCAATATCTCCTAGGAGACATTGACGTTTACTTTTCTCGGCCCGTTCAAAATTGCTCTTGGAGCAGGAGCGAATGGGAAATAGCTCAAGTAACAGATCAAAAGTAGTTCGAAGCGCCCAAGCATGAGCAAATGGTCCGAAGTATTTGATTCCCTTCTGTTTGGCTCTTCGCGTAATGAAGAGACGTGGAAATTCCTCTTTAACACTTATCGCGAGGAAGGGATACGACTTATCGTCACGGAATTGGACGTTAAATTCAGGGCTCTCCTCTTTTATCCAACTGAACTCAAGTTGTAGCGCCTCAACTTCAGAATTAACTACGGTCCAATCAACCCGGGTTGCGGCATGGACCATGCGGTCTGTTTTCTCTGGAAGGTTCTTCTGGAAATATGAATTTAGGCGATTCTTTAGTGAGCGTGCCTTTCCAACATAAATGACTCGATCGGATTCATTAAAGAATCTATAAACACCTGGCTCATCCGGAACCCCTGTAGGGCGATAGCTATTTGGATCAGCCATAACGGGGTTACTTTGTTCGCTTTAGCGTCTCAGCTAGAAACTTTCCGGTGTAGCTAACTTTATTCTTTGCTACCTCTTCAGGGGTTCCTACCGCCACTACTGTTCCGCCGCCAGATCCGCCTTCAGGTCCTAAATCAATGACCCAATCTGCAGACTTAATTACATCAAGATTGTGCTCAATCACTACGACTGTGTTTCCGGTGTCAACTAGGCGTTGTAAGACACCTAGTAGCTTTCGAACATCTTCAAAATGAAGTCCGGTTGTTGGTTCATCAAGTACATAGATTGTTCTACCGGTTGAGCGCCGCTGTAATTCAGTAGCTAATTTCACCCGTTGCGCTTCACCGCCGGAGAGGGTGGGAGCAGATTGCCCCAACCGAACATAACCAAGTCCGACATCGCCTAAAGTTTTCAAATAACGATGAATAGCTGGAATTGATTCAAAGAAATCGGTTGCCTTTTCAATCGGCATATCGAGGACTTCAGCTATGGTCTTGCCTTTGTAATGTACTTCGAGCGTTTCACGGTTATATCTAGCGCCATGACAGACCTCGCAGGGAACATAAACATCAGGTAAGAAGTTCATCTCAATTGTGATCGTGCCATCGCCAGCACAGTTCTCACACCTTCCACCTTTAACATTAAATGAAAAACGCCCCTGTTGATAGCCGCGAACTTTTGCCTCACTTGTTTCGGCAAAGAGCGCGCGAATCTTGTCAAAGACTCCGGTATATGTCGCCGGATTGGATCGTGGAGTTCGCCCGATTGGCGATTGGTCTACATGAACAACCTTGTCTAGATTCTCAACGCCAGTTACGGTGCGATGTCTTCCTGGGACGATTCGAGCGCCATTTAACTTGTTAGCAAGAACTGAGTAGAGAATGTCATTAACCAAAGTTGACTTTCCAGAACCGCTAACGCCAGTGACTGAGATAAATAGCCCTAACGGGAATGTGACATCAATCGACTTAAGGTTATTTTCCTTAGCCTCTTTAACAACTAGCGATTTCTTAGAGTTAACTGGACGGCGCTTTCTAGGAACCGAGATGGTCGAACGCCCCGAAATGTAAGCCCCGGTTATCGACTTTTTTGAGGAGGTAAGGCTTTCAAAATCTCCCGAAACCACAATTTCGCCACCATGTTCACCGGCGCCTGGGCCGATATCAACAATCCAATCCGCAGTTCTAATTGTCTCCTCATCATGTTCAACCACAATTAGAGTATTTCCAAGATCGCGCAGATGAGTTAGCGTCTCAATTAATCTGCGATTGTCTCTCTGGTGAAGGCCGATACTAGGTTCATCTAATACATATAGAACTCCGACCAACCCAGAACCAATCTGGGTAGCAAGGCGAATTCGTTGCGCCTCACCTCCCGAGAGCGAGGCCGCTGCCCGTGCCAGGGTTAGATATTCAAGACCTACATCAAGCAGGAATCCAAGGCGCGCATTTACTTCCTTCATCACTCGTTCTGCAATCTTTGCCTCGCGCGAAGCTAACTTGATTTCCTTGAGGAACTTGGCGCACTCATCAATTGAAAGTTCACAGATCTCTGCAATGTTCTTTCCGCCGACAGTGACTGCAAGTACTTCGGGTTTCAGCCTTGACCCATTACATACCGCACAGGGAGTCTCGCGCATATACGCTTCATATTTCTCACGGCTATAGTCACTTTCAGTTTCGCCATGGCGCCGCTCGATAAACGGGATTACGCCTTCGAATCCGGTTGAATAACTACGAACTCGGCCATATCGATTCTTGTACTTAACATGCACTTCATATTCATAGCCTTCGAGAATTGCAGTTTTGGCTTTTTCGGAGAGGCGCTTCCACGGTGTATCCATTGAAAACTTCACATCTTTTGCAAGTGCATCAAGTAAGTTATTGAAATACTCGGCGCTCTGGCCACCCGCCCATGGAGCAATCGCTCCTTCATTTATCGAAATTGAGTCATCTGGGATGACTAACTCCTCATCAACCTCAAGCTTTGATCCGATACCTGTGCACTCGGGGCAAGCACCGAAGGGAGAGTTGAAGGAGAAAGATCGTGGCTCCATCTCTTGGAATGAGAGTCCACAATCATGGCAGGCCAATAGTTCGCTATAGGTGCGCTCGCGCTCGCTCTTCTCTTTCACATCTACAAACTCAAGAGTCACTAAACCATTCGCAAGGCGAAGAGCAGTCTCTATCGAATCAGTTAACCGTTGCTTTGAATCTGCTTTGGCAGTTAAGCGATCAATCACAACTTCGATGGTGTGCTTCTCTTGTTTCTTTAACTTTGGAGGTTCGCTCAGTTGGATAGTGACACCATCTACGCGCGCCCTTGAATAACCTTGAGCGAGCAAGTCTTTAAAGAGATCAGCAAACTCACCCTTTCGTGCACGAATCATCGGTGCAAGGACTTGGAATCTAGTTTCGGGCGCTAGCGCAAGAATCTGATCGACAATGTTCTGTGGGGTCTGTTTGGCAATTGGTTTCCCGCACTTTGGGCAATGAGGTTTTCCAGCTCGAGCAAATAACAATCTCAGGTAGTCATAGACCTCAGTGATCGTTCCTACCGTTGACCGTGGATTTCGATTTGTTGATTTCTGATCAATCGAGACGGCCGGCGAGAGCCCCTCTATGAAATCAACATCAGGTTTATCCATCTGGCCAAGGAATTGGCGGGCGTAGGCCGAGAGCGATTCAACATAACGCCTCTGTCCCTCCGCAAAAATTGTGTCGAAAGCAAGTGAAGATTTTCCCGAACCAGATAGACCTGTAAAGACGATAAGAGAGTTTCTGGGTAGATCTAACGAAACGTTTTTGAGATTATGTTCGCGCGCACCACGGACGACTAACCGCTCAGCGCTCACTTGATCCCACCTTCATCCATACTTCTTAACTCTCGTTTTAACTCTTTGATTTCATCGCGCAATCTAGCTGCCAACTCAAATTGAAGTTCAGCAGCTGCGCTTCTCATCTGCTCGGTCAAGGATTCAATCAAACCGAGCAATTCAGCGCGGGGTAAGGCTACGAGTGACTTGGCATGGACGCCAACTGGAGTTTCAGAGATACCTTTTCTCCTTCCGCTACCTAGCAGGCTATCTGTATCTTGACTCTCCTTCTCAATCAGGTCAGTGATATCAGCAATTTTCTTACGAAGTGGCTGTGGGTCAATACCCATTGCCTCGTTGTAAGCAACTTGCTTTGCCCGGCGACGATTAGTTTCATCAATCGCATTTCGCATCGAGTCGGTTAAGTTATCGGCATACATATGAACTTCACCCGAGACATTTCGTGCGGCGCGACCAATAGTTTGGATGAGAGATCTTGTTGACCTCAAAAACCCTTCTTTATCTGCATCGAGGATTGAGACTAGGGAAACTTCAGGCAGATCGAGGCCTTCGCGCAATAGATTTATTCCAACCAGAACGTCATATTCACCAAGGCGCAGTTCCCGAAGTAATTCGACTCGGCGCAAGGTATCAACCTCGGAGTGGAGATATCTCACTCGAATTCCGGCGCTTGAAAAATAATCGGTTAAGTCCTCGGCCATCTTCTTAGTCAGAGTTGTAACAAGCACTCTTTCATTTCGCTCGGCCCGAGCATTGATTTCGACCATAAGATCATCAATCTGATTCTTTGTGGGCTTTAAGATGATTTTGGGGTCAATTAACCCCGTGGGGCGAATAACTTGTTCGACAAAGACTCCGCCAGCTTTCTCTAGTTCATATGGCCCAGGAGTAGCAGAGAGATAAACCTTCTGAGGGGTACGGTCTAAAAATTCATTGAAGGTAAGGGGCCGGTTATCCATTGCGCTGGGCAACCTAAATCCATGTTCTACCAAGATTCGCTTTCGCGAAGCATCTCCCTCATACATCGCGCCTATTTGTGGCACCGTAATGTGGGATTCATCAACGACACATAAGAAATCTTCTGGGAAATAATCAAGTAAGCAATTCGGCGCAGATCCGGGAGCACGACCATCAATATGACGGGAATAGTTCTCGATTCCGGAGCAGAATCCGAGTTGAGCGATCATTTCAAGATCAAATTGGGTGCGCATCCGAAGGCGCTGGGCCTCAAGTAACTTATTAGAGCGCTCTAACTCCTTTAATCTAATTGCAAGTTCAGCCTCGATATCTGTCATTGCGCGTTTCATCGTGGTGGGGCTTGCTGAATAGTGAGTAGCAGGAAAGATGAAAACCTCTTTCACATCACTAACAATCTCACCGGTAAGCGGATTTAAGGTTGTAAGTCTTTCGATTTCATCGCCAAACATTTCGATTCGAATTGCAAGCTCTTCATAGACCGGGATGATTTCAACGGTATCGCCTCGAACTCGAAATGTACCGCGCTCAAAGGCCATGTCATTGCGCTTATATTGAATATCCACAAACTTGCGTAGTAGAGAGTTTCGCTCGATTGAATCGCCCACATTTATCCGCACCATGCGATCGATGTATTCCTGTGGCGTTCCCAAGCCATAAATACATGAGACTGTTGCTACAACGACGACATCGCGTCTTGTGAGAAGTGAATAAGTAGCTGAGTACCGAAGTCGTTCGACCTCTGAATTTATTGATGCATCTTTCTCGATAAAGGTATCAGTCTGAGGAACGTAGGCCTCAGGTTGGTAATAGTCGTAATAAGAGACAAAATATTCAACAGCGTTGTTGGGCAAAAGTTCACGAAATTCATTTGCCAACTGTGCAGCTAGCGTCTTATTGGGCGCCAAAACGAGAGTTGGCCGTTGGACTTGTTCAATCAACCAGGCAACAGTTGCAGATTTACCCGTTCCGGTTGCTCCAAGGAGAACTACATCGCTCTCCCCCCGATTGACTCGGTCGGTTAGATTTGCAATTGCACTTGGCTGATCACCGGCTGGTTTGAACTCACTTATTACTTGAAACGGACGATCCGCTCGGGGCGTTGTAGTTACAGCTCGAGTCATCGACTACTTCGCGGAAGGATTTCGCGCTCCCAGACTTCTAAAACCTTTCGCTCGAGCTCCTCGATGCTGCCATTGTTTTCAATCACGATATCTGCGATAGAGGCGCGTTGCTCATCACTTGCCTGGGCCGCGATTCTTCGTTCAATCTCATAGCTCTTGAGGCCGCGCTCAGCTAAGCGCGCTCTGCGCTTCTCAAGTGAGGCGGAAACTGTAATGACAAGATCAAACCGACCTTGCCCATTTGTCTCAAATAGAAGCGGAATCTGATTTATTACAACACCATCTTGCGGAGTGCGTGCCGCAATGCGAGTAGCAATCTCTCTGACTCGCGGATGAATGATCGCCTCTAAGTCTTTGCGAGCTACTTCATCTTGGAAAACAATCTCGGCCAACTTTGAACGGTCGATTTCCCCGCCAGAGAGAATTGAATCGCCAAACCTTGCTACAACTTCATCAAAACCTGGGGAACCTCGCTCAATTGCATCGCGCGCAAGTTGATCAGAGTCAATTACCACGGCGCCTAGCCCTTCAAAAAATTCTGCGGCTAATGACTTACCCGAACCGATACCGCCGGTTAGAGCAATTGATAACATCGAGGCTTCTCCAAGTTACTTAAGAGTGTAATTTCCAATAATGCAAGAACTGGGCCAGAATAAATCTGACCCAGTTCTCATTTACAACTACTCTGCTTGTGTGCTGGCGCCATCTTCTGCAGGTTCAACTGCAGCTGCGGCAGCATCAGCAGCTTGAGCTTCAGTTTTCTGCTTCTTATGAGCGAGGAAGCGAGCTTGCGCCTCTGCGTATTGACGTTCCCACTCTTCTTTCTGAGACTCATATCCAGGTTTCCACTCTTGTGTCTGTGGGTCGAAACCTTCTGGATAAATGAAGTTACCACTCTCATCGTAACGAGCAGGCATTCCATACTGAGTTGGGTCAAAGGCTTCGACTGGGACGTCATGTCCTTCGTTAGCCTGCTTTAGGGAGAGCGAGATACGGCGACGCTCTAGATCAATGTCGATGATCTTTACAAATAGTCGATCGCCAACTTGAACTACCTGTTCAGGAATCTCTACATGGCGCTCTGCCAACTCGGAGATGTGCACTAGACCTTCGATGCCATCGAACACTCTGATGAAAGCACCGAACGGGACTAGCTTGGTTACTTCTCCAGGAACAACCTGATTGATTGTGTGAGTTCTAGCAAATGCTTGCCATGGATCTTCTTGAGTTGCCTTTAGTGAGAGTGAGACGCGTTCACGTTCAAAGTCCACTTCAAGAACTTCGACAGTTACCTCATTTCCGACTTCAACTACTTCTCCAGGGTGGTCGATGTGTTTCCAAGATAGTTCGGAAACGTGGACAAGACCATCAACGCCGCCGAGATCTACGAAGGCACCGAAGTTAACAATCGAAGATACAACGCCAGAGCGAACCTGACCTTTTTGAAGTTGATTTAGGAATGAAGTACGTGACTCGGATTGTGACTGCTCGAGATATGCACGACGCGAAAGTACAACATTGTTGCGATTCTTATCTAATTCAATAATTCTTGCTTCGACTTGCTTGCCAATGTAAGGCGTTAGATCGCGAACTCGACGCATCTCAACAAGTGATGCTGGGAGGAAGCCTCGTAATCCGATATCGACAATCAAGCCGCCTTTGACGACCTCGATAACAGTTCCAACGACAACTTCATCGCGCTCTTTCTTGCCTTCAATTTCGCCCCATGCTTTTTCGTATTGGGCGCGCTTCTTAGAGAGGATTAATCGTCCTTCTTTATCTTCTTTCTGTAGAACGAGCGCTTCAATCCGCTCGCCAACTTTTACAAGTTCGCTTGGATCTAAGTCATGGCGAATCGAAAGTTCGCGCGAAGGAATAACTCCTTCGGTCTTGTATCCAATATCTAAAAGGACTTCGTCGCGATCTACTTGGACGACTATTCCTGAGACTAAATCACCATCATTGAAATTCTTTATTGTGCCTTCGATTGCTGCAAGAAAATCTGCTGCTGTTCCAACATCGTTAAGT
>Ga0172374_1001618_pt1 | contig 14948 bp, 9 predicted proteins | sample LakKiv3m_FD_114536 | JGI IMG/M metagenome (GOLD analysis project Ga0172374, IMG submission 114536) | Freshwater microbial communities from Kabuno Bay, South-Kivu, Congo - kab_092012_10.3m | ecosystem: Environmental > Aquatic > Freshwater > Lake | place: Democratic Republic of the Congo... | reverse complement strand
TGCAACTGTCGCTGTCGCGCCTGGGACAACTGACGCCGCTGCAGGCGTACCGGATGGGCGCGGGCCTGGGGATCTTCGACGGCCTCAAGAACGATGCCCCGTGCCCGCGACACAGCCACCGTGCGCGAGGCGCGGGGAGAAGCGAACCGGCCGGTGGTGTGATCGGAACACACGCGGCCCGGCCGACGCCGCGAGCCGCGTGTCTCAACGCGCCCGGCGCCACATCCCTCAGTCTCCAGCCGCGCTGAACGCTCCGTCTTTGTTCACGCTGACGCTCGCCTGCGTGTAGGAGGCCTGCCAGCAGGTGCCGTCGCTGGCCTGCAGTTGCACACGCAGCGGTACCGAAACCGGCAAGGACGGTAACCGCAGATTGCTGCCCTTCGCCTTGACTATCAGGCTCGACCTCCCGCCCAGGCCGCTCTTGAAGACGATGTCGGTCACGCCGTCGTGCAGCGCGCGCGGATCCTCGAACTTGAAGCCAGTCCCGTGCTTGGTCTGCCTGAGGGCGCGCCAGCACGGCTCGTCCTTCTTGCAGGTGCCGCCGCCGGGAATCAGCAACTCGGAGGTCAGATGCACAACGTCGCTGCTCTCGTCGTAGACGCACACCGCGTAGCTTCCGCCGCTGGTCGGCGCTCCGAAGTCGGAAGCCACCGAATCCGGGGCCGAAGCGATCTTCCATACCAGCTTGCGACCGCCGTGGCCGTTGTTCTTGATCGTCAGCGGCGACTTGCCGGACTTCAGTGAGACCTTGCAGGCCTCGACGGGCTCGGCGCTGCACTTGGCGGCCGCGACTGCGCCGTACCCGAACGCGTATGGAACGCCCGCGTACGCTCCCTGCTCGGGAACGATCCGAAGCGTGTAGGACTTGCCGACGTACGCCTCGACATCGAGTGCGACCGCACCGCTCGACGCCGCGCCAATCTGGGGCAGTACCGACGGTGCCAGGTAATACGTCTCGGGATCGGGAGTGAAGCGCAGCATCGGGTCGAGGTCGGAGGCCGCCTTCGCCACCGTGCGGCCATCGTCGTCGACGATCTGCACGCGCAAGGGGATCGGCATTTCGAACAGCAAGCGGTGCTCGATCAACGGCGAGCTCCACGATGAACAGCCAGACGGCAGGCAGCTCGGGATCAGCACCTCCAACGGGGACTGCACATCGTCGAACTGAAGGTTGCCAACGAGAATACTCCCATTGCCGGCGACGAGCGCCGCCCAGTCGTCCGCGTCACAGCCCCAGCCGCGGCCATTGCCGTTGGGATCGGCCTGATTGCGGTTGCGGACGTCGGGACAGTTGTCCGAGGAGTCGGGCACCGTATCGCCGTCGCGGTCGTCGTCGCATGCGTCGCCGAGGCCGTCGCGGTCGAGGTCGCGCTGATCGGCGTTGGCGTAGCCGGCGCAGTTGTCGCAGGCGTTTCCGCATCCGTAGCCAGGGTGCGTCGGCGCGAGCCGGTCGGCGCAAATCAGCGAGTCGCCGTCGGTGTCGGCCTGATCGGCGTTGGAGCGGTTCGGACAGTTGTCGGCGCCGAACGCCGATGCACTGCAGCCGCTCGGAGCACCGGCGGTCGGGCCGAAGGGACCGCCCAGGTTGCAGATGCCGTCGGCGTCCGCGTCGGGATCGCAGGCATCGCCGACACCGTCACTGTCTACATCGGTTACGACCGACGTCACCATCGTTGGACAGTTGTCCAGCGCGTCGCTCAATCCGTCGCCGTCGCTGTCCTGGCAGGCGTCGCCGACACCGTCGCCGTTGCCGTCGCCCTGAGCGAGGTTCCACACGCGTTGGCAGTTGTCGCGCGACAACGTGCCCCTGTTGCACTGCACTGCAACTCCGGGCGTTCCCGCGGCCAGCGGCCCGCCGGTGTCGCAGATCTGATCGTCGTCGTCGTCGCCGTCGCAGACGTCGCCGAAGCCGTCGCCGTCGTTGTCGGCCTGGTTCATCGACGGCGTCGAATCGCAGTTGTCGCGCGCGTCGGGAACGCCGTCGTTGTCGCTGTCGGCGTCGCTGACGTCCGCAGTCCCGTCGCAGTCGGAGTCGAGGGCATTGGTACCGAGGCCGACCACGGCAAACGCATTGACGACATCGCACATCGAGATCGGCGGATTCAACATCGCGGGCGGCCGCCTGTCGCCGACTCCGAGTATCGCGTTGATGAACTCATTGCGGACGTCGATCATCCGCGAACTGCTCGACAGTCGTTGGGTCATCATCCGGTACAGGTAGAATTCGGTGCGCGCGATCCCCAGCGGCTCGATGGTGACGCCGCGGTGAATGCCGCCCTGCGCCAGCAGGTAGAAGGCTTTATTGAGGATGCCGGAGTTGGTGTGCACTCCCCCCTTGTCACAAGGGTCCACGCCACCGCTCGGGCACTCGAGCTGCGGTATGTTGACGTAGTTGGAGTAGTGGTCGGGCTGCGGGCAGAAGGCGGTCGGATTGTTGTTGCACGCTGCAAGACAGGCCGTCGGGTTCGACATGTCGCGGATGCTTCCGCTGTCGTAGCCCCCGCAAGGCGTCGGCAGCGACGAGCCGTCGCCCAGAATCCAGTTGTCATAGCCCGCCGCGGCAACGCCGAAGAAGTCCGCGAGCGCTTCGGACACTGCTCCTGGCTCCCATTCGTAGGTGAGGTAGCACGAATCCTTGTCGACGGAGTGACCGTACTCGTGACCGAAGATGTCCGGCGTCATAACTCCGTCGCCGAACACCATGCAGACGTCGTTCGCCGCTGCGTTCTGCCACCCGCTGCCGACGTGACAGTAGGCTTCGACTTGTTCGTCCGAACCGTCGCTGCCGCGCCGCCCGAAGTGGCCGAGCCAGTAGTCGTAGGTGGCGATGGTGCGCTGGTACATCACGTCGCCATCGCGATTGCCGCCCGGGTAGCTGCCTGGGTAGTCGTCGGTCGGACCGTCCTCGGTGAACCACTGGTCGGAGGGATCGGACCAGGGCATCGACCAGCAGGTGTCCGAGGTGTCGTTGTTGGCGGTGTTCAGGTCGTAGTCGCGCGCGGTCCGCTCACGGTCGGAGATCTCGAGTACCTCGCCCGTGAACGCATCGACGTAGTAATCGGCGGTCGCGTCGTGTTGGTCAAAACGTGTGCCGCTGGCGACCACGCGCCAGCACAGACGCGGTTTTCCCGGCGGCGTGCGCAGGAATCCGGGATCGAAGTAGATGAGTTTGGTCGAACCCCTCAGGTTCGCTGCGGTCAGGAACTTGCCTTCGGTGAGCGCTGCCGCTTCGGCTTCTTCGGGTTCGAGCTGCGGGGTCTCGGCGATCTGCGGCGCCAGCGTGTTCCAGCGGCCGTGAGTGCCGACGACGTCGCGGTTTTCGCTCAGCAGCACGACGATCTCGCCGCCGACCACAGGCACCGAGCCGACCTTCTGCCCGAACGTCACCGCCGAGATCCCGTTCTCGATGGAAACTCGATCGAGGAACAGCGCCGTTCGCGGATCGCCGAGTTTGTACAGCGCGCGATAGGTGTCGAGAAACGCCAGGGCACCGGTCACCGGATCGTCGGCGGCGCCGCCGATCGGAATCTGCATACGGATCGAAGTCGGGATGCCATCTTCTATCCACGCCTGGACCGGTGTCAGCGAGGCGCTCTTCAAGTCGTCGAAGGCTGAGACCTGCTGGTCCTTGTCAAACGCGCAGATCGCGTCGCAGCCATCGCCGCTTTGCTGATTACCGTCGTCGCACTGCTCGCCGGCAACGATGTTCGGGTAGCCGTCTCCGCACGCAACCGCCGTGCAATCGCCGTCGCAGACTACGTTGTCGCCATCCTTGTCGCAGGTTTCCAGAACCGTGGGGCCGTCGACTCCGCACTTGGAACCTTGCGTGACCGCCTGCGTGCAGGCGATGCCGTCGCCGCACACATTCCACGTGCAATCGTTCTTGCAGGCATCGTCGTTGAAGACGTTGCCGTCGTCGCACTCTTCGGGCACCGACACCTTGCCGTCCAGAACATCGCACTCGGCCTGCGCCGACGTCGCCGCGACCAGCGCGACCAGAAGGAACGACAGGCACACGCCGCACGGCCATGCCGCGCCGAGCTCGCTCGCGGTCGCGCGCTGCACATAGACCGCCTCATCGCATGCGCGGCGATCGCGCCTCAGCCAACCGATTCCTCTCATGTCGTCAATCCCCCTGCGACGAGCGCGTTCCCTCCACGCTGCGTCGGGTGGCATCCTAACCGACGACCATCGGTGCGAAAAGAGGTTTGCCGTCATCTTTCGGCTGCGAGTCGTTCATCGCGGTTGAACGAGCGTTGCGACGCCGCCGGTGCCCGACCAGACCCTGACCCTGGACGCCAACGACCGGCAGATCTGTGCGCGAGGTACGCGCGTGGACCAGACTACCGCAGGCCCCGGCGACCAGTTCTGGAGCATCATCGGCCGCAGACACGTCACCTTCCTTGCACCACTACCGCTCAGCGTGCTGTTTCGTACCGTGATGCAGAGCTTCGCCGCTGCCACCGAGCCGCGCTCATCTCGCGCATGACTTCGTGCTATGCAGCAACCCGGGAGCGAGCACAATGGAAGAAACCATAACAGCGGCGGCGATCCAGATGGACGCGCGCCTCGGAGACGTAGCCGGCAATCTCTCGCGCGCAGAAATGCTGGTGTGCGAATCCTTCGGACGCGGCGCGCAGTGGGTACTGCTGCCTGAGTTCTTCACCAGCCCGGTGGGATATCACTTCGCGCTGCGGCACGTCGCGTTGCCCGCGGACGGCGCCGCGACCCGGCTGCTGTGTGACCTCGCGCGCAAGTACCACGGCGTGGTCGGCGGTTCGTTCATCACCGCCGAACACGGCGACGCGACCAACCGCTTCATACTGGCTGGCCCCGAGGGCCTGCTCGGTAAGCACGACAAGGATCAGCCGACGATGTGGGAAAACGCCTACTACGTCGGCGGCCACGACGACGGAGTCATCGAGACGCCGCTCGGACCGGTCGGCGCGGCGGTGTGCTGGGAACTGGTGCGAACCCGCACCGTGCGGCGGCTGCGTGGCCGCGTGCGCATGGTAGTGGGCGGATCGTGCTGGTGGACACTGCCGCAGTCGCCGCTGCTTAGCGCACTCTCGACGAAGTGGGACCAGACCAACCGCGAGATCATGAGATCGACGCCCGCGCGTTTCGCTCATCTGGTCGGCGCGCCGGTGATCCACGCAGCGCACTGCGGCAGCTTCGAGTGCCAGACGCCGGGCGCACCGTTCATGCGATATCGCTCGCACTACCTCGGAGAGGCGCAGATCGTCAGCGCCGACGGAACAGTGCTGGCCAGGCGGCTGCGCGAAGAAGGAGAAGGCGTGATAATCGCGCGCGTTACGCTGACCGCAGGGCAGGCGCCGGAGCCGCTGCCCGAGCGTTTCTGGATCCCCGATCTGCCCGCCTGGGCGCGCGCGATGTGGACGTACCAGAACGCTCACGGCGCGCGTGAGTACCAGCGCACCAAAGCCGCCGGCAGCTTCAACTGGCAGCAGCCCGGCTGGCAGCAGCTGTCGCCGGATGACGGACCTGTCAACGAAAGCTGACGGATTCGTCCCGAGCAGCCGGGCTGCGAGACTCGGCAACATCAGATGCACACGGCGAGGCCGTGAAATCCCCCGAGCACTTGGAGCGCCCGTCCGATGGCCCGCCCGGTAACATTCGCGGCACCTATCGAGGCCACACTGCACACGCCGCGCAGTGTCCTGAGCCGTAAGTTACTCGCCCAATCCGGCGCGGTCTCCCCGCCGACAACAACAGTGTCGCATTGGACGGCGGTTGCGCGCATCATGCCCCGCCATGGCCCAAGCACGACCACAAACGCGAGCCGAAGAAATCGCCAACTCGATCACCCACGGACTGGCGCTGCTCGCCAGCGTGTGCGCAGTTCCGTTCCTGATAATGGCCGACGCGAGGCGGCACGATCCCTGGCAGCTCGTGGGCGGCGCCGTGTTCGGCGTTTCACTGGTGCTGCTCTACGGCGCCTCCACCGTCTACCACGCACTGCCGCAGTCCAGAGCCAAGGAAATCTGGCGCCTGCTCGATCACTCGGCAATCTATCTGGTGATCGCAGGTACCTACACGCCCTTCACACTCGGAGCGCTGCGGGGACCTTGGGGCTGGTCGTTGCTCGCAGTGGCTTGGACGCTGGCGGCGGCCGGCATCGTCTTCAAGAGCACGATCGGGTTTCGGTTCCCGCATCTGTCGACCGGCATCTACCTGCTGATGGGATGGATGAGCGTACTCGCCGCCGGTCCGATGCTCGCGCACGTGGACACGAGCGGAATCGCCTGGCTGGTGGCGGGCGGTCTCAGCTACACGCTCGGCGTGGTGTTCTTCGCGTGGGAAGGCTTGTTTTTCGGCCACACCGTCTGGCACTTGTTCGTAGCTGCCGGCAGCACCTGCCACTTCGTCGCGGTGCTCGGCTCGGCCGGCGGAATCTCGTAGAAGAACCACCGACCCGGCACCAACGAAGGACTTGGAGAATACGCGTATGAAAGTGTGGATAGACGGCGCGATCGTCGACGGCGCGGAAGCCAAAATCTCGGTGTTTGACCACGGCTTCCTGTACGGCGACGGCATCTTCGAAGGCATGCGCGCCTACAACGGACGCATGTTCCGTCTCGACGACCACATGCGGCGCCTGACCGTTTCGGCGCGTGCGATCGGGCTGGAGTTACCCGGCGGCGTTGAGAACATTCGCGACATCGTGTTGAAAACGGTTGCGTCGACCGGGGCCAGCGACGCCTACATTCGCCTGCTCGTCACTCGCGGCCAGGGCCCGCTCGGTCTCGATCCGACCACTTGTGCCGACCCGCGTGTGATCTGCATCGTCGACACCGTCGAGCTGTTCCCGGCCGACAAGGCCGCCAACGGCGTCGACCTAGCCACCGCGAGTATGCGACGTCCAGGCGCCGACGTGCTCGACCCGCGCGTCAAGAGCCTCAACTACCTCAACAACGTGATGGCGAAACTCGAAGCCAAGCGCCGCGGCGTCGATGACGCACTGCTGCTCAACGCGGCCGGCAACGTCTCCGAGGCCAGCGGTGCCAATATCTTCGCGGTCTGCCGCGGCGTGCTCACGACGCCGGCCGCGACCGACGGGGTGCTCGAAGGCATCACACGCATGACGGTCCTGGAGTTGGCCGCCAAGCTCGGCATTCCCACGTGCGAACGCTCGATGGGAAGAATCGACCTGCTCGGCGCCAGCGAAGCGTTCCTTACCGGTTCGGGCGCACGCATCGTTCCGGTGCGCTCGCTCAACGGCGAGATTATCGGAGAAACGGTCCCGGGACTGCTCACCGTGCGCCTGCGCGACGCGTTCTTCGAGTTCGCGCGCTCGAGCGGCACGCCGATCCCCTACCCCGACCGCGCCGGTTTCACGCAACCTCGTCGGCGGCGTGACCGGAAGCAGGCCGGATAACCGATCGGGTCTCGGGTCGGGGGTTTCACGCAACCTCGCCGACGGCGTGACCGAAAGCGCCGCCTGAGGCCGCATCCAATCCCGACCGTTTGGTTTCACGCAACCTCGCCGGCGGCGTGACCGGAAGCCCAGGCCCACTGGAAGTTGAAGCCCCCGAGGTGGCCGGTGACGTCGACTACTTCACCTACGAAGTAGAGTCCCGGCACGCGGCGCGCTTGCATCGTTTTCGACGACAGTTCTGCGGTATCGACACCGCCGGCGGTTACCTCGGCGGTGCGGTAGCCCTCGGTCGCATCGGGCATCACGCGCCAGTGGTGCAGTTCCTCGGCGATCTTCGCCAACTGCCCCGGCGTGAATTGCCGCAACGGTTTGGCGGCGCCGTAAGCGGCGGCCCAGGCCGCGGCGAAGCGGCGCGGCAGCAACGTTGCCAACACGTTGTGCAAATCCTGACGCGAAGTGCGGTGAGCCTCCAGCAGGTCGGCAGCCGCACCGCCCGGCGACAGGTCGAGCGTGATTTCTGCCCCGGGAGTCCAGTACGACGAGACCTGCAATACCGCCGGACCGCTGAGCCCGCGATGCGTGAACAACACGGCGCCCGCGAACTGCGCTTTGCCGCAAGACACCACGGCTTCCAGCGACACGCCGGCGAGATCCTTGAACTGCTCGAACTTGCGCGCGCCGAAAGTGAGCGGGACCAGAGCCGGACGCGGCTCTACGACGGCCAGGCCGAACTGCCTGGCCAGGCGGTAACCGAAATCGGAAGTACCAAGCGACGGGACCGAAAGCCCGCCGGTAGCCACCACCAGCGAGCGGCACTGGAACACGCCGCGATTGGTTTCGACGGTGAAGTCGCCGCGACTCGTCGGCGCGGCGCACCGGCCGGCGCCTTCGACACGCACGACCCGGCAACCGGGCACGACTTCGACACCGCCGCTCCCGCACTCGGCGAGCAGCATCGCGACGATCTCCCGCGCGCTGCGATCGCAGAACAACTGGCCCGAATCCTTCTCGTGCCAGGAAATGCCGTGACGCTCGACCAGCGCGATGAAGTGAAGAGGCGTGTAGCGGGCCAGCGCCGAGCGGCAGAAGTCGGGATTGGCAGAGATGAACGAAGCCGCGGTCGTGTGCAGGTTGGTGAAATTGCAGCGACCGCCGCCGGAGATCGCGATCTTCCGGCCGGGGCGCTCGCCGTGTTCGAGAACGACGACGCTGCGCCCGCGAGCGGCGGCAGTAGCCGCGCACATCAGTCCTGCAGCCCCCGCTCCCAGAACGAGGACATCGTTCCGCTTCGGTCTTGGCTGATCTGACGCGGGCCGCATCCTCACGGGTTTCGTCCCGCAAGCACGACGTCGTTCCGCCTTCCGCTCGCGCGCGCCGGCAACTTCTCTCAGCGCCGGATCACGCGGCCGGCCTTGGCGTCGGCGTCGTAGCGATCACCGTCGACCACTTGGCGACCGCCGATGAAAACACTCTCGATCCCGACCGGAAAGCGCGCGGGTTGCTCGAAAGTCGCGGTGTCGGCTAACGTTGTCGGGTTCAGCACTACCAGATCGGCGGCGCAGCCGCGCCGCACGTAGCCGCGATCGCTCCAGCCGAGGCGTTCGGCCGCGGCTCCGGTCATCTTGTGCAGCGCTTCTTCGAGCGCGAACAGACCGCGCCGTACGTAGGTGGAGAGCACGCGCGGGAAGGTTCCGTAGCTGGCCGGGTTCTGGTGACCGCCGGCCGCCAGCAAGGTGTCGGTCTCGATCGTACACAGCGGGTGCGCCAGAATCGTCCGCAGCGCGGTCTCGTCGTCGGCGTCGCCGCTGTACTTGTGGATCAGCACGCGCGCGTTACGGTGGCTGGCTACCACCATCTTCGCGTAGAACTCCCAGATGCCCATGCCCGCGTCGGCCGCCGCCGCGCCGACGAAGAAGCCGTTATAGCGGTCGAACTCGGCCGCGTTGGCATTCATGATCTGGATGTCTTCGAGATTGAAGCCGATCTGGCTGAACATCGCTTCGGCCATCCCGACCAAGCCTTCCATCGTTTCGGGGCTGGCCAGCACCGTCTCGAGGAACGGCAGTACCTCGGGCGGAAACAGCACACTCGCAGTGGTGTTGCCGGCCGTGTAGGGGAACGCGTCAAAGGCGACGTCGAGACCGCGCTCACGTGCGCGTTCGATCACTTCCACGGCGCGCCCCACCGTCGGCCAGCTCTTCTTGCCGACGAAGATCAGGTGGCTGATCTGCAGCCGCGCCTTGCCGCACTCGGCCACTCGCAGAATTTCTTCGATCGCCTCGATGTTGTGCGGCATCGCGTCCGGATCGCTGTGATAGACCGGACTGATCCAGCTGTAGGCACGCAGGTGGGAGGTGAAGAGCTTGCCCGCGGCAGCGGCCCAAGCGGCGAAGGCGACCAGTTCGTCTTCCTCGGCGAAGATGCCGGGCGGATAGCCGAGCCCGGTGCTGACGCCGACGCAGCCCTCGTCGAGGGCGCCGCGCGTCAGAACCTCCATCCGGCCGAGTTCGTCGGGCGACGGTGCCTGCGGATTGAGGAGCCCGGTGACGGCCGCACGCACGGTACCGTGCCCCACCAGCGCGGCGACGTTTACGGCCACTCCGCCCTGCTGCAACACGTCGAAGAATTCACCCATCGTCTTCCAGCGCAGATCGATCGGCTCGTCGGCGAACAACAGGCTCGACTCGATCACCGATTCGCGCGTGCGCTCGGTGATCGGCGCGGTGCTGAAGCCGCAGTTGCCGCCGACGACGGTCGTGATGCCCTGGCGCACGAAGGGTTCCAGCAACGCCCCGTGGTCGGTACCTGGGACCAGGAAGTCGGCGTGGCTGTGGATGTCGATGAAACCCGGAGCGACGACGCGTCCGGTGCAGTCGACGGTGCGTGCGGCCTGCAGACCGGAGAGGTCGCCCACCGCCGTGATCGTATCGCCCAAGATCGCGACGTCGGCACGCACGGCCGCCGCGCCGCTGCCGTCCACCACCAGGCCGCCCGCAAGTTTGAGATCGTAGTTCATGCGCGCAGTTTGTAGCGGGACGCACGAAGGATTCCCAACGCCCCGCTTGCCGCCGCGACCGCCAAAGAACAGACCCGCGGCCGGCCGAAGGCAGCGGAATGCTTTGGCAGCATCAGAGCCGGGCAGCGCGCCGCCGCGGTCCCGTCTTCAGTCGCGCCGCCACGGCAGCGGTGCCGGGATCATCAGGCGGCTGGCCTCGATCGACCATTGCCCCTTCTCTTTGAGCAACACCGACGTCAGCAACCCCTTGCGTTCGGGGATCTCGGCACCTTTCGGATCGACGATGCCGGTGATCGCGTAGGTTCCGTCCACCAGTGCGATGTCCTCGGAAACGAACCACACCGTCGACACCGTCAGCGTCAACTTGGTCCTGGCAAACACAACCTCGTGCTGCTTGGTGAACAGCGCGCGTACCTCCTCGCGGCCCTTGACCATGCGGCCGTCGGGATCGACGTGGTCGCCGTCAATGGCCCACAGATCGGCCATCTCCTTGACGCGGTGCGCATTCCACTCGGCCACGAAGGTTTCGTAGAGCTTGCGCACGACCTTCTCGTTGGCGACGTCGGAGGCCGGTATGCCGCTGCCGAAGGCGCCGGCCGCCTGGACACCGGCCGCCACCAACACGAGCGAACAAACAACAACGCGCAGTGTCTTGATCATTGCATCCTCCGTCGCGATCGCTTGCGTCCTCGCGGGCCGGCGGCGCCGACCTCGAATCGCGAAGAGCCTTCCAAGCCGCCCGTATTCAGATCGGACCGGTCGGTTCCCAACATCTCCAACTTCCCCTGGATACTGCCTTGCCACACCCGACGTCAAGCCGATCCCGCACCGCGCTTGCGACCCGGAGCATCGACAGATGCGGATCAGGTTCCGCAGCGCTTGCGGTACTGTTCCAGGAAGTGGGCGATGCGGCCGATCGCCACGCGCAGGTCGTCTTCGTGGGGCAGGAACACCACGCGGAAGTGATCGGGATGCGGCCAGTTGAAGCCACTGCCCTGCACCAGCAGCACGCGTTCGGTCTCGAGCAACTCCAGCACGAAGCGTTCGTCGTCTTCGATCGGATAGATCTGCGGGTCCAGCCCCAGGAAACAGTAGAGCGCGGCCCGCGGCTTCACGCACGAAACGCCCGGAATCGCACTCAGCAGTTGGTGGGCGAGGTCGCGCTGCCGCGCCAGGCGCCCGCCGGGAGCCACCAGGTCTTTGATGCTCTGATAGCCGCCGAGTGCCGTCTGGATCGCGAGTTGGCCCGGCGTGTTGGAACAAAGGCGCATCGAGGACAGGATGTTCAGGCCATCGACGTAGTCGGCCGCATGGCGCTTCTCGCCCGAGACCACCATCCACCCGGCGCGGTAGCCGCACGCGCGGTAGTTCTTCGACAGACCGTTGAACGTCAGGAACAGCACGTCGTCGGCGAGCGAGGCGATGCTGGTGTGCTCGGCGCCGTCGTACAGTGTCTTGTCGTAGATCTCGTCGGCGAACACCACTAGTTGGTGACGCCGCGCGATATCGACGATCTCGCCGAGAATCTCCGCCGGATAGAGCGCACCGGTGGGGTTGTTGGGGTTGATGACGACGATCGCCTTGGTGGCAGCGGTGATCTTGCGGCGGATGTCGGCCGCATCCGGCAGCCACCCCGACGCTTCGTCGCACAGGTAGTGAACCGGGGTCCCGCCCGAAAGCGCCACCGCGCCGGTGTAGAGCGGATAATCGGGCGCCGGGATCAGCACCTCGTCGCCGTCGTCGAGCAGCGCGTTCATCGACATAACGATCAATTCGGAGGCACCATTGCCGATGTAGATGTCTTCGATCGTCACGCCGGCGATGCCCTTCTCCTGCGTGTAGTGCATGATCGCTTTGCGCGGGGCGAACATGCCCTTGGAATCGGTGTAGCCGGCGGCGTCGGGCAGATTGCGGATGATATCCTGCACGATCTCGTCGGGCGGCTCGAGGCCAAACGCGGCCAGGTTGCCGATGTTCAGCTTGATGATCTTCTGGCCATCCTCCTCCATCTGCCGCGCTCGCTCTAACACCGGGCCGCGGATGTCGTAGAAGACGTTGGCGAGTTTGGCCGACTTGCGCAGCGTCCGTACGCCCGCAGTCGTTGCATCCGGCTCCACCGGTCTGCTCGAAACCAGCCTCGCGCCCTCAGTCTCTTTCGACTTGCCGTTCATGAGCGCGGAAGTCCCCGGTGATGCGGCGGGTAGACCTCTTCCTCGAGATTCGATCCCGTCATTGCGTCCACGCACAACACCGCGCTGAGCGAGGCACCGTCCACGCCGCCGCCCCACAGCCGTTTGCCGTATTGATCACCGGCGAAGTACAGGCCTTCGACGTGTGCCGATTTGACATCGGGACGCTCGCTCCCCACCGGCCGCCACAGGCCGTAAGCCTCGGGTGACGGCGTCCAGATGCAGAACTCTACGTCTTCTTCCCAGGTCGGGAACATCTGCTTGAACCACGCGTCGCACCAGTCGGTGACGCGCCTGACCTTGTCGGGGTCGCGCATCTCCTTGTCGGTGAGCGCTATCGAAAACTCAAACGTGCGCTTGCCGGCCGGGCTGCGCCGCGCAACCGTTCCCATTCCCCAGATGACGACGTCGACGTCGCCGATGTAACCCTCGCCGCGAATGATGCCGGGCATGTAGATGAAGCTGCGCTCGTCGATTCCCTTGTCCTTCCAGACGTCGCGTTTGAGACCGATATAGGCCGACAGCAGCCCGGCACCCCAGAACTCCTGTTCGAGCGTCTTCACCCACTGCGCCGGGAACGGCTGGCGCGGCAGCACGCTGAAGATGTACTTGGGCGGAACGGTGCAGATCACCGCACCCGCCTCGACGGTTTCGAGGCCCGCTGCGGTGCGCAGCACTACGCCGCGAGCCTTGCCGTTCTCGACGATGACGTGATCCACCGCAGTGCTGCGCCGCACCTCGCCGCCGTGTTCGAGAAGAACTTCCTCCATCGCCTGCGGGATCGCGATCGTGCCCGGCTCGTGAGCAGTGGCCACCGATCCGGTGATCAGGTTCATGCCGACCGCGCGCGCTATCGACATGTACGGAAGGAAATCGCCGGCCGGTGTCATCGCCGGCTCGGCCTGCGCGGTCTGCGACGAGGCCAGCACCTTGATGTAGTCGTAGGCGTCCTGGTGCAGGTTCTTGGGCCGCAGCCAGTCGGCCAACGAAACGTCCATGATCTCGGCCGCGTCCTCGACGGTGGACATCGCCATGTCGCGCAGCGCTTCCATCGTCTTGGCGTAGCCCTCGTCGGACATCCACGGGTATTTCTGCCGCGGCGAGACCTGATACGCGACGTCGCCGCGAACGTGATCGACGAAGCCGAAACCGGTGTTGGTCGGCAGGTCGATCGGTTTGCCGAGGTGGTCGAGCAGGCACCTCACTCGCGACTCGTTGCCCCAGAAGAGTCCGTGACCGCCAGCTTCAAAGGTGTAGCCGTCGAGCAGGCCCTTCTCGAAGATCGTCTCGAGATCAGGCCGGGTGTTCGAGACCAACGTGCGGGCGTGGCCGAGCGCCTTCCTGAAACCGGCGGCGTCGAGTTCCACGCCGTCGGCCGTCACCTTGTTGCCCTTGCCGACGAACGATACTGCGCGCCCGCCGATGAACGGTGCGCGTTCCACCACCAGCACCTTCTTGCCGAGGTCCTTGGCAAGAAGAGCCGCCGCGCCGAGTCCGGCAACGCCTGCACCGATGACAACCACGTCGTACTGCTGCTCGTTCGCCATTCGCTCTCCTGTCGCTGAGCTGGACTGGGCCGGCTTGCTTGATTTCTTCGCCTGCGGCGCCCACGGCGTCTGCGGCGCGGCCGCCACGGCCGCCGCTCAACTGTCAGTGACCTGAGTATCAGACGGCCACGCCACCATCCACCGGCGCAGCACGCCCCCGCAGGCACGAGCCGCCCCGGTCGTAGCCCCGGAGGCCGGGGCGGGGTAGATACCGGGAGTGAAGAACCGACCGAGCAAACCGCGGCGCGCCGCTGCACTCACGCAGCGGCCTTTGTTCGTTGACAAGCCACGGGATTTCGACGAGCGTTGAGCACCTAGCACGCCGAGGGTAACGAGAATCAGAGAATGAGCTTCCCCGAAGAGGAAACCGTGACCGACGACGACTTTCCCCCGCTGTCATCCGAAAAGCTCGAATGGCAACCGGAGTTCCTGCTGGGCATCGAACAGATAGACGCGGAACACCAGCACTTGGTCAATAGCGCAAGCGTGCTGCACCGCGCCGTCACCGAGAACCACCCCATGCAGGAGGTAGAACTGGCCACGACGGCGCTGCTGGCCGTGACCAGACAACACTTCGAATCGGAAGAACGGCTGATGATCGCCGCCGGTTACGACGAGTACGCGTCTCACAAGGCTCACCACGACCGCTTGATCGACCAACTGTGCGAAGTGGAACTCGAATTGGCCACCGGACGCTACGGCTCACATCGGATGCTCAGGCTCTTTCTCGAGGTCTGGACCATACAGCATATACTGGTCGCCGACCGGAGGCTGGCGGAATTCCTCAAACAGCACGC
>Ga0172374_1001617_pt1 | contig 14949 bp, 13 predicted proteins | sample LakKiv3m_FD_114536 | JGI IMG/M metagenome (GOLD analysis project Ga0172374, IMG submission 114536) | Freshwater microbial communities from Kabuno Bay, South-Kivu, Congo - kab_092012_10.3m | ecosystem: Environmental > Aquatic > Freshwater > Lake | place: Democratic Republic of the Congo... | reverse complement strand
TAGATCAGGTACGGCGCGCCGAGGACGCCGGTGACGACGCCGACCGGGTAGCGGGTGCCGAGGGCGAACTGGGCGAGCAGGTCGCTTCCCAGCACGAGCACGGCGCCGACCAGCGCGGAGGGCAGGAGCAGGTTCGCGCCAGGACCGACGATGCGGGCGGCGATCGGCCCCGCCATGAACGCGACGAACGCGATCGGGCCCGTGCCGGCGGTGGCGAATGCGAGCAGCGCGACGGCGCCGATGATGAACAGCACGCGGGTGAGGTTCACGCGCACGCCCAGGCCTGCGGCGGAGTCGTCGCCGAGCTGCAGCATCCCGAGGGCCCTGGCCTGCGCGAACAGCAGCGGCAGGAGAATGAGGCTCGCGATCGCGAGCGGGGCGACGTCATCCCACGAGGCGTTGTTCAGGCTGCCGGCGATCCACCGCATGGCCGTCTGGATGTCCCACTGCGCCGCCCGCGAGAGCACGTAGGAGATGACGCTCTGCAGCATCGCCGCTATGCCGATGCCGATGAGGATCAACCGGATGCCGGAGAATCCGCCCTTGTTGGAGAGCAGGTAGATGGCGATCGCCGTGACCAGCGCCCCCGCGACCGCGAGCGCCGACACGGACGGCCCGCTGAGCCCGAGGACGACGATCCCGACGACCGCGGCGGCGCTCGCTCCCTGCGTGATGCCGATGATGTCGGGGGCTGCGAGCGGGTTGCGCAGCAGCGTCTGGAATGAGACGCCGCCGATGCCGAACGCGATGCCGGCGAGCAGCGCCATGGCGGTGCGCGGCAGCCGCAGCTCGCCCACCGTGAAAGACGCTCCGGGCACCGTCTCGCCGAGGATGACGCGGATCACCTCGTCCGGCGTGTAGAAGGTGTTCCCGACCATGAGCGCCGTGGCGGCGAGGGCGACGAGGAGAGCCCCGAGGATGCTGTTCGCGACGATGTGTCTGCGGCGGCGCATCCGGCGCCCGGCGGCGATCGCCAGCGCGGACTCGGTGGCGGCCTGCGTGATGGGGGCGGTCACAGCTCCCTCACCCTCTGACGGCGCACGATCCAGATGAAGAACGGCGCGCCAATGACGGCGGTGATGATCCCGACCTGGATCTCCTCACCGTTCGGCGCGATGACCCGGCCGACGATGTCGGCCGCCAGTAGCAGGGCAGAGCCTGCGAGCGCGGTGAACGGCAGCAGCCAGCGGTGGTCGGTGCCGATGAGCATCCGGCAGAAGTGCGGGATGACGAGGCCGACGAATCCGATGGGCCCGGCGATCGCCGTGGCGGCGCCGGCGAGGATGACGGCGCCGAGTGCCGAGATCAGTCGGGTGCGGAAGACGTTCTCGCCGAGCCCTGCGGCCATGTCGTCGCCGAGCGCGAGCGAGTTCATTCCGCGCGAGCACGCGAAGCAGATGAGGGCTCCCGCTGCGAGCGCAGGTGCGGTGATCGCGATCCTGGGCCACTCCGCGCCGCCGACGCCGCCGACCTGCCAGGACTGGAAGGCGGTGAGCAGATCGACGCGCGGGAGCATGACGGCGCTGATGAGCGAGGCGAGCGCGGCCGATGTCGCGGCTCCCGCGAGCGCGAGTTTGAGGGGGGTGGCGCCACCGCGGCCGAGGGACCCGACGGCGTAGACGAAGACGGCGGCGAGCGCTGCGCCGATGACGGCGACGGCCATCTGCGTGAAGGCGGCGGTCGCGCCGAAGAAGGCTAGGCCGATGACGACCGCGAGCGATGCGCCGTTGGCGACGCCCAGGATGCCGGGGTCGGCGATGGGGTTGCGTGTCACGGCCTGCATGGTCGCGCCGGAGAGCGCGAGGGCGGCGCCGACGAGGATCGCGAGGACGGTGCGCGGCATCCGCTTGACGATGGCGGCCTGCTCGACGGTGTCGGTGTGCCCGCCGAGGGCGGCGAGGATGTCGCCCGGCGAGACGGCGCGGACGCCGAACGACACCGACAGGATGCTCAGGACGAGGATGACGCCGACGCCGATGAGCAGCCACGCTGTGCGCACCGACGCCGGGCGCCGCAGACCTGCGGCGCCCGGCTTCGGTGCTGTGGTGATCGAGCTCACTTGCCCGTCAGCGGTGCCTCGAGGATCGAGAAGTACTCGTCGATCCCCCACGGGATCGACAGCGGCGACGGGTTGGCGGAGTTGGCGATCGGGGTGGCGTCGGGCAGGATCGCGATCTGGCCCTTGGCGATCGCGGGGATCTTGCCGAGCAGCGGGTCGGCCTGAAGGGCTGCGATCATCGACTCGTCGCCGTAGGTGATGAACAGGTCGACGTCGTCGAACTTGTCGACCTCTTCGGCGCTGACGGTCAGGTAGAAGTCGGTCGCGTCGGCGTTGTCCTGCAGGATCTGCGGCTCGGGAAGGCCCAGGTCGAGGAGGAATCCGGGGCGCGTGTCGATGGGCGTGTAGAAGCCCACCTGGCTGAAGTCGTTCGGGTCGATGTAGGTGAACAGGACCTTGGCGTCCTTCAGAGCCGGGTGCGCGTCGAGCGCGTCCTGCGTCTGGGACTCGAGGTCGGCGACCAGCTCTGCGCCCTCATCGGCGAGCCCCAGGGCGGTCGCGTTCATGGTGATCATGTCCTGGTAGGAGGTGCCCCAGGCGACCTCGGGGTAGGCGACGGTCGGCGCGATCTTCGATAGCGTGTCGTAATCCTCCTGCGTCAGGCCGGAGTACGACGCCAGGATCACATCGGGGTTCGTGTCGGCGACGGCCTCGAAGTCGATGCCGTCCGCCTCGTCGAAGAGCACGGGCGTCTCGGCGCCGAGCTCGTCGAGCTTCTCCTCGACCCAGGGGAGGACGCCGTTGTCGTCGTCGTCGCCCCAGGCGACCTTGCTCATGCCGACCGGCACGATGCCCAGCGCGAGGGGCACCTCGTGGTTGGCCCACGCGACGGTGGCGACGCGCTCGGGCTTCTCGGTGATCGTCGTCTCGCCGTAGACGTGCTCGATCGTGACGGGGAACGCGTCATCGGATGCCGGGTTGGAGCCCGCTGCGGTGTCGTCGGTGCTCGTGGGTGCGGATGAAGCGCAGCCGGCGAGCCCGGCTGCGAGGACCGCAGCGGCGCCGATGGCGAGGAGTCGGGAGATGCGCACGGGCGTTTCCTTCGGATTCGGGGTGTCGGGATGAGGCCGAGGGGCCAGGGCCTTTGGTAAGCCTCCCCTAAGGTAGCACGAGGTTAGGGTGACCTCAGTTGCCGATGACGCGATCATGACGGCGCTAGCGTTGTGCCATGAAGGTCACGGCGTCGGTGCGCAGCGCGAAGCGCAGTCCGCTGCTACAGGTCGCGAAGTCGGCGATCGCCACGATCGGCGCGTGGCTGATAGCGGGCTGGCTCATCCCCGGCCCCCTGCCGGTGTTCGCGGCGATCGCCGCGCTGCTGGTGGTGCAGCCGAGCGTCAACCAGTCGTTCGCGAAGGCGCTGGAGCGCAGCATCGGCGTGATCGTCGGCGTCGTCATCGCCGTGACCCTGAGTCTTCTGCTCGGCGCGCAGAGCTGGGTGGTGCTGCTGGCGATCGTCGTGGCGATGCTCGTCGCGTGGGCGCTGCGCGCCTCACCGGGAACGGGCAATCAGGTGGCGATCTCGGCGATGCTCGTGCTCGCGCTCGGTTCGTCGAACCCCGAGTACGCGATCGACCGGATCCTCGAGACGCTGATCGGCGTGAGTTTCGCGCTCGTGGTGAACGCGCTGCTCGTGCCACCGGTGCTCATCGCCCCCGCCCGTCGAGACCTCGGTCTGCTCGGCACCGAGATCGCTGCGAGCCTGGACCGCCTGGCCGCAGCCCTCTCGAGCACGCAGCGACCGGGCGATCTGCAGGGGCTGATGGTCGAGGCGCGCCTGCTGCGACCGATGCAGGCGGCGGCTGCGGCATCCGTTTCGGCCGGCGAGGAATCCCTCACGCTCAACCCGCGCCGCGCGGCCAGGGGCGAGATCGCCGAGATGCGCGCGCTGCTCGATCGCCTCTCGCCGATCGTCACGCAGGTGATCGGGATGACGCGCGCCTTCTTCGACCATTACGACGACACTCTCGCCGACGAACCGACCGTGCACGCGATCGCCGAGCAGCTGCGCCGGGCAGGGCACGACGTGCGCCTGGCCGTGCAGGTCGCGGACATCGCTCCGGAGCCCGTGGCCGAGACCTCGGCGATCCCGGCGCTGACTGCCCCGCTGCAGGTGCGGCCGCCGGCATCCGGTCACTGGATCCTGATCGGATCGCTCATGGAGGACCTGCGCCGGATCCGCGAGGGGATCATCGGCGACGGCTGAGCCTCAGCCCCGCTTGTCGTCGTACATAGCCGCATCCGCGCGCCCGAGCGCCGCCTCGACGCTCTCGCCCTTGAGCACCTCGACGACACCCCACGACCACGGGTGCATGGCGTAGTCGCGCAGCCGGCGCATGATCGTCAGGGCGTCCTTCTCGTTCGTCTCCGGCAGCAACAGGGCGAACTCGTCGCCGCCGAGCCTGCCGACGATGTCGTAGCTGCGGGTGAGCGACATCCACTGCGCCGTCTCGACGCGGAGCACATCGTCACCGGCGGCATGGCCGGAATCGTCGTTCACCGCCTTGAAGTCGTCGAGGTCGAGCACGGCGATGCTGATCGGCCAGCCGCGTCGCGCCGACCGCTGGAACTCCCGGTCGGCCTTCGCGAGGAATCCGCGGCGGTTGAGCGCACCGGTGAGCTCGTCGGTGTGCGATTCGAGCAGAATGCGATGCCGCACGTAGAGACCCGCCTCGAGCGAGAGCCACGTGAACAGGGCGGCGGTGAACATATTGGCGGGGCCGATGAGACCGTAGTCGGTGGCGAAGGGTCCGATGACGGCCGCGGCGCCGACGCAGACGAGGATCGCGAGCTCGCCGATCCGCGCGATGCGCGCCCCGTAGAACCAGGAGAAGTACATCGCCATGATCGGCAGCTCCTGCAGGGCGGCGATCGCGTTCTGCCGTTCATCGGAGAAGCCCAGGTAGTACAGCGAGACCAGGGCGTGCGCGATGACGATGGCGAGCCCGAGCCACCGGTGCAGCTCGACGCCGAGCACGACGACGAGCGCCACGCCGACACCGCCGAGGAAGAGGACGATCGACAAGCCCACCTCGAACGCCGTGATGTCGTCCTCGAAGAGCTCGAACAGCCCCATGATCCCGAAGACGAGCGTGAGTCCCGCGGTGACGACCGAGTAGATCGACGTCCGTTTGCGGAGCGTCTTCAGCCAGCCGGCGCGCAACCAGCGAAGGTCCTCGGCGTCCGACGCCGCTATCCCCTGTACGACCATGCGCTCGCATTCCCCCTCTGCGTTTCCCCGCACTCAGAATACGACTCGATCTGAGGAATCTGTTGCGAACCGCGCGATCGTCACCGCGGGGATACACTGAACCGTGATGTCAACCCCGCACCCCTCGAACATCGACGAGGATGCCTGGAGCTGCCGCACCGTCTTCCAGCCGGTGATCGACCTGCACGCCTGGCGGGTGGCGGGCTTCGAGGCGCTCGCACGCTTCGCCGACGGCGCGTCTCCACTGGGCCGATTGGCCGAAGCGGAAGCCGCCGGGCGACGCGAGGAGCTCGAGATCGTGCTCATCCGGCGCGCCATCTCCTCAGCCGATGCCCTGCCGGACGGCGTGGTCACCATCAACGCCTCCGGCGTGACGATCCTGCGCGACGACTTGGCCGACGCGCTCGCCGGGATGTCTCGTCCGTGGGGGATCGAGCTCTTCGAGGCGCACACGCCCGTCGACCTCGCGACGATCCGCGCGCGCGTCACCGAACTCGGCGGCGAGCTGCTCGTGGACGACGCCGGCACGTCGCACGCGGATGAGAACCGCATCCGCACCCTGCGTCCCGACGTCGTCAAGATCGACCGCGGACTGTTCTGGGCCGCCGGCACCGACCCCGCAGCGCGGGAGCGCCTTGAGCCAATCATCACCGCGACCCGCGGCGCCGACGCGCGCCTTCTCGTCGAGGGCGTCTCAGAGCCCGAGCACGTGGATCTTGCCCGCGACCTCGGCGCGGATCTCGCTCAGGGCTTCCACCTCGGCATGCCGACGCCCGCGGAGGAGATGCCCGCCGCGCTGCGCGAGCTACACCGGAGCATCGGGATGGATGCTCCGGGTCTCTGAGCGCCTGTTAGCTCCGCCGCGTCGCTGCAGTTTCACCTTCGGGAAGATCTTGATGATGCCGAGCACGACATAGATCACCGTGTTGATCGCCACGAAGGTGGCGAGGATGCTGAACCACTCCGTCTGCAGGATCGTCTCAGGCAGCAGGAACCCGGTCGGCGCGATCATGCCGCCGCCTCCTTCGCTCCGCCGTGGTCGACGTGCTTCCAGGTGGCGCTGCGGCCGAAAGCGATCTCGAAGACGCCGCGCAGGAACGCGAGGTTGAGGAAGCAGTCGTACACGAGCTCGGGGAACACGAGCATCGCGACGCACCGCGCCCGCCAGCCGCCGCGCCACACGGTCACCGTGCGCTCGATCGCGAAGAGCACGCCGATGCCGAGCCAGAACGGGAACCACACCCAGGTGTCCATCGCGACGAACATGAGCCCGAGCAGCAGGAAGTACGAGAACAGCGCCAGCACGCCGTATCCGATGCCGATCTGCTGCGACCAGTACCGCAGCGTCTGCGGCGTGACCCCGTAGGTGCCGAGGTTCTCCAGGGCACCGCGCTGCCAGCGCAGGCGCTGCGCCCACAGCATCCGCCAGGTCGGCATGAGCTCGGTGACCACTGTGCATTCGCGCGGCGAGATCGTGAGCCCGCCGAGCGATTTGATCGCGATCGTGAGCTCGTTGTCCTCGGTGAGGGCGAAGGTGTCGTAGACCTCGCCGCGCAGGCCGGGAAGCTGCGCGCCGCGGGCCTCGGCGACCGCGCGGAGAGCGGAGGCGCGGAAGACGGATGCGGTGCCGGTCAGCACGAACACCCGTCCGTCGCGGCGCTGGATCTCGCGCTGGTAGCGGAAGTACTCGTTGCGCTGGAACTGGCCGAGAATGCCGTGGCCCTCCTCGCCGGAGAACAGCCCGCCCACGGACATGAGGGCCCGATCGTTCTCGAAGCGGCGCATGGCGGTTCGCAGGAAGTCGTCGCCGATCTGGCTGTCGGCATCCATGATCATGACCGTGTCGTTGTCGCCGAGGAGGGGGAGGAGGTCGGCGAGGGCCTGGTTGAGCGCGCCGCCCTTCTTGTGGGTGTTGCCGACGGTCTCGAACACATCCGCGCCGTGCTCGCGTGCCACGCGCACCGTGCCGTCGGTGCAGTTGTCCGCGACGACGAGGATGCGCGCGGGAGGTGCGGTCTGCTGCGACAGCGATCGCAGTGTGAGCGGCAGGGATGCCTCCTCGTTGTGCGCCGGGATCAGCACGGTGACCGTCACATCGCCCGCGAAGACGCCGCGGGTCCTTTCCATGACGGCTCGAGGGGCGAGGGTGAGCTTGGTGACCTCGGCACCGGCACGGCGGTAGCGGTTCGCGACGATGCGCTCGCTCAGCACGACGAAGAGCACGAGCAGCAGGGCGATGCCGAGCGCCGTCGCGAGAACGCCGAGGTTCGGCAGTTCGGTGCTGTACAGCACCCGCCAGATGCCGGCCAGCGTCACATGCGCGGGCTGCCACAGGGTCGGCGGATCGGTGACGGCGATGCCCCACCACAGCAGACCCGCCCCGAGCAGGACGATGAGGATGACGGCCAGGCCGACCGTGCGTTGCAGGAACCGGTTCACTTCTGCCCCTCATACGAATCTCGGACTGTCAGACTGTCATGCTCGCGCCTGCGATGCGAGCCGCCGAGCCGTAGCCTGAAGACATGCCCGCCACGATGACCGTCCCCGAGATCCTCACCGAGCTCGCTGCCCTCGAGGATCCGAAGATGCGCGCCGCGAACGAGAAGCGCGGCGACGATCACGGCATCAACCTGTCGAAGATGCGGGCGCTGGCGAAGCAGGTGAAGGTCGATCACGCCGTCGCGAAGGAGCTGTGGGCGACGGGCGAGACGCCGGCCCGCCTGCTCGCGCTGCTGATCTGCAAGCCGCGCGAGTTCTCGGCCGACGAGCTCGACGGGATGCTGCGCGAGACGCGGCCGCCGAAGGTCAACGAGTGGTTCGTCAGCTACATCGCCAAGAAGTCGCCGCTCGCGGAGGAGATGCGCCTGCGGTGGTTCGACGACGCCGACCCGACCGTGAACGCGGCCGCCTGGTCGCTGACATCCGACCGCGTGGTGAAGAAGCCCGAAGGTCTCGACCTCGACCACCTGCTCGACCTCATCGAGCGCGACATGAAGGACGCGCCATCGCGCCCGCAATGGGCGATGAACGAGACGCTCGCGAACATCGGCATCCACAACCCCGATCTGCGCCCCCGCGCTCTCGCGATCGGCAACGCGTTGCAGGTGCTCGCCGACTACCCCACCGCGCCGGGCTGCATCTCGCCGTTCGCGCCGATCTGGATCACGGAGATGTCAAAGCGCCGGGACGGCTGACGTCCCCGGCGCGGATAGCCTGGCTTGATGAGCACGCACATCGCCGCAGCGCCCGGCCAGATCGCCCCCGTCGTCCTGTTCCCCGGCGATCCCCTGCGCGCGAAGTGGATCGCCGAGAACTTCCTCGAGGGCGCCGAGCTGTATTCCGAGACCCGAGGCATGCTCGGATTCACCGGCACCTGGAACGGACACCGAGTGTCGGTGCAGGGATCAGGCATGGGTCAGCCGTCGATGGCGATCTACGCGAACGAGCTGTTCGACGCGTACGGCGTGCAGACGATCGTGCGCGTCGGCTCGTGCGGCGCGCTGACCGAGAACGTGAAGATCCGCGACATCATCATCGCCAACGGCGCGAGCACGGATTCGGGCATCAACCGTGTGCGGTTCCACGGCCTCGATTTCGCCCCCGTCGCCGACTTCGCGCTGCTGCGCGCCGCCGTCGAGGCGAGCGAGCAGCTGTCGCTGCAGAGCGCCGTGCACGTGGGGCAGCTGTTCTCGAGCGATCAGTTCTACAGCACCCGGCCCGAGCTGACCGAGCCGTTCGTGCAGCACGGCATCCTCGGTGTCGAGATGGAGGCCGCGGGGCTGTACACGCTCGCCGCGTACCACCGGCGCCGCGCGCTCGCGATCTGCACCGTCAGCGACCACATCGTCACCGGCGAAGAGACCACCGCGCAGGAGCGCGAGCAGACCTTCGGCGACATGATCGAGATCGCGCTGCGCGCCGCGACGGCCTGACATGCCACCGGTTCTCGATCCCACGACGCTCGCGGACGGCTCCGACGCGGATGCCGTCTACACGGCGTTCGTGGAGTGGGCGGAGTCGACCGGCATCCAGCTGTATCCGGCCCAGGACGAAGCGGTCATCGAGATCGTCTCGGGGAACAACCTGATTCTCTCGACCCCCACCGGCACGGGGAAGTCGCTCGTCGCGATCGGTGCGCACTTCGCCGCCCTCGCGGATGGCCGACGGAGTTACTACACGGCCCCGATCAAGGCCCTGGTCAGCGAGAAGTTCTTCGCCCTCGTCGACGTGTTCGGCGCCGAGAACGTCGGCATGGTGACCGGCGACTCGGCGGTCAACGCGGACGCCCCGATCATCTGCTGCACCGCCGAGATCCTCGCGAACCTCGCCCTGCGGCAGGGCCCGTCGGCGGATGTCGGGCAGGTGGTGATGGACGAGTTCCACTTCTACGCCGATCCCGACCGCGGGTGGGCCTGGCAGGTGCCGCTGCTGACGCTGCCGCAGGCGCAGTTCGTCCTGATGTCGGCGACGCTCGGGGACGTGACGTCTCTGGCTGACGATCTGACGCGGCGCACGTCGCGCGAGACGTCGGTCGTGACGGGCGTCGAGCGGCCCGTGCCATTGCACTTCTTCTACGAGCTGACACCGATCCACGAGACGATCGAAGACCTGCTCGGCACCAGCCAGTCCCCGATCTACATCGTGCACTTCTCGCAGGCTGCGGCGATGGAGCGCGCGCAGGCGCTGTCGAGCACGAAGATCGCCACGCGGGAGCAGCGCGACGAGATCGCAGCCCTGATCGGTGAATTCCGGTTCACGACCGCGTTCGGACGCACGCTGTCGAAATTCCTCCGGGCCGGCATCGGCGTGCATCACGCCGGGATGCTGCCGAAGTACCGCCGCCTCGTCGAGCAGCTCGCCCAGCGCGGGATGCTGCGTGTGATCTGCGGCACCGACACCCTCGGGGTCGGCATCAACGTACCCATCCGCACGGTGCTGCTCACGGCCCTGACGAAGTTCGACGGCACACGGATGCGGCAACTCAACGCGCGCGAATTCCATCAGATCGCGGGCCGCGCAGGGCGCGCCGGTTTCGACACCGCGGGCACCGTGGTCTGCCAGGCGCCGGAGCACGAGTCCGAGAACGCCGCGGCGATCCGCAAGGCCGGGGACGACCCCAAGAAGAAGCGCAAGATCATCCGCAAGAAGGCACCGGACGGCTTCGTCTCGTGGGGCGAGCCGTCGTTCCGCAAGCTCGTGGACGCGGAGCCGGAGACGCTGACCTCCCACATGCAGATCACGAGCGCCATGATGCTGAACGTCATCGCTCGCGGCGGCGACGTGTTCGGCAATATGCGCGCATTGGTATATGACAACCACGAGCCTCGGCCTCGGCAGCGGCAGCTCGCACTTCGGGCACTGGGCATCTATCGGACTCTGCGCGAATCGGGCATCGTCGAGGAGTCGCCTTCCGGTGAGATCCGTCTCACCGTCGACCTGCAGCCGAACTTCGCGCTGAACCAGCCGCTGTCGCCGTTCGCGCTGGCCGCGTTCGAACTGCTCGACCCGGATGCCGCGACCTTCGCGCTCGACATGATCTCGATCGTCGAATCGACGCTCGACGATCCGCGGGCGGTGCTCGGCCAGCAGGAGTTCCTCGCCCGGGGCGAGGCGGTCGCCGAGATGAAGCGCGAGGGCATCGAATACGAGGAGCGGATGGAGATGCTCGAGCAGATCACGTACCCGAAGCCGTTGGAAGAGCTGCTCGGCCAGGCGTTCGAGACGTACAGCGCTGCTCAGCCGTGGATCCGCGACTTCGAGCTGCATCCGAAGTCCGTCGTGCGCGACATGTACGAGCGAGCCATGTCGTTCGGGGAATATGTCGCGTTCTACAAGATCGCGCGCTCGGAGGGCGTCGTGCTGCGCTACCTGTCGGATGCGTATCGCGCCGCGTCGCAGACCATCCCCGAGGAGCTGAAGAACGAAGACCTCCGCGACCTCATCGAATGGCTCGGCGAGCTCGTGCGGCAGGTGGACTCGAGCCTGCTGGACGAGTGGGAGGAGCTGCAGGCCGGCACCGACGACGGCCAGGTCGACCTCGCCGCACTGAAGAGCGCGGAGCACGTCGACGAGCCGATCGTCCCGCCCGCGCCGAAGCGTCTGACGTCGAACGTGCGCGCCTTCCGCACGCTGGTGCGCAACGAGCTGTTCCGCCGAGTGCAGCTCGCGGCGCTTGAGGACGTGGATGCTCTCGTCGAGCTCGATCCCGCGTTCGGAGCGGATGCCTGGAACGACGCCCTGGATGCGTACTTCGCCGAGCACGACGAGATCCTCACCGGGGCGGATGCCCGCAGCTCGAAGCTGCTGCTGCTGACCGAGGGCACGGCCCAGTGGACGGCGAGGCAGATCCTCGACGACCCGGCCGGCGACCACGACTGGGGCATCACCGCCACGATCGACCTCGCGGCATCCGACGAGGCGGGCGAGGCCGTGGTGACCGTCACCGCGGTCGACCGCCTGTAGCGGCGACGCGCTCAGGCCTGCATGACGGCGAGGACGTTGCCCGCAGGGTCACGGAACCACGCGATGTCGGGGCCCTGTCCCCCGCCGCGCACGATGCCGCGCTCGTCGGACGGGGCCTCCTCGTCGCTGTAGATCTTGGTCTGCACGCCGCGGGCGATGAGATCGTCGACAGCGGCATCCACGTCCGCCACCGGGAAGTTCAGGATCGTGAAGCTCGCGGGCTCGTGGTTCGGCTTCGAGTACACGAGGATCGACCCGCCGCTCGGAAGCCGGATGTCGAGGAACCCCATCGGGTTGGACTCGACTTCGAGCCCGAGCGTCATGCCGTAGAACTCTTTCGCAGCGTCGATGTCGTCGACGCTGAAACCGCTGAACGCACCATCTGTCGTGAACGCTGTCATGCCTCCAGCATCCGCCGATCACGTGCTGTTGTCGAGGCTCAGCCCGCGCGATCCGCTCGGCGCGCCGTCGACGCCCGTGGGATCAATGTCGGCAGCGTGCGCGTGGTCCGAGCCTCTGAGCCCGGCTCCTCGAGGAGATCCAGAGCGCTGGCGGCGATCTGGTCGAAAGGCGTGCGCACGGTCGTCAACGGCACCGGCAGCATCGCCGCCAGCGGGATGTCGTTGTAACCGACGATGGAGACGTCAGCGCCGACGGCCAGCCCTGCCGCACCCACCGCCGTCGTCGCACCGATGGCGAGGTTGTCGTTGGCTGCGAAGATCGCGGTGACCCGTCCACCCGCATCGGCGAGCAGACGTGCAGCCGCCTCGTTGCCGGACTCGATCCCGTACCCAGTCGACACGACGTGCTGGTCCGGGAGCTCGAGTCCGGCCTCCGCCAGCGCTCGCCGGGCCCCGGCCAGTCTGTCGCGTGCGCTCGAGGTGAACCACGGGCCCGTGATGACCGCGATGTCCCGGTGCCCGAGATCGATGAGATGGCGCACCGCGAAGTAGCCCCCGGCTTCGTCGTCGCCGAGCGCCGCTGAGCTCTGCCCGTCGGTCCGCAGGACGAGGGCGTGCGGGACCCCGCGTTCGCGCAGCGACGCAGGCAGTGTGTCGTCCAGTCGTGCGGTCGCGAGGATGAGTCCGTCCACGTTGCGGCCGAGCAGCGTCTCCGTCGCGCGCCGCTCGTCGTCAGGGTCGTCACCGCATGTGGCGACGACAGCGAAAGACCCTCGCGCCCGAGCCGCTCGTTCGATCGCTTCGAACATCAAGGCCATCACATTGTCGGTCAGGCGCGGCACGAGGACGCCGATCGTCCCGGTGGCGCCCCGACGAAGCCCCGATGCGAAGACGTTGCGCCGGTAGCCCAGCTCGTCGGCGACCCTCCGTACGCGCTGTGCTGTCGCGGATCGTGACGGCGGCGTCCGGTCATCGAGGATGCGACTGACCGTCGACACGCTGACGTCGGATGCCGCGGCGACGTCCTTCAACGTCACGACGCGTCGTTCAGCGTGAAAATCCATCGAGCCCCTCCTTCAGGCGATTCTAACTTCGCCCCCTTGACACGATGCGCACCGCCCAGCATACTTGCAATCGTTCTTGCAAACGTTCCCGGCAACGATCCCACGCAAGAACCTCGAAGAAGAGCAACCAGTGAAGGAAACGATGATGACTCTCGATCTCCGCGGCCTCAGCCCCGCACCCGTCACCCCGTTCACCGAAGACGGAGACGTCGACTTCGACGCCATCCAGCGACTCGGCTCCTGGCTCGGCTCGATCGAAGGCGTCAAGAGCCTCGTCGTGCTGGGTCACGCAGGAGAGGGCACCTTCCTCACCGAGAGCGAACAGCTCGACGTGATCCGCGCGTTCGTGGCGTCGACCGACGGACGCATCCCGGTCGTCGCCGGTATCACCAAGGAGGGCAACAAGACAGCCGCCCTCGAGGCGAAGGCCGCTGTCGAGGCCGGCGCCGCGGCCGGCCTCGTTTATCCCTCGCACGGCTGGCTCCGGTTCGGGTATCAGCAGGGTGCGCCGCAGTCCCGCTACCGCGAGATCTACGAGGAGTCGGGTCTGCCCCTGATCCTGTTCCAATACCCCGACAACACCAAGGCGACCTACGATCTCGACACGCAGCTCGAGATCGCCGGCCAGGACGGAGTGTTCGCGACGAAGAACGGCGTGCGCAACATGCGCCGCTGGTACACCGAGATCCCCGCTCTGCGCGCCGCGTATCCCGACCTGCAGATCCTTTCCTGCCACGATGAATACCTGCTGCCGACGATGTTCGATGTCGACGGGCTGCTCGTGGGATACGGGAACATCGCACCGGAGCCGCTCATCGAGCTCATCGCCGCCGGCAAGGCGCACGACTACGAGGCGGCGCACGCCATCCACGAACGGCTGCTCCCCGTCACCCAGAACGTGTACCACCGCGGGTCGCACATGGAGGGCACCGTCGCCCTGAAGTGGGGCCTCGTGCAGCGCGGCATCCTGGATCACGCGACCGTCCGCACGCCGCTCCTGCCGCTTCCCGAGGGCGCGGATGCTGAGATTGCCGCGGCGTTCGCGCTCGCCGGACTCGGCAAGGTCGCCGTCCCCGCATGATCCCGATGGATGCTGCGGCGCCGCTGCCGCAGCATCCATCGCATCCCCGGCGCTGCGCAGCGCTGACCCAGTCAATGACGACTCCGCGGCCCCAGGGTCGCCTCCGATGAAGGAGAACCAATGAGTGACCAATCCACCACGCGGCGCACCTCGACGACACCCGGCACTGGCTACGGCAGGGTCTCGACTGAGACGATGAAGAACATCGTCGAGACTCGTAGAACACGACGGTCGTTCTGGCAGCAGCTCGCGCTGATCGGACCGGCTTTCGTCGCCGGCGCCTGGCAGTTCGGACCGGGCAACCTCACCACCGCTGTCCAGGCAGGCAGCGGATACCAGTACGCGCTGATCTGGGTGATCGTCGTCTCGACGATCCTCATGATCTTCCTCACCGACATGAGCGTCCGTCTGGGGATCAAGTCGCCGGTCTCGCTCATCTCGTCGATCAAGGATCACCTCGGAGGCTGGGTCGGCGTGGTCGCCGGCATCGGCGTCTTCCTGATCACGCTGTGCTTCTCCGTCGGCAACGCGGTCGGATCGGGGCTCGGGCTGTCCATGCTCCTCGGCGGCAGCCCGATCATGTGGACGGTCATCTGCACCGTCGTCGTCGCCGGCATCCTGCTGCTTCGCAACGTCTACCGCGTGATCGAGAAGATCCTGATCGTCGCCGTCGC
>Ga0172374_1001616_pt1 | contig 14956 bp, 15 predicted proteins | sample LakKiv3m_FD_114536 | JGI IMG/M metagenome (GOLD analysis project Ga0172374, IMG submission 114536) | Freshwater microbial communities from Kabuno Bay, South-Kivu, Congo - kab_092012_10.3m | ecosystem: Environmental > Aquatic > Freshwater > Lake | place: Democratic Republic of the Congo... | reverse complement strand
GCGTTGAACTCCTTGCAGAAGCCCATGATGTTCACGCCGCGCTGACCCAGAGCCGGGCCGATCGGGGGCGAAGGCGTGGCCGAACCGGCCGGCACTTGCAGCTTGATATAGCCGAGAATCTTCTTGGCCATTGGTCTCTCCTATGAATGACCCGGCGACGATGCGCCCGGCCGGTGAGCCGTGGTGCGGCATGGCTGCCTTCCACGGATTTGCCGCCGGGCGACTCGAAGGCCGTCCAGCGAAGGCGCGCGTTTAGCAGGCAGACCCTGAAAACGCAAACGGGACCGCCCGAAGACGGTCCCGATCTCTGCGTGGCGTCAGCAGCCGATCAGGCGCTGACCTTCTCCACCTGATTGTACTCCAGCTCGACCGGGGTCGGGCGCCCGAAGATCGAGACGGCCACGCGCAGGCGGGCGTTCTCTTCGTCGACGCTTTCGACCTGACCATCGAAGCTGGCGAACGGGCCGTCGATGACCTTGACGTTCTCGCCGATGTCGAAGCGGATAGTGGGTTTCGGACGCTCGACGCCCTCTTCCACCTGGCCGATGATGTTCTGAACTTCACGCTCCGAGACCGGCAGGGGCTTGGTGCCGCCCGCGGCGCCCAGGAAGCCCGTGACCTTCGGCGTGTTCTTGACCAGGTGGTAGGCCTCGTCGGTCATCTCCATCTTCACCAGCACATAGCCGGGGAAGAATTTGCGCTCGGCGTTGACCTTCTTGCCGCGGCGGATCTCGATGACGTCCTCGGTCGGAACCAGGATTTCAGAGAAGGCGTCTTCCAGGCCCTGTTGCTTGGCCTGGTCGCGCAGTTGTTCGGCGACCTTCTTCTCGAAGTTCGAATAGGCGTGGACGATGTACCACTTGTGGCGGGGGTTGGCCGCCGGCTTGGGCGCTGCATCGGTCATGTGCGCGTCTCCTTTATTGGCCAAGGCTGAGGATGATGCGGGACGCGAAGCCGAGACCCGTGTCGACGATCCAGAAGAAGGCGGCCGCGATCAGCACCATGATGAAGACCATCACCGAGGTGATCCAGGTCTCCTTGCGGCTGGGCCACACGATCTTGCGGGCTTCAGCGCGAACTTCGCTGATGAACTGCGGGATGGACGTCTTCTTCTTCGGCGCGGGCGCGTCGACAGCCACGGTCGCTGCGCCTTGCGCGGCTGCTGCGGTCTTGGTCCCCGTGGTGCGGCGGCCGCCCGGGGTCTTCGCCTTGGCCATTTGACGTCTCTTCAACCTCTGGATCCTGCTGCTCCACATGGGAAGTCCCAGGCGATCACAACAGGGGGAATGGCAGGAGTGGAGGGACTCGAACCCCCGGCCCTCGGTTTTGGAGACCGATGCTCTACCAGCTGAGCTACACTCCTAGTGTCCCGGACAAAGATCAGCGCGCCGTGGATAACCACCCAGCGGCGCGACCCTCGCCAGAGGGGGGCGTATGCCCGAGCCCCACCGTCATTTCAAGGGCCATCTGCGCCGCAGACGCGCGAAGTCGCGGATTTTCCTCAGAACAGACGCGCTACGGCGCTGGGCTCATAGCTCAGCCCCTTCACCACGGCGTCGGAATCGCCGATCGAAAAGGTCTGGGCCCGGCTGCGGCCTTCCACCACCGCCACCGCCTCGATCTCTTCGGGAATCACCTTGACCACCGCCACGGCGTCGCCGCCGGGCGCCCAGGGGCTGAGGTCGGGCGAGCGGGCGATGATCAGGTCGTTCAGCCGCTTCACCTCGTCGCCATCCGTGACCTCCTCTGCGCGGCCGTCGATGGAGACGCCGACCGCCTCCCCTTCCTCGCCCACGCCGCGCACGGCCACGCCGACGCGCGGGTCGGCGGTCATGTTCTTCAGCTTCTCGCTGTCGCGAGCGGTGACGAAATAGAGGTTCAGCCCGTCGTTCAGATAGCCCAGCGTCGCCGCCTGCGGCCGTCCGTCGGCCCGGTTCACGGCCAGGGTCATCAGCTTCTGGCTGTCCAGCAGCTTGAGAATGGCGGCCACCGCGCCGCCGTGGATCGGGGTGATGCGCGAGGTCGAGCTCATGGCGTTTCTCCAGAAGATGACGAGACAGATTGACTGAACAGCTTCGATGCAGCCTTGACGCAGATCAAGGCGACTGGACGCGGCTTCGGTTCCAATGCCCCTATGACAGAGTCCCGCTTCGCGTCCGATGCGCCTCGCTTGGAGGTGGCCCCCCTCAGCGAAGCCGAGGCGCCGGCCGCCTTCGCCCTGGCGCGGTTGTGGCGGCCCAATCTGGAGCCGGCGCAGTGGAACGCCTTCCTGTCCGCCTGGCGCGCCGCACCGGAAAGCCGGGGCATCCTCAGCGCCCGCAATCAGCGCGGCGGGGTGCTGGGCTTCGTCAGTTGGTGGCGCCAGCCCGATCTGGAGTACGGCGAGACCCTGTGGGCCGGTCCCTTCGTGGTGCGCGAAATGGGGGTGCGGCCCCTGGTGCGGCAGAGCCTGGCCGTCGAACTGACCGCCCTGGCCTGCCAGTTGGGCGCTCGGCTACGCTACGCGGAGGAAGCCGCCGCACCGGACTGCGCCGCCGAACTGACGGCTAGGACAGGCTGACCTATTCGGAATCGGCCGCTTATCGCCTAGACTGCCGCGCTATCCGGGAGACGACGTTCGTGAACACCGCTGCGGCCCAGGCCGAAATCGAAGAGGTGCGTCTGGAAGACGTCCATCCGTGCTCCACCTGCGGCGCCCGCCCGCTGGGCGTCTGCGCGGACCTGAAGGGCCATGAACTGCAGAGCATGGCCTGCGCCAGCGAAAGCGTCTCGGCCCAGCCGGGACAGGCTCTGTTCCATGAAGGCGATCCGAACCCCTATGTCTTCAACGTCGTAGACGGCGCGGTGAAGCTGTATCGCCTGCTGCCCGACGGACGACGCCAGATCACCGGCTTCCTGTTCCAGGGCGACTTCCTGGGCCTGGGCGGACGCGGTCCGTCCAGTTTCACGGCCGAGGCTTTGACGCCGCTGAACGCCTGCCGCTTCCGGCGCGGCGACTTCGATCAACTGCTGAACGCCCTGCCCGCGCTAGAGCACCGCCTGGTGGCCCTGGCCGGGGACGAACTGATGGCCGCGCAGGAGCAGATCGTCCTGCTGGGCCGCAAGACCGCGCGCGAGCGGCTGGCCAGCTTCCTGACCCGCCTGTCCGAGCGACAGGTGCAGCTGGGCGGCGCCGTGGGCCACGTCCACCTGCCGATGACGCGGCTGGACATCGCCGACTATCTGGGCCTGACGATCGAGACAGTCAGCCGGGTCTTCACCCAGTTCAAGACCTCGGGCCTGATCCAGTTGCTGCCGGGCAATGACGTCGCCCTGCCCGATCCGGCCGCGCTGAAGGCCCTGGGCGAAGGCGCCGCCTGATCTCATTTCAGAAAAAAGGTGAAGGGGACGCGGCCTGACGTTCCGCGCCCCTCCCCGCATCGGCTTTAGAACTTGCGGCCGACGCCCACCGACACGACCCAGGGATCCAGGCTGACGCTGCTCTTCAGCGCGCCGCCGTTGATCTTGGCGTCCGTATCGAACCACACCTTCTTGGCGTCCAGGTTCAGCGTCCACGGGCCAGAGAGGTTCCAGTCCGCTCCAGCCTGAAGCGCGACGCCGAAGCCGTTGTCCAGATCGACCTCGAAGCCGTTCTTATCCTTACCGCTGAAGAAGGCCATGTAGCTGACGCCCGCCCCGACATAGGGGCTGACCGTCGCGTTCGGCGTCGGCCGGTATTGCAGCGTCACCACCGGCGGCAGCACCCAGGTCTCGTGCACGGCCACGTCGGTGGCGCCGCCCTTGGCCCGGACTTCGTGCTGGGTGGCGCCCAGGATGGCCTCGACGGCCCAGTGGTCGGCGACGAAATAGGTGAAGCCCAGCGTCGGCATCCAATCGTCGCCGACATCGACCTTCAAGCCGCTGTCGGCCCCGGCGGCGGTGACGATGGCGTCATCGGCCTGCGGCAGGACGCCCGTCATGCGGGCCGTGACGATCAACGAGCCCTTGCCTACCTGTTCAGGCGCGGCGTTCTGGGCCGAGGCGGCGCCCGCGACGGCCAGCAGGCTGACGGAAGCGATCAATGCGGCGGCGGTTTTCATTAGTTTAATCCCCGACATTCGCCGGATCGAAAAACGCCCGGCTTCGATGTCTTGCCGACCATGCGCCTGCAACCGCCGTACAGCCTTGATCCATCGCAAGCCATGGATATTTCTTCGGTTTCAGCCAAGAAAAATCCCCTCCGACAAACGCCGAAGGGGATATTTCCGCTGGTATCAGCGGCCGAAGCGTCAGGGCTCTGAATGGCCCTCGTCTCCGGCGTCCGACAGTTGGAACTCATGCCACAGGCCGTTCAGCACCCCGAAGAGCACCGCAAGGCCCAGGCCAAGGATCCAGGCGAAATACCACATGGAATGATCTCCTTTCGCGGGATCAGTAGAGGTCGGGGTTGCTGCGCAGCGCCTGGGTCGTGGAACGACCCCACAGCACCTTGTAGACCCAGGCCGTGTAGAGAAGGATCAGCGGCAGGAAGATCAGCGTCACCAGTAGCATGATGAACAGCGTCAAGTGGCTGGACGATGCGTTCCACACCGTCAGGCTGGACTGCGGGTCGACCGTGCTGGGCAGGATGAAGGGGAACATCGACAGGCCGACGGTCGAGATGATGCCCACCGCCGACAGCGACGAACCGCCGAAGGCCAGGGGCTCGCTGCGGCGCCACAGGCCCAGGACCGCCGCCGCCGCGCCGAGGAAACCGAGCGCCGGAGCGATCATCATCCACGGATAGCGTCCGTAGTTGTCCATCCAGGCGCCTGAGACCGCCTCGACCGTGGTGCGCAGCGGGTTCGACGGGCCGTTGACGTCCAGGGCTCCGGTGATGCGGAAGCCCATGTCGCCATAGGCCACCATCAGGCCGCCGATCGCAAACAGGGCGATGCTCAGCACGCCGGCGACGGTGCCGATCATGCGTGCGCGGTCGGCCACGGGCCCCCGTTCGGCCTTCAGCCCCAGCCAGGCGGCGCCGTGCAACACCAACATGGCCACGGACAGCAGACCCGCGATCAGAGTGAACGGCGTGAACAGGCCCAGCAGCGAACCGTCATAGAAGGCGCGCAGTTCGCTGGTCAGGCGGAAGGGCGCGCCCAGCAGGACGTTGCCCATGGCCACGCCGAACACCAGTGCCGGCACAAAGCCGCCGATGAACAGCGCCCAGTCCCACATCGAGCGCCACTTCGCTTCGGGCCGCTTGGAGCGATACTTGAACGCGACCGGGCGCAGTATGAGCGCCGACAGCACCAGGAACATCGCCAGATAGAAGCCGGAGAAGCTGACGGCGTAGACGAAGGGCCAGGCGGCGAAGATCGCACCGCCGCCCAGGATGAACCATACCTGGTTGCCTTCCCAGGTGGCGCCGACGGTGTTGATCACCATGCGGCGCTCTTCGTCCGTCTTGGCGACGAAGGGCAGAAGGGCGCCGACGCCCAGGTCGAATCCGTCCGTCAGGGCGAAGGCGATCAGCAGAATGCCGACCAGTCCCCACCAGATCAGGCGAAGCGTGGCGAAGTCGAGAGGAAGTTCCATCTTCGATTATCCTTGATCTGAAGCGTCAGGCCACGGCCGGTTCGGCGTCTGCCGCCGACTCGTCCTGGGCTTCCTGTTCGTGGAAGGGGCCCTTCTTGATGGCCTTGAGGATCAGGCCCACTTCAATCACGGCCAGGGCGCCGTAAAGCACGGTGAAGCCGATGATCGTCGTCCACAGTTGCGTCACCGTCAGGCTGGATGCGCCCAGGAAGGTCGGCAGGACGCCTTCCACGGCCCAGGGCTGGCGGCCGACCTCGGCCAGAATCCAGCCGAACTCGATCGCGATCCACGGCAGCGGAATGGCCAGAACGGCCAGACGCAGGAACCACCGGGTTTCGTGCTTGCGCAAGGTGCACAGAATGAAGGCCGTGGCGAACAGGCCGATCATCAGGAAACCGATCCCCGCCATGACGCGGAAGGTCCAGAACATCACCGGCACGTTCGGCACCGTGCTCCAGGCCGCCAGTTGGATCTGTTCGGGCGTGGCCAGACGCGGATCCTCGACATAGCGTCTCAGCAGCAGACCGTAGCCCAGGTCGTTGCGGACCGTCTCGAACTGGCCGCGCGCAGCCATGTCGGTCGGATCAGCCTTGATCTTCTCCAGGGCGTCGTAGGCCACGACGCCGCGCTCAATGCGGTCCTCGGCGATAGCCACCAGGTTCAGAATGCCTTCGACGGGCTTGTCGACGCTGCGCGTGGCGATCAGACCCAGAACATAGGGAATCTTCACCTCATAGTGCGTTTTGCGGTCTTCCAGGCTGGGGAAGCCGATGGCCGTCAGGCCCGCCGGGGCCTCTTCGGTGTGCCACATGGCCTCCAGAGCGGCGAGCTTCATCTTCTGGTTGTCGGTCAGGGCGTAGCCCGACTCATCGCCCAGAACCACGACCGACAGCGACGAGGCCAGACCGAAGGCTGCGGCCACCGTCATCGACCGCTTGGCGAAGCCCTTGTGCTTGCCCTTCAGCAGATAGAAGGCCGACACGCCCAGCACGAAGACCGAGGCGCAGACATAACCGGCCGAAACGGTATGGACGAACTTGGCCTGGGCCACCGGGTTGAACAGCACGGCCATGAAGTCCGTGACCTCCATACGCATGGTGTCCGGATTGAAGGCCGCGCCGACCGGGTTCTGCATCCAGCCGTTCGCGATCAGGATCCACAGGGCCGACAGGTTGGTGCCCAGCGCCGTCAGGAAGGTGACGAACAGGTGAGTCACCGGCTTCAGCTTGTCCCAGCCGAAGAACATGAGGCCCACGAAGGTCGCTTCCAGGAAGAAGGCCATCAGGCCCTCGATCGCCAGCGGCGCCCCGAAGATGTCCCCGACGTAGTGCGAGTAGTAGCTCCAGTTCATGCCGAACTGGAACTCCATGGTGATGCCGGTGGCGACGCCCAGCACGAAGTTAATGCCGAACAGCGTGGCCCAGAAGCGGGTGATCGTCCGCCAGATGGGCCTGCGGGTCATCACATAGATGCTCTCCATGATGACCAGCATGAAGGAGAGGCCCAATGTGAGGGGCACGAATAGAAAGTGGTATAGCGCCGTCAGTGCGAACTGAAGGCGTGACAGGTCTACGACCGCCAGGTCGATCATGGGTTCAGGCTCCTGACCGCCAGCCCCCATCGACCGGCGTTCTACTATAACCTAAAGTCGCACCGTTTGGCGCGCCTTGATCCTGATCAAAGCTGGCGACAGCGACTTGAACTAGAGGGCGTTTCGCCCAAAGACCTTTCGCCACATAGGCTTTTTGCCCCATCCTCTATCGTGGCCGGTTGCATTGGATGAAGCCGGATCAGGCCCACATTCCCAGAATGGCGCACCAGGAGACGTGATGACGGCCCAGCCGGTCGACCCTCAACAGGCGGATTCGCGACGAATCGCAGAGACGACGGCGCCTGCAGCCTGGTTGAAATCCGCCCTGTCGCCCTGGCGTCGCCTGATGAGCCTGGGCGGCGCCCTGGTGATCGCGGACACGGTTCCCGCCATCGGCTTCGCCGCCGGACTGGCCCTGGCCGTCGGCGCCTTGCCGCAGGGTCTGGCCGAAGCCGTTCCCGGCCTGATTCTGGCGACTGTCGCCCTGATCGCGCGCGCCGCGCTCAACCAGGGCGCGGTCTTCGTCAACACCCGCGCCGCCCGCGCCGCCAAGAACGGCCTGCGACGTCACGCGCTGAAAGGCGCCTTGAGCGGCCGCCTGTCTGACGCCGCCGCCATGACCGCCGCCGCCGAGGGCGTAGAGGCCCTGGACGGCCACGTCGCCCGCTTCGCCCCCGCCCGAACGGCGGCGGCCGTCTCACCCCTGATCCTGATCCTGGCGGCGGGGATCGTCAGCCCCTTCACCGCCGGCATCCTGATCTTCACCCTGCTGCCCTTCGTGCTGGGCATGGCCCTGACCGGCATGGCGGCCGGCGCCGAGAGCCGCCGTCAGTTCCAGGCGCTGGAACGGCTGTCGGGCCTGTTCCTGGACCGGGTGCGCGCCCTGCCCGCCATCCTGTCCTTCCAGGCCGAGGCGCAGCAGACCCGCGTCATCGCCCGCGCCTCGGACGACCTGGCCCGCCGCACCGGCAAGGTGTTGAAGGTCGCCTTCCTGTCCTCGGCGGTGCTGGAGTTCTTCTCAGCCCTGGCTGTGGCCCTGGTCGCCGTCTACTGCGGCTTCAACCTGCTGAAGCTGCTGCCCTTCCCCGCGCCGGACGAACTGAGCCTGACGCAGGCCTTCTTCGTCCTCGCCCTCGCGCCCGAGGTCTATCAGCCCATGCGCCGTCTCGCCGCCGCCTATCACGACCGTCAGGCCGCCGAGTCCGCCGTCCCCAGCCTCAGCCGCCTGGACCAGGCCGACGAGGCGCCCCGCGCCCGCCCCTCCCCGCCCGTCGCAGCGCCCGCCGTGCGTTTCAAAGACGTGGCGATCGCCTATGAGGGCGCGCCGGTCCTCAGCGGCTTCGATCTGACGGTCGCGCCCGGCTCCATCGTGGCCCTGACCGGCCTCAGCGGGGCAGGCAAGACCAGCCTGCTGAACCTCTTCCTGGGCCTGGCGCCCCTGTCTGGAGGCGAGGTTGAAGTCGGCGACGCGCGCCTGTCGGACAATCCCGACCTGGCCGCCTGGATCGCCTGGGCCGGTCAGGCCCCGGTCGTGATCCGCGGAACCCTGGCCGAGAACATCGCCCTGGCCCGGCGCGGGGCTACGCCCGAAGAAATCGAACAGGCCGCCCGCAAGGCGGGGCTCGACGGCGCGCTGGACCGCCGGATCGACGAGCGCGGCGGCGGCCTGTCAGGCGGCGAGCGGCGGCGTCTGGGCCTGGCCCGCGCCTTCCTCAAGCCCTCGCCCCTGCTTTTGCTGGACGAGCCGACCGCCAATCTGGACGCCGCGGCCGAGGCCGCCCTGCTGCCGCTCATCCGCGAGGCGGCGCGCGGGCGCACGACCCTGATCGCGACCCATTCCGACGCCGTGGCCGAACTGGCCGATGTGGTGGTGCGCCTGTGAAGCCTCAGTCCTCTCCCGGCGTCGCCCGCCTCAAGGCCATGATCCGCGCCCAGGAGCGCGCCCAGTTTCCGCGCCTGCTGGCCGCTTCGGTCACGGGGGCGCTGGTCTCGGCCGGGGCCGTGGCCCTGCTGGGGGTGTCAGGCTGGTTCATCACCGCATCCGCCCTGGCCGGCGCCGTCGGACCGGCCGCGGCCCAGGCGTTCAACTATCTGGTGCCCAGCGCGGTCATCCGCTTTCTGGCCATCGTGCGCACCGCGTCCCGCTATGGCGAGCGCGTCACCGGACACGAGGCGGCGCTGAAGGCGCTGGCCGCCCTGCGCCCCCAGCTGTTCGACGGCCTGGCGCGCGGCCCCGCGACCCGCGCCCTGTCGCTGGCGGGCGGCGAGGCCTCGGCCCGTCTGGTGCAGGACGTCGACGCCGTTCAGGACCGTTTCGTGCGCCTGTCCGCCCCGTGGAGCGCGGGCGCAGGCCTGCTGACCGGCATGGTGATGGCCTCGCTGGCCGGATGGCAGGCGGCCGTTGCGGTGGCGCTGGCCGCCGTAGTCAGCGTGGCGCTGGGCGTCCTCATGGGCCGTCGTCTGGCCGAACCTGCGGGCCGCCGTTTGCAGGAGGCCATGGGCGACTTCAAGACCGACTTCGCCGCCATGGCCGCCGCCGCGCCTGAACTTCAGGCCTATGGCATGAAGGACTGGGCCGTGGACCGCCTGGCCCGTCAGGGCGGCGCCGTCGAGGCCGCCGCAGAGGCCCTGGCCCGCGCCGGAGGCTGGCTGATGGCGGGCCAGACCCTGGCCATGGCGCTAGGCGTCACGGGCGCGGCGCTGGCCGCAGGCGCCGCCTCTCCCGCCCTGACGGCGCTAGCCATGCTGGCCGCCGTCGCCACGATCGAGAGCGCCGGCAATCTGCTCAACGCCCTGCGCCAGAACGGCGCCGTCGCGGTCGCCGTCCAGCGTCTGGGCGAACTGTTGGATGGGGAAGCGCCCGTCGCGGCGCCTGCCGCCGCAGCGCCGACGCTTCGCCTGTCATTCGCCGATCTGCGCCTCACGCCGCCTCAACGCCTGGCTGTCGTGGGCCGCTCAGGCGCGGGCAAGACCACCCTGATCGAGCGGATGATGCATCTGCGCGCGCCCATTCCAGGCGAGGTCGCCTTCGCCGATATGGACGGCGCCGCCCTGGCCCCGGATGCGGTGCGGCCGCTGTTCGCCTATGCGCCGCAACAGGCGGTGCTGATGGCTGGAACGGTGCGCGAGAACCTGCGCCTGGCCGCCCCCACGGCGGATGACGACCAGCTCTGGGCCGTGCTGGAGGACGCCGGACTAGCTGATCGCATCCGCGCCGCGCCCGGCGGCCTGGACGCGCCTCTGGGCGAAAACGGCGCACGGCTGTCAGGCGGCGAGCGGCGGCGCCTGGGCCTGGCCCGCGCCTATCTGCGCCCCGCCCCCTGGCTGGTGCTGGACGAGCCGACCGAAGGACTGGACGCCGCCACTGAGGCCAAGGTGCTGGACCGGCTGTCGCAACGCCTCCAACGCACGGGCCAGGGCCTGATCCTGGTCAGCCACCGCCCGGCCCCCCTGACCCTTTGCGATCAGGCTCTGACGGTCAGCGGCATCAGCCAGAACGGCCATATCCAGGCCGACGTCGGACCGCTTCGGGCCGCGGCCTGATCTGCGAGACCTTTGATCTCCATCAAGGCGAAGAGGGCCGAGATAGGCTCTGCTGTCGGCATAGGAGAACTGTCATGCCTTCAGAAATCGTCGCTCCCGTCGCCGCCATGGGCGCCTTCTTCCTCACCTTCATGGCCGCCATGGCCTATGGCGTGATCAGCAGCAACCTGGCCGACCGCAAGGCGCGCTGACCATGACGCTGCACCATATCCGGCTGGAGTTGGCCCGCGAGGCCGATGCGCCGCACGGCGATCCGCGCGACGGCTATGATCTGGTCATGACGCTGGACCAGCAATCACGGCTGGACGCGGCGGCTCTGCTCGCTGCGCCTGAGCGCACGCGCGTCCGCCGTTTCCGCGACGGCGAAACCCTGGCGGTCGGCCAACTGTCTCAGGGCGCCGACGGCCGTTGGGTGCTGGACTTCCCCGGCGAAGAGTCCGACGCCGTCGGCTTCCGCCTCGAAAGCGAACGCTTCGTGCCGGGGGAATACGTCTCCCTGGCCGAGCCGGGCGGCCCCATGCGTCCCTATCGGGTCGCCCTGGTCCAGCCGCTGGATCGCGACTGAACCGTCATGATCGACGCCGCCTGGATCAGGCGGCGTCGATTTCTTCGCCCTTGATGACCGGGCGGAACAACAGCTTGTCGATACGTCGATCGTCCATGTCGATGACCTCGACCTCGAAACGCCCCAGTTGCAGGACGTCGCCCTCGTTCGGCACCCGCGACAGATGGTGCAGCACCAGGCCCGCCACCGTGTGGAAGCCTTCATGCTCGCCGAAGTCTTCGCCCAGGGCCTCACCCAGTTCATCCAGATCGATCTGACCGTCGACAGCCCAGGTGCCGTCAGCGCGCTTGCGCACGGCCGTCTCGGCCTCGTCATGGCTCTCGTTGAAGTCGCCGGCGATCATCTCCAGCAGATCCGTCGCCGTGACCACGCCTTCAAAGGCGCCGTATTCATCGACCACGAAGGCCATGTGCACCTTCGAGCCCTTCAGGATCTCCAGCGCCTTCAGCACCGAGGTCGACTGCGGGATGAAGGCCGGCTCGGCCACCAGCTTCTCGACATTGAACTCGCCGTTGTCCAGCAGGCTATCCAGCAGATCCTTCTTGTGGACCACCCCCAACGGATTATCGATGTCGTTGTCGCGCGCCACCACGATGCGCGAATAGGGGCAGGTGCGGATTTCCTCGCGCAGCATCTCTTCCGAATCGTCCAGGGCGATCCAGTAAACCTCGTGACGCGGCGTCATGGCCACGCGCACGGCCCGGTCGCCCAGGCGCAGGATCTCTTCGATCATCTCCTGCTCTTCCGGCTCGATCAGGCCCGCAGAGGTGCCCTCGGCCAGGATGCTCTCCACCTCTTCCTGGGTGACGTCCGAGCCGTCGCGGTCCTTGACGCCCAGCAGTTTGAGGATGCCCGAGGTCGAGGCCGTCAGCAGCAACACGAACGGCTTCATCACCAGGGCCAGGGTCGAGATCGGACCGGCCATCTTGGAGGCGATGGTCTCGGGGAAGATCAGGGCCAGCCGCTTGGGCACCAGTTCGCCGACGATCAGCGAGACATAGGTGATCAGCACCACGACCACGCCGGTGGCGATGATCTGCGAATAGGGGGCCAGGGCCGGCAGGTTCGCCGTCAGGATGTCATCCAGCTCGCCTGCGATGGCGGCCTGACCGTAGGCGCCCGCCAGAATGCCGATCAGGGTGATGCCCACCTGAACCGCCGAAAGGAACTGAGTCGGCTCCTCGGCCAGCTTCAACGCGGCGCGGGCGCCGCGGTCGCCTCGTTCGGCGCGGCTCTGAAGCTTGGATTTGCGGGAGGACACGACCGCGAGTTCGGTCATGGCGAAAAGGCCGTTCAGCACCACAAGCAGCAGCACGACGACGATAGCGATGGTCAACATCGAAAAGGGAGAAGCCCTGACGCGGCGCGACTAACGGCGTCCGCGCAGCCGATAGTAAAGGCGAAGCCTCGTCTGCGCCAGCACTGTTGTCAAAACTGCGGCGTTCAGCCCGTTCGAGCCGCTTCGACGCCGCCGTAGAAGCCCGTATCGACGTCGCCTTGCCTCATATGTCCGGCGGCGCAGGCGCTGAGCCCGATCACCAGACCAATCATCAAGCCTAGACGAGCGGCGCGTTTCATCGTGGTTAACCGATCATTGACGACCGCTTCTGAACGCCGAGCCGCGCGGCCCGGTTCCTGCGGTCAGGCGGCCGAAAGAACCGGCTCGCCCGACCATTCAGCGGCGGCGGCGGCGCCCTGCTCCATCCCCTGCAACAGGATGTCCAGAGTGACAGGCTTGGACACCAGATGATCGGCGCCCGCCTGCACCGCCTTCAGATGGTGAACTTCGGTCGTATTGGCCGTCAGCATGACGATGGGCGTGCGTTCGGCGCCCAGTCGCGCTTCGTCGGCGCGGATGCGGCGCATGGCGTCCAGCCCGTCCATGACCGGCATCTGCATGTCCATCAACACCATATCGAAATGCTCCTGCTCGAAACGCCGCACGCCTTCCAGACCGTTGTCGGCAGTGACGATCTCGAAGCCCAGCGGCTCCAGCAGGCAGCGCACCACCATCTGATTGGCCGGGTTGTCCTCGACCGCCAGGACGCGAATCTGCGCGCCCTCATCCGACGCATGCGCCGCTTCAACCGATGTCGCCGTCGGTTCGGCCACGACCGCCGCCACACGCTCGACGGGCAGGACCACACGGAACAGACTGCCCTCGCCCAGCGCCGACTCTGCGGCAATCTCTCCGCCCATCAACTCGGCCAACGACTTGCAGATGGACAGGCCCAGACCTGTACCGCCGAACTGGCGCGATATGGCGTCATCGGCCTGAACGAAGGGATCAAACAGGCGTCGCGCCGCTTCGGCGTCAAAGCCCATGCCCGTGTCCTCGATCTCAATGATCAGATGTTCCCGGTTGTCCTCGGCGCGCACGTCGACACGAACAGATACACGCCCCTCAGCCGTGAATTTCACCGCATTGGACACCAAGTTGGATACGATCTGGGTGATGCGGACGCCGTCGCCGATCACCTGCCCCTGCGCGCTCGGCGCAAACGCCACGTCCAGCGTCAGCCCCTTGTCCTCGGCGACCGCGCGGCGCATCTCGACGACGGCCTCGATGTCGGTTCTGAGGTCAAACGGCGTCAGCGACAGGCTGAACTGACCCGCCTGCATCTTCGACAGGTCCAGCATGTCGTCCAGCACGCGACGCAGGGCGTCCCCTGCTCCGGTGATCAACTTCAGCATCTCGGTCTGGCGCGACGTCAACGTCGTGTGCGCCAGGGCCGAGGCCAGGCCCAGCACGGCGTTCAGCGGGGTGCGCACCTCATGGCTGATGTTGGCGAAGAAACGGTCCCGCACCTCGGCGGCCTGTCGCGCCTCGGCCTGCGCCAGTTCCAGGGCCTTGAGCGCGCGGACGTGGTCCGACACCTCAAAGCGGATGGCGGTGTAGGTCTTGGGCCGCCCGTCAGACCCCAGGTTCGGCACGATGGTCGTATCGACCCAATAGGGCTCGCCCGACTTGGTGCGGTTCTGGATGGTGCCGCGCCACACCTCGCCCCCCGCGATGGTGCGATACAGATTGCGGAAATAGTCGCGCGGGTGGACGCCCGAGTTCACCACCCTGTGCGTCTGACCGATCAGTTCCTCGCGCGAGTAGCCGCTGACCGCCTCGAACTTGTCATTGCAGTACAGAATACGGCCGGCGCGATCCGTGATCGCCACGATGGCGGCCTCGTCGAGCGCGGCGGAGAGGCCGGCGCGGCGGGGCCAGTCAACGTCAGTCATAGATGCTCCTTTCAGCGGCGCCTGATGGCCCACGCCTGGCTGAGAAAAGCTTAACCGTCCCATTCGACCAAAGTCGGGCGCCCGCTCTGATTCAATGCATCGTCAGAAAGCAAAACGGCCCCCGGATTTCTCCGGGGGCCGCTCTGTTACGCTTTACTGCGGCCTACCGCCCTTGCGGGCTGCTTGAGGCCGGTACGCTTACGCATACTCGTACTGTGCGGCTCGAAAGCCGCCCGTCGATATTACTCGACGATCTTGGCCCCGGCGGGAGCGAGCTCCCGCCTAGGCTTTAGTCTCGCGTGGCGAGGATCGTCGATTACTCGACGATCTTGGCCACGACACCGGCGCCGACGGTGCGGCCGCCTTCACGGATGGCGAAGCGCAGCTTCTCTTCCATCGCGATCGGCGTGATCAGCTCGACGTCCAGCTCGGCGTTGTCGCCCGGCATGATCATCTCGACGCCT
>Ga0172374_1001615_pt1 | contig 14960 bp, 18 predicted proteins | sample LakKiv3m_FD_114536 | JGI IMG/M metagenome (GOLD analysis project Ga0172374, IMG submission 114536) | Freshwater microbial communities from Kabuno Bay, South-Kivu, Congo - kab_092012_10.3m | ecosystem: Environmental > Aquatic > Freshwater > Lake | place: Democratic Republic of the Congo... | reverse complement strand
CCAAAACGCCAGTATATTTATAATTTAATTCAAATTGAGCAGGAGCAACTTCTGGATGATCTTTCTCGTTTTCAAAACCAAGTGCACGTTTTACTTCTGCTAATTTATCAATAAAAAGACGCAGACTATCTTGCGGTAAACAGTTGAAATATCCACTCATAGTAGCAAGTTCAAACCCAACTTTTTCATCATACATCTGCTCAACCTGAACTCCTTTAAAAATAAATCCTTCAATTTCTGGCGCAACATTCACAGTCATCCCCTGCAAATGAAGATCATCTGAAAGCTTAGATAGATGGGCTCTAAAATCCCCCTCATACATACTCCCGTCTTTATCACAAACATGAGCAAAAATCATAACCTTTCCTCTACCAAATACATCAGCAGGCAGCCACCTAAAAGATGACCAATCCAATCTCAATCGCAAATCAGATTCTTTCTGCTGCGTAAATCCACGAATAGAAGATCCATCAAAAGTCAGATTATCATACGACCCCAAAAGATATTTTTTATCATAATCCAGCATCTGAAACTTCCCTTCCATATCTGTAAAACAAATAGTCGCAGCTTTCACCATATTATCCTCTTCCAGATATTTCAAAAATTTCATTCTAAATTCATTTGCACTCATATTTGCCTCTCTATCTCTTTTTACTTTTAAATTTTTTTCTTCTAATTCAGAATAAGATAAATCTAGTAAAACAGGTTCTCCCATATATTTTTTTGTTAAACAAATATGCCACATTCATACGCAACAATAACCCAATGGTCAATCTAAAAAATGGCTTATTTTAGCACGTGTCGAAATTTCAGTACTACATAAAACATCAAAGCGGATTCAGCTTTATCTATGTAAAATAATTCCGACTGTAGGAAAAATCTACAGCAATTATTTAATTGCAGAAATTGAAAAACTATTTTCTAAAACTCAATAAAATCCTAATAAGAAAACATTGCCGCAACACCTCCTCCAATCATCATAAGAAGAAAAATCTGTGCAATTTTAAAAGCAACTTTTTTGTTTCCGAAAACAGTAAAAATGGCAACTTTTGAAATCGTATTCATAATAACAGCTATAGTCATAGCAACCATCGCCACATTTGCCGCAAGCCCTTTGGAAGTCAAATTGGTAATAGAAACAACTATAGGATCGACATCTACAACTCCAGAGATTAAACTTGTTAAATAAAGTCCACGATCCCCCATTACATCAACAGCAAACCTAGCAACAAACAATATTAACGTAAAAAGAGTAGCAAGCTTTAAAGCCGGTCCAATCCTAAAAGGACTTTTTATCTTCAGAACATTCTTCCCCATTTCTTTTTCCACGGTTTGCTCATCCCTCTTAACCCACAACACTAGAGCAGAAATCAAGGCTATAATACCCATAGTTAAAACAGGGAAAACAGCCTTCCCTAAAAGCTCTCTATTTAAAACAACAATTAAAATTAAAATTCTAAAAAACATCGCACTGCTCGCAATAATAATCGCAAAAACGTAAGGTTTTATAATCCCCGGATTTTTCTTACTTTGTGCAGAAAAACTTAAAGTTAAAGCAGTACTAGAAATAAGGCCACCAAGAAATCCCATAAGCCCGATTCCCCTTTTCGCTCCAAGCAATTTTATGGCTATGTAACTTGCAAAAGATATCCCCGAGATAAGCACAACCATTAACCAAATTGTATACGGATTAAACACTTCGTATGGACCAAATCCTTTATTTGGAAGTAAAGGCAAAATAACAAAAGCAATAACCATGAATTCAACAGTCGAAATAAGTTCATGATTATTAATTTTATTAGCCCAATCGTGCAAAGAAGACTTAAATCTCAATATTAAAAACAACGTCAAAGTAATAGAAGTAGCCAAAACATAGTGATCCATACCACACAAAACTCCTATTAAATAAACCAAAACAGTAGCAAGATCAGAAGTCGCACCAATTCCTCCTTCATCTTTAGCAGTAATAAAATATGCCAAAGTTACAAAAAGTAAAAAACCTGCAGTCAATACAACAAAAATAGCAATAGATACCGATGAAAGATAATATGCAAGCGCTCCCAACAGCCCCACCAACGCAAAAGTCCTAAGTCCTCCAAAGCTATTTTTTTTATGGTTTTGCTCACGATCAAGCCCTATAAGACTTGCCAAAAGTATCGCTGCACCCATTTGTTGAAAAACTATATAATCCATAATTTTGATTCGAAAATATCTAAAAATTATAGCACAAATAAGAGAGAAAAACAAACTTGCCCATTAAATCAAAAGGCCTTACAATTAATTAAAGACCTTATTTCTTAACCCTCATTCAAAATGACAACTCCTCAATTTTTAGTCATTTTTATGGCAGTAATTATTGCAGCATTTATGTTACCTGCAACAATCTATCCTACAAAAGTTAGAAAAGTCCTTATGGATTTTGTTTCAGATTCAAAAGTAATGAGATTAACGGGATTTATAACTCTTATGATTGGATTCGTATTTCTTTCAGTCCACTATAAATTTACAGAAGGATGGTTCATGACCATATCAATTTTAGGATGGATATCTATAGTAAAAGGATTGGGACTCTTATGGTTCCCAGAAATGGCAAATAATCTCTTTAAAGAATATTACAATACAGACGCATTCTTCAGAGGAGCTGGAATAGTAACGTTGCTTGTATCTATTGGACTGATCTACATCGCGATATATCCTCTTGCGCCAGTAGTAATGTACTATTAATTATTTTCCCTTCTTAACAAGCGTACGCAAAGCTGAAGCTGAAATTTTCATTTTCTTCATCTTCCCTGTTTTAGGGTCAAATATCCTTTTTGTAACCAAATTTGGAAGAAATCTGCGTCTTGTAGCATTGTTTGCATGACTTCTATTATGGCCAACTGATGGCTTCTTTCCTGTGATTTGGCAAACTTTAGACATAATTTTTTAATAAAAAGCAGAGCCATTCTATTAATAATGACCATAAAGCGCAATACGATTTTATTTTTTATTGATATTTTTAAGGTTTTAAGGAATAATTACCCCTGTCGTTTAAAAAAGGCATATGAAATTTAGAACCGAGAAAGACTTCCTCGGAGAAGTTAAAATTCCTTTTGACGCTTATTACGGATCTCATACCGCTCGCGCAAAAGAGAATTTCAAAATTAGCGGATTAAAAAGTCCTGATGTATTCAGAAGAGCTCTTGGAATCATAAAACTAGCCGCAGCTGAAACAAATATGTCGCTAGGATTAATCAAATCTCGTGAGGGGAAAGCAATAGTAAAAGCTTCTGAAGAATTCATAAATGGTAAATTTAACGATCAATTTAAACTAGATATATTTCAAGCAGGAGCAGGAACCGGATACAACATGAGCGCAAATGAAATAATTGCAAATCGCGCAAATGAAATTCTTGGAGGTAAAAAAGGAGAATATAGACATGTTCACCCAAACAATCATGTAAATATGGCACAATCCAGCAACGATGTAATTCCAACAGCCACAAGACTTGCAGCATTAATGATAATTCCACTACTGTTAAAAGAGATTAAAGATTTAGAAACAGAAATAGGCAAAAAACAGCAAAAATATTCTCGCACACTAAAAGTTGCCAGAACACATCTGCAAGACGCAGTTCCGATAACTATAGGACAAGAACTAGATTCATATAGACAAGCGCTAGAAAAATCTCGCGAATTTATTGACGAACGAAGTAAAGACTTAAAAAAATTAGCAATTGGTGGAACTGCAGTAGGCACAGGAATAACAGCAGATCCAGAATTCAAACCATTAATTCTAAAAAAACTTACAGAATTAACAGGAATAAAATTTGAAAAAGCAAAAAATGCCACAGAAATAGCAAACAACATGAATTCATTTTTGAATTTATCAGCAGCACTTCGATCATTGGCAATAAATCTATTAAACATAAGCAATGATTTAAAAATAATGAACTCTGGTCCACGTGCAGGATTTGGAGAAATAACGCTTCCAGCAGTTCAACCAGGGTCTTCCATAATGCCTGGAAAAGTAAATCCATCAATTTTAGAAAGCATCGATATGATAGCAGCTCAAGTAATAGGAAATGACAAAACAATAGAAATTGCAGCTCAAAAAAGCCAATTCGAATTAAACGTGATGTGCCCAATAATAATGTTCAATCTCCTTTTATCTATAAGCATTCTAACAAATGGAATATATACATTACGAACTTTATGTATAAAAGATCTGAAATATAATGAAGACAGAATAAAATATCTTTTCGACAATAGCCTAGCAATGGGGACAGCATTAGTCCCTCATTTAGGATACGAACTTACAGCCGACATAGTAAAATCTACAATAAAAAAAGGCATACGAATAAAAGATGAATTGCTCAACAGAAAATTATTTTCAAAATCAGAAATAGAAAAAATCCTTTCAGTAGATGCAATCACCCACCCTATAAAACTTAGAAAGTCTCGATAGCTTCAGTCCATTTATCAAATTCATCCTTGTGGAAGTTGTACATTGCACTAGGGATTCTAAAATATGCCCTATAAATATATTTTCCGTTTTCACTCAAAGTTACAAAGTTTCTTACAGCAAACATTTGTTGATCCTCTCCTATAAAAACACCATTTGGAGCAAATTCCATAGTATATCCCGGATATTCTTTTTTTAATAAATCAGCAATATCGGAATATTCCTGAACATTTTCATAAGCAGTAATCCCCATTTCTACATTATAAATTTCATTATAAGGAAGACCATGTGCACCTGAAGGCCAAGTTTCAAGTTCTTTTTCATACTCAGCTTTCAATTCATCTCCAGCAATTCTATGGACCATTGTAAATCCTTGTCCATTTGGCAAATAATCCACTTTATACCCAGACAAAATCCCCGCTCTAAAAGAATACTCATCACTAACAAATACTGGTTTGTCAGTAAAAGAATCGACTATCTGTTGCCAAAAATCCTTACAACTTGATGGTTTTTCTTCGACTAACCAAAACTTATAATTATTCCCCTTAAAAGAAGCAATATAATAAACAGTCCCTCCTTCTTTTTCCGTCACAGTCTGATAAACTTTGTCATCTTTTTCAAATTTTATAGAATCATATTGATCAAGATTAATAGGGAGATCCGTGCCATACATTATCTTACAATTATCGTATTCTATTCCTCCATTAACTCCAGAAGAAGACTCCGAAATAGAGGCCCCATAAGGATATTGAAAATAACAACTCCTTTCTTCAACACAATTTTTAACTTCAAAAATCTTATAAGTTACATCCGTAGAAATCTCGATATTAGAGGTGGGGACAGCTCCACATCCAGTAAACATAAGCAACATTCCTACTAATAAAAATTTTTTACTCAAGAGTAAACGGATTAAAGTTAGTATTATTGTCATACACATCAACTCCCTCCTTCTTCTTCAAAAATTTAACAATAATATAAGTCACAGGAGTAAAGATAACTTCGACTCCTACTTTAAAAATATAATTCGAAACAATCACAGCAATCAATAGATCATTATCTAGAACCCCATAGAAAGCGATTAAAACAAAAATTAAAGTGTCAAAAAATTCTCCAAAAATAGTAGAAGTAATAGTTCTAACAAAGAGAAATTTACCTTTCATTAACACCTTTATTTTGGCTAACACATAAGAATTCGCAAACTCTCCAATTAAATAAGCAATCACACTCGCCGCCACAATTCTAGGAGTCCATCCTAAAATCATTTCATATGCAGATTGTCCTTCCCAAGATTGAGAAGCTGGCAACTTCCCCACAACAACAAACACAACAGCCATCATTATATTCATAAGAAAACCTGTCCATATAACTTTTCTGGATCTTTTATATCCATATACTTCGGTTAAAATATCCCCGAATATATAACTCAATGGGAAAAGTATTGTCCCTCCGTCAAAATCAAAAGGACCAAGAGCTAAAATTTTACTAGAAGCAACGTTAGAAATAAGCAAAACAGCCACAAAAAACATGGAGATAAATGTAAAACATTTGAACTCTTCCATTTTAAGTCGCTTCTCAAGTGGACCGATGATTTGCATAAAGATTTTGGTTAAGTTTAGTTTATGTGGAAACTTAAAAAGCACCAACGGCAAAAAGCCTACACGAATACGATCTGATTGACAATCAATAATAAAATCTCTAAATATAAAGCTACAGAAAATAACTTTTTCACATGACTAATGCACACGCCAGTAAACAACACGGATTCATAGGCAAAAAAAGACCAAAAAGCAAACTTAGAAAAAGAAAGAATAAAGAGAAAGCAAGAGTACGAAAAGCCGCAAGATTAACAGCTAAAAAAGCTTAATCTTTCAAAATATTCCCAACAAGAAAATGTGATCCAGTGACAACAAGCACTTCATCACTATTTAAATTTTTGAGTAAATTTTTATAAGACTTTCTCGCATCCATATCGTCTTCAATATCGGCAGACGGATTTAACTTGTGTGCAATTTTTACAAGATCCCTAGCCAAAAACCCCCTATCCTTATTCGACTCAGTAAAAACAATTTTCTTAGAGACAGGCAGGATTTCCCCGAGAATCGCCTTAACATCCTTATCCTTCATTAATGAAAAAAGAAAAACAAATTTACTATTAGGAAACTTTTTCAGCAAGTACTTAATAAGCCCAGAAATACTATTTTTAGTATGTGCAATATCAAAAACAACTCTTTTCCCATTTACAATTCGAAAATCAAATCTTCCTAAAAACTTTTCTCTTTCAACAAAACTGCAAAAATCACTAATATTACATTTTTTTAATAAAAATTTTAAAACAACATATGCTAATTTTGCATTTTCCTTTTGAACATCAGGGATTTTCAACTCATTAAAAATCAGATTTTCACCACCATCCATGTCATTAATAAATACAATTTTAGTCTTATTTCCAACCTTTTCTTTCACCAAATTCATAACATATTTAGAATTTTTCCCAATAATTAAAGGGACTCCTTTCTTTATAATCCCCAATTTTTCATCCAGAATTTTTTCTAATGTTTTCCCTAAAATATACTGATGTTCTTTTTCCATACTAGTTAATACTGTAATTTTAGGATTAACTACGTTTGTGGCATCCAGTCGCCCTCCAAGCCCCACTTCGATCACAGCATAATCAATTTTCTTCTCAATAAAATACTGGAAAATAAGTCCCGTAAGAATTTCAAAATAAGTAACATGATATTTATTCCCTTCTTTATCAAACATCTTCTTAATAAATTCAACATAACTGACAAATTTCTCTTTAGTAATATTTTTACCATCAACCCAAAAAGACTCAGTAATATCAACTAAATAAGGAGATGTAAACATTCCAACCTTATATCCTTTTTTCTTCAAATAATTAGCAATAAAAAAACATGTACTGCCTTTCCCTTTAGAGCCAGCAACATGAACATATTTCAATTTTTGATAATTAATTCTTAGCCTTTTATAGAATTTTTTTACCCTTTCCAGATTAAATTTTTTATCATCATAAATAGATCCACCCTTATCTTCATAAGGAGAAAATGTCTTCAAATATTGTACTGCACTTTCAAAATCCATATGTTCCTGCTATAAATATTGCCGGCATCATTTGAATTCTATCTAAAAATGTTCCAAAGACAAAGGAAACCAGAAAAATTTAAGTTTATTTACGGCAAAAGCCCATTTTTAATAAACTCGAATCCAAGAAATTTCAGAAGGCTACCTTCAGCAAAACGCACCCATCCAATTTTAAACAAAATTAAGAAAATATTTATATTACTCTCATTAGCAACAATAATAGTTTTAGGCATCTACGGGACGTTTTTTTCGAATTATTTCAACATAAAAGAAATAAAAATAACAAATGCAAATCTCAAAAATGAAAGTTTATCGAATGAGATAAAAGCTAGTTTAAAAAGTTATCTCGGCAAAAACCTGATTTTTCTAAATACAGAAAGTTTAAACAATAAAATCCGTACAAAATTTCCAGCACTAGAAACCGTAGTAATAACAAAAGAATATTTCGACAAACTAGCGATAGAATTTTCAGAGTATCCATTAATTGCAAATGTAATAAATGAAAGCAGCACTATTAAAAAAAGCTACATAATAAATTCCATAGGTTTTGCAATAAAAGAAGATTACGAAAACCCAAATCTACCATTCATAAGAATAAAATCCGATGAACCAGTAAACACAAACAGCCAAATAATAACTCCAGAAAAAATAAAATATATTTTAGATGCAGTTACATACTATCGCGACAAATTTGGCATGGGAATAAGAGAAATTGAATATAAACCAATTGCAAGAGAGATAAGACTTTTAACCGACAGAAATTTCTCTGTCTGGTTAGATATTCAAAAACCATTCGATCAACAATTTAAAAAACTAAAAAAAGCTTTAGTGAAATTGGACATCTATAAAGCAAACCTAGAATACATAGACCTAAGAATTTCCGGGACGAATGGCGAAAAAATTATTTACAAAAGAAGATCATAGTTTTTATCCCTGTCAATAAATCTAAAATTGCGATTTTGCCAAAAATTTGCTATAATTTCAGATAGAACAAAATAAAAATTAAAAGAAAAATAAAATGTCACAAGCTTCTAAATTAGCCCTATTAAAAGAAATGATTGATTCAGCTGAATCAAATATTCGGTCTGCAAAACAAATTTTAAGTGAAATGACAGGCCGAAAATCTTCAAAAACAGAATACGCAAAAGCCGCAAAAGAACTTGAACCGCTTGGAGAAGAAGGAGAAGGCGACAAAATAATTGAAGGTGTTTTTAACGGAGAAACAATGGTAGACAAAAACGGAAAGATATATCCAGTACCAGCAAACTATGCAAGTAAATCAAAACTAATCCCTGGAGACGTTTTAAAACTCACAATCAAAGAAGATGGGTCTTTTCAATACAAACAAATCGGACCTATTGAAAGAAAACGAATAATTGGAGTCTTAACTTATGAAAATAGCCAATACAAAGTGATTGCAAACGGAAAAGCATACAAGGTTTTACTAGCATCAGTAACATATTTTAAAGCAGAAGTCGGTGACAAAATAACACTAGTTGTCCCATCATTAGAAGATAGTGAATGGGGAGCAATAGAAAACGTTTTGCCACTAGGTGCTGCTGAAATAGAAGAATAAACAAAAAACATATGGACGATAATCAAACATTTAAGGTTATAAATGACGATCCCCTTCAATCACCTGTAGCAAAAACCGAAAATCCATTAAACACTGGGAATGGTACTCCTACAGAAAGCACCCCTGAAACAAAAGAAAAAACTGAAGGACCTCATGAAATAAACATAGGAACTTTAGACAAAAAAGACAATGCAGTATTTCCAATGGGAACCCCTCAATCTTCTGTAGTACAAAAAAAATCTTCATATTTAATGCCAATAATCATAGTAGTAGTTGTATTAGCCTTAGGTGGCGGAGGATTTTTTGCATATAAAACATACTTTTCAACTAGTAAAACCACTCCAACAGAAGAAAAAACAGAAACTCCAGCAGAGAAACCAGCAGAAACCCCAGAAAAAATCGAAGAACCTGTCGCTCCCCCATCAATAGATTTGGGAGATAACACAGAACCAACATCACCAGAAAACGAAGAGAGCAATCTAGGAAAAGCAATTTTAGAAAAAATGGGGAATCAAAATGATGACAAAGAAGTCGTAGCAGAAGAACAACCTTCATCATCATCTACAAAAGTTCCTAGACATTAGACTTACAACAAATTGAAGGATATACTACGACCATCTTAAATAACATTAGATGGCTTTTTCATGGTCAAAAATAGATAAACCAATTATTATTTTAGCTCCAATGGCTGGATATACAGATTCGCCATTTCGCCAAATAGTAAAAAAAATAGAAAAAAATATTATTTGTATTTCTGAATTAACTTCGTCCACCGCAATCCATCATAAGAACGAAAAAACCATAAAAATGTTGAATTTCAGCAAGACTGAACTTCCGCTTATAATACAACTTTTCGGCAACAATCCAGATTATTTTGTAGAAGCAGGGAAATACTTAGAACAACTTGGAATTTCTGGAATAGATATAAATATGGGATGCCCTGCAAGAAAAGTAATAAAATCCGAACAGGGATCTTCTTTGATAAAAGATCCAAATCTTGCAGGAGAAATTATTCACAAATTAGTAAAAGCAGTAAAAATCCCTGTATCAGTAAAAACCCGCATAGGATTCACAAAATATGAAGAAGCTCCTTTTATAAATTTCGTTAAAATTTTAGAAGAAGCAGGAGCCAAACTTTTGACAATACATGCTCGAACAAAAAAACAAGAATTTTCGGGAGAAGTAAATTACGACCCAATTTATTTAGCAAAAAAAACACTAAAAATTCCAGTAATAGGAAATGGAGATATTTCTTCAGTAGAAACAGCAATAGAAAGACTTAAAAGCCAAGACAAAAAAATAACATTAGATGGATTAATGATAGGACGCGCATCAGTAGGAAATCCATGGCTCCTTGCAGAAATATACGCAAAACTTCACAAACAAACCTACAATCCGCCTAAAACATTAAAATCAAAAATTCCATTAATAAAAAAACATCTTCTTTTAAATATAAAACAAAAAGGCGAACATTTTGGCTTATTAGAGATGAGAAAACACTTTGGCTCATATATAAAAGGATTCCAAAATTCTTCAAATTTCAGAAAACAATTGATGCAAAGTGAAACATTAGAAAAAACTCTAAAAATACTCTCCAAAATAGCAGAGATGAAATAAGAAAATCCTCTATTTGCCACTTGTTAAAACGGGGTAAAAATGGTATAATTTAATGATAAACAAAAATAAAAAACAAAAACAAATATGTATAAATTAGACAAAATTTTTAGGACAGCAGTCCAATACAAAGCTTCAGATATTTATATTGCGACCGGCAGCAAGCCGATTTTGCGTATAAATGGTGATCTGATCAGAATCGAGGAACACCCTATTCTGACAAAGAAAATGGCAGAAGAATACTTGCTTGAAACAATGAGCGAAGATCAAAGAAAAACATTTGAAAAGACCTGGGATATGGACTTTTCAGTAGATATTGAAAACATTTCCAGATTCAGGATCAACATGTTCGTGCAGAGAAAAGGTATCGCGGCAGTATTCAGAATCATTCCTGAAAATGTTATGTCCATGGAAGAATTAGGGATTCCAACTCAAATTAAAAAAGCCACAAAATACAAAAATGGACTCGTAATTGTGACAGGACCTACAGGATCAGGTAAAACAACCAGTCTTGCCGCAATAATAAATGAGATAAATAAAAATCAAAAGAAACACATAATTACAATTGAGGATCCTATCGAGTACTTACACAAAGACACTCAATCATTCATAGAACAAAGAGAGGTTGGATCACACACAATGAGCTTTGCAAAAGCCCTAAAAGCCAGCCTTAGAGAAAGTCCAGATATCGTGATGCTTGGAGAAATGCGTGACCTTGAAACAATCCAGCAAGCTATTACAGCTGCTGAAACAGGTCACTTGGTATTTGCAACACTGCATACAAGTGGATGTGCAAACTCTGTAAACCGTATCATCGATGCATTCCCTCACGAACAGCAAAACCAAATCAGAGCTCAGCTTGCAGAAACTTTGAAGGCTATTTTCTGGCAAACTTTGATTAAAACAAAAGATGAAAAAGGCCGCGTAGGTGCATTTGAAATAATGTTTGTAAACAATGCTATTTCAAACATGATTAGAAAATCTACTACTCATCAGATAAATTCAGTTATTGAAACATCTACAAAAGAAGGAATGCAAACCATGAAAAAGGCAGTAACAGACTTATTCCAAGCAAATATTATTTCGGAAGAAAAAGCCCTAGAAAACATACCAAAAGAATTTGAAAACTAAAAAAATGTTTACACCTATGATGAAAAAGTTAATCGTAATTATTTCAGGAGCAATTCTATTAAATACAGTAATGATGGTTTTACCAATTATAGATATTGCTAATGCGGATGATCAGGCTACTGCCCCTCCTGCAACAGTGAAAGACGTTTCAAAAATGGAGTTTGATGTAACAAAAAACCTAAAATTAAATGGATCAGGTCAATCAGCTTCTTATTTCAAAGGAGCAGGACAAGGAGGCACACAAATGTCTCCAATTGTATCTTTGATCCTCAGCATAATCGAATTCGCGACAAAAATAATGGGATCAATCGCAGTAATTCTATATATAGTTTCAGGATTTATGTACATGGTATCCCAAGGAAATCAGCAAGATCTAGATAAAGCAAAAAACATTTTTAAATACACAACAATAGGACTAGTAGTAGCGTTTAGCTCATATTTAATAACATTGTTCGTACAATCAATTTTTTATCCGACAGTGTCATAACATCATGAAAAAAATAATCATAAAAATAGGAGCATTCATAATACTAAGCGTAATCTTATCCGCAAATTTACAGGCATTTGCGTTAAAAAACCCAAATGAATCATGTACAGGAGGAGAACCCGCTATAAAAAATTCAAAACAATATTTCGGGGGAACGCAATGCATAGGAGAAGCCCTAACAAAAGATAAAACAAACATTATTACCATCGTAGAAGAGCCTCTAGACACAAGAAATGACACAGAACTAGCCCCAACTGAAGCAAAACCATTTATAGTAAAAAGCTGTGTGCGCAATACAATAGTATGTACAGTAACAGAAGGAGAGGGGGATAAGCAAAAAACAAAACGAATAAGTGCAGCTGAACTATTAACCACATGTAGTGACAATGCCTCATCCTGCAACGACGTCATGGTCATAATCAGTAAAGCCGGACCAGATATGATCATGGGATACATAAGCATGATATACACATGGGCCGCATCATTCGTAGGATTAATTGCCGTTGCAGTAATCATAATAAGCGGCATCCAAATATCATTATCCGGCGGAGATTCTCAAGCAGTTACAAATTCAAAAGACAGAATCTTAAAATCACTCGCAGGATTAGCAGTATTATTTTTATCAGGATTAATCTTATACACAATAAATCCAACATTTTTTACATTCACTGCACAATAAAATAATATGAATAAATCAATTAAATACATCTCAATCTTCCTAATATGCTTCGAACTCTTTTCATCAGGAGCCGCATTTGCAACACAAAGCCAGATTGCACCAACAATTCCAAAACCAAAAACTGTTCCAGGCCCATTTACTACAGAACAAGAACAAGCAACTTCTCAAGATAAAAAAGCTTTAGTCTTCAGCTTACTCCCACGTTTTGCAACAGGTGGTATAGGATTTGTAACAATCACTGCATTCTTAGTAACAATAATAGGAGGGATCAGATTCATGACAATGTATGGAAACGATGAAGCAGTAGAAAAAGGGAAAAAAGCTGTAATCTATGCACTTGTAGGACTCGTAATAGCATTATTAGCATACGCAATAGTAGTAATCGTTAGTAACATAGAATTCGTCACAGCAGTAAATCCAACTTAATGAAAACAACAACAATAAAATTGTGCCTACTTCTAACAATATTTATCCTAAATTTAGGACAAATTGCCTATGCCGTAGATCCAGCAACAGTAAATATAGATGAATTAATAAATAGACCAGTAGACAAAGCAACCGGACAAGTAAAAACGGGGACCTCAGAAGAACAAGAACAAATAACAAAATTACCAGAAGTAGATGCCCCACAATTACTAACAACAGTAATAAAATACATTCTTCGTCTTGCCGCTATCCTTACAATGATAGCTTTGATAATAACAGCCATATATTATCTGATATCAATGGGAAAAGAAGAAGATATTTCCAAAGCAAGAAACATCCTGATTTATTTAATAATCGGAATAGTAATAATAGCCGGATCTTATGGAGTAGTAACCGGTCTATCACAATTTGATTTCTTTACCGAACCAGCACAATAAAATGAAAACAACATTAAAAATAATATTGGGAATTACAATTTTTCTAACAATAAGTGGAGCTTTTTGTTCAGCTTATCAATTAGAGGAAAAATATAAACCAGCCAATGCTCCTTCTTTCTTAAAAGCAGAAGACAAAAATAAACCAGCAGATCAAATTACTGTAATTGTTCTTCAAACCATCGCAGGAGCAATGCTATATTTTGCAGCTCCTGTAGCAGTAATTTTAATAGTAATGGCGGCATTCACTATCACAAGTGCAGCCGGCGAAACAGAAAAAATAGATCAAGGGAAAAAACATCTCACATGGGCAATAATAGGACTTTTGATAGTAATTCTTTCGTACTCAATAGCAAGATATGCAATCTCAATGATAATAAAAGCCGGAGAAAATGTATCGGAGACTACTCTTCTAATCGCGGAAAAAGATTATCGCCTTTCTTAACAAAACTTCCTTTTTTAAGACATCCCCAAGATTTATTAAATCTTAGATTTTTAAAATCAGAAATCCCAATTTGAGTTAAAATTTTCTCGCCAGTTTTTGGCATTACAGGAAATACCAAAAATCCGACCATTCGAAGTAATTCCAAAAGATTATACAGAACATTAGCAACTTCATCATTCTTGCCTTCTTTAGCCATTGTCCAAGGCTTCTTTTCATCAATATATTTATTACCAAAATCAACAAGCGCTATCATATTTTCCAAGGCAATTTTTAAATCAAATTTATCAACGGCCTCTTCATGATTTTTTACAAATTCAAGAACTCTTTCACCAAATTCTTTATCATTAGGATTATTTGGAACCTTAGCTTCAAGGTATCTTTCGGTCATCATCACTACCCTATTCACCAAGTTCCCAAGATTATTTGCAAGCTCACTATTAAACACTTCTACAAATCTTTTATGACTAAAATCACCATCATCAGTAGTTGGGATTTCTTTCATTAAAAAATATCTCAAAGAATCTACTCCATATTTTTCTACATAGACCAAAGGATCCACGACATTTCCAAGACTCTTGCTCATTTTTTGGCCTTCACTAGTCACAAATCCATGCACATAAAT
>Ga0172374_1001607_pt1 | contig 14981 bp, 12 predicted proteins | sample LakKiv3m_FD_114536 | JGI IMG/M metagenome (GOLD analysis project Ga0172374, IMG submission 114536) | Freshwater microbial communities from Kabuno Bay, South-Kivu, Congo - kab_092012_10.3m | ecosystem: Environmental > Aquatic > Freshwater > Lake | place: Democratic Republic of the Congo... | reverse complement strand
TCTCGTGACGGATGACAGCGGGCGGAGGAGGCCTGCCGGAACGGGATGGCGAAAGGTGCGGGCAGCTTTGCCCGATATCGCTCCAAACATGTGAGGCAGGCCGCCGCAACGGGCGGCCCGAAGGAGGAACCTTTTGAAAAAACTTGATCTTATCACGATCGGGCGCTCGTCTGTCGATCTGTACGGTTCGCAGGTCGGAGGCCGTCTGGAGGACATGGCCTCCTTTGCGAAATATATCGGCGGCTCTCCCACCAACATTGCCGCCGGCGCCGCGCGCCTTGGCCTTGCCAGCGCCGTCATCACCCGCGTTGGTGATGAGCATATGGGCCGCTTCATCCGTGAACAGCTGGTGCGTGAAGGCGTTGATGTGCGCGGCGTGAAGACAGACCCGGAGCGGCTGACTGCGCTGGTGCTGCTCGGCATTCGCGACCAGAACCAGTTCCCGCTGATATTTTATCGCGAAAACTGCGCCGACATGGCGCTCAGCGAAGACGACATCGATCCCGCCTTCATCGCCGAGGCTGGCTGCGTCTGCGCCACCGGCACGCATCTGTCGCATCCAAAAACGGAAGCGGCCGTGCTGAAGGCGCTGAAACTCGCCCGCGAAAATGGCGCCAAGACCGCGCTCGATATCGATTACCGGCCCAATCTCTGGGGTGTGGCCGGCCATGGCGACGGCGAAAGCCGTTTCGTGGAATCGCAGAAGGTCACCGCCAAGCTGCAATCCACCCTGCATATCTTCGACCTGATCGTCGGCACCGAAGAAGAATTCCACATCGCCGGCGGCTCCACCGATACGCTTGCGGCGCTGAAGGCCGTGCGCAAGGTTTCCAACGCGACGCTGGTGTGCAAGCGCGGGCCGATGGGGGCCTCGGTCTTCACCGGTGAAATCCCGGCAAGTCTCGATGATGGCGAGACGGGCGAAGGTTTCCCGATCGAGGTCTTCAACGTTCTGGGTGCGGGCGATGGCTTCATGGCTGGGCTGTTCCGCGGCTGGCTGCGCGGCGAAGATTGGCCAACAACGCTGAAATTCGCCAATGCCTGCGGCGCCTTCGCCGTTTCCCGCCACGGCTGCACGCCGGCCTATCCGAGCTGGGAAGAACTGCAATATTTCTTCAAGGCTGGCATTCGCAACAAGGCGCTGCGCAAGGACGAGGCACTGGAGCAGGTGCATTGGTCCACCAACCGCAAGGGCGACTGGGACACGATGCGCGTCTTCGCCTTCGACCACCGCATGCAGCTGGAGGCCATCGCCGACGAGCTTGGCGTCAAGCACGAGCAGATCGGCTCTTTCAAGAAGCTCTGCCTTCAGGCCGCACAGCAGGTGGCCGGCGACAGGCCGGGTTACGGTATTCTCTGCGACGGTCGCCTTGGCCGTGACGCCCTGTTTGCCGCGAGCGGTTCCGGTCTCTGGATCGGTCGTCCGGTGGAATGGCCCGGCTCGCGCCCGCTGACGCTGGAACCGGAACTCGGCAAGGATTTCGGCGGGCTGTCCGAATGGCCGCTGGAAAATGTCGTCAAGGTCCTGTGCTTCTATCATCCCGACGATACGGAGGAGATGCGATCAACGCAGGAGGAGACGGTCATGCGTCTGTTCCAGGCGACACGCCGCAACCGGCTGGAAATGTTGCTGGAGGTCATTCCTTCCAAGGTCGGCCCGACCGACGATCTGACAGCCGCCCGCATCGTCGAGCGTTTTTATGAGATCGGGGTCTATCCCGACTGGTGGAAGCTGGAGCCGATGAAGACCCGCGCCGCCTGGAAGAACGCCTGCGATGCCGTGCATCGTAACGATCCTTATGTGCGCGGCATCGTCGTTCTCGGTCTCGACGCGCCGCAAAGCGAGCTGGAGGAGAGCTTCCGCCTTGCCGCCGGTTTTGATCTGGTCAAAGGTTTCGCCGTTGGCCGCACGATTTTTGCAGATGCCGCGCGAAGCTGGCTCGGTGGCAGGATCACCGATCAGGAAGCGGTGAAGGATATGGCACAGCGCTATACCAGCCTGTGCCGCATTTGGGATGAGGCGCGCGCCAAAAAGGGAGAGGCAGCGTGAAGACAATCAGAATGACGGCGGCGCAGGCAATGGTTCGTTACCTCGCCGCGCAGATGAATGAACATGGCGAAACCTATATTGCCGGTGTCTGGGCCATTTTCGGCCACGGCAACGTCGCCGGTATCGGCGAAGCGCTGCATGGCATTCGCGACGAGCTGCAGACCTATCGCGGCCAGAACGAGCAATCCATGGCCCATGCGGCCATTGCCTATACCAAGCAGCTGCGCCGTAGGCGGGCGATGGCGGTCACCTCCTCCATCGGCCCGGGTGCCGCCAACATGGTGACGGCGGCAGCGCTCGCGCATGTCAACCGCCTGCCGGTTCTGCTGATCCCCGGCGATGTCTTCGCCAATCGCGGCCCCGACCCCGTGCTGCAGCAGCTGGAAGATTTCGGCGATGGCACCATGACGGTCAACGACTGCTTCCGCCCGGTCAGCCGTTACTTTGACCGCATCATGCGACCGGAACAGTTGCTGACCGCCCTTCCCCGCGCCATGCGGACCATGACGGATCCGGCCGATTGCGGCCCCGTCACGCTCGCCTTCTGCCAGGATGTGCAGGCGGAAGCTTATGATTATCCTGTCAGCTTCTTCGAAAAGCGGGTCTGGCGTCAGCGCCGTCCTGAGCCGGATGTTGTGGAATTCGAAGATGCGGTCGCCGCGCTAAAGGCGGCGAAGAACCCGATCATCGTTGCCGGCGGCGGCGTGCATTTTGCCGGCGCAACCGAAACCCTGAAGCGCTTTGCCGAAACCCATTCCATTCCCGTTGTCGAAACGCAGGCTGGGAAATCGGCATTGGCGTGGGATCACGATCTCAACTTCGGTCCCGTCGGCGTCACGGGCGCGGAAAGCGCCAATATCATCAGTGAAAAGGCCGATCTGGTCTTCGGCGTCGGCACCCGTTTTCAGGATTTCACCACCGGTTCCTGGGCGTTGTTCAAGAACCCTAACCGCAAGATTTTGGCGCTCAACGTCCAGCCCTATGACAGCGCCAAGCATGATGCGATCAGCCTGACGGCGGATGCCAAGATCGGGCTTGAAAAGCTCTCCGCAGCACTCGGCAGCCACCGTTTTGCCGCGCCGGATGCCGGTCTCAAGGCGGCATGGTTCGAAAAGGCCGATGCCGATACAGCCGCGCCGGGCGAAGACAACGCCAACAGCCTGCCCACCGACATGCAGGTCATCGGCGCGGTGCAGCGTCAGTCGCGTGACAATACCGTCGTCATGTGCGCCGCAGGCACCATGCCGGGCGAGCTGCACCAGCTGTGGAAATCCAAGCTGCCGCTCTCCTATCACATGGAATACGGCTTCTCCTGCATGGGTTATGAAGTGGCCGGTGGCCTCGGCATCAAGATGGCGGAGCCGGACCGCGACGTGATCGTCATGGTCGGTGACGGCTCCTACATGATGATGAATTCGGAGCTTGCCACATCGGTCGCCATGGGCGTCAAAATCACGCTCGTCATCACCGACAACAGGGGCTATGGCTGCATCAACCGCCTGCAGATGGAGACCGGCGGCGCGGAGTTCAACAACCTCTACGCCCACACCAACGTCAACCCCATCGCCATCGATTTCGTTGCCCATGCCGGCTCGATGGGGGCGGATGCGCGCAAGGTTTCCACCATAACCGAGCTGGAAGAAGCGCTCGCGGGCGCCCGCGCCTCAACCCGCACGACCGTGATCGTGATCGATACCGATCCCTATCCGACCCCTCAGGCCGGCGGTCACTGGTGGGATGTCGCGGTGCCTGAAGTCTCCGACCGCGCCGAAATCGGCCCGGCGCGCGCCCGTTATGAAAACCATGTCAAGGAAAGACAGTAAGATGATCCGTTACGGCACCAACCCTATCGCCTGGTCCAACGACGATGACCGCACGCTGGGCGCGCATATCAGCCTCGAACAATGCCTCGATGAAACCGCCAAGATCGGTTTCGACGGCATCGAAAAGGGCCACAAGTTCCCGACTGAGCCGGAAGGCCTGAAGGGCGTGCTTTCGCCGCGCGGTCTCTCCTTCGTCTCCGGCTGGCATTCGCTGAACCTTCTGACCGACGATATCGAATCCGAAAAGAAGGCCATGCAGCCGGCGCTTGACCTGCTGAAAGCCATGGGTTCGAAGGTCATCATCGTCTGCGAGACCTCGAACGCCATCCACGGCGATGACAACAAGGCGCTGGTCGACCGTCCGCGCCTTGCGGCCGAGGAATGGGCGAAATTCGGCGCGGGCGTCGAGGCGCTGGCCGCCTTTGCCGCAGAACAAGGTATCACCCTCGTTTATCATCACCACATGGGAACGGTGGTCGAGAGCGAAGACGAGATCGACCTTCTGATGCAGCACACCGGCCCGAAGACGCATCTGCTGCTCGATACCGGCCATTGCCTGTTCGGCGGCGGCGATCCCGTGCGTGTCGCGCAGAAATACATGGGTCGCGTCGGCCATATCCACGCCAAGAACGTGCGCCCTGCCATTGCCGATCAGGTTCGGGGCGAGCGGCTTTCCTTCCTCGAAGGCGTTCGCCGCGGCGTGTTCACCGTTCCCGGCGACAGCGAAGGCGGCGTGAATTTTCCTCCGGTGCTGAAGGTGGCCGCCGAGCATGGTTACAGCGGCTGGCTGGTGATCGAGGCGGAACAGGATCCCGACGTGCGCAACCCGTTCGAATATCAGAGCCTAGGGTTGAAATCGCTGAAGGCTTTTGCGCGCGAAGCGGGACTGGACAAGGCTCAGGCTGCTTGAGCTGGGCGGGGGGCATTTGTCTATACGTCCTAGAATCGTATGTTCCGGTGCACCCCCTCCTCCCTCATTCCTGTGCTTGTCACAGGAATCCAGCCGACGCGCGTCGGCGCGGTGGAAAGACTCCTCTCAGCCCAAGGACTTGGGCTGGCTGGATCCCTGTGACAAGCACAGGGATGAGGGAAACGTGGGAATAGCCGCACGATACATTGAACGACTGACCAAAAAGGAACACCACCATGACCTCACTTCTGCGCAAGCCGGTCGCGACAAGCGGCAAGGTGCACGACATCACGCCCCAAAGCGCGGATTGGGGTTATGTCGGTTTCGGCCTCTACCGCCTGAAGCCGGGTGAGACGGCGGCGGAGAAAACCGGCGATACGGAAGTCATCCTCGTGCTGGTCGAAGGCAAAGCGACGATCTCAGCAGGGGATAAGGATTTCGGTGAACTCGGCGACCGCATGAATGTGTTCGAGCGCAAGCCGCCCCATTGCGTTTATGTTCCAGCCGGCTCCGAATGGTCGCTGACGGCCACGACCGATTGCACCATCGGCGTCTGCACCGCGCCCGGCGAAAAAGGCAGCCGCGAGGCGCAGCAGATCGGCCCCAATGGCGTCCAACTGACAGAACGCGGCAAGGGTGCCAATACGCGTTACATCTTCCCCATCGCCATGGAAGAGCGCGATGTGGCCGACAGCCTGCTGGTAACGGAAGTCTTCACGCCGTCGGGCAACTGGTCGTCCTATCCGCCGCACCGGCATGATGAGGATAACTACCCCAACATGACCTATCTGGAAGAGACCTATTATCATCGCCTCAACCCGGCGCAGGGTTTCGGCTTCCAGCGCGTCTTTACTGAGGACGGTTCGCTGGATGAGACCATGGCGGTGTCGGACGGCGATGTCGTGCTGGTGCCCAAGGGCCACCACCCCTGCGGCGCGCCCTATGGTTATGAGATGTATTATCTGAACGTGATGGCCGGGCCGATGCGCAAATGGCGCTTCAAGAACCACCCGGATCACGACTGGATTTTCAAACGGGATAATCCGTAATTCACTCACCTATCCTCATTCCTGTGCTTGTCACAGGAATCCAGCCGGCGCGCGTCTGCGCGACGGGGAGAGTCTTCCCAGCCCAAGGACTTGGGCTGGCTGGATCCCTGTGACATCCTCGGGCTTGTTCCGGGGAACAGGGATGAGGGCGGAGGGGCTTTGTTTCGCCTGCCACATTTCAATAAACGCTCAATACGTTGATTTCATTCTAAAACTCTCGGGAGGAGAATAGCATGGCCGCTCTTGGCGTGGGCCTTATCGGCACCGGTTACATGGGCAAATGCCACGCGCTGGCGTGGAACAATGTCACCAGCGTCTTCGGCGATGTGGAACGCCCCCGCCTCGTGACGCTCGCGGAAGTCAATCCCGAGCTTGCCGCGAAGAAAGCCGCCGAGTTCGGCTTCGCCCGCTCGACGGGCAACTGGCGCGACCTGCTGTCCGATCCGGAGATCGACGTGATCTCGGTCACCACGCCGAATGCCTTCCACCCGGAAATGGCGATTGCCGCCCTTGAGGCCGGCAAACATGTCTGGTGTGAAAAGCCAATGGCGCCCGCTTTTGCCGATGCTGTGAAGATGCGCGATGCGGCCCGCCGTTCCGGCAAGGCGTCGGCGATGGGCTACAACTACATTCAGAACCCCGTCATCCGCCATATCCGCCGCCTGATCGACGAAGGCGCCATCGGCAGGGTCTATCACGTCCGCGCCGAAATGGACGAGGACTTCATGGCGGATGCCACCCAGCCCTTCTACTGGAAGAGCGAAGCTTCCTCCGGTTATGGCGCGCTGGATGATTTTGCCGTGCACCCGCTGTCGCTGCTCTTCGCTCTCTTCGGCCATGCCGAAAGCGCCATCACCGACATGGTGAAGCCTTATGAGACCCGACCGCTTGCCGGCGGCGGTGACCGCGCCGTCGAGACACATGACCTCGCCAGCGTGCTGTTGAAGCTAGAAGGCGGCATTTCCGCCGTGCTCATCGCCAACCGTTCCGCCTGGGGCCGCAAGGGCCGCATCGCCATCCAGATCTACGGCTCCACCGGCTCGATCCTGTTCGATCAGGAGCGGATGAACGAGTTCCAGCTTTACACCACGGATGGACGCCCGGAGGAGCAGGGTTTCAGAACAATCCTCACCGCGCCGCATCACAAGCCCTATGACCGCTTCATTCCCGCCCCCGGCCACGGGCTCGGTTTCAACGATCTGAAGGTGATCGAATGCCGGGAGCTGATCGCGGCGATTGAGGGCAAAAAAGCCCATATCGTCGATTTCGAGGAAGGGCTGAAGATCGAGCGCAGCATCCACGCCATGGCCCGGTCGTTTGCCGAAGGGCGTTGGGTGGGGACAGGAGAGATTGAGGAATAGGGACGGGTATAAGGTGAGCACCAGGCCTCACCTCTTTCGTCATGCTCGGGCCTGTCCCGAGCATCTGCAACCGGTCGATTTGACGCGACGTGGTTGGATCCTCGGGACAAGCCCGAGGATGACGCAGAAAAAGTATCAGCTTTTCACCGGCGTTTCCGGCACCGGCGTCAGCACCTTGCCGTCCCTGAACCAGCCGAGAATGTTGTCGGCCACCAGATCTGCCATGGCATTGCGCGTCGGGATCGAGGCGGAGGCGACATGCGGCAGCAGGGAGACATTCGGCAGCGACAGGAAGGCTTCCGGCACCTTCGGCTCGGCATAAAACACATCGAGACCGGCAGCACCCACAGCACCGCTCTTAAGCGCCTGCAGAAGCGCGTCCTCATCGACGCTCGAACCGCGCCCGACATTGATGAACACGCCTTCAGGCCCAAGCGCCGTCAGGATTTCGGCATTGATCGCCTTATGCGTTTCCGGCGTGCCGGGAACGATGCAGATCAGGATATCGACGGCTTCCGCCATCTCCTTCAGCGAACCGTAATAGGTGTAAGAGAGGCCATCCCGCTTGCTGCGGGTGTGGTATCCGATCTCCACCTTGAAAGGCTCCAGCCGCTTGGCGATTTCCTGGCCGATGCGGCCCATGCCGAAAAGGCCGACCTTGCGGCCGCGCAGCGAAAACGGCGACAGCGCAAATGGTCCTCCGCCAACCCATTTGCCATCCCGCAGCCAGGTCTCGGCCTGATAGAGCCGGCGCACGGTGTTGATCAAAAGCGCGATCGTCGTATCGGCCACCTCGTCGTTCAGCACGTCAGGCGTATTCGTCACCACAATGTTGCGTGTGGCGGCATGTTTGGCATCGACGCCATCATAGCCCACGCCGAAATTCGCGATGATCTCGAGCTTCGGCAGCGCATCGATCCACTTTGCGTTGACGACGCCGGAAACGGCGATGGCATTGATGCGCTCCGCCGCACCATCAGGCAGAACCGGCTCGGCACAGGCAGGCACAGTCACGATCTCGACCTTGCCTTCGAGGCGTTCGAGAACGCGCGGGTTTATCTTGCCGGGAACGAGAACGACGGCCTTTTTGTCAGACATGAGCGGATATTCCTCCTGATAACATTCCAATATGCTGAAGTGGGTTGCAGGCGAACCGCTCGCATACCACTCCTCTGGGCGGCGATCCTTTCAAACAAAGACGGCCGTGAAAAGGGCAATAAGGGGATGCTATGGGGGCAGACGGAAGTTTCATGCCGATTTTTTTGCGCCCCTTCACCGTCATGCCGGACTTGATCCGGCATCCAGCCAGCCCAAGTCTTTGGGCTGAGAGAGTCTTTTTTTACCGCGTGGACACGCGGTAGCTGGATTCCCGCTCAAGGCCGGGATGACGGAAAGGTGCAATGCACAGAACGCGCATCATTTCCCATCGTCTGAAGCCTCAAACCCGCGGCCGCACCGGCCCGGTCGATTGCCGGATGCGCATTTCCGGCTTGATGAGGTGAATGCCGTCAGGCTCATGGCTGCCCGCCAGCCTGTCCAGCAGCGCGCGGGCCGCAAGACGCCCCACCTCGGCCTGACCGTTGGAAACGGTGGTCAGCGCCGGCGTGGCAATCGCCGCCTCCTCCAGATCGTCATAGCCGGTTACCGAAATATCGACACCCGGCACCAGACCAGCACGCGAAATGCCGTTCATCAGGCCGATGGCGACCAGATCGTTCCAGCAGACGGCGGCCGTCGGCTTCTGCGGTAGTGACAGAAAATGCACAGCCGCCTCGAAACCGCCCTGCTTGGAGCGCGGGCCGGGAATGCGCAGGTTCGGATCGACCTCGATGCCCGCCTTGCGCAACGCGTTGACGTAACCCTGATAACGGTCACGGCCCGTCGATGTCTGGTCGGTACCACCAACCATGGCGATGGTGCGGTGACCGAGGCTGATCAAGTGGTTGGTGGCGAGCGAAATACCGTAGCTGTCGTCACCGCGATAGGTCGGCATGTCGACGCCATCCATGGAACGGGCTACGAGAATGGCCGGCATGCCGTTTTCTTCGGCAAGCGTCATATCCTCGATCGGCGTGCCGATGGCCGGCGACATGATGATGCCATCGGAACCCAGCTGCAGCAACGTTTCGATGAAAGTGCGCTGTTTTTCCACTGAATCATAATGGTTGGACAGGATGAAGGTCTGGCGGCTGCGGTCCAGCTCACTTTCGATGGCTTTGAGAATTTCCCCGTAAAACGGGTTCATCACATCGTGGAACACCACGCCAACAATGCCGGAGCGCGAGGTGCGCAGGCTGGCGGCGCGGCGGTTGTAGATATAACCCAGCGCCCGCGCCTGTTCCTTGATCTTGTCGCGTGTATCGGAAGCAACCAGCGGACTGTCACGCAATGCAAGGGAAATGGTGGCGGTCGAGAGACCAAGACTTTCGGCAATCGTGGACAGTTTGACCTTTTGAGCCACAGCATTCCTCCCAAACGCATGTCAGCGACGGATGTCCCTGTTTAAATTGCAATTAAACAATTTAAACAAAATCCGCAACCCGTTTAAGAGATACCCACAAAACAGAGTTTTATTTTTAAAAATTTCAACAAATCATTGAAGATTGGTATCGATTGCCTTGAGAAGTTTAACCACGGTGCGCACATCCTTGGCCGAAAGCCCCTCTATGGCCCTGGCGCCACAATCGGCTATCGAGATGTTGATGTGTTCAACGCTTTTCAGTCCCGCCTCCGTCAGCTTCACCAAGGTCACGCGGCCATCCTCGTCGTCGCCGCTGCGCTCCACGAAGCCCTGGGCCTCCATGCGGCCGATGGTGCGCGTCATGGTGGGCGCCTTGACGCCGAGTTTCTGGGCGATCTGCCCCGGTGTCAGGCTGCCTTCCTGCGCCAGCGCCAGGATAACACCGTCCTGCCCGGCATAAAGCCCGCTTTCGGCCAGGCTATGGCTCAGCGCCGTGCGCATGGAACGGGCGGCCTGGGTGATGGATTGCGCCAGTTCTTCGGGGTTGAAATTCTCATCCCTTTTTTTGGCGTCCTTTATTTTCTTGCCGCCCTTTTCTTTCTTGGCGCCCTTGTCCTTATGCCCAGTTTTGTCCTTGCTCATATGCGAGTGCCTTTTACCCTGTGGCGGAACCGATATATGTTGCTGGAAATCCTTACCGAATGCACGCGCGGACTGCCAGATGCCAAACTCATACACGCATTATCACGACGAAAACGTAACAGACCCGCATCTTCGCGCAACAGGTGCAATTTCCGTGCTGCCACTGGGGGCGCATGAACAGCATGGGCCGCACCTGCCCTTCGAGACCGATACGCTGATTGCCGAAGGCATCGTTGCCCGTCTTGCCGCCGCCCTGCCCTCCCATCTGCCGGTCGCCTTCCTGCCGGTGGAACCCGTCGGATATTCCATCGAACACATGGATGTGCCGGGCACGAAGACACTGCATTACGATGAAGCTGTTGAACGCTGGCTCGGCATTGCGAAGACGGAACATGAAAAAGGCGTGCGCAAATTCGTGATGCTGAACGCCCATGGCGGCAACTCACCGCTGATGACCATCGTTGCCACCGAGGCCCGCGCCCGTTTCGACATGCTGGCGGTTGCCACCAGCTGGACCCGTTTCGGCGTGCCCGCCGATGTGGTGAAGCCGGAAGACAAGGCAATCGACATTCATGGCGGCGATATCGAAACCTCGGTCATGCTGGCGCTCTGCCCGGAACAAGTAAGAATGGAAAAGGCAGCCGATTTCCCCTCGCGCCAGAGCGATTTCGCCAGCCGCTTCCGGCATCTGCGCGCCTATGGCCCGCACGCCTTCGGCTGGCTGATGAGCGATCTCAACCCTGATGGTGTTGCCGGAAATGCCGCAGCAGCCACGGCGCAAAAGGGTGAGAGGCTCATCTCCCACGCCGTCAAGGGCCTTGTCGAACTGCTTGAAGATGTCCACGCTTTTGACATAACGTTATTTCATAACAAAATTTGAGGCACTTGGCCGGATTCGGCCAAAATCTCTTTGAACTGCCCGGACGTCGCGCCTATATGGACGTCGACACTTCTTCCTTGAGGCCTCTACCGGCCTTGTCTCCACGCGGGGTTTTCCATGACCGAAACAGCACCAGCCAAGCCCATTCCAGTCACCGTCCTGACGGGATATCTCGGCGCCGGCAAGACGACGCTTCTCAACCGCATTCTCTCCGAGAACCATGGCAAGAAATACGCTGTCATCGTCAATGAATTCGGCGAGATCGGCATCGATAACGATCTGATCGTCGAGTCCGATGAAGAAATCTACGAAATGAACAATGGCTGCGTGTGCTGCACGGTGCGCGGCGACCTGATCCGCGTCGTGGAAGGCCTGATGCGCCGGCCCGGCCGTTTCGACGGCATCATCGTCGAAACTACAGGTCTTGCCGATCCGGTTCCCGTCGCCCAGACCTTCTTCATGGATGACGACGTGCGCGCCAAGACCGAGCTTGATGCGGTCGTTGCCCTGGTTGACGCCAAGCACCTGCCGCTGCGCCTGAAGGACAGCCGCGAGGCCGAAGACCAGATCGCCTTTGCCGATGTCGTTGTCGTCAACAAGACCGATCTCGTTTCGCCCGAGGAAGTCGCCCGCATCGAGGAAATCGTGCGCGCCATCAACCCTTCCGCCCGCATCTACAAGACAACCCGTTCCGGCGTCGATCTCGCCCGGGTTCTCGATCAGGGCGCCTTCAACCTGGAACGCGCGCTGGAAAATGATCCGCATTTCCTCGAGCACGGCCATGAGGATCACGTCTGCGGGCCCGATTGCGACCACGATCACAGCCATGACCACCATCATCACGACCATGACCATGGGCATCATCACCATGATCATGACCATGGGCACGACCATGGCCATGATCACCACCACCATGGCGCAGTTTCGCCGATCCATGATGTTACCGTACAATCGGTATCGCTGCGCGGCGGCGAGATGAACCCCGAGCGCTTCTTCCCGTGGATCCAGAAGGTTACCCAGACCGACGGTCCGAACATTCTGCGCCTGAAGGGCATCATCGCCTTCAAGGGCGATGCGGAACGTTACGTGGTGCAGGGTGTGCACATGATCATCGAGGGCGATCACCAGCGCCCGTGGAAGGAAGACGAAAAACGCGAAAGCCGCCTCGTCTTCATCGGCCGCGAACTGGACCGCGAAAAGCTGGAAAAGAGCTTCAACGCCTGCCTCGCCACGGCCTGATCGTTTGACCCCGTCACCCCGGCTCTGAGCCGGGGTACGGCTGCGTCCGTCATCCACCGGACGCGCGTTCTTCGACACCCTACACGGCAGTTGAAAATCACTGACGCTCCTGCGCTCCGGGCTCACCCCCCTCTGTCCTGCCGGACATCTCCCCCTCAAGGGGGGAGATCGGCAAGACGCTCTCTTGTCACTTCATTCTCGACCGTCGAGAGGTGCGAAACCTCGCCACGGAACGATCTCCCCCCTTGAGGGGGAGATGTCCGGCAGGACAGAGGGGGTGAGCCCGGAGCGCCGGAGTGTTAATGATTTTCAACTGCCGTGTAGGGTGGTCCCTCGACGACAAAGAGCTCTATCTCCTTGATTTCACGAATCGTCCGAACGTAAAAGCGGTTCCGCTTTTGCAGGAAATGCTTTAGAACCATGCCTGCCGCCGGGGTCGACATCGTCGCCCCATCCGACACAGATACGAAAGACCGATGCCCCATGCCGACTGTTGCCCCGCTTGATATCGAAGGCCACGTGGTCTCGACCCATTTTCTCGGCGACATTCCCCTGTTTGCCACCGCCGCCGGCACAATTCACCGGCTGGATGGCGGCGAAAAGGTAACCGAGGCGCATGAGGGGCTTTTAACCTGCATTCGCGACCCCTACAGCGCCACGCTGCTGTCAGGAGGCGAAGATGGTCGGGTGCTGCGCATCGGCCATGATGGCAGCATCAGCGAGTTGGCGCACGTGCCGCGCAAATGGATCGGCGTCGTTGCCGGCGGCCCGCAGAAGGCGGTCGCTTACGGTGTCGGCAAGTCCAGCTTCGTGCGGCTGTCGGACGGCACGGTCAAGGAATTTAAGGAAGAGCGCACGGTGGAGGCGATTGCCTTTGCGCCCAAGGGCCTGCGCATTGCGGTTGCACGTTACAACGGCGTGACACTGCATTGGGTGGCTAGCGCCGGCGATCCGGTCGATCTGGAATGGAAGGGCGCGCATACCGGCGTCACCTTCTCGCCCGATGGCAAGTTCCTCGTCACCACCATGCAGGAAAACGCCCTGCATGGCTGGAAGATGGAAGCCACCAAGGGCGGCATGGAAGCCCGCCACATGCGCATGACGGGTTATCCCGCCAAGGTCAAATCCATTTCCTGGTCGGCTAAGGGCAAATGGCTTGCGTCTTCCGGCGCGCCGGCGGCCATCGTCTGGCCATTTGCCGGCAAGGACGGCCCGATGGGCAAGGCACCGGAAGAGCTCGGCAGCCGCGCCAACATCATGGTCACCAACGTCGCCTTCCACCCGGTGGAAGATGTGCTCGCCATTGGCTTCATCGACGGCATGATCCTCGGCGTACGCCTGGCCGATGGCAAGGAAGCCCTGCTTCGTCGCCCCGGCAAGGGCGCCATCACCGCCATGGACTGGAGCGCCACCGGCAAACTGCTCGCCTTTGCCTCAGAGGCAGGCGACTGCGGCATTATCGATATTTCGGCGTAAGGCGGGCCCCGGGCCAGACAATGTACTGGCTCTATTCCTCTCATTCCCGTCCTTATCATGGGAATGTGGGCGGAGAGCCGTCTATTCGCTCACCTGACGCCGCGTCAGGAACAATAGCAGCAGGGCTGCGCCGGCGCCCACCGAGGCAAGCCGGATCGACACACCGAAGCTGGAATATTGCGCCACGAGCCCCATCAAGGGCACCGCAAACAGTGCGGCAAGGAAGATGGAGTTCATATAAAGCGCGGTCGCCCGCGCCGTGCGCCCGCGCGCAAAGCCCTGAATGAAGGTCAGGCTCGTGCCGGCAAAAAGGCCATAATAAGCTCCCTCCATGGCTGCGCCGAACAGCATGGCGGGTAATGTCGTGACCGAGGCGATGATATTGAAGGCTATAATCGCCGTCACCGCCGCACCGCTCAACAACAGGCGCGCGCTGACCCGGCGCATGATCCTCGGCGCAAGCAGGATCAGCAGAACCTCCATGGCGCATTTGATGCTGAGCGACAAGCCCGGCGCGTAATCCGGCAACCCAACCTCACGCACAAGAAACACCGGCAGAGCCGACGCGCACAGGGAATGGGCGAAAGACATGCAGAAACTGGCCGCCGCCGCCATAAGCAGCGGCAGGTTGCGCCCTTCATCGGTCTCGCCCCCCTGTCGCCGTTCCATAGGGCATGTCTGGCCGCGCGGCACGATGGCCAAGACCAGTCCGCCCCAGATGGCTGCCATCAGCATGGCGTTCATGAACACGGCTTTTGCACCGGCGAGATCGACGATCAGATAGGCGGCGGCCGGAAGCAGCATCCACGCCAGCGATACCATCATCCGCAGGAAAGCGTTGTAGGCAGTGGTATCGAGCGCCTGCACCCGGCCGTGATATCGGCCATAACTGAAGACGAGCGTGCTGGCAGCGTTGGAAAGCCCCATTCCAGTGGCCGTAACAGCCACCAGCAGCGCCAGATGACCGAAAGTCGCTGCCGCCGCCGCGATAAAAGCCCCCGCAACGGACAGAAGCAGCAAGGGCCGCACCCGCACACCGGCATCGACACGTTCACCATAAATACGACTGGCTACAATCGAGGCAACCATC
>Ga0172374_1001605_pt1 | contig 14983 bp, 10 predicted proteins | sample LakKiv3m_FD_114536 | JGI IMG/M metagenome (GOLD analysis project Ga0172374, IMG submission 114536) | Freshwater microbial communities from Kabuno Bay, South-Kivu, Congo - kab_092012_10.3m | ecosystem: Environmental > Aquatic > Freshwater > Lake | place: Democratic Republic of the Congo... | reverse complement strand
GCCCGCTCCGGATTGGTGAAGTGCACGGCGACCAGGGCGGCCGGCGCTTCGGCGCGCACCGCGGCCGAGCCCGCGGCGAAGACACTCGCCATGTCATTCCAGCCCGTCACGCCGGCCACGCCGTTGTTCGTCTCATTGCCGACCTGCACCATCCGCAGATCGACCCCGGCCGCGACGATGCGGTGCAGGGCGTCGCGGGTGAACTCGCCGACGCGCTCTGCCGTCTCGGCTGCGTCCAGGCCGGCCCAGGCCTTCGGCGCCTGCTGCTTGGCCGGGTCTGCCCAGAAGTCGGAGTAGTGGAAGTCGACGAGAACGCCGAGACCGGCGTCCGTCGCCCGCTGACCGATCGTGATGGCGCGGTCGACGTCGACGTTTCCGCCGCCGTACCCGTTGCCGTCCGCGTCGAAAGGATCGTTCCAGACTCGCACGCGCACGTCGGTGACGCCGGAATCGGCGAGAATCGCGAACGGGTCCGCGGCCCGCCCGTCGGCATCGCGGAACACCACACCGGATGCCTCCAGCGACAGCACCGAGGATACGTCGACCCCGCCGATGAAGTCCGCAGGGAGATTCTCGACCCTCGGCACAGTGACCGCGGCTTCGACGGGTTCGGCTTCCGCAGCGACTGCACCGGCCGGCACCAGACCGGCAACGGTCAGCGCGGCGACGGCGCCGAGGGCTATGGACAGGGACGGACGCGTGCGACGGTGCATGGCAGCCTTTCAGAGCGGATGTTGCGGATACGCGGGGTCAGCCTTTGACGGCTCCCTGGGTCATCCCGCCGACGATGTATCTCTGCAGCGAGAAGAACAGAGCCAGAACCGGCACCGCAGCCACCACGACTCCAGCGGCGAACAGCCCCCAGCGCGAGGTGAGCTGATTCGAGACCCATTGGTACATGCCGACGGCGAGCGTCCAGTTGTCCTCAGAGGTGAGGATGATCTTCGACAGGATGAAGTCTCCGAAGCAGGCGAGGAACGAAAGCAGCGCGACGACCGCCAGAATCGGCACGACGAGCGGCATGATCAGCTTCCAGAAGATCTGCGCGTGGCTTGCGCCGTCGATCTTCGCCGACTCGTCGATCTCGATCGGGATCGTGTTGAAGAAGCCGTACATGAGGAAGGTGTTCGCGCCCAGCGCTCCGCCGAGATAGACGCAGATGAGCGCGAGCTTCGAGTTGATGCCCAGCGCCGGGATCACCTCGCCGATCGTCAACAGCATGAGAAAGATGGCGATGAACGCGAGCGCCTGCGGAAACATCTGCACGACGAGCAGAGTCGTCAGACTCACCCGCCTGCCGGTGAAGCGGAATCTGGAGAACGCGTACGCGGCCGCGGCCCCCATGATCACCGAAGCGATCGCCGTGATCACGCCGATCGTGAGGGTGTTGCCGAACCACACCCAATAGCTCGACTGGCCCAGCGCGACGTAGTTGGCGACGTCGACGATCGCGAACAGGTCGTTGCTGGCCGCGAGGCTGCCGTTCGGATTCAGCGACGCCGAGAGCACGTACACGAGGGGGAAGGCCGCGAAGACGAGTACACCGATCGCGAGGATGTACTTCCATCCGACCTCGCCCCACCACCGGCGCCGACGTGCGCCGGCTCGTACCGTCGCGGCATTCGTCGACGCGCCCGTCACCACTGCCCTGGTCTGCGTGGACATCACTGATACTCCTCGAGTCTGCGGGTCTGGCGGAAGCTCACCACGGAGATGATGCCGATGACGATGAAGGCGACGATCGACAGCGCGCTCGCCAATCCGTAGTCGGAGGCGCCGCCGGAGACGCCGGAGACGTCGTAGATCGCCGAGACCAGGATGTCGGTCGAGCCGAGCGCGTACGGCGCACCGGGAATGGATGGCCCGCCGTTGTTGAACGTGTAGATGACCGTGAAGTTGTTGAAGGCCACGGCGAACGAAGCGATCAGCAGCGGTGCCGTCGACACCAGCAGCAGCGGAAGGACGATCGATCGGAAGCGCTGCCACCGATTCGCACCGTCGATCTCCGCGGCTTCGAGGGTGTCGCCGGGCAACGACTGCAGCGCCCCGGTGCACACGAGGAACCAGTACGGGTAGCTGAGCCATACGTTAACGAAGATCACAGCGGCCCTGGTGAGCCAGGGGTCGCCGAGCCAGTTGATGTGGTTGCCGAACATGAACAGATCGTTGATGACGCCGAACTCGGCGTTGAACATGCCGCGGAACAGCAGCGCAGCCATGAACGCCGGGAAGGCGTAGGGCAGGATGAACAGGGCCCGCAGGATGCGACGGCCCTTCACCCGTGGATCGTTGTAGACCATCGCGAGTCCCAGTCCGACCGCGAAGCTCAACCCGACGGAGAGGATCGCGAACGCGAACGTCCAGATCGTGACGCTTCCGAGGGTTCCCGCGAGCGCCGAATCGGTGAACAGCTTCGTGAAGTTCGCGAAGCCGACGTTCACGTACCAGCCTGTCGGCAGCGCCTGACCGTCATCCGCGACGAACGAGCCGTCGGCGGTCGCCGAATAGACCGTGCCGCTCGTGGTGTCGGTGATGCTCTGCGCCTCGGCATCCCACACCAGGGTCGATTCGTAGACTGCACCGGATGAGCCGTCGCGCGTACGGATCGAGCCGTCGTTCGGGTCGTCGGAGACCGCTACGCGCAACGCTCCGATCCGCTCCTGGAGCACCGGATCGCTCAGCACTTCAGCCCGGGGGATGACCGCCCACCCCGGCACTTCATCTGGGGCGCCGGTGCTGCCGAGCGTGGCCCCGTCGACCTCGCCGAGCGGCTCGATGTCGGAACCGACCATCACGTTCCCGTCGTCATCCACGACGGCGAAGCCGATCTCGTCGAGCCGCTGCACCACCGAGAGCGGATAGGTGGGAGAGCCTTCGACGCGACGCTCACCCTGGATCAGCGCCGCCTCGACCGCCTGCTCCTGGGTGCCGATGTGACCGGTGCCGTAGTTGGTGAAGGCGATGTATGCGGTGTAGCCGAAGATGAAGATCTGGAACACGAGCAGGAACACGAGCCCCGGCAGCAGATACTTCATCGGCAGCGCGCGCTTGCCGAAGTAGATCACGTCGGCGACCACGACGAGCACGACGACGACACCGAGCACGATCCAGGACTCGGCGCGCCAGGCGGAGATCGCGGTGAGGATGCCGAAGGCGTTCACCAGCGCCAGCAGGGCGAGCTTGACGATGAAGCCCCAGCCGGGGCCTCGCGAGCGCTTGGCGTGAGATTCACGCGGCGGGGCGGGATCGGCTGTTCTCGTCGGCGCCTCAGTCGACATCCAGTACTCCTTGTTCGGGATCAGCAGCGGATCCGGGGAGGCACGAAGTCCTCCCCGGATCACGGATCAACCGGCGAGCGTCGCCTCGAGATCGGCGACCATCTTGTTCCAGGTGCCGACGGCATCCGCGCCGTTGATGATCTGCACCTGGGCGGCGTTCCACAGGTCCCACACCGACCCCATCTCGGGGATCGACGGCATCGGGACGCCATCCTTCGCCGAGGCGACGAAACCGGCCGTGATCGGGTCGGAGGACACCTCTTCGGCAAGGCTGGACCACGCCGGGATACGCGGGTCGGCCTCGTAGAGGGCGCGCTGCGCGTCTTCGGTGCCGAGGTAGTTCACGAGGAACTCCTGCGCGAGCAGTGCGTTCTTGCTCTCGCTGGACAGGTAGAAGCCCTGCACGCCGACGAACGGCGCCGCCGTCTCGCCGCCGGCCGACGGGATCGGGCTCACCGCGACGTTCAGGCCGTCGAACTGCGGCATCGCCCACGGCCCCTGGATCGTGTACGGGGCCTTGCCGGAAGCGAACAGCTCGTTGTTGATGTCGTAGTCGACGGTGGTGGAGATGTACCCGGTGCCGTTCGCACCGTTCTCACCGAGCCATGTGGCGAACGCCTCACCGGCAGCCCCGCCCATGCCGACTTCGTTCGTGTACGAGCCGGATGCGTCCTGCACGAACACCGGGGCGCCGAACGACGTCTGCAGGCCATACATCGTGTACCCGTCACCGGTCTCGCCGGCCGTGTTGATCACGAACGGACGCTCGGTGCCGGCGTCCAGGCCCTTCTGGATCATCTCGTCCCACGTCGCCGGTGCCGCGTCGCCCACGAGGTCGACGTTCTGGATGAGCGCGATGGTCTCCAGCGAGTACGGCAGCGCGTACAGCTGACTGTCGTAGGTCATCGCGTCCAGGGCCACCTGCTCGAAGTTCTCCGCAGCGTCGCCGAGGTCGATGGTGTCGACGACGCCGGCTGCGACGAGCGCACCCAGCCAGTCGTGCGCACCGACGGTGATGTCCGGCCCTTCGCCGGTCGGCACCTGAGCGATGAAATCGTTGCGGATGTCTTCGAAGTTCTTCTGCACGAGGGTGATCTTCGCGCCGGTCTCCTCTTCGAACGCCTTGGCGGCACTGGTGAGCGCCGCCTCTCGTTCGGCGTCGGTCCAGATGACGAGTTCGGCGCCGTCTCCGGCTGGGGCGTCGCTGTCGCCCTCCGGTGCGCTCGATCCGCAACCGGTCAGGGTGACGGCCGCTGCCAGTGCGAACGCGGCGACTCCGATGTATCTGCGCATTTCACTTCCGATCTGTTGTGGCCGGCGATGCGCTTCGCAGTGCGAGTCGCATCGTCACGACCGGATGGTGTGCGGTGAGCCGGGTCGGCTCACCGCGATGAAGTTGTCAGGTGGTGCGGGTGGTGCGGATGACGGCGACGCCACCCGCCGGAACGAGGAATGACCCGTCGACCGCGGCGTCGGTGAGCAGCTCGTGGCCGTCGGCCTCGAGCTCCGCCTCCCGGTCGCTGTGATTCACGGCCATGAGGTAAGCGGTGTCGCCGTTGCGACGGGTGATGACTTCGAGGCCGTCGGCGAGGGAAGCGGGTGTGACACCGGAGTCGACGTAGACCGCGTGCATCAGGCTCGCGAGCCCCGCGGCATCCAATCGGGTGCTCACGTACCAGCCGGCGCCGTCGCCATGCGCGTTCCGGGTGATCGCCGGCATCCGGGTTCCTGGTCCGCCGGCGTAGGCGCCGAAGACGTCGGCGCCATGCAGGCGCAGCGCCTCCTGCCAGTGGTCGGCGCCGAGCAGCGCGCCGTCGGATGCCGTCACCGCTGCCGTCTCACCGGCGCGCAGCGGGAGGTGCTCCTCCACATCGACGCCGAGGACCTCTCGCAGCGGTGCGAGGTACCCGCCGGGGTGCACGGCGTCGTTCTCGTCGACGACAGCGGAGAAGTACGAGACCAGCAGCGTTCCGCCGGCGGCGACATAACTCTTCAGGTTCTCGGCGTCCGCGGCCGTCAGGAGGTACTGCGCCGGAGCGATCACCAGCTTGTAGCGCGAGAGGTCGTGTCCGGGCAACGCGAAGTCGACCGTGATGTTGTCACGCCACAGCTGCTCGTAGAACGCTCGAATGCGCTCCTGATGCGAGAGGTCTTCGGTCGGACGCCACTCGAGATCCTGCGCCCAGAACGACTCGAAGTCCCAGAGGATCGCGACGTCCGCCTCCACCGTCGAACCCTGCACCTCGCCGAGACGCTGCAGGTCGCCGCCGAGACCGACCACCTCACGGAAAACCCGCGAGTTCGTTCCGGCGTGCGGCAGCATCGCGGAGTGGAACTTCTCGGCCCCGGATCGACCGGCACGCCACTGGAAGAACAGGATCGCGTCGGCACCGCGGCCGAAGTGCGTGAGCGAGTTGCGGGCCATCTCGCCCGGGCGCTTGGCGATGTTGCGCGGCTGCCAGTTGACGGCGGACGTGGAGTGCTCCATGAGGATCCACGGCTTTCCCCCGCCGACCGAGCGGCTGAGGTCCGCCGCGATCGCCAAGCCGATGTGAGCGTCCTCATCGGGCGCCCACAGGTAGTGATCATCCGACACCACGTCCACCTCGCGGCCCCACGCCCACAGATCGGTGGTCCAGCTCTGGTTCGCCATGAAGTTCGTCGTGATCGGCTGATCGGCGTGGACCCGGATCGCGTCGCGCTCGGCGATGAAGCACTCGCGCAGCTGGTGGTCGGTGAAGCGTGCGAAGTCGAGGCGCTGGGCGGGGTTCACGACGCTGGGGGCCGCAGCGGGAGCGCCGATGTGCTGCCAGTCGGTGTAGTGCTGCCCCCAGAAGGCGGTACCCCAGGCGTCGTTCAGCGCATCGAGGGTTTCGTACTTCTGCTGAAGCCAAACGCGGAAGGCGGCGACCGACTGCGGGGAGTAGTCTTCGCCGACGGGGACCCCGTACTCGTTGTGCACGTGCCAGAGGACGACGGCTGGATGCTTCGCATACCGCGCCGCGAGTGCGTCGGCGTATCGGACGATGGCTTCGCGGTACGCGGGGGACGAGTGCGACGCCATGCCGCGCGAGCCGAAGCCCATCACCCGGCCGTCGCGGTCGATGACGCGTGACTCCGGATGCGCCGCGAAGAACCACGCCGGCGGTGAGGCCGTCGGTGTTCCGAGGTCGACCTGGATGCCGTTCTGGTGCAAGAGGTCGAGGAGCTCGTCGAGCCACGAGAAGTCGAAGTCGCCCTCGGCGATCTCTATCAGCGCCCAGGAGAAGATCCCGACGCTGACCAGGTTCACACCGGCCTCGCGCATCAGCACCACGTCCTCGTGCCAGGTCTCACGAGACCACTGCTCGGGGTTGTAGTCGCCGCCGTAGGCGATTCCCCGGATCTCGGGCCAGGTGCGGGGGGTGCTCATCGACGCTCCATCGGTTCGGTGTCCTGCATCCCGTCGACTATCAGACTGGGACCGGTCTCAGTCTGAGATGCAGTGAACTGGGACCGGTCTTAGTTCTATCCGATGCGGAGCCTCGCTCACAACCGTCGTTATGAAACTGAGACCGGTCCCAGAATCAACTATCCGTGACGACGGAGAATGAGTAGAGTCACTCGAATGAGCGATTCACCGCCGCGGCGCAAGCCGACGATCCGCCAGATCGCGGCACAGGCAGGCGTCTCGCGCAGCACGGTCTCTCGCGTGATCAACGGCGGGCACTGGGTCTCCCCCGATGCGCGGAAGGCTGTCGAAGCTGCGATCCTGGCGACCGGGTACACGGCCAATCACCACGCACGGAGTCTGGCGACCGGCCGAGCCGGGTCGCTGGCCTTTCTGCTCACCGAGCCGCAGCACCTGCTGTTCGACGACCCGACGTTCGCACTCCTGCTGCGCGGGGCGGCCGCCGCGCTGGCTCAACGTTCGATGACGCTCGTACTGCTCGTCGCAGGCACCCCGGCCGAGCGGGACAGCGCCGCGCACTTCATCAGCGCAGGGCACGTCGATGGAGTGCTGCTGATCTCGTCGCACGAGTCCGAGCCTCTGCTGGAACAGCTGCTCGACTACGGGGTCCCCACTGTGTCCTGCGGCGTGCCGCTCGGCCATGAAGGCGACCTGTCGACCGTCTCGGTCGATGAGGTCGGGTCGGCACGCGCCATGGTCTCGCACCTGAAGTCACGGGGACACCAGCGCATCGGAATGATCGCCGGACCCGCCGACACCCCCGGCGGCCGCTATCGGCTCGTCGGGTTCCGCGAAGAGCTCGGCGAGCAGTTCAACGAATCGCTCGTCGAAGCGGGCGACTACTCCTACGAGTCGGGGCAGACGGCGATGCTGACACTGCTGGAACGCGGGGTCGATGCCGTTTTCGCCGCCAACGACCGCATGGCCGCCGGCGCGATCGCCGCTGCGCGGCGAGCCGGGGTTCGCGTTCCAGAGGACGTCGCGGTCGCGGGCTTCGACGACTCGGGGCTCGCCGCGACGCACGAACCCGCCATCACGACGATGCATCAGCCGTGGGAGCGGATCAGCACCGAGATGGTCGACGTTCTTCTGGAAGAGATAGCCGGCGCCGCTCCTCGATCGGTGGTCCTGGACACCGAACTCGTCGTGCGCGAGAGCGCCTGAGCCGAGCGTCCCGGGTCGACCAAGCTCACCATCGCGGTTCGCGGCGGTCGGCACCGACTCGTTCCGCGCCAGGGCGTCAGCGCGAGTCCTCGAGGTGCTGGCCGGACAGGATGCCGGGAAGCCCCCTGCCGTGCTTCGTGGTGAACACGAGCACGATTCTGACGAGTACGAGCAGGTAGCTCGCGAGGGTCCAGCGCACAGCATCGCCAGGACACGGCGGCCGCGGGTCACCGGCCGGGGCCGGTCCGAGTCGGCCGAGCGCTCATGGCCGCGGAGCGAGCAGGGAACGCCCAGGGCGATCAGGGAGCCGAGCGCCGCTCCGGTGGTGTTGGTGATCAGGTCGCCGACGTCGAAGAACCGGTAAGCGCACGGATAGATGCCCCAGACTCCCGTGAGCTGGGTCGTCTACACGATCAGCGAGACACCGAGCCCGGCCAGGAGGGCGACGATCACGCCGCGGTTGCTGAAGACGCGGATGAAGAACCCGAGCGGCAGGAACAGCAGCACATTGAAGACGATCTGCAGCACACCCGCGTCGGTGAACGTGTTGCCCGGACGGGCGATCGCGGCCTGCACATCGTGAACGAGCGACATCGGATCGAGGATTGCGCCGACGCATCGGATCTGATCGGGTTCGGGCAGCGGCAGCAGCGTGTAGGTCCAGATCGCCCAGAAGTACACGAGGGCAGCCGCCCACACCAGTGCGCGGCGAAGCGAGAATCGCCCGCGACGCCGATAGCTGACAGCGACGAATGGGACGAACAGGAGCACGCCGACCCCGACGCCGAGACCGATGGCGAAGATCGCCGAGATCGCCTGGCCGCTCACCGGGTCAGCCTATCGATCGACGGCCGCCCTGCCCCGGGATGCGACCGCCGCTTCGGTGCGGCTGGAGACGCCGAGCTTGCGCAGGATCGCCGACACGTGCACGCTGGCGGTCTTCGCGCTGATGAACAGCCGGGCGCCGATCTGCTTGTTGCTGAGCCCCTCGGCGATGAGGTCGAGAACCTGGGCCTCGCGGGCGGTGAGCTCGAGGTCGCCGCTCGCTCCGGAGCCCGGGTCATGCGCGGGCTCGTGCGCGCCCACGCCGCTCGCCGTGCCGAAGCTCCGGATGCTGCGCTGCAGCGGCACATGACCGATCGCGACGGCGGCGGACTCGGCAGTCGCCACGGCTTCCTGCGCCTCGCCCCGGCGGCCCTCCGCGACCAGCTCGCGGGCGAGCTCGAGCAGCACGACACCGCGCATGACCGCAGGCAGGTCGTCGCCCTCGGTGAGCTCGGCCGCCGCTCTCAGCTTCTCGGCGGACGGATCGAGCAAGGCATCGAGCACGCTCGACCACGAGTCGGAGCGGACGGAGGCGGGCAGCGTGAGCCACAGACGGCGGATCACGGCGATCGCATCGTCGACGGGCACGTCGGCCGCCCTGACCTCCGCGACCGCCCACCCGGACTCGAGCAGCAGCCGGTAGGCGTGCAGCGATTCGAACGTCTCGTCCTGATCCGCGATCGTGAGCACTGCCCCCAGGGCGTCTTGCCACCTGCCGCGCGCGCCTGACAGGGCGATGTCGTTCTCGAGGTTGCGATACCAGGCCTGGCGCTCCAGGTCACCGGATCGCCGGAGCACCGGCATCCATTCCTCGCGGAGCTGCTCGGCCTCGTCGACGAGCCCCTGCCAGGCGAGCGTGCGGATGCGGGTCAGGGTGACGTACTGATCATTGAGCACCTGCGTGCGCCCGGCGGGCACCGCGGCGAGCAGCGCGACGGCGCGGTCGATCTCGCCGAGCGACAGCAGCGGCTCGACCATGTTCTGCGCCATCAGCGTGCCGTTGGCGCGTTCGACGCCCAGCTCGCGGGCACGCGTGATGCCCGCCGAGGCGACGTCGAAGGCCTCGCGGTGACGACCGATGAGCTCGAGCACGTCGGAGTAGTTGACGAAGTAGCGCAGCTCGGCGCCGCCGTTGCTGAACGGAGCGAGCCGTGCGGCCTCGCGGAAGTCGGCGAACGCCTCGTCCATCTGCCCGAGGTGCATGCGGCACGTGCCGCGCAGATTGTGCGCGACGGACATCTCGTGCGGATCGTCGGCCCGCGTGGCGACCTCGAGCGCCTGCGTCGCGGTGATGATCGCCTCGGCGCGCAGGGACGCGAGCATGTACTTGCCCGCGAGGGCGTTCAGCAGCATCGCGTGCAGCCGGTCGTCGTCGACCCCGCGGTCGATGAGCTCGAGGGCTTCGAGGTAGTGGTCGATCGCACCGGGCTGCCCGAGGTTCGACAGGTACTGCCCCTTGTCGCGCAGCAGGCGGACGTGCTCGGCGGCATCGGTGTCGTCGTCGACCTCGGCCAGGGCGCGATCGACGACGACGAGCGAGCGCTCGGCCTCGCCCGCGTTGCGGAGGATCGATCCGATCTGCCGCATGAGGGTGATGTGCGGGATGCCGGTGACGGATGCGGCATCCGGAACCTGCTCCCACAGCTCGAGCGCGATCTCGCCGAACCGCGCGGCCGAGGCGAAGGCGAAGCGCCGCTTCGCATCCTGCATCGCGATCACGGTCGCCGCCAGCGCGCGATCGGGGACCTGAGCGAGGCGCCAGTGATAAGCGATCGACGAGCGGTCGCAGTAGTCGGGCGCGGGAGACCGCGCCTCGACGGCCTCGGCGTAGGCGCGATGCAGCCGCGCCCGCTCACCGGGCAGCAGATCGTCGTGCACGGCCTCGCGCAGCAGCGCGTGCCGGAACGAGTACACGTCGTCGTGGACGGAGAGGATGCCGCCCGCAGCAGCGGCTCGGATGCCGTCGTCGAGGCGCTCGTCGGAGAGCCCGGCGAGCTCGGCCAGCAGCGAGTGCGACAGCGATCCCTCGGCGCCCGATGCGATCTGCACGACATGACGCGCATCGCTGTCGAGCTGGTCGAACCGCACGAGGAGCATGTCGCGGAGGGAATCGGGCAGGGGGCCCGAGGCGCAGCACGCGACCTCTTCGATGAAGAAGGGGACGCCCTCTGCCCGCTCGACGAGCCGCTGCAGGGCGGCGTCGCTCAGGGGCGCGCCGTGGAGCTGCTCGACCAGCAGCCGGGTCGCCTCGCGGTCGAGGCGCTCGAGGGCCAGGCGCTCGATCACCCGCGCGCGCGTGTTCTCGGCGATGAATCGGCTCACCGCGTCGCCGCGGCGCACATCGTCGCTGCGGCAGGTGAGCAGCAGCAGCACGCGCCCCTGCTGCAGCGTGCGCAGCAGGTACGAGAGCATGACGAGGGTGGAGTCGTCGGCCCAGTGCAGGTCTTCGATCACGACGACCTGCACCGCGCGCTCGGCCGCCGACTCGAACAGCGTCGCCACGGCGTTGCGGAGCGCGTCGGGGCTCGTGCTCTCGCGCGACGGCTGGCCTTCGCCGAGCTCGGGGACGAGCATGCGGAGGGCTTCTGCGCCGGCCCCGACCGCTGCCCGCGCCTCGTCGATGCCGAGCGCGTCGACCACCGAGCGCAGGATGCGGGTGAGCGGGCCGTAGGCCGAACGCGCCGAGCCGAGGTCGAGGCAGCGCCCGACATGCGTCTCGACCGCGGTGTCGGCGGCGAGACCCGTCAGGAACTCCCGCAGCAGGCGGGTCTTGCCGATGCCGGCCTCGCCCTCGATGAGGACGGCGGACGGCTCGCCGCCAGCTGCGCGATCGAACGCGCGCCGCAGATCGGCGAGGTCGCCGTCGCGCCCCACCATCGTCGTGCCGTCCGCCGGAATGGTCACCACTTCATGGTGCCACGCACCTCCGACATCGGGACCGGCGATCGCGATGAGGGCGCTCACCGTGCGTATGCGGGCTGGGGGACCTCGTCGCGGATCTCGCGGACGCTGTCTGCTGCGACGACTGCCGCCGCGGCATCCGTCTGGTGACGGCGCAGCCAGCCGCGCACCCGCGAGACGAGACGGCGCTCGCGACGGACCAGGCGGTCCGGGTTCTCGCTGACGATGCGCTTGAGCTCGTTCTCGCGGTCCAGGCGCTCCTGCTCGACGACGATGGTGCTGTAGATGAAGTTCTCGTACATGGTGTGGACCTCTCTGATGATCTGAGTCCACACTCCGCTCTAAGGCACCCCTCCGGCATCGGACAGATGCCCTATCTTCCCGGCGGTCGCGCTGCGTCGGCTAAGGCGTCAACCGGTCCGTCCGCGCACCGCGCCCCACGCCGTTCACCGTCAGCAGCGACCCGGTGTCGGTGAACTCCTGCAGGATCTCCTGCTGACGCTCCGAACCCTCGCGGTGCGTGAGCAGACTGACGATCACGGCGACCAGCAGGGCGCACACGAATCCGGGCAGCAGTTCGTACATCTGCGGCCACACCGCCTTCCAGACGAAAACACCCGCCGCACCGACGAACATCCCGGCCAGCGCGCCCCAGTTCGTGAGCTTCCGCCAGAACAGGCTCAGCAGGATGATCGGACCGAAGGCCGCTCCGAACCCCGCCCACGCGAACGACACGAGTCCGAGGATGGTGTCGTTGGGAACGATCGCGAGCAGCGCCGCGATGATGCCGACGCCGAGCACGGTCAGCCGGCCGAGCGTCACCAGCAGTTTCGCCGACGGCTCCTTCTTGAACACCTTGAACAGGTCCTCCACGAGTGCGGAGGATGCCACGATCAACTGGCTGGAGATCGTGCTCATGATCGCGGCCAGCACCGCGGCCAGGACGAGGCCGGCGACGAACGGATGCAGCAGCGTCTGCGACATCACCAGCACGACGGTCTCCGGATTGCTGAGGTCGATCCCCTGCTGCGCCATGTACGCGATGCCGACGAGGCCCGAGAACACGGCGCCGGCGAGCGAGAGGATCATCCAGGTCATGCCGATGCGGCGAGCGCTCTTCGCCTCGCCGGGGCTGCGCAGGGCCATGAACCGCACGATGATGTGCGGCTGCCCGAAGTAGCCCAGGCCCCAGGCCAGCGCCGAGACGATCGCGAGGATCGTGCCGCCGGTCAGCGCCGTTCCGCCGATGAGCGAGAGATGATCCGGGGCGAGCTCGTCGATGTACGCGCCCACCTCGCCGAAGCCGCCGACGGCGATGACGGCCGCGACCGGCACGACGATGAGGGCGATCACCATCATGAGCCCCTGCACCACGTCGGTGAACGAAGCGCCGAGGAAGCCGCCGAAGAGCGTGTACAGCAGCGTGACGCCGGCGACCAGCCCCATGCCGAGCAGGTAGTCGGAGTTGAACGAGCTCTCGAAGAACACCCCTCCCGCGACCATGCCGCTGGAGATGTACAGAGTGAAGAACACCAGGATCACGACACCGGCGAGAATACGCAGCAGGCGTGACGAGTCGCGCAGCCGGTTCTCGAAGAAGCTCGGCACCGTGATCGAGTTGCGCGACACCTGCGTGTACGCGCGCAACCGCGGAGCCACGAGCAGCCAGTTCAGGTACGCGCCGATCGTCAGCCCGACAGCGATCCACGCCTCGATGAGCCCGGACAGGAAGATCGCGCCGGGCAGGCCCATCACAAGCCATCCCGACATGTCGGATGCCCCGGCGCTGAGCGCCGCGACCCACGGCGGCAGGTTCCGCCCGCCGAGCATGTAGTCCTCATGATCGGTGGTGTGGCGGAAGGCCAGATACCCGATGAGGAGCATGGCTGCGAAGTACAGCCCCAGCGCGATGAAGATGAAGATCTGATCGGACATCGTCGTCCCTTTCGTCATCGATCGTTCCCCCGATAGTGACAGGGTTGCGCTGCGACGGCTACCCCTACCCCCTCAGCAGAGAAGTGCGCACCGACGGCCTGCTCCGGTCGGGGGTGAGCACGGCGAGCACGCGCACGAGCGTGGTCAGCCACAGCAGCGCCAGTCCGATGATGATCGCCTCGAGCGCGGTGATCGAGAACAGTCCGAACGCGAACGCCAGCACCACGGCGACGACGATGAGCAGTGCCACACCGGCGGTGGTCAGCATCAGGGCCGGCGGCGGACCGGGGATCGTGATCACGGTCAGGATGCCCGCCGCGACGAACAGCGCGAGCGTCGAGAGCGCGGCGATGTTGTGCACGACGACGACGCGCTCGAGGGGGAACAGCCCCACGGCGGCGAGCGCAGCGCCGGCTGCCGCCCAGAGTGCGACGACCCAGGCGATCCGCCCGAGAGAGGCGTCGCCCCGGATGCGGTGCAGATCGCGGCCGATGTATGAGCCGACCGTGGCGGTGAGGATGCCGGCGACGACGAGCGTGCCGTTGAACGCCCAGGCGCCGGAGCCGATCCCGAGCTGCGAGAAGTTCAGCTCCCACCACTGCGGGTCGGCGGCCGTGATCATCGCGAACAGGGTACCGATGATGAGGTACCCGAACAGCAGGTTCGCGAGGTCGGCGGTGCGCAGGCCGATGCTGGCCTCGAACGCGAGGCGGCCGGCTACGGCACTCGCGACACCCGTGATGAGACCCCCGCCGACGGCCGACAGCTGCAGGCCCTGCAGGCCGGCGCCGAGCACCTCGGTGGTCAGCAGCACGCCGAGCGCGGTGACCCCGGCGAAGGCGACGGTCAGCGCGATGGCCGACAACGACGAGATGATCACCTGCCAGCGCGGCATGGCCGCGTGCTCGCCGCGGCGGTGCAGCTGCGTCGAGACCACGAAGGATGCCGCAGCCGATACTGCCGCGATGATCGCAGCGGGAACGCCGACCGAGCCGTCGCCTGCCACCGGGCGCGGGTCGCCGGCGAGCACGACGATGCCGGCCGCGGTCCCGCTGACGAAGCAGACCACGGTCGCCCAGATCGCCCTGGTCTCGCGTGCCATCCGCTCCGCAACATCCATGTGTCCATCAGAACACGGGGGTGCGACGATGACGCGCGAACCGCCCTCAACCGACGGCAGGAAGGGCGGCTTGCGCGTTCTCGACCGGGTGGCGAGGACTCAGCCGCGCATGGCGACGCCGCGGCGCCAGTAGCCCATGAAGGCGACCTGCGCCCGGTCGATACCGAGCTCCTTGACGAGGTGGCGGCGCAGCGTCGTGACCACGCCGCTCTCGCCGGCGATCCAGAAGTAGCGGTCGACGTCGGCGGCCGCGGCGCCCAGCGTCTCGCCGCTGCCGGAGTAGATCGGCGTCTCCCAGACGAGGTCCTC
>Ga0172374_1001604_pt1 | contig 14984 bp, 7 predicted proteins | sample LakKiv3m_FD_114536 | JGI IMG/M metagenome (GOLD analysis project Ga0172374, IMG submission 114536) | Freshwater microbial communities from Kabuno Bay, South-Kivu, Congo - kab_092012_10.3m | ecosystem: Environmental > Aquatic > Freshwater > Lake | place: Democratic Republic of the Congo... | reverse complement strand
TACTGAAAAGAATTTATCAAGGGATAGAAGAAATGAATCAAGAACCAGTGGTTTTCAGATGGAAGTACAAAATGGAAGATTTGAAAGTTATTTGATATGTTATTTAAAGAACGTTATACTAGTTTATGACAGTCTCTGTCCACACCCGATAGCCTCGGATACCATACCTCTCGATTGTGTGATAGTTGGTCTTGATGAGCCCTTTCAGAATCCCGAAACAGGCAGGCTCAGGATTTATCCCAACCCGGCGCAGGATAATATCCATATCGTGATCCCGGATCAGATCAAAACACAGACACACAGTCCGGTTTTCAACCTGACCACGGTTTACCACAAGTGGCGCTCGGCCACCATCGAGATCTACGATCTCTTCGGCCGCAAGATGCTCTCTAAAGAGGTCCGCCAGGGTGATCCGCAGCTTGAAACCGATGTGAGCTCCTGGCAACCCGGGATATACGTGGTGAGGCTGGTTTACAACGGACGGACGGTGGGGAGTGAGAAGGTTGTGGTGGAGTAATGCACCTCATCCCCGAAGTGAGTATGGATTTGAGTGTGGGGGGATGTTATTAAGGCATTGAGACATCACTTACAACAGTTCATTCGCTAAATTCGCCAGTTCCGACCGTTCACCTTTTTCAAGCCGGATATGAGCATAAATATCATGATGCTTGATCTTGTCGATCAGAGTAGATAAACCATTACTCTGTGCATCAAGATATGGGGTATCAATCTGGTATATATCCCCGGTAAAAATAATCTTTGTATTCTCCCCCGCCCGCGTTATTATGGTCTTAATTTCATGTGGTGTAAGGTTTTGTGCTTCATCCACGATAAAACAAACATTGGAGATGCTTCTGCCACGTATATAGGCAAGCGGAGTGATCACCAGTTTTTCGTTTTCTACCACATCCGATATGACTTTAAATTCCTTGTCCTTTTCTCCAAACTGGTTCTGAATGAATTTCAGGTTATCCCACAGAGGCTCCATATATGGATTCAGTTTTGATTTGATATCCCCGGGAAGGTACCCGATATCTTTGTTGCTTAACGGAACGACAGGACGCGCAAGGTAGATCTGCTTGAAATTACGTTTCTGATCAAGGGCTCCGGCTAAGGCAAGGAGGGTTTTCCCGGTTCCGGCTATACCCTGGAGTGTGACAAGTTTTACACCGGGATTAAGGATAGCGTGAAGTGCGAATACCTGCTCCGCATTTCTCGGAGTTATCCTGTAACAAGGGTGTTTTTCAATTTTTTCGATTCTTTCAGTCAATGGATTGTAAAATGCAAGAACGGAACTTTTTCCATTTTTCAGAATGAAATAATGGTTGGGTAAAGGTTTTTTAATTCCAATATCTTCAGGTAAACACCACCCTGCCTCATAAATTATGTCGATTATCGTTTTATCCAGGTTTTCCAGAAGAGACTTACCCGAGTATAGAGTCTCGAGGTCTTTGATTTTTCCGGTTTCAAAATCCTCTGCATTAATGTCGAGCGATTTTGCTTTTAACCTCAGATTTACATCCTTCGTGACCAGGATAACTTTTTTTCCGGGATTTTCACCGATCATGATCAGCGCCGCATTCAGGATACGGTGATCGGGTTTGTTTTCCCCAAAGACTTTTACCGCATCGAGCTCACTTTGCTCGTTCATCACGACTTTGAATTTGCCGCCTTTGGGCATCCCCAGGGATATCCATTTTGTCAATACCCCTTTATTTGACAGTTTATCAATGATCCGGATGAATTCCCGGGCTTCGAAATTGATGGTGTCATTGCCCTTCTTGAAATTGTCCAGCTCTTCAAGGACAGTGATAGGGATTGCCACATCATTATCTTCAAAACTATGAATCGCGTTGTGGTTATAAAGGATAACTGATGTATCCAACACGAAAATCTTCTTTTCCTTAAGATTCTTTTTCAGCATAGAAGATGGTTTGGGTTTGATCAAATGTATATCAAGAAAACTCCCAATTCGGATTGCCGGTTCAGAAGATATAAACAGGGGTGTGTTATTATAAATTCTACCTTTGCAGCATGAAGGATAAAAAGCTATTTCTCCTTGATGCCATGGCTCTGATTTACAGGGCATTTTTTGCTTTCAATAAGAACCCGAGACTCTCTTCGAAAGGCTTGAATACCTCCGCTGTTTTTGGTTTTGCAAATACGCTTTTCGATCTTCTGAAAAAGGAAAAACCAACACATATCGGAGTTGCTTTTGATACGATGGCCCCGACTGTAAGGCATGAAGGTTTTGAGTTTTATAAAGCGCACCGCCAGGAAACCCCCGAAGACCTTGTCAAATCTCTCCCATACATACATGAGCTTATAGAGGCTTTCAATATTCCAACATTATTTGTAGATGGTTTTGAGGCTGATGATGTTGTCGGGACACTTGCAAAAAAGGCTGAGAAACAGGGATTTACTACGTATATGATGACTTCCGATAAGGATTTCGGGCAATTGGTCAGCAATAATATTTTTATATATAAACCCGGAAAGTTCGGAGGGGATGTCGAAATATTGGGCGTCAGGGAAGTTTGTGAAAAATTTTCCATAAAACGTCCGGAACAGATCATTGACCTTCTGGGTCTCTGGGGCGATGCTTCTGATAATATCCCCGGTATTCCGGGTATAGGAGAGGTTACTGCCAAGAAGCTGATCTCGGAATTTGATTCTGTTGAGAACCTGATCTTAAACGTTGCCAAGGTAAGTAATGAGAAGTTGCGTCAAAGAATTATAGATAACCGGGAGATGGCAGTGATGTCGAAAAAGCTTGCAACTATCATTTTAGATGTTCCGGTCGAGTTCGATGAAACCCGGTTGATTATGGAATCGCCCGATATTCCCCGGCTGAAAAAGCTTTTTGAGGAACTGGAATTCCGGACCTTCGGACAACGTATTTTTACCTGGCTGTCGACAAATCCATTTGAAAGTAAAACAACCACCCTCCCCGATTCAGGTAAATCCCAGGAACATCCGGAGCCTGCCATCAGGCATACGGCTTCGGCTGATCTTTTCAACCCGGCCACTGAACGTAAGATCTCTGATATAAAAACCACGCCTCATACTTATCAACTGGTCGATACTCCTGAAAAAAGATCGGAATTAGTCTCGCAACTCCGTCAACAAGCCTCTTTCTGTTTTGATACGGAAACTACCGGTGTTGATCCGAATAATTCTGAACTCGTAGGAATGTCATTTTCGTGGACGCCGGGAGAGGCCTGTTATATCCCTTTCCCGGAGAATTACAATGAAGCTCATTCCATAGCGAAAGAGTTTAAGGAGATCCTTGAGGACCCGGACATCCTGAAGACCGGGCAGAACATGAAATTTGATATTTCAATCCTGAAATGGTATGATATAGATGTGTCCGGACCTTTTTTCGATACAATGCTTGCCCATTACCTGATCCAGCCGGATATGCGGCATGGAATGGATTTTTTAGCAGAGACATACCTGAATTATACACCTGTATCCATCGAATCACTTATAGGGAAAAAGGGGCCGCAGCAACTCAGCATGCGCACTGTAGATCTGGAGACTATCAAGGAATATGCTGCAGAAGATGCAGATATCACTCTTCAACTGAAATCGGTTTTTGATCCTATGCTTGCAGAGACAGGTACCCGGCAGCTTTTCGATAAGATTGAAGTCCCTCTTATTCCTGTCCTCTCTTCAATGGAGGCTGAAGGAGTCAGGATCGATCCTGGAGTTCTGAATGAATATTCAGAGACTCTTGAAAAAGATATTAAACTGATTGAAGAATCAATTTTTCAGGATGCCGGAATACGGTTCAACGTCTCCTCACCCAAACAGCTTGGTGAAATTCTTTATAACAGGCTTCACATTGTTGATAACCCGAAACAGACAAGGACAAAACAAAATTCCACTAGTGAAGATGTATTGGTTAAGTTGGAAAATAAGCATCCGGTCATTCATAAAATTCTTGATTACCGGGAGCTTACAAAACTTAAATCTACCTATGTGGATGTTTTGCCGGCATTGATCAATCCGCGTGACGGCAGGGTTCATACTTCCTTCAACCAGGCCGTTGCAGCTACCGGAAGGCTGAGCTCGAACAATCCAAACCTCCAGAATATTCCAATCCGTACAGAAAAAGGACGTGAGATCCGGAAGGCATTTGTTGCCCGGAATGAAAATTTTATGCTTCTTTCCGCCGATTATTCACAAGTGGAACTCAGGATAATTGCTCACCTGAGCGGAGATAAAGGTATGATTGAAAATTTCAGGGAAAACCTCGACATCCACCTGGCAACTGCATCGAAAGTTTATGGGGTTCCCTTGAATGAAGTCACAAGGGAAATGAGAAGGAACGCCAAAATGGTCAATTTCGGGATCATTTATGGTATTTCTGCATTCGGGCTTTCCGAACGGTTGAATATTCCGCGAAAAGAAGCTGCCGGCATAATCCAGCAATATTTTTCCAAATATCCGGGTATTAAAAAATATATGGATCAGACAATAGTAACTGCAAGGCAAAACGGATATGTTGAGACAATGATGAAACGCCGGCGGTATTTACGGGATATAAATTCGGGTAATGCCACTGTCCGGGGATTTGCCGAGCGGAATGCCATAAATGCACCGATCCAGGGTACTGCTGCTGATATGATAAAAATAGCCATGATCAATATCTTCCGGGAATTTAATAATGAGCGGCTGAAGTCAAAGATGATACTTCAGGTCCATGATGAACTGGTATTTGATACGGATCGGACGGAGATCGAAAAAGTCAGGTTAATTGTTCAGAGAGGTATGGAGAATGCTATCAAACTTGACGTTCCAATCCGTGTTGAAATAAACACCGGAGAGAACTGGTTGGAAGCCCATTAAAATGTCCGGTCTGAGATTATATCTTTTAACTTTCAACCGTAAATTGTAATTCATAAATCTCAAAAATATGGGTTATAATAGTGATGGACGGATTGTAATGACCCTTGATGCGGGCGGAACAAATTTTGTTTTTTCTGCAGTCAGGGCTGAAAAAGAAATTGTTGAACCCATCATTTTATCTGCAAAAGGAGAAACCCTTGATGAAATATTGAAGACTATCATCGAAGGTTTCCGCCAGGTGGAATCAAAAATAGAAGCTAAACCCGTTGCAATCAGTTTTGCTTTTCCCGGTCCGGCCGACTATGAGAACGGAATTATCGGCGATCTGCAAAATCTTCCATTGTTCCGTGGCGGAGTTGCGCTTGGTCCCATGCTTTCCGAAAAATTCCATATACCTGTTTTCATTAACAACGATGGAGATTTATTTGCATTCGGAGAGGCAATCTCAGGATTCCTTCCGGAAATAAATGCTAAACTAAAGGAATCCGGTAATCCCAGACAATACAGGAACCTGCTTGGGGTGACCTTCGGGACCGGATTCGGCGGTGGAATCGTGACAAGAGACGGATTGCTTTTTGGAGATAACTCATCAGGCGGTGAGATTAACCGGATGCGAAACAGGACCTTCAGGAATTTTGATGCCGAAGAAAGTGTAAGTATCCGGGGATTAAAGCGGGAATTTGCAAACTACAGCGGAATAAATACAGGAAGTTGTCCGGAACCCAGGGAAATCTTTGAAATCGGCATTGGCAGGAAAAAAGGAGATAAGGAAGCTGCAATTAAGACTTTTGAGGCTTTCGCTGTCGATGCCGCAGATGCTCTGGCAAATGCAGTCACCCTGATCGACGGATTAATTGTAATAGGTGGAGGACTCTCCGGTGCATCAACTCTGTTCCTGCCAAAACTTGTCGAAGAAATGAATCATCCGTATACCACACTCTCGGGCAATTTAATCGAACGGCTTGAGGTCAGGGCATTTAACCTCGAAGATCCTGCTGACTTTGAAAAGTTTCTGAAACCGGTATCACGGAAGATACGGATACCTTTCAGCGACCATAACCTTTCTTTTGACCCTAACAAAAAAATCGGAGTAGGAATATCAAGGCTTGGAACATCACGAGCTGTTTCAATCGGTGCTTACGCATTCGCTCTTCACAAACTTGATGTTTAACAAAGAATTAGGAATTTCAATTCCAGAAAAATTAAATTACCTGTCCTTAAATTTATTTTCTTTTTTTATCTGATAATTAAGAATTTTATTTATTTTTGTACCTAACGCATGAAATAATGTATAACATAAAACAAAGCCCTATGAAAAAAATCTCCTTTCTTTTGATCATTTTTCTTGCCTTTTTCAGTTTTACAAAGGCTCAGGATGTTCCACGCGAAATGGTTTCCGTTGAAGATGCAACCGGGACATGGTGTACTTATTGCCCGGGAGCAGCAATGGGTTGCGATGATTTGTTGTCGAATGGCAAATTCGTTGCAGTAATTGCAAATCATAACGGAGATTCCTATGCCAATGTCTATTCCAATGCCAGGAATTCTATGTATAATGTATCAGCTTATCCCTCGGTAGGATTTGACGGAACAAGAGGATACGTTGGTGGAAGCCATACTCAATCAATGTATAATAATTATTACCGATATACAACCAGCTAATTGATATTACCTCTCCTGCTACGATCAGTATGGAAGTTACAAATGACGGACTTGACTATACCGTTGTTGTAACTGTGACAAAAGTTGGGACTATAACTTCTGTTAATAACATCCTTTATTTCTTTGTTACTCAATCAAATATTCAACAGAATTGGCAGGGACAAACACATCTGGAACATGTTAACCGTTTAATGGTTCCTGATCAAAATGGTAGCGTCATCGACTTTAGTGGCGGTGATACTCAAACTGTCACGCTGAATTTCAGTATGAGTGCATCATGGCCTCTTGAAGATTGTGAGTTTATAGCCTTCTTACAGAATAAAGATTCTGGTCAGGGAAATCAGCAAGGAACCAACCCATATCCATTGAAAAAATTTGTTGTATATCAAACTATTAAAAGAGGAACCATTGATTTAACCCCTGAATTTGTAGCCAGCGATACTGATGTTACTACAAACGAACCTGTTACTTTTACAAACATGACCACAGGGGGATATATCGGAGTGCCTGAAACATACGAGTGGCTTTTCCCGGGTGCAAATCCTTCAACTTCAGTTGAAGAAAACCCCACAGTTGCTTATACAATCGATGGGAGCTTTGATGTAACACTGATTGTGAACAGAGGCGGTCAGATTGATACCCTTACCAAAACTGCTTATATAACCTCCAACTGGCCTGTCGGAGTTAATGGAAAAGCAAATTTTGTCAACACCCTGATAACTCCTAATCCAAATCACGGTGAATTTACCCTTGAATTGAATCCGGTTAATCCGGTTATTGCCGACCTGACCGTTACAAACACAAACGGAGTAGTTCTTTATAAAGAAAACGGATTGAATATTAATGGAAAACTGGTTAAACACATTTCGCTGGGAAACTTGTCACCAGGTGTTTATTATCTCACTATCCAAAACTCCGATTCGAAAACGGTTCAGAAATTATTGGTAAAATAAGGTTTTTTTGATTTGTTAAAAAAGGGTGGCCGGTCAGCTACCCTTTTTTAATTCGATTACCCTAACAAGCAACTTAATATTTTTTATCTTTGTCTGTTGTAATAAAGTGTTATATGAAGCGCTGTACTATTTTTCTTGTATCTTTTCTTTTAACTTTTTCAACCTTTGCCGGAACAATAGAAAAAGTTTATTATTTCAATAACTATAAAATCAATACATTAGGGACTTACCAAACTGTAACCCTTGATAATACACATCTCATCGGCATACCCGGCGAACCGACTTTGGCTTACAGGGAGTTTGTTTTAATGTTACCTGCAGGCGAAACTGCATCTTCCATTGAAATTATAAGGGAAAATGAGGTTGTTATTCCAGGCTTCTTTGAATTATTTCCTCAGCAGAATTCACTTCCGATTTCATCCGCAGAGAATGTACAATTTATCAAAAAAGAAAATATCTATAAATTGCAGGGCCCCTATCCATCAAACCCGGGAGGTCGTCTCGATACCCAATACCTTAATGGTTATGCATTGGCTGTATCCACTTTTACACCCATGGTATATAATCCCGCCTTAAAGACTCTTTCCTTTTATAACAAGGTTACCATTAAAATCTCGACAAAGTCGTCTCTGAAATCCCGGAAGGCTATGGATATGCTAACGGCTTCTGAATCTGCAAGGAAGAGGGTCCTTGCAACTGTTCATAATCCGGAAATGATAAACTCGTACCCAACAAAATCGGCCGGCCGGGAGGATTATAAACTACTTATTATTACTCCCCAGCAATTTGAGAATGATTATACCGACCTGCTGAATTTTTATAATTCAAATCAGAAAATAAACCATGTTCAGACAACGGAATATATAAATGCAAATATAAGCGGACATGATCTCCAGCAAAAAATCCGGAATTATATAAAACAGGAATACATAAACAACAATATAGAATATGTGCTCCTCGGCGGAGATATTCAATTTGTGCCTTTCCGTGGATTTTATTGCTTTGCAATTTCACAACCAAACCAGGAAGATTATAATATACCTGCCGACATTTATTATTCCTCCCTCGATGGGGAATGGAATGATACCAGCCTTGTAGGTGGAAGTGTCAACAAATGGGGTGAACCCGGTGAAGATGATCTTTATCCGGAGGTTGCTGTTGCCAGGTTGACATTTAACAATGCCAATGACCTGGAACATATGATTCATAAATCCTGGTATTATCAGCAATTTCCCGTTTTAGGCGAATCAACACATCCCTATCTTGCAGGTGAATTTTTATGGGGTGATCCTCTGACATTCGGCAGTGATTATATTGAGCTTCTCGTAAATGATCATGATGATAACGGATATTTTACCCACGGAATCCCAAGCGCCGATAATGATATAACGCGACTTTATGATACTCAAACATATACATGGGATGCAACACAGTTGATTGCAGGGATCAACCAGGGGAAATCTTTTATACATCATCTCGGGCACGCCAATTACGATTATATGATGCGCCTGTTCAATTCGGATATTTCAAATTCAAAATTTTCCCAGGTTGACGGTATCACTCATAATTACACCCTGATCTATACCCAGGGGTGCAACTGTGGCGGATTCGATCAGCCGGGTTGTATAGCAGAAAAAGCTATTTCGATCGATAATTTTGCAGTTGCAGGTGTGTTCAATTCACGTTTTGGCTGGTTTAACCAGGGTACTACTGACGGACCCTCCGAACATTTACATCGCGAATTTGTAAGCGCACTCTATAATGATACACTGGAATACCAGATCAAAGAAATTGGTGCGGCTCATATGATGTCAAAGATAAAGACCGCTCCGTGGGTTGGACTCCCCGGAGAATTTGAACCGGGCGCTCAACGCTGGGTACATTACGACTGTAATGTTTTAGGAGATCCTGCACTTACCATCTGGACGGAAGAACCCAATGTCGGAATTCCGGGGAATCCGGAAATGGTTTATTTTAACCTCTTCCCGAATCCATGTACAGATAAATTTGAAATTTCCTGTTATCTCCCTGTCACTTCAGATGTCAGGATAATGCTGGTCAATACGATCGGCCAGACTGTTTTCAATTCTTTTTACCCTGCACTAAAGTCAGGACCCCAGACATTAACGATAGACTTACCCGAACTTGAGCAAGGAATCTATTATTGCCGTTTACAAAACGGATCATCCGCTGGCGTTAAAAAAATAACTATTATCCGGTAAATAGTGTGTCATTCTATTATATTCTTTAACCTAAAATTAAAAAGCAAGCTATGAAAAAAGTTACTCTTTTAATTTCTTTTCTTGTTTTTGTGGCAATTGGTATCCATGCGCAAAAATATTCCTACACCGGGAATTGGGGAAAACAGGGTTTTAACCTTGTGCAATCCGGAACTAACGTCGTTCAGGTTGTATATTCCGTCAATAATTTTGAATTCCAACCGGTTGTGGTCGAGGGTAATACAATGCAGAACATAAACCTGCCGGGAACATTTCTTTTTACTGATGAAGGGATGCCCAACCTCCCAGGGAAAGGCAGATATATAGCTATTCCCAGCGGGGCCAGGCCTGTCCTGAAAATTCTTGCAGAACGCCGTGAGATTCTTCATAATATTGAAATCGCTCCATCTCCGAGAATCCCAGCCGATAACCAGCCTGATTTCCCGCTTGTCAGGAACCAGACAGTCTATTCAAAAAATGCATGGTATCCCGAAACACCTGTACAGATCTCTGAACTTCAACAGATTCGCGGTGTTGATGCTGTTATCCTGAACATTACCCCATTTCAGTATAATCCCGTGACAAAGGATCTGATCGTCTTCACCGATCTGAAAGTTGAGATCGGTTTCGAAGGAGGAACTGGAGAGTTTGGTGATATTGCATACCGAAGCTACTGGTGGGATCCAATTATGCAGGATAATATTTTAAACTATTCTTCCTTACCTGCTGTTGATTATAATTTGCGGCTACAAACATATTCGCCGAAAAGCCGTGAAACAGAGTGTGAATATATCATTATTTCACCGAGCGGTCCAAGTTTCCTTTCCTGGGCCGATTCAATAAAGAAATTCCGTAACCAGCAGGGCATCATGACAAAGGTCTTTAACATTGACGAAATCGGGGGAAATACAGCCGGTGCAATTGAAGATTTTATTGATAATGCCTATAATACATGGACCATAAAACCGGTTGCATGTCTGATTCTTGGGGATTATGGTTCGGACGGAACTAAAAACATTACCTCATACTTATACAACGATCACCCTGACGGATATAATCCTTATCCGTCGGATAACAAATTCGCCAATGTTTCAGGTGATGAGATGCCTGAAATAGTTTTTTCAAGGATAACGGCCAACGATGCTACCCAGCTCCAAACCATGGTCACAAAGTTTCTTGATTATGAGCGTAATCCCCCGACCGATCCTTTGTTTTATGATAAACCGATAACGGCATTAGGCTGGCAAACAGAGCGGTGGTTCCAGCTTTGTTCAGAAATTGTTGGTGGCTTCTTTAAGAACACAATGGGGAGACATCCTCGCAGAATTAATGCAATTTACCAGGGAACCCCTGGAAATATATGGTCAACGGCTTCCAATACAAATACCATTGTAAACTATTTTGGCCCCTCCGGTCTTAGTTATATACCTCTTACACCCAATGAGTTGGGTGGCTGGACTGGTGGAAATGCCACCAAGATCAACAATGGAGTGGATTCCGGAGCATTCATGCTGATGCACCGTGACCATGGTCTTTATACCGGTTGGGGCGAGCCTGCCTATTCGAACTCAAACGTAACAGCTTTGGACAATACAGCCCTGACTTATGTTTTTTCCATCAACTGCCAGACAGGCGGTTATCATAAATCGATGGAAGTTCTCGGGGAAAAATTTCACCGGCATACAAAAAACGGACATAATGCCGGAGCCCTTGGAGTCGTTTGTCCGAGTGAAGTTTCTTACTCTTTTGTCAACGACGTTTTTGTTTGGGGCATGATGGATAATATGTTCCCAAGCTTCATGCCTGCTCAGGGTACCACTCCCGAATCGAGGGGAGCATTGCCTGCCTTCGGTCACGCCGCCGGAAAGTATTTTTTAAAACAATCCTCATGGGCAGGCGGTGGCGTTAAAACGGTTACGTACAGGTTATTCCATATGTTTGGTGATGCCTTCCAGGTAATGTATTATGACGTTCCGCAACAACTCACTGTTGTTCACGAATCTACAATTGATTATGGCAGCACTTCTTTTTCGATCCAGGCAAACGACAGCGCCCTGATCGCCCTTACTGTAAATGATTCAATCATCGCAACAGCACTTGGAGCCGGCACTACCCCTGTTATTGTCCCAATCCCTGATCTGGCCGTTGGAACCCAGGTTCTGGTCACGGTCACAAAACAAAATTATTTCCGTTATGTTGGTTTAGTTACTGTAACCTCATCAGGGTTGGTTGCCAACTTTTCCGCAAGCAGTACAAATCTCTGCATTGGATCATCTATAAACTTCAGCGACTTGTCCTCAGGATTACCTGAATCCTGGCAATGGGAATTCCCGGGAGGAACACCTTCATCTTCAACCGAACAAAATCCGGCCGGTATCCTTTACTCAACCACAGGAAGCTACGATGATACGCTGACAGTGTCCAAGAGCGGAGCTGATCCCTCAACTACCACAAAAACTGCATATATTCACGTTTACAATTTCCCTGTTTGCAACTTTACATACACTTCAGGTTGTCCCGGTCAGCCGACGAGCTTTACAGATCAGTCTGATCCGAGTGGCGGCACTATTACCAATTGGGAATGGCATTTCGGTGATCCTGCCTCCGGAAGCAACGACAGCTCAGTACTACAGAATCCATCTCATATATACTCTGAACCGGGAAATTATAATGTGACGCTTACTGTTACTGCCAACGGAGCCTGCCCCGATACCTATTCAACATCTGTTTCAATTCAACCACTTCCGGGGATAGCTGCAAAACCTGAAGGTACAACAACTTTATGTGAAGATGCTGTCAATATTGAATATACTACTGCCGGCGCCGATAATGCTTCGTCTTATATCTGGCAGGTTAATCCGCCCGACGCCGGCACGTTTACCGGTAGCACGACCACGGCCTTATTGACCCTCACCCCTGGTTTTCAGAGCAATTTTACTGTCCGGGTTGAAGGCATTAATTCCTGCGGCGAAGGCGGTTTCTCAGAAGAACTGCCGGTCATTATTAATCCTACTCCGTATGCTCCTGTCAAACCTTCAGGACCGGACAGTGTAAACCTGAATAAAATTCTGGTCTCTGAATTCTCCATCAACGAGGTTCCATATGCTACCACTTATTCCTGGTTTATTTCACCAACCGAAGCCGGAACTGTTTCCGGAACCGGTCTGACCGGAACTGTCAACTGGGTTCCTGCTTACCGTGGCGTTGCAGACATTACTGCAATGGCTTTGAACCAGGATTGCGAAGGACCGGTATCTGAAATAAAAGGTGTGACCCTTTACGGAGGCGTCGGCATAGGTGAAAACAATGGCATCGGTATTCAGCTCTTTCCGAATCCTACTACCGGAAAGATCAATCTTGACATCAGCGTTAACGGGGATATTTCAGTAAATATTAAAATCTACAACGTGATCGGAAATATTGTATATCAGGAAAACGATCTGAAAATTTCCGGACAGATGCAGAAGAATATCGACTTGTCCTATCTTTCAAAAGGTTTGTATCACTTTAAGATCGAATCAGACGGTAATTCTCTGATTAAATCATTCGTGATTCAGAAATAAAGATTCCGAAGTGATAGAAAAAGACTGTCCTGTGTTAATGCGGGACAGTCTTTTTTTTAAGCGGTTTTTTTAATGATCAATTTATCAATTCTGTTACCATCGAGGTCGATAATTTCAAATTCAAAATCCTTCCAGACAAATTTTTCGCCAGGCTGCGGAATATGTTTTAAAGTACTCATAGCCAATCCGGCAAGAGTATTGAATTTGATCTTATTTTTATCGAAGCCCTGGATGTTGAACTCATAGGCAAACTCATAAAAGGGCATTTGTCCGTCTGCAAGCCAGCTCCCGTCGTCCCGCTTAATGATTTGTGGCTCGTCCTCGCTTGGTTCATTAAAATCCCCCACAAGAGCCTCTAAAATGTCGTTAAGGGTAACCATCCCTACGGTAGATCCATATTCATCGATAACAAGACCGAAATGAATCTTGTTTTGTTTGAATAATTCAAGGGTTTCGTACGCCGTCAGTGTCTCAAGCATAAATTGCGCCGGCTTGATATGATCAAGGATATTAAAGTTCTCGCGGCAGATCTCCTCAAGAAACAGATCTTTTATGAAAACAACACCCACGACATTGTCAAGGTCGTCCTTACAAACGGGATAAACCGAATGCAGATCCTCACGCATTTTTCGTTTAAGTGATTCGGTCGTATCATTGGCATTGAGCCAGATAAGGTCTGAATGATGAGTCATAAGGTCGCTGATCTTGCGGTCGCCCAGGTGAAAGACCCTCCCGACAATGTCCTGCTCTATCTCCTGGACTTCCCCTCCTTCTATCCCCTCCTGTACCATTGCCTTTATTTCCTCTTCCGTCACTTTAGATTCGGCGGATGGTTTGATTCTCATCAAACGGAAAATCAATTCGCTGCTGCGTGATAATAACCACGTAAACGGGTGGATAATGTAAGATAGTGAAACCAACGGCCTGACCATGAATTTTATAATTCCTTCCGGACTGGTCAGTCCGATCTGCTTGGGAACAAGCTCGCCGATGATCATCATTACAAAAGTCACAAGAATCACTACCAGTATTATCGCCAACGACTGACTCAGGGGTGGATTTAATCCTGATTTCAATAAAAGCATCTCCATGCCCTGAGAAATAACCCCCCCGCTGAATACCCCGATAAGGATTCCGATCAGTGTAATCCATATCTGGATCGTTGATAATATCCTGGATGGAGAATTTGCATGATGTAATGCCAGTTTTGCAGAAGTATCGCCCAACTGATTATCGACATCAAGTCTTGTTTTCCGTGCCGATACCAAAGCTATCTCGCTCATCGCGAATACTCCGTTCAGCAAGATCAGAAATAAAATAACAATAACTTCCGGTAACATATAAAGGTGTTTTTAACTTACAATACAAAGATAATCAAACATCCTTTCTTGTTCTATGGTTCGGGTACTCAAACGAATGTGGAAAACCGTCACAACGACCGTAGTCTCTGAGGTGGCCTCATCATTAAATTTTTCTTGCTTTCAGGATATTTTCTTTGTATATTTGTGATGTCGTTAAACTTACGGGGGGCTTGACCACCCGCCGTGCCAGCCACAGAAATGTGGCTTTTTTATTTTATCTCCCTTATCTTGTCTTTCCCTATATACAGAATCTGTTTGAATCTGTATGGTGTCGCACCTTTAAAACTTTTCATCCCTGAAATGAACCGTTTCATTGAAAATTCCGATTTTGACGAAGTCGCAACGACCGTAGTCTCTGAGGCCACCTCATCT
>Ga0172374_1001603_pt1 | contig 14988 bp, 14 predicted proteins | sample LakKiv3m_FD_114536 | JGI IMG/M metagenome (GOLD analysis project Ga0172374, IMG submission 114536) | Freshwater microbial communities from Kabuno Bay, South-Kivu, Congo - kab_092012_10.3m | ecosystem: Environmental > Aquatic > Freshwater > Lake | place: Democratic Republic of the Congo... | reverse complement strand
CGATGCGGCTCGGCGATCAGCGCGGCGCGGAAATCCTCGATCTCCTGCTTGCTCGCGGTCGGGCCGACCAACATGCCGTATCCGCCCGATCCGTCGACCAGCTTGACGACGACCTGCTCCAGATTGTCGAGCACATATTTCAGCGCCTCGGGCTCGCGACACCGCCACGTCTCGACATTGGGCAGCTTTGCCTCGCCGCCCGAATAGAATTTCACGATCTCCGGCATGTAGCTGTAGATCGCCTTGTCGTCGGCGATGCCGTTGCCCGGCGCGTTGATCAGCGTGACATTGCCCGCCCGATACGCCGCCATGATGCCGGGCACACCCAGCATGGAGTCGGGACGGAACACCAGCGGGTCGAGGAAATCGTCGTCGATCCGGCGATAGATGACATCGACCCGCACCCGCCCCGCAATCGTCCGCATATAGACGATGTCGTCGTCGACGATCAGGTCGGCGGCCTCGACCAGTTCGACGCCCATCGAATCGGCGAGAAAACTGTGCTCGTAATAGGCGGAATTGAAATGCCCCGGCGTCAGCACGACGCACAGCGGATCGCCTCGGCACGAAGGCGGCGCGACCGATCGCATCGTCTCGTGCAGCCGGTCGGGATAGCTGTCGACCGCCGCGACGCGATATGCCCTGAACAGCTCGGGGCACAGCCGCAGCATCGCCTCACGATTTTCGAGCATATAGCTGACGCCCGACGGCGTGCGGGCATTATCCTCCAGCACGAAGAATTCATCGGGTCCGGTGCGCACCAGATCGATGCCGCAGATATGCGCCCAGATGTCGTGCGGCGGTCGGATGCCGGCGACTTCGGGCCGGAACTGGTTGTTGCAGAAGATCAGGTCGGGCGGCAGCACGCCTTCCTTCAGAATGCGCCGCTCGCCATAGATGTCGTTGAGGAACGCGTTGATCGCCTCGACCCGCTGGACCAGCCCTTCGGAAAGTCGCGCCCATTCGCTATGGGTGAAGATGCGCGGCACGATATCGAACGGGATGATCCGCTCGCTGGCGTCGCGCTCGCCATATACGGCGAAGGTGATGCCAAGTTGCCGGAACGCAGCCTCGGCGGCTTGCAGTCGCCGGTCCATTTCGGAAGGCGACGTGTCGCGCATCCAGCGCGCGAGGTCGGCAAATTCGGCACGCGGCTGTGCCGGGCCGCCCCGTCCCCAGATTTCGTCAAAAGCCCCGCGTTTCCCCATCATATCTCCGAACCACCGGAAAGTCCGGCGGTTCCATGCTGCTACGCTTTGCTGCGCCGCACAAGGGGGCGACGGAATGCGGGACGAAGAAATGGTTCACGCAAAGGCACCAAGGCGCGACAACGATGAGGGAGTAGTTTCGCGCAGAGGCGCAGAGGTGTCGCCCGCGCAGCGGCTCAATTTTGCGAGCGAGCACGGCATACGGAAGACGATAAAGCGCTACGCGCGAAACACATCGAACGCCTTTGCGCTCTCTGCGCCTCTGCGCGAAACCCTTTATTCCACCTTATTCTTCCCGCCGTCGCGCCTTTGCGTGAACCAATTCTTCTCAAGAAAATCAGGAATCCGGGTATTTGACCGTGCAGCCATAGGCCCGGCTGGTCGCGACCGACACCGGTTTGCCCGCACGGACTTCCTCGACTGCCGCCAGCACGTGGTTTCGCGCGCCCGCGATGTCGGCGACGTTCGCGGTCGGCTTGTCGTCGATCGCACCCTGATAGACCAGCGCACCTGCCGGATTGATCACGTACATGTGCGGCGTCGTCTTGGCGTCGTAACCCTTGCCGACGATGCCGCGCGGATCGAGCAGATAATGGGTCGGTGCCGCATTCTGATCGGCAAGCAGCTTCGTGGCTTCCGCGCCATTCATATGGCCCTGCTTGCCCGGCGCGCCCGAATTGATCGTCAGCCAGACGCCGCCCGCAGACGTCACGGCGTTCTGCGTCTTCTGCATGTTGCCGCTCTTATAATGCTTCACGACGAACGGGCAGCCGGGATTGTGCCATTCGAGCACCACCAGCTTGCCCTTGAAATCGGATAGCGCGACATTGTTGCCATTGGCGTCGGTCAGCCGGAAATTGGTCGCCTGGCTGCCGTTCGATACCTGGGCCGAGGATGGGATGGCAAAGGCCGCGGCAGCCGCGACGCTCGCGATGATCATGCGCTTCATTCGTCTCTCTCCTTATGTCGTTACCAGGTCGGTGAGCATTCCGGGCGTCAGCACCTGTGGCAGGACGCGCGGCCCCTGTTCGCCCGGAGCATACCATAAATAGAGCGGAACGCCCGCCCGGTTGTGCCGCTCGATGAACCGGCCGAGTTCGGGGTTGCCGTCGGTCCAGTCGCCGACCAGCACCGCGACGCCGCCGTCGCCGAAGGCCTTGGCCACCCGGTCGGTCTCGATCGCCGCTTTCTCGTTGACCTTGCACGTCACGCACCAGTCAGCCGTGAAATAGGCGAAGACGGGTTTACCTTGCGCGCGGAGTTCCTCCAGCCGCGCTTCGGTGAACGGTTGGGCACCCAGCACCGCGGGCGACATCGCCTGTGCGGGCGCGCGGGTCACCGTTCCCACCGCGACAAGCGCAACCGCCGCCAGCGCCGCCCCCGGCACCCAGGCCCCATTCGCCCCGCGTCCCTGCCGCCTGCCGGTCCACCACAGGCCCAGCGCGAACAAAAGCGCTGCGCCGATCCCGATCGTCATGCCATCGACCCCCGCCTGACGCCCGAGCACCCAGGCGAGCGCGAGCGCGGTCAGGAACATCGGCACCGACAGCGCCTTGCGGAACGTGTCCATCCACGGCCCCGGCTTGGGCAGGCGCCGCCGCAGCGCAGGGACAAAGCCCAGCAGCAGGAACGGCAGCGCCAGCCCCAGCCCCAACCCTGCGAATATCGCCAGCGCCGCGGGCCAGGGCAGTACCAGCGCCGCGCCCAGCGCGACCCCCATGAACGGCCCCGTGCAGGGCGTCGCGATGAAAGCCGCCAGCGCACCGGTCATGAACGACCCGCCCGCGCCGCTCGCGCTCAATTTGTTGACCGCTCCCGGCGTCGCAATCTCGAACAGCCCCGCCAGATTGAGCGCAATCGCGGTGACCAGCAGCAGCAGGAACAGGATGACGCGCGGATCCTGCAACTGGAATGCCCAGCCCGCCGCCGCGCCGCCCGCTCGAAGGCCGAGCAGCACCGCGCCCAGCGCGACGCACACCAGCACCACGCCCGCGGTATAGGCCAGCGCGTCGCGCCGCGCACCCGCTTCCGAGGCGCCCGATTTGGCGAGGCTCAGCGCCTTCAAACTCAGGATCGGGAACACGCACGGCATGACGTTCAGAATAAGCCCGCCCAGGATCGCGCCGCCGAAGGCCAGCAATGCCGCGCCCCAGGCAAAGTCCGCACCCCCTTCGACCGCTGCGACCGTCCCCGGTGTCGCGGCGAGCGACAGCCCACGCCCGTTGCCGATCGCCAGCACGCCTTCGATCCGCTCCGGCGCACCTTCGGCGGCGATCGTCTCGATCACCAGCATGTCGCCGTCGCGCGCCGCCGATTGCGGCGCGGCCATGTCGATCACGTCGCCGGTCGCCGGATAGAAATAAGGATCGATCGCACTCGCATCCGCCGGATAGGGGACCGCCAGCCGGAACATCCGCTGCGCGCCCGTGGCCTGCACGACCTCAAATGTGGCGTCCGAACCCAGTGGCTTGGGCATCTTCGCGCGCCACGCGTCGAAGCGGGCTCGCGCGTCAGATGCCACGGCGCCGTCGCCGACGGTCAGCACGGTCGAGACATTGGCGGTTTCCGGTACGCAGATCTCGTCGGTGCAGACCAGATAATCGACCTTCGCCGCAACCGGAATCCGCGTGCCGGGCGCCAGTCCTGCGGGGATCGAAAGCGTCGCGAACTGCGCGAATTCGCCCTCGTAGATGTAATTCATCAGCCCGCCGATAATCAGCCGCTGCGGCACCGGATATTCCAGCGGCCCGGCGGTCACACCATCGGGTAGCGTCCATGCGACGCTGGTCTCGATCCCCGCATCTCCGGGGTTCTTCCAGTAGCCATGCCAGGTCGGCTTGGGCCGCGATACGAAGGCGAGCGTCACCTCGCTGCCCGCCGCGGGGTTCGGCGTCTCCGCCTCCAGAGTCATGGTGATATAGGGGGGCTGGTCGGTGCCGAGTTGCGCCGATGCGGGCAACACGATCGCCGCCACCATCGCGCACAGACAAGCCAGTACAAACCGAACGCTACTCATTCGCCATCCCGTGCCGATGATCGGATGGAAAGAGACTAACAGGCTGGCGCGATTTTGCGAGTCATCGCGCCAGCGAGCGTCGCACCAGCCACAAATGAAGCAACTGTCCAGCGACCAGCGCAACGCCGATCATCGCCTGGACATCGCGTGCGGCGCTTTCATCGCCGGTCGGATCACCATTTTCACCAAACGCGATTCCGAATAGAATGACGATGCCGATGACCGGGACGAACGCCAGCGCAAATCTGCGCGGCGCGTTCCAGATCGCATGTCCGCCAAGCGTCCATTGCATGGGCAGATTTCCGCGCTCGCCCAACCGGCGATCGGCCGCAATCGCGATGGCAACCAAAATGGCGGTGAACGCGGCGGCAGTGACGAAAAGCATGTTTCCCCTTCAACGGCTCAGGGTACAGGCACGCCCACGCTGGGCAACCCGTCATTAGCCCTCCTGCGGCAACCCGTCGGCGATGTCGTAATAATCGCCCTTGTCGCCGACGAAGATGTGCATCTCCAGATGCGTGCCTGTCGGCGGATCGAAGGCCCCCATCGCGACCGCCGTCCGAGACTGATGGATCGGTTTCCAGAACAAGGCCGAGCCGCAAGTGGCGCAGAAGCCGCGCTTCACCTTTTCCGACGACTGGAACCAGCGAACAAGGTCTTCGCCGGTTATCGTCAGCCGGTCATCGGGCACGTCGGTCGATGCCCAGACATGGCCCGACACGCGCCGACACTGGCTGCAATGGCACGCATCGGGCGATTTGAGCGCGAAGGTCACGGTGAAGCGAACCGCGCCGCACAGACATGAACCGGAATGGGTGGGATCAATCATATCGGCCTCGCGTTCAGAGCGTCGGCATCATGCCTCGCTCGCGGCGATCCGATCAAGAATGGCCTGACGCCGCGCATCGGTCGCATCCGGCCATTCGGCGATTTCCGAAAGCGTGCGGCCACAGCCTTCGCAGGACCGGCTGGCGGAATCGATCCGGCAGACCCCGACACAGGGGCTCGCCACCAATGCAGGCGGCACATAGTCGAGAAAGTCGTCGTCCACCCTGTCGCACCTAACTTAATGGGATCGGGGCGTAAGACCGCGTGTCAGCGGCCCAGCGTCACATCGAGGAACGCGGGCATCGGGCCGTTCCAGCCGTCGTCGGGCTCGTTATCCTCATGCCGGTCGCGGCCGCCGCGGCGGGGGCGATCGGCCTCGCGGGGCGGGCGGGCTTCGCGTTCCGGGCGAGCGGGACGTGCTTCGCGAGCGGGACGCGGATCGCGCGCCTCACGCGGCGGGCGAGGCTCGCGCGCGACCGGCGCTTCGGTCTCGGCGGCCTCCGCCTTGGGCTTGCGCCCGCCGCGGCTGCGCGATTTCGTCGCGGGCTTGGCCTCCGCCTCGCTATCGCGCGCTTCCTGCGCATCGGCGGCGCTGGTCACGCCGTCGTAGCGGGCGATCTTATGCCCGGTCAGCTTTTCGATATTGTCGATATTCTCGGCGTCTTCGGATGTGACCAGCGTGAACGCCACGCCGGTCGCGCCTGCGCGCCCCGTGCGACCGATGCGGTGGACATAATCGTCCGGGTGCCACGGCGCGTCGAAGTTGAAGACATGGCTGACGCCCTTGATGTCCAGCCCGCGCGCGGCGACATCGGACGCGACCAGCACATTGACCTCGCCCTTTTTGAACAGGTCGAGTTCGGCCAGCCGCTGCGACTGGTCCATATCGCCGTGGATCTCGCCCGACGCGAAGCCAGACCGCTTGAGCGACTTGTTCAGCTCGCGCACCGTCGTCTTGCGGTTGCAGAAGATCACTGCGCTCTTCACATCCTCGGCACCCAGCAGACGGCGCAACGTATCGCGCTTCTTGGCCGAACTCGTCTCGACCACCCATTGGGTGATGTTCAGGTTCGCCGATGCGGGCCGCGCGACCTCAATCTGCTTGGGGTTGGACAGGAATTTGTCGGCCAGCTTCTTGATCGGCGGCGGCATCGTCGCCGAAAACAGCAGGGTCTGGCGGTTCTTGGGCAGCTTGGTGCAGATTTCCTCGATATCGGGGATGAACCCCATGTCGAGCATCCGGTCGGCCTCATCGATCACCAGCAGGTCGCAGCCGGTCAGCAATATCTTGCCGCGCCCGAACAGGTCCATCAACCGGCCCGGCGTCGCGATCAGCACATCGACGCCCTTTTCCAGCGCCGCCATCTGGTCGCCCATCGACACGCCGCCGATGAGGAGCGCCATCGATAGCTTGTGGTACTTGCCGTATTTCTCGAAATTCTCGGCTACCTGCGCCGCCAGTTCGCGCGTCGGCTCCAGGATCAGCGACCGTGGCATCCGCGCGCGGCTACGGCCGTGCGCCAAAATGTCGATCATCGGCAGCACGAAGCTGGCGGTCTTGCCGGTGCCGGTCTGGGCGATGCCGATCAGGTCGCGCATCATCAGCACGGACGGGATCGCATTCGCCTGAATCGGCGTCGGGACCGTATAACCGGATTCGTTGACCGCACGCAGCAGTTCGTCGGAAAGGCCGAGATCGGCAAAGCTCATGAAGTATTCCGGAAATGGGGCATGGTTACGCACGCCGTGCTAGCGGCTCGCGCCGTCGCGGATTTACCGCATTTTGTCAAGAAAAACGCCGGTGACGCCCCGCCCGCGTCAATCGTCCGGGACCAGTCGCCGGAACGCATCGATCTCGCATGTCGCGCCCGAACGGGTGCGGATCGAGTCGCGATCGGCGCAGATCTGGCCATCGGGCGTCTGCCGGATATAGAAGCCCGAATAGAAATCGAGGCTGGGGCAGCGCTTGTCGAGCCGTGCGCGCATCCGCTCGCCATTGTTGGTGAGCAGGTCGATGTTGCGCCGGTCGCGCACCGCGGCGGCGGCGATGCGAGCGGTCGCGATGCAGCGCGGCGCGCGGCGCTCTTCCCATTTCTGCTCGCTCGCCGGCTTGGTCCCGCGCGGCGGCGGCGCCATTTTCGGCACGCGAATGGTGACCCGCTGGCCGAATGTGGCGCGGACCGACCGATCCTGGTCGAGCACGATCGACGGTTCCGGCGCCGACGATGCGGTCAGCGCGGCCGTCACGGCTGCGATCAGGGAAAAGGACAGGGATTGCACGACCCGGCGGCTGTAACGTCTGCGGTTGAACAGTCGATGAATTGTCGCTGATGATTGCGACATGCTAGCAACAGTCGCGATGCAAAACGATGCCCAACGACAACTGATCGATACCGTGACCGCGCGTTTCGGATCGCGCACCGCGATCACCGACCGCGACGCGATCGCGCCGTGGCTGACTGACTGGCGCGGACGGTTCCAAGGCGAAGCGGCGGCGATCCTGGCGCCCAAAGACCGCGATGGCGTCGCGGCGATCGTCGGCATGGCGCACGAACTGGGGGTGGCGCTGGTGCCGCAGGGGGGCAACACGTCGATGGTCGGCGGCGCGACGCCGCCTGCCGACGGATCGGCGCTGATCCTGTCGCTCCGCCGCCTCGATCGTATCCGCTCGATCGATCCGGCAGCGGGGATCGCGGTCGCCGAGGCCGGAGTGATCCTCTCCAACCTCCACGACGCGGCTGCCGAACACAAAATGCGCTTCCCCCTCACCCTGGGCGCAAAGGGTTCGGCGACGATCGGCGGGCTGGTCTCGACCAATGCCGGCGGAACCCAGGTGCTGCGTTGGGGCACGATGCGGTCGCTGGTCGCGGGCGTCGAGGCCGTCCTGCCCGACGGTTCGGTCCATGACGGGCTCGCCGCGCTGAAAAAAGACAATCGCGGCTACGACATCGACCAGTTGCTGGTGGGTGCCGAAGGAACGATCGGTATAGTCACCGCGGCCGCTCTTCGCCTCGTCCCCGCCATCGCCGCGCGCGCCGTCGCGTGGGTCGGCGTGGCCTCCCCGCACCGCGCGCTCGACCTGCTACGCTTTTTCGAGCGCCGCACGCAAGCGGTCGAGAGTTTCGAGATCATCCCAGCGTCCGGGCTGGCGCATGTCCTCGCCCATATCCCCGATACCCGCGCGCCGCTGGCCGGCGACCACGTCTGGCACCTGCTGGTTGAGGCGGTAGCAAGTGATCCCGACGACGAGCCCCCCACCGCCCTGCTCGAACGCCTGTTGGCAGAAGCGCACACGGCCTCGATGATCGAGGACGCGACGATCGCCGCCAGCGAAGCCCAGGCAGAGGCATTCTGGCGCATCCGCGATTCGCTGTCGGAGGCCGAACGCGCGCAGGGTCCGGCGGTCCAACACGATATCTCGGTCCCGGTCGATCGCATGCCCGATTTCCTGATCGATGCCGCGGGGGCGGCAATGGCGCGCTATCCCGGCACCCACGCGACCGGCTTCGGCCATCTGGGCGACGGCAACGTCCATTTCCATGTTCGCGCGCCGTCAGGCGCGGACCGCGATCGTTGGTATGCCGACGAAGCCCTTGGAGTCACCCGCTTCGTTCATGATCTGGTGGTTGCGGCGGGCGGGTCGATTTCCGCCGAACACGGCATCGGCCAGATGAAGCGCGACGAACTCGCTCGGCTCGGCCCGCCATCGCGCATCGCAACGCTTGCCGCAATAAAACGGGCGTTCGACCCGTCGAACTTGATGAATCCGGGAAAGCTCGTCACGCTTGCGCCGACGCGCCGCGATCAATAGACGCGCTTGCCAATCATAAAGACACGAATCCCTGTCCAGTTTCCACGGAGAAGACGATGGCCAGCGCGCCTCAGAACCAGTTGCCGATCCTCTACAACGATCTCATGCCGCTATCGAGCGTGGACCATGCCGATTACCGCATCCGTCCGGCCGAAAAGCTGCCCGTTCTGGGAAAGATCCACGCCATTCCCGCCACGGTCGAGGAATTTCCGCTGCTTCAGCGCCGGATGCCGATCGTGTTTTCCGACGGTGAAGACCCCATTCCGCTGGTGCTGATGGGCCTGAACGAAGGCGTGAACACCTTCATCGACGAGGAAGGCGCGCTGATCGATCAGGACGTCTACGTCCCCGCCTATATCCGCCGCTATCCCTATATGCTTGCCCGGCTGCGCCCCGACAGCGAGGAAATGTCGCTGTGCTTCGACCCCAGCGCCGACACGATCGGTGCGTTTCCCGATGGTGAGCCGCTCTTTGCCGACGGCCAGCCGACCGACCTGACCAAGAATATCCTGCAATTCGCGGAACAGTTCGAACAGGCAGGGCAAAAGACCGGCGCATTCGTGAAGGAATTGCGCGACGCCGAACTGCTGATGCCCGGCGAAGTCGCGATCACCGTGCCCGGGCTGGAACAGCCGTTCATCTATCGCGGGTTCCAGATGGTGAACGAGGAAAAGCTGCGCGACATGCGCGGCGACCAGCTTCGCAAGATGAACCAGAACGGCATGCTGCCGCTGATCTACGCGCATTTGATGTCGCTGTCGCAGATGAGCGAGGTGTTCAACCGTCAGCAGCGTCAGGGCAAGGGACCCCAGATCGGCGGCGCACCCCAGGCCCAGTCGGTCGAAACCGTCCAGTAACGCAGTCGATCGCGCGAACGAACGGGGCGTGGCCACCATGTCGGCCACGCCTTTTTTCATGGCCGTTTTTCAGATGCTTGCCACCCCTTGAAGGCGGTTTCCGCTTTGCCTATATTGGTCTTGCGCGGTTTCCGTGTTCCCCCCTTTCGCGGGATCGCGCGACACACCTTCGGGTGTGTCTCCTCCCTGAACCTTGGCCACTCCGTGCATCTTGCACGGGGTGGTTTTTTTGTTGTGGACGCCGATCATTCGGCGGCGCGGGGAACGGTGACGATGTCGTTGGCGACCGCCGCCACGATCGACCGCAGCAAGCCCGCGGTCGCAGCCAGTCCCGCCCCCGGCCGGTCGAGCGAAGCGTCCAGATAGAGCGCACGGTCGATTTCGATCTGGATCGCGTCGATGGCGCAGGCCGGGTCGCCATGGGTGTCCAGGACATGTCCGCCGGCATAGGGCGAATTGAGGGCGAACCGAACGCCGTGCGACCGCACGACCGATTCGACCAGCGCCACCGTCTGCGCGCCGGCCGCGCGGCCGAACCGGTCGCCGACGACGATCCGGGCGGGATCGGGGGTTTCGATGGGCGGCATCGAATGCAGGTCGATCATCACCGCGCGGCCGAATGCGTCGCGGGCCGCGCGCAACGCGCGCGCCAGTGCTGCATGATAGGGGCGGTGATCGTCGGCGATCCGCGCCTCCACCTCCGCGCCGGTAAAGCGTCGCCGCCACAAGGGCGTGGTTCCGCTCGCCCGCCGGGGGATCAATCCCAGCCCCCCGCGCAATTTCGACGACCCACCGGGCAAGCCCCGTGCATCCGCCCCCAGATCGACCGCTGGATCGCGCTCTCGCTCGCTGCGGTTCAGGTCGATCCACGCTCGCGGACGGCGGGCCACGAACAGCGTTTCGGTGCGGCGCGCGAGCAACGCGACGCGATCGACATAGCGATCCTCCAGCGGCAGCAATTGTTCGAACGGCACCGCCAACGCATCGATCAGCGCGGGCGGATAATCGCGCCCCGCATGCGGCACCGACAGGATTACCGGCGACAGCGGATGGGCGGGGCCATGCCGGTCGAAACTCAGCGCGGGGGCGGCATCGTCCATTATGCCACGCTATGGCGCACAAAGCGCGGCGGCAAGCCGACGGGTCTGGAAAATGTTAAGGGATGCGCGCATAGAATGACGCTCTCCAAATTCGGGTGCGGGCGTGGGCATGTTCAGAATTTTGCTGGCCGAAGACGACCAGGTGATGCGCGAATATCTGACGCGCGCGCTGGAACGTGCGGGCTATGCCGTGACCGCGGTCGATCGCGGCACCGCCGCGCTGCCGCTCATTGAAACCGAGCCGTTCGATCTGCTGCTGACCGACATCGTGATGCCCGAGATGGACGGCATCGAACTCGCGCAAAAGGCCAGCGACATCGCGCCCGCGATGCGGGTGATGTTCATCACCGGTTTCGCCGCGGTCACGCTGAAGGCGGGCCAAGCGATGCCGCAGGCGCGCGTCCTGTCGAAGCCATTCCACCTGCGCGACCTGGTGCTGGAGGTCGATCGCCTGTTCGAAAATGTGAAGCTGCCCAACAGCAATTGAGGCGAAACGTCACGAGACCGGACGGAAGCTCTGTTCACGTCGTCATTCCCGCCCTTCGACTGCCTGCAAGGCAGGCGCTCAGGATAAACTTCGGCCAAAGGCCGAAGGCGGGAATCCATCTCGTGTCATCTCTACTGTCACGACACTGGCGAGGATAGGAGATGGATTCCCTCCTCCGCGGGAATGAGGGGCTTAGAGGCGGTTCTGACTTCCCTCACGGGCCTTTGCCAAAAAAGCTTCGATTGCACCTTGCCAGCCGATCGAGCCCCGGCTAATGCCCCGCCTCTCGGGCGCGTAGCTCAGTGGTAGAGCACTGTGTTGACATCGCAGGGGTCGCAAGTTCAATCCTTGCCGCGCCCACCATGATTAAGCCTGCCAATTCAGTGAGTTGGCGGGCTTTTTCGCGCCATCCAGAGATGGATCGATCGGGCCCCGTGCCCGACATTTGCCCTGAAAAAACGGTCAAATCGGCGGCTTGTTGGGCAAATACTGGGCATGCAAACCCCTTAAAATTCCCCGCCGGAATCAATCGCTTTGCGCATCGCCAAGCTGCTACTATAATTATGTTAGGCGCCCCACTCGTCCGCGTGCGGGGAGGCCGGCTCGACGATTATGTGGAAACTACGCGTGTGCGGGTCTCCGGTCGCCGTCGAGTGCTAGGCCGGGGACCCGTGCGCGCCGACCACTGGGTTTCCCGTATGTCGATTAAAGAACCTGCACCGGGGGCGGCCAGCCCAGCCGATGCAGTGGTGCCGCCAGGGCTGCAGGCCAAGGTACCGATGGCTGGCGCGACGCAGGGTGCGTCGCCCAAGACCGGCACGTCACCGCCGCCGTCCGTTGGCATTGCCGCGGTCGATGGAGCCCGCGCGCCGCCGAGCGTGCTCGATCTCGCCAATGGCGAAACCCTCCTTACGCCCAAGATCATTCTCGCTCGGCTGGCCATCACCAGCACCGATCCAGCGAAATGGATGCGGCGAACCTTCAAAAAACACGGTGTGCCTTTCGTACACGCGTGCGGAAAACTGCGCGCGACCGAGGCTCAATACCGGCTGCTGCTGGATAAGATCACATGCTCTCCATCCGAACCCGTGGGAAGAACGGAATATACCATATCCGAGGCTCGGTCGCTCTCGGTGACAAGAAACTCGACGTCAAAGAATTTAGTTCAGGAACGAGTGACGCAGATGCTGCGTCGCACCTGATGGCAGAATACGAGACGAAGCTGCGCCATCAACTGATGTTCGGTCGCGCGGCGATCGTGGCACAGGGCACCATCGCCGACGCTCTCGACAGCTATCTGTCGAAAGCCCCACGGCCGTGTGGCTCGGACGTACTGCGGATAGGCAAACTAAACGCTCTAATCGGCGACCTCGCGCTGCGAGAGCCGAAACAGGCGTGGGACCAGTTTCGCCGTGCTTATCTGACCGGCCACGAGCCGGCTGGTCAGGATCGGTATCGTGCCGTTTTTCAATCGGCGATCAACGTGCATCATGAAGTGCACGACTTGCCGCCAATCAAGATCAAGGCGATCCCGTTCGACAACGAACGAGTGCGCTTCTTGACCAAAGGGGATCGCGATCGGCTGATCGACGCATATGCGCCGCATACTCGGCCGATCATCACGCTGCTCGCCTTCCACGGCCCGCGCGTGCAGACGGCGCTGCAGATGCCGTGGGGCGCCGAAGGTGTCGATATGGAGCAGGAATCGATCCGGCTGAATCATACCAAGAATGCGGTGATTCAGTCGGTGCCGATGCACCCGCGGGTCAAGGCTATACTGTTGCCCCTCTGGGAAGGGGCGGGACGCCCCACGAAGGGTCACGTATTCCTGAACAAGCACGGTCAGCCCTACCAAGACACCCGGCTCGCTAAGATCCCGGGCGGCAACCCGCTGAAGAGCGTCCACAAGACCGCTTGCAAACGGTCCGACATCGACGACTTCACCGTCCACGACTGGCGCCATCACTGGGCATCACACTGCGTGATGGCCGGCATCGACCTCATCACCATTATGCACATGGGTGGATGGAAATCACTGCGCATGGTGCAGCGCTACGCCAGTGTCAGTGTGGAGCACATGCGGGCTTCCGTCGCCAAATTGACGTGACGCTGACCAAGCGCGGGACAACGCTCGCGCCGCCTGATGCAATCCTTGCCGCCAATACAAACGCCCCCGAGTTTTCGCACGAAATTGAAGGAACTGACAGTGAATCTGTATCACCCTGCCCTGCCACCCAAAAACCTCGATAGTTTTGCAATGACTTCGGTTGCGATGAAGACAGGACACCAAATGGCGCTCCGTCATCACCAAAACTACCCGGATACCAAGCCGAGTTATTATGCAGAGGTCGCCGCCAGCTATGTGCATTCGGTGCTTATGCCGACCGCAGCGAAGCATTTGCGTCAAACAATATCGCCTCGCCTTAACGCTGACGGCAAAGCGGATTTCCCAACGCAGTTCCTTGACCATGCCCAAGATCTCGAAGCGATTAAGGGCCGAACCGATGTGGATGGCGCAACATGGTATTGCTGGATCATCGATTTCGCGCTGGGGGTGGCGCAGGTCGCTGACCAGATCGAACAGAAGCCCTGCTTAGGCCGCGACGACGCGGGCGTGCAGACGCTGGATCTCCTTTCAAAATACTTCTGGCTGGGGCCAGAGCACCGTGTGCTGGACGCTAAAACGACCGGCCAGCTCGCTCGTCGAACTCCGGAAACGGATACTGCTCCCCCCCGCCAATCCCAGACTGTCGACGCATTGATCGACGATTGGGTCGATGGAGTTAGCAAGTCGGAACGCTCACGGCGCAGGAGTTCAGCAAAGCTGTTTCTCACCGCCGCAGCGATACGGATTGACGAGCCTGTAGTGACGCTGGCCCAAGTCGGAGCATCGACAGCCCGGAAGTACATTGAGCTGTCGGACGCGGTCGGCAGCAAATGGGGAACTGTTGCCCATGGCTTCGCAAAGCACACAGCCGACGAAATCATCGCGGTTGCTACGCGAGAGTCAGCACCGCCTTGGGCTCAATATCCGCTAAAGGCACGAGGGCGACAATCCCGCATCAGCCATGTGATCGAATTTCTGGCGTTCGCGCGCGACGCAGGCATTGGCGTGCCCGAGATCGAATGGTCAACGGTGGCAGACGAGATTTAACTATGTCCCCACCCACATATGCACAGAGAAGAACAGAAAAACGTTCAATACCTGATTTCGTCTGCCGTGCTGACGAAATCGGAGGTGTGCGCTCTAGCGCACAGGATGGCGCACACAGACACATTCATCTCAAAAGGGGGAAGTGATGTCGTCCCTTCGTAAGCTGTTTGCTGGCACACATCTTGAAAACGCCGCTACCTGGATGCTCGAGATCGAGGCGATGCACGTGGGCGGTTGGGAATTGCGCTTGGGACCCAAGGTCAAGGCGGAGCTAAAGCATTCGAACCCAATCGGAAAGAACGGTAAAGCATCGGCGCGCGGGCGATCGCCGTCCGTCACCCCTCAGTATGCAGTTGACCGGCATGTGCGCATTTCAGAACCACGGTCGGCTCCGCGCGCTGGTGGTTCGGTGCGTCATCATCATTTTGAGCAGCGCACGATACTTTCCAGTCGTAAAGGTGAACTGTCGGTCGCTCAACGGCGCGGCGGTTACATGGAAGGCTACGGTAATCCTAATGGCGTGATCT